>Ga0209541_10011786_pt1 | contig 13631 bp, 15 predicted proteins | sample RifCSPlowO2_01_FD_184027 | JGI IMG/M metagenome (GOLD analysis project Ga0209541, IMG submission 184027) | Groundwater microbial communities from Rifle, Colorado - Rifle CSP2_plank lowO2_0.1 (SPAdes) (version 2) | ecosystem: Environmental > Aquatic > Deep subsurface > Groundwater | place...
TTCTTGCTTATGTGCCAAGCAAGAACTCCAAGCTTGTCATAAACTATCCAAAGCCAATACCCATTTCCTTTTATTTTTATATATGTTTCGTCTGCATGCCACGTTGTAGCTTTAACAATTTCTCGACGAGAAATTGTTTTCTTAGCAGCGAGGATCCATTGCCTTACTGCTTCATCACTAACTTTAACGCCAAATATTTTCTTTAATAATTCTGCAACTCCTTCCAAAGAAACTGCTTTCCTCAAATCAGTATAAATTTCAACAGCAAAGCTAATAATATTGCTGAAGAATCTTCTTCTTTCCAAGTCACTTGTCCATAGAAAACGCATGTTGCATTTCTTGCATTTGTATCTTTGAATACCTTCTTTGTTTTTGCCGTTTCTGTAGAAATTTTGTTCGCCGCATCGCTTGCAGAACGGAACAAGCGAACCTTTTTTATAGCTAAAGCTATACAAGTCTGTTTGAATCATTTTACACGCTCCGGACAAAGGCAGCTAAAGCTGCCCGCGTCCGAAAATTTTTGAAGAAGAAGGTTATTTACGTGTTTTGACACTTAACTTGGAATTGCCTTAATTTAGCAGCTCTCCCAAGAAAATATTATGCTTTGTCCTTTTGATTCTTAGCCTTACAGTTCCTTCTTCCTTATAACAGTTAAGCACAGAGATTAGCCTTTCCTCAGCTACTGCAAGCTTTTCATTGCCTATCCTGCCAGGCAACACTATCTCTGCTTTTACAATTTGCCCTTTTCTGAATGGCTTTGGCAGCTCTGGCAGCTCCTCAACTTCAAAATCTGCCTTATCAAAAATAAGCTTGATATTGTGCTTTTCCTCAAGCTCATTCATTTTCTTATAGAATTCTTCCATAGGCACAGCTTCTTCAGGGTTTCTTCCAAACCTGTAGTTAAGCATGTTCTGTATGCCTATTGGTGGGCAATTTTTCCCGGCTCCAACTTCCTGAGCGAATTTCGCCAATTTAGGCAGTTCTTCATCATTAAAGCCAGGCATCCAGACAGGCGCTATTATCAAGTCCATTTTTGTTGGGATGTATCTTGCTATTTCCATGACCTTGCTTAAATTGTACGGGTAACCAGCCAATTTCTGCGCTTTTTCAGGATCTAAAGAGTTAAGCGACAGATTAATCCTTGTCAGGCCTGCCTCTGCAAGCTCGTCAACAAGCTGTTTATTTAGCAAAGTTCCATTTGTATCTATTGAGCTTCTCTTAACGCCTTTGACTGACATTATGCCTCTCACTAACTCAACCATATCTGCATATAAAGTTGGCTCGCCTTGGGCATTTATATGAGCATCTATGTGATTGCTAGCCTTAAACTCAACAATTTTCCTGAATTCATTGACTAAATAGTCTTTCTCCACAACAAAATCAGCCTTTCTTCTTGAGTGAGGGCCTTCATCAACAGAGCAGAAAACACAGCTTATGTTGCAGCTTGTAATTGGCTTAACCTCTATTATGTTCGTGCCCCTGTCTATAAGCCCAAAGTAATTTGTCCCAATAAGCGGAATTCCAGAAGACTGGTGAATGTAAATTGTTTTCTTGTTGTTGAGCTTGTTTTTCAGGTTCTTGAATGAGTTTGCAAGCAAAAACTCAAACTTTTTTCTTGCGCTGCTTTCAGAAACATTTTTGAATATAATTGAATTCTTGCTTATTTCATATTGTGATATCCTTGCCAGATTCTCTTCTTCCAAATAAAAATAGAACAATCTAAGAAAATTGACTTTTACCTTGCCTTTGTCTTTCTCGAAGCTTAAGTCCTTGAATACAAGCTCTGCCATAGGCAATAGTATGGAATAAAGTTTTAAAAAGGTATCTATAAAATAGTAAACTACATTAATTTTAGGGCAAATTTCAATCCGTCGCTTCGCGACAAACTTTACACTCGGCAAAAATTGTCTGCCACTAATTTTTGCCTCGAATTTATTGCAATAAATTGGCGAGGCGTTGCGATGTGGCAGAACAGCAACGCCGAGCACTAAAATTTGCCGAAGGCGGATTAAAGATAATTAATTTAAAAGCAGTTTTTCAATTACTTATGCCGCTGACTAAACATACAAAAATTATTTAAAGAGCTGGGCATACTTTAATATTTAAGGGTGGAGTTGCTTGCGAGATATTTATCTGCGAGCAAGCTCGCATTCAAAATGGCACAAGAAGTTATTATCACTTATGAAACTCTGTTTGAGCTTTTGCAGAGAGAAAAGGAAAGGAATGACTTGCAGAGGCTTGAGCCTAATTTCTTTAATGATGTTATTGGATATATCAAAGACAAGAAAAGGATACTTGAGGCAAAAGATTCCACGTTTGCCAAGGAAGAGATAAAAAAGACAGAAAGGCAGCTGGAAAACATTTACAAGATTCTAAAGGAGCTGTATGAGAGAAGAGAGAAAAAAATAATAAGCATAGCATTGGATAAAAGCAGGACAAAATCAAATCTTATAGACACTACAGCCTTATTGAAAGAGGAAAGGGTTGTTTTTGATGCCTTGACAAGCCTGCTTGACTCATATAGAGATGTAATTTTATACAGCGTGCTTAATGAAAAAATGCCTTTTATGCAGTCGAATGCGAGTGAGCAGTCGAATGCGAGAGCTCGCCTCTCGCTCGCTCAGCTACCTGAACTCGCTCACAAGTCACTAGAAAGTAAAAGATCCAGAGAAGATTTCAAAACAGCCTTTGAACTAAAAAAATTTGTAAAGCTTGTCAGATTTATGCAGCCTGTCCCAAAATTTGTAGGCCCTGAGCTGGAAGAGTATGGCCCTTTTGAGGAAGAAGATATTGCAAGCCTGCCGGCAGAGATAGCAGATTTGCTTATAAGCAAAGGAAGGGCTGAAGAGATTAAGGAAGAATAATTTATAACTTCCACAAGCTTTTTAAACAACGCAAAAATTCTTTTTCCATGAAACTTCCAAAAATTGTAAAGAGATATTGCCCTTATTGCAAAAAGCACACAGAGCATGTTATCACAATTACAAAGAAAAAGAATCCAAGCAGTTTAACCTATGGCTCTAAGGTAAGGGCAAGAAAAAGAGGCCAGGCAAGAGGCAAGGGCAACCTGGGAAGGTATTCAAAGCCTGCAATAAGCAAGTTCAAGATGACGGGCAAGAAATCCACAAAAAAAACAGATTTAAGGTATGAATGCAAAATCTGCAAGAAGATGCATGTGCAAAGGCAAGGCTTCAGGGCAAAGAAGATAGAGTTTAAATGATAAAATTGATTTCTATAAATTTGGCATTAGCAATAAAAAATTCAATAACAAGAAATAAAATAAAAAATTCAAAAACATAGAGCGACTTTTAGATTTTCAAGTGAAGAAAGTAAACCGCTTTTGAGTTTTTAGTGTATAAATAGGCGAGGCAAAATTAGTGGAAGACAATTTTTCCGAGCACAAAAATATGCCGAAGGCGGATTGAAGATTAAATCGATAAGATTAAATTGATTTTCTTGATAATTATTAACTGCATCTATAAACTAGATAGCTCCCTTCTATTTTATCATGAAATTGGCTTAAAAACTCGCAATTTTTATTCAAAAATCCCTTGACTTCATTAAAGTAGGAGATACCTTCAGTGCTCCTTATAATAAATAGTATATCCTTTCCTTTTAAATCAGCCAGAGTATCGTTTAAATTCTTTATTCCTGAAATAAAAACCTGATTGTTTGTATCAGCAAAATCCAATGCTATTTTTTTGCTTGTTAACAAAGCCAGTAATGGAACTACAGATGAGTCGCCAAAAAGCAAAGTGTCTTTATTTGACACAGAATTCATAAAATCAGTCAAATCCTTGCCCCTCTCAAAGCCCGTAAAGCCTATTTTTTCCAAAAATAACACATTCGCTGCAAAATCCCAGATAAAAATCAATAACAAAAGAGTTAAGACAAGGATTTTCCATTTTTTAATTAAGAATTGATTAAAAAATCTTATAATGCTGTACCCTCCAACTATAGCTAAAAATGGGAATATTATAATAAAATAAAAACCAAAAATCTTTTTTAATGGGGTTAAGAATATCAAATAAATAATTGAGATTATTACAAACATTTTAATCGGTTTTTTATCTTTTATAAAAATAAATAATAAGGCAGATGAAAACAAGATCCAGTTCAATTTGATAATGCTGAGATATTCATTTAAATTTTCCTTGCCGCCTAAACTTTTCAATAAATGGTATTTGTAAACTTGCTCTGTATAATAGTTCCCTAAAAATAAAATAAAAAGTCCATTAATCAGGAGAAAAATAATTAAAAATCCCGACGATAATTTGAGAAAATTCTTTCTAGTTGACAATAACACTAAAGCAAAAATAATAAATATTGGAATTAAGCTTAATAATCTTGTAATTCCGGCAAGTCCAAAGAATAAGCCTGCTAAAATGCCATTGCTTTTATTCCATAAAAAATAAGCTCCAATAACCAAAAACATCGTTGCAACATCTATGCCAAATGAAAAGACAGAATTGAACATTGCGCTGTAGCTGAACAAAAACAATAAAGATGCTGTTATTGCTTCGCTATTGCCAAATTTTTCATCGGATATTTTAAATATAAAAAATGCCGATGTCAAGATTGAAATTAACGGAACAGCCTTTAAGATAACAATATTAAATCCAAATATCTTATAGATTAAGGCTATTAAATAAATATGCAATGGCGGATGGGCAAAGAAAAAATCCCGATAAGGAATTTTTCCTTCACTAACCAGCTTTCCCATATAATAATATACGTTCTCGTCTCCAGGCTGGGGAGTTATTAAGCCTTTCAGTACAATGAGAATGAACATAATTACAAAAACAAAGAATAATGCATAAGCTAATTTATTTTTATCATTTAACATACAATTAATTTTTGTTATATAATATATAATCTTTATTATTCCCAAAGGGAAAGGTATATAAATGGACAAAAATTACTTGAAGCTTGTTAAAGGAGTTAAAAATGGTAAAGATAAAGGAGCCTACAAGCAAGTTCATAAAAATCAGATGCCCAAAGTGCAAGAATGAGCAGATAACTTTTGGAAAAACAGCAACAAAGGTTGATTGCTTGGTTTGCGGCAAGCTGCTTGCAGAGCCTACTGGCGGCAAAAGCAGGGTAAAGGCCAGGATTTTGGAAGTTTTGGAGTGAGATGCGAAAGCTCGCTTTCGCTCGCTTATGTCGGACAAAATGCTTTTTAAAAAACAGGGTTTTCCAGAAGATGGTGAGTTGGTTCTTTGCACAGTAACAAGCGTGCAGTTCCATTCTGTGTTCGTTGACATTGATGAATACGCCAGAAGCGGAATGATACATATTTCTGAAGTTTCTCCTGGAAGAATAAGGAATATAAGGGATTTTGTAAAAGAGGGAAAAAAGATTGTTTGCAAGGTCCTTAGGATAAACGAGGAAAAGGGATACATTGACCTGTCTCTAAGAAGAGTTAATGAATCGGAAAAAAGAAGAAAAATTGACGATATTAAAAAAGAGCAGAATGCAGAAAAGATAGTCGAAATAGCAGCTGGAAAAATAGGGATAAAAACAGAGCAATTGTACAAGGAAATTTCAGAAAAAATAATGAAAAATTATGCTTCGCTTCATGAATTTTTTGAAGCTGCATCCAAGGATGAAAAAGTGCTGGAAAGCCTTGGCGTAGATAAAAAGCACCTGAAGATTATTGATGAAACAATAAAGCAAAGGATAAAGCCGGTAGAAGTTGAAATTGTTGGGAAGCTCAAAATAACAACATTTGCGCCGGATGGAATAGACGTCATAAAAGAATCATTAAAGAAGGCTGAAGAGGCTGCAAAGAGCGAAATCAGCATAAATTACCTCGGCTCAGGGCTTTACAGGTTCATGGTCAAAGCGCCTGATTATAAGAAAGCTGAGAAACTTATGAAAAATGCAACTGAAAGCGCAATAAGCAATGTAATAAAGCACGCGGGAGCGGCAGAATTTAACCGCGAATCAGCATGATAAGGCACATCTTCAAGTGCAATAATTGCAATAAGTTTACAATGAAGGAAACCTGTGATTGCGGCAATAATACACTTTTTTCAAGGCCTATAAAATACACCCCAAATGATAAGTTTGAATCTTACAGAAGAAAAGCAAAAATTACCCCATATGCCAACAGAGGCCTGCTATGAGAGACAATTATTGGAAAATTATGCAGTTCGGGAAAATCCCAAAACTGAATAAGCCGGTTTTTATAGAGGGCTTGCCAGGAATAGGAAATGTCGGGAAAGTTGCCATTGATTTTCTTATAGACGAGCTTAAGGCAAAAAAGCTGTATGAAATAACATCATACACGTTTCCGCATTCTGTATTCGTAAATGAGGACAATTTAGTTGAGCTGCCAATTGTGGAGGTATTTTACAAGCAATTTAATGGCAAGAGGGATCTTTTATTGCTTGGAGGGGATGTGCAGCCAATAGATGAGATAAGCTCTTACGAATTTTCAGAAAAAATTCTCGATATAGTGCAGAAATTCAATGGAAAGGAGATAATTACTTTAGGTGGAATTGGATTAGCAGACATTCCAAAAAAGCCAAAGGTTTATTGCACAGGCAATACAAGAAAAATCATAGACCGGTATAAAAATGAGCTTGTCAGCAACAAGCTTTATGGCGTAGTAGGTCCTATTGTCGGAGTTTCTGGCTTATTGCTTGGGCTGGCTTCAAGAAGGGATATGGAAGCAATTTCCTTTTTAGCAGAGACTTACGGGCACCCAATGTATTTGGGTATAAAAGGCGCAAAAGAGATTTTAAATGTTCTAAACAAGAAATTAAGCCTGAACATTGACATAAACAAGCTTGACAGGGAAATAAAGGACATAGAAACAGAGATACTAAAAAAGACCGAGCAGTTAAGCGAAGTCACAAAGCAGATTGCATTAAAGAAGCTGCAGAAAAGGTTTGGAAAAGATGTGGATTATATTGGGTGAATTGAAAAATTTATTCTATTAATGAAAATTCCACTATGTCACATTCAACCTCTAAATCTGACCAATTTCTTTCTCCAATACTTTGAGGACTAAATCCTAGTTGTTTTACTTTATCAAGGTTAAATCCAAATGCTGTATTAATCTTAAACTGTGGATGATATTTATCTTTAATTGGGTCCAACTTATCTTTATCAGTTCTACTGTCATCATAAACCAAATAAATGGAATTTCCTTTCCTTTTAATCCCATAAGCTCTGAGGTTAGCAGAGGTCAATTCTTGATGCAATATTGTTACTATGTCCATTTCTCCCATATTTTTCAATTTGTAAAAACAAGCAGCAATATTTAAATCTATTGTAAAATTTTTTAAATTAAAAATAAAGTTGGTTAATCTACACTCGGCGTCGCTGTTTTGTCACATCGCGACGCCTCGAATATTAATCATTCAATGAATCGGTAGGCGAGGCAAAATCTAGTGGCAAGCAGATTTTGCCGAGCACTAAAATTTGCCGAAGGCGGATTGAATTATTGAATCCGAAATATTTAAATAAACCCCTTCTTCATTTCATGCTTCTTTAGGTGAAAACTTGAATTCCAAAATCAAAAAAATTAAAGCAAGAGAAGTTCTTGATTCAAGAGGAAATCCAACTGTTGAAGTTTATTTAACAACTAATTCTTGCTGCGCAAAATCAATTGTTCCAAGCGGCGCTTCAACTGGAATTCATGAAGTATTGGAATTAAGGGATAATGACGGAAAAAGGTATTCTGGCAAAGGTGTTCTAAAAGCAGTTTCTAATGTCAACAAAATAATAGCAAAAAAACTTGTTGGACTAGACTGCAGAAAGCAAAGAGAGATTGATAATATCTTGATTGAGCTTGATGGAACTAAAAATAAATCAAAGCTGGGAGCTAATGCCATTCTTGGAGTTTCAATGGCAGTTTGCAAAGCAGGCGCTGTTTGCTCGGATAAGCACCTTTATGAATACATTCAAAAATTATCAAATTCAAAAAAGACTATGCTTCCAATTCCGCAGATGAATATCATAAACAGCGGCAATCATGCAGGCATTGAAAATGACATACAGGAGCATATGATAGCGCCAATTGGCTTTAAGAGTTTTAAAGATGCTTTAAGGGCAGGAGTTGAAACTTACCATGCGCTCAAGGGCATTTTAAAGAAAAAATATGGCGCAAAGGCCATATTGCTTGGTGATGAAGGTGGTTTTGCGCCTCCAATTGCTGATGTTGATGAAAGATTGGAATTGCTATTAAAAGCTGTTGACGAAAGTGGTTATCGTGGAAAGATAAAATTGGCTTTGGATTGTGCTGCCTCTGAATTTCACTATGATAAAAATGGAGAATATACGATTTTGAATAAAAAATATAATAAAAATGAATTAGTTGATTACTATAAGAATTTAATCAGAAAATATCCAATTGTTTCCATAGAAGATGGAATGTCGCAGGATGATTGGGAAGGGTGGAATTTGCTAAATAAAACAATTGGAAAAAAGGTTCAATTGGTTGGAGATGATTTGCTAGTTACAAATATTGGAAGAATCAAAATGGCATTGGAGCATAAAGCCTGCAATGCATTGTTACTAAAAATAAATCAGATTGGCACAATAACAGAATCAATTGATGCTGCAAGCATATCTTTTAAAAACAGATGGAATGTTGTTGTAAGCCATAGAAGCGGTGAAACAGAAGACAGCTTTATTGCTGATTTGGTTGTTGGCTTGGGCTCAAACCAGAGCAAGTTCGGGGCGCCTGCAAGAAGCGAAAGGACTGCAAAGTACAACAGGCTTTTGAGGATTGAAGAGGAGCTTGGAAGAAAAGCTAGATTTGCGAAGTTTTGAATTAAAAATAATACAATAAACAGTAAAAAATAAATTTACAATAAATAGGTGAGGTTTTCGTTAATGGCAGAAAACGAAAACCGAATACTAAAATTTGTTCCGAAGGAACATATTGAAAATTTAAAGTGAGATAAAAATAAATCAAATAAAAATGATTAAGCTTGTTCTTTTACGGCACGGGCAGAGCACATGGAACAAAGAAAACAGGTTTACTGGGTGGACTGATGTTCCTTTGACAAAGCTTGGAATTGAAGAGGCAAAAAAAGCAGGGAAAATTCTGAAGGAAAATGGATTTGCTTTTGATGTTGTTTTCACAAATTTGCACAAGCGTGCAATAGACACTACAAATATAGTTTTGAAGGAATTGAAGTTGAAAGGCGTAGAAGTTAATAAGGCATGGCAGCTTAATGAAAGGCATTACGGGGCTTTGCAGGGCTTGAACAAGGCTGAAATGGCAGCAAAATTTGGAGAGGAACAGGTTCTTAAATGGCGAAGAAGTTATGACATAAAGCCGCCTGCATTGGACAAAAAAGACAAAAGATGGCCTGGCAACGACCCTTTATACAAGGATTTGGATAAAAGTTTTCTGCCGCTTGCAGAATCCTTAAAGGACACAATTAAAAGGGTTGTTCCATACTGGAAGGAGGAGATTATACCATTGCTAAAAAATGGAAAAAAAGTGCTTGTGTCTGCAAGTGGAAACAGTTTGCGGGCATTAGTAAAATACATAGACAATGTTCCTGATGATGAGATTGCGTCATTTAATATACCAACGGGGATACCTCTTGTATATGAGCTCGACGGCAAATTGAAGCCCATCAGGCATTATTTTTTAGGCGACAAAAAAGAAATTGAAAAAAGGATTGCAGAAGTTGTAGCCCAGGGAAAGGCGAAGAAATAAGTTTAAAAAAAATTTCATCTCCTATAAAACCTTGCAGCATCTTCCGGCAGAACAGAGTTTATCACAGCATTCGTTGACAGCTCAAAGCCGCCCCATGTTGCAATTCTTGGGCAAACTTCAATATGAAAATGCAAGTTTTCCTTTTCAGGCGAATAGTGAATAAAAAAATTGTAGGATGCATTTATTTTTTTAAATTTAAACAATATTTTTTTTAAAATTAATGCAATATCACTTAACTCTTCATCATTCAATTCTTCCATGCTTGTCTTATGTTTTTTCACAAAAATCCATGCTTCATAGTTAAAGCGAGAAGCAAAAGGCGCAAATGCTACAGCATTTTTTGTCTCAAAAATTTTTCTTTCTGATTTTGCCTCATGCTTGATTATTTCGCAATAAGAGCACTTTCTATATTTTTTCGCAGCATTTGCTTCTTCCATAACCATGGTTGGAACTTGCGGCAATGCGGTCACCTGGGTATGGCTGTGGAATAATGAAGTTCCAGCATCCTTGCCATGATTTTTGAATATTTCAACATATCTTATGCCTTTCAGCTTGCTTAATTCCTTTATTCTAAATTTGCATACTTCAAGCAATTCTCTGATATCCTGCGCAGGCAAGTCCGCAAGCTGTGATTTGTGATGTTGTGTTTCCACAATCACTTCGTGAATGCCGTAAGAATCTCCCTCTGAGAAGAATTTTTTTGATTTAAGCTTGGCAGTTCCTTTTTTCTCAACAGCAGGAAACTTGTTCAGAAACCACCTTATCTTCCACGAGCCCTTGTACTCCACTCTTCCGATTTCTGGAGGTGTTAAGTGCTCATTTGAAGGACAGAAAAAGCAGGTTTTTGAATCATCCTTAACAGCAACATTTTTTAATTCTCTTGGCCTTTTCCTCCTCTCGGTAGCATAATAAACCCATCTATCAAGAATGTAGTCTTTTCTTATAATGCCCATAAGCGTTTAATCAGATAATTATTATTTAAAGCTTTTGAATTTGGTTTTTAAATAGCCAATGAATTACCGAAAGATCTGTAATAACGCGCTTCGTAACTTGCCAATGCCAAATAAAATCCAGCAGATAGTGTCCTAGCAATCCTATTGTAAACAAAAAAACGTATCTATTATAGAAAGAGGCTACAATCATGAGCAAAAAAAATTCAGTAGTATGAAAAATCATTAGTGTTCCAGTTACATCTTTGTAATTGTTCTTGTCTGCATCAATAGTGAAATGTTTGTAACAGCTTGACAAGTTAAATTTTTGATATTTTAACATGTACCACAAATAATGATCAATATCTATTAAAACCCCGCCTACTAAAATTAGCAACACTCCCCACCCGTAAAAGGGGTAAATTAATGTAGCTAAAATTGAAGATAATAATGCATGCTTCCAAATTTCCATTTAAGGCTTGATTTGAAAGCTATTTATAAATTTTATCAAAATCTTTAAAAACAATTAAACAATAATGTGGTTTATGGAATTAAGATCAATAGAAAGCGACATACCAAAAGAATTATACGACATTCTTGAGAAAGAGATAACCCAGCTTAGACCTGCCCAGGAAAAGTCAATCAAAAAAGGGCTTTTAGACGGAAAAAATCTTCTTGTTTGTACACCGACTGCAAGCGGAAAAACTCTGATAGCAGAACTCGCAGCTTTAAAGTCAATTATCGAAGGCAAAGGAAAAGCTGTTTATATTGTACCTTTGAAAGCGCTGGCATCTGAAAAATATAAGGATTTTAAGAGAAGATACGGCAAAATAGCTAAAATTGCCTTGTCTATTGGTGATATTGATAACTCTGACCCTTACCTTGCAGAATATGATTTGATAATAGTTACAGCCGAAAAAATGGATTCCTTGCTCAGGCACCATGCGCCTTGGGTTTCAAGTATAAAAACAGTTATTGCTGACGAGATTCATTTATTGAACGATCCTGAAAGAGGGCCAACTTTAGAGATTCTCATTACAATATTGAAGCAATTATTAAAAGATGTGCAGATAATTGGATTAAGCGCAACAATTGGCAATGCAGAAGAGCTGGCAGAATGGCTTGATGCAGATTTGATTGTTGATGAATGGAGGCCTGTAAAGCTGCACAAAGGGATTTATTATGATGGCAAGATTGAGTTTTATTGAAAAATTCAGCAATTTTTCAATCTCACAAATTGCATAGCAATTTGCGTTATTAAACCAATCCCAAATTCTTAACTATAACTTCAGAATCAAAAACTTGCAAATCACTGTATTTTTGCCCTGTTCCTAAAAACAATATCGGCTTTTTTGTTACATAACTCACAGAGACAGCAGCACCTCCTTTCTCATCAACATCTGCCTTAGCCAGAATTATTCCATCTATACCTACAGCTTCATTAAACTCAGTTGCTTGATTTACACAATCGTTTCCTGCAATAGACTCACCTACAAAGATTTTAAGGTCGGGTTTAGCCACTCTTGTGATTTTTTTAAGTTCGTCTATGAGATTAACATTACTGTGCATTCTCCCCGCAGTATCAATCAGCACAGCATCAATGCCTTTTGCTTTTGCATGCTTTATCGCATCAAATGCAACTGCAGCTGGGTCTGAACCATAATCATGTTTTATTATTTTTATTCCTAATTTGTCAGCGTGCTCCTGCAATTGCTCTATAGAAGCAGCCCTGAAAGTGTCAGAAGCAGCCAAAACACAGGAAATTTTTTTCTCCTTAAGCATATTTGCTATTTTTGCAATGCTCGTTGTTTTTCCAGAACCGTTTATTCCAAAAAAGGCAATTACATAAGGTTTTTCTTTCTTGTTCTTTATCTCCTCAATCAGATTGATATTATGTACTTCAAACAATTGCCCGATAGAGCTTTTTAATGTGCCTTGAATAATTTCCTTAACTTTTGTTCTTTTTACTGGCTTTTCAACAAGTTCCCCTTTCAAGTCATTTTTTATCTTCTCAATGACTTCAACAGCAACATTATTTTCCATCAATGCCAGTTCCAAATCCCAGAATAACTTTTCAAATTGCTCTTCATTTATCTTTGTTGTTACTATTTTTTCTTTTATAGCACTAAAAAATCCTTTTGTTGGTTCTTTTTCAGTTATTTTTTCTTCTGTTTTCGGTTTATGTTCTATTCTTTCTTCTTTTATTGGGTGTTTTATTTCTTCTTTTATTTTTTGAGATTCTATTTTTTTATGTTCAATTACAATGGGCTTTTCTTCCTTTTTAATTTCAATTTTTTCTTTTTTCTCTTCTATTTCTGCCTTTTTTTGTTCAATGACTTCCTTTTCTTCTTCCTTTCCCGTAAATTTTTCTTTAAGCTTGGAAAAAAAACCTTTCTCTTCTTTTTGAGGCTCTTCAGATGTTTTTTCCTCTACTTTGCCCTCTTTCTCCACGCCTTCAGAAATCTTCGAAATTGCGCTTTTCAGTTTTTCTTTTAAAAATTTGAACATTTTAAAAATAGACAAAAATCAAGAATCTTTATCCTTCCGAAACCATGCCTTGCAATTGCCTTTCAAGCTGAGCAGCATGATTTGTCATCTTTTCCAGATCATTTATCATCTGCTTTTGGATTTTTTTTATTTCTTCCATCTGTTTTTGAATAAGTTTTTTTGTTGAAGCAACATCTTTTTTAACAGCGACATTTGCCCCTACATTTACAAGCAGCTCTGATGTGTCCTTAATGCTGGCTTTGGCAAAAATTCCAGAGCTTAATGGGACAAACAGCTCTTTTCCAGCACTAAGCTTATCGAATTCATTTAGGCTGTTATTGGTTGCATTTAACTCTATGAGCTGATGGGTTATCATTTCCAACTGGCTCTGCAGCTGCTTGATATACTGGTCAAGCATCTTGAATTCCATGTACATTTCCTGCACTTTTTTTTCTTTTTCTTCTGTCATTTTTTTATAAAGTTTTAATTTTGATTAATTTATTTTTCAATCCGCCTTCGGCAAAATTTAG
>Ga0209541_10011787_pt1 | contig 13630 bp, 13 predicted proteins | sample RifCSPlowO2_01_FD_184027 | JGI IMG/M metagenome (GOLD analysis project Ga0209541, IMG submission 184027) | Groundwater microbial communities from Rifle, Colorado - Rifle CSP2_plank lowO2_0.1 (SPAdes) (version 2) | ecosystem: Environmental > Aquatic > Deep subsurface > Groundwater | place...
TTGGAGCTTTTGGAAAAGCATCTCCACTTTCATCCCTCGCCTGTCCACACGCTTTTTGATAAGTGGGCCCAAACCCTCCAAAAGCGAATTAACTTCGAGTAACCCCAGCATTTAACAAGGTACCGATACTTCGAAGCCGGAAATAGCTGGACCTAGAATGTTTATCGGGATAAAAATAAAAGCTGGCACATCAAATATTTGTTCGATATGCCCAGGTATTTGAGTAGCAGCAAAATTAAAATTAAGAAGACTTCCAGGTTCTAATATCTCTACCACAAAAAATACTATTAAAGGTGATAAATAGAGTATTACAATTTGTAAAATAATTTTGTGATACTTATTAAGTTTTAAATGCCATATCCGGTAAGAAATAATAAGGGCCGCAACTATTGCTGCTAACCACGTTACTAGAAATATAAGAGAAAAAACTTCACAAGGTGCTTCCCACATGCAGAGTCCTACGTAATTCTAGTATAGAAGATCAAGGACAAAATGTGCATAACAGATGGGGGTGAAGGATAAACTGCTCATACTCTATTCTATCCAACCTGCTTCAATCCCAAGGTTCACACCCTGAACTGGTCAAAGTGCGGAGTCTAGTTGACTATGTTGGAACTTATTTTAAAGAGCAATTAGAGCAAATGTCTATTGCTCCCCAACTTCAACCAGTCACCATTCAAGTGTAAATTATACTATTTACCGGTTTTCTAATCACTATAGATTGTGCTTTCCCCTCAATTTGGACAATAATAAAGTTGATGCCACCCGAAAACTCTGATAACGCAACCATACAACCCGCAATTCAGCCATCACAACAAGCTGAAATAAACCCCCAGCAAAACCTAAATCAAAGTGGGATTAGTAACATCTCAACTAATCAAATAGTTATTAAGTTTCTCCTATTCTTTCTATGGTCATTTCTTGCAATTGTTATCTTAGTTTTACTTGAAGGATACTTCGGGGGTCTTAATCAGCAGAGGTTTACTCCTAGAGAAGGATTTTCTTTCGACTTCTCATATCCTATAGAGGCTTTAAAGGAAAGTGGCGTGTGGTTAGTCATCATATTGCTTGTAAGTTCTGTAGTAGCATCTCTAGTTTCAAAATCCGTACTCTTGAGTAGGTCATTATTGACTCTTATTGCTCTAGTTGCCTTTGGGGGTTCTATTGCAAACTACGTCTCTTTTCAAGAAGATTGCGAAGGTCTTAGCTGTATTGGTGTTGTTTATAGTATTTGGCTTTCAGAAGCAACCTTAATTGTAGCAGCCGGTTCTGTACCCATATTGTTATATAGTTCGCTTAAGCAAACCAGAAACATCATTACAAGTAAAACATTTTGGTTGAGCGGATTATTGGTTTTATTTGGAGTTTCTGGTCTTTGGTCTCTGTCAACAAGTAGGTTAAGAGGACAAATAACAGAAAGGTCCGAGGTTTCAAAACAAGAGGTTCAAGAAATATATTCTGACTCTGGTATACCAGTTTATGAACCAACATATTTTCCTCCAAATGTAGGAAAACTCGGTAATGAATGGGTGCAAGATTATCGGAGTAAAGGCGTTTTCAATACAAATCCCGGGCGAAATTGGGAAAGTAATTATGGGGGTGCTCTCGAATACAAACGAGAGTATTTATATAACGATGTTCTGCAATTCTTAATCACAGAATATAAGTTAGAAAAAGAGATTACAGACGAACAATTTTATCAAAATGATTTAAATCAACTTCAACAAGAAATACAAGAATCGTTAAACCATCCTGATCCGCTATTTCGTAAACCCAATCTTGAAAACATTGAAAGTCTCAAGATTAGTAACTTCCCTGCGATTTATTATCTTTCCTATAAATCACCCGTGTTAAACGTATATAGAGACGGGATTAGAATAACGATTCACGTCTTGGCCGACGCAAAACAAATCCCAAAAGAGGAATTTATAAAAGTCGCTGAGTCTTTAAAGAAAGTTAAGTAATTGTCTTGCTCCGAGGTAGGACAATACCTTTATCCCACAATTTTAATATAGCGCTTTCTGCATGGAAGAAACAATTTGCTATCTGGAAAGATTACCTGAGAAGCGTTAAGTTTGTAAAAAGAGTTCAGACAAGATGTAAATGGATAAATCAGGTTCTACTACGAAATCCGTAACCCCCAAACACCTTTATTCTTTCACTAAGAATAATAGACCTGATGGCAAATACTCGGTATTTGAAGTTTGGGAGAATAAACATCCGGAAATGGTTGTTACAGGTCAAAAGATTGAATTTACAGAAAGAACTTTCTCTGAAGAACAGTTTGATATTCTAATTCCATATTGGCGCAAAATTAGTTCGGAAGCTGGTCTTAACGAACCTATTCTCACTATTCAAGGAGATATAGGTAACGGGAGCGAATTAACATATGGTTACAAAGATGGGAGAGAAGATGTACCTCCGAACGCTAAGTTCTACACTATAAAGCCGGTATTTGATAAGAACATTACAACTGTGAGGCATACGGGGAAGCAAGGCAAGTCGCTTGTGTACCACAGCCCCTTAAACTCTCTTACGCTTCGTGAGGAAATCATGAATTTTAATAAACTGCTAATACGCTTCTTTAACGGGGAGTATATAGAGCCAAGTGATAAAAGTCTCGGTTGGGAGTTTCGAAACGCGGTAGTTGTTAATAATACAAAACTTAGATCAGTCAATTAACTTCATAATGGTAATCGACAAGTTTTGGCAGATTTTAAGGCTGAGACCGCATTTTAGGTTGTTTTGGTTCGTTTTGAAAGCCGCTATGGTTCGCTTTGAAGTAGCTGTGGTTGCTGGTTAGCCTCAAGGCTTATTGACACTTATGCGTAGCATTGGTGCACGATTTCTCAACAGATGTGCATTTGTTTAATTGCGGGTAAAGGCCATCGTTTCCTATTTCAAGCCTTCAAATCGCCTCAAGCGTGGTCACGCTGGGTTCTTATTTCTCTTGAGTCCATAGTTCATGGATCAATCTTGTTTTGGCTTCCTTCTTGGAGTTTTCTAAAGATGGGGGGCATAGGGCGCAGATGAGCCTCGTCAATGGCGCGGGTTCTATATATATGCCCATCAATATAACTTCAATATTTTCAGAATTTTTCTCGCGAGTGCTAAAGATTACTGCAGGAATGTTGCAGTTAGATTTGAGAGCGGAATCAATTAGGATTCTTGGGGGGTATGGTATGCTCTTGAGGCTCTTGTGGTCTGCTATTTAGGCGATGTTCCCACAAAGGTAGCCTTACTGGTATGGACTACCAGCTTTGCACTATGACCCCACGATATACCACTCAGCCTATTTACTCAAAAGTTTCGAGAATAGTATAAAATAGGCGCATAAATTATTGAGATTGAGATGAACAGAAATCCATACGACCCACATGACATTGACTTAAAAGATGCACACATTCTAGGAAGCAATGTTGGCGATAATAAAGACAAATTAGAAGGTGAAGTCAAGCAACTGCGTACTGAAGTTGGCTTACTGAAATCAAAAGTAAGCCGAGTTGGAAGAATAGACGTTCGCAAGCAATATATCAAAAGACTCTTAAGCAAGCACGAATTCCCCAAAATGCAAAGGGGACTCCTTCGTGTACTTTCTAAATACGACTTCCGCGAAGGAAAGAAACTTGCGAAAGAAGTAAGCACGAGAGACCTTAAAAGTCTTAAGGGCGACACCGAAGCAACAATTGAAAGTAAAGGACTTTCACCCGAACTCAAAATTAAAGTTGAGGGAAGGAGACATGCTATTTATATTTTGGAACTACCAAAGCTTGGTGAACAGAAGTTAGATATATAACCTCAATAATCCACTTTAGACCTCTTAGAAGCCACATTTAAAAAGCTTTCTAATTCAATTTATAGCCTTAAAAAGCCACCTTAGTCGTTTTGCGAAGCCACCATTGTTCGAGCCAAACTTTACTAGTGCAATGGCTGACAATGGAGCTGAAATCTGAAGTAAGAAGTCTTTTCGAGTCTCGCTATAAGCGCAAGCTTACAGACGACGAGGTTGTCGAAATCGCCAACAATTTAGTTAATTTCCTCGAGGCCTATTTGAAATTCAGATGGCGCGCAAAATATGAGAAGAAATAAAATTAGATTCGTATTCCGCATCGTTAAAAGTGGCGAGATAGTCCAAAGGTACCACTCCTCATCAATCAGGCGTTTTAGAAAGCGCGTAGGCACGATAAATTGGCAGAATCACGATTTTAAGGTGTATCTAAGGGTTAGTTATGGAAACCGATTTTATAACAGCGGAATTTATGAGAATCTAAAAGATTTCCTCTTTGCCCTAGACGCTTTCGCCGATCCATCTATTCCCAAATATCTATATGAATAACGAATTTACTACAAAAGACTTATATCTTGCCGGATTTCTTTATGCCAAAGGTGCGAAATTCAGAGGCGTAAAGCGGGAAGGAAGAATTTGCTGGTTCATATTTGATGACGAAAGTTACTGCAAGACCCTGCAGTCGCAGTTCTTCTCCAAAACCGCCGAAGTTAATGCAAGGGAATACGCAGACGCACTAAGAACACTCAAAGACCTAATTTTCGCAGAGGAATAAACCCCAAATGAACATGGAACAAAAGTATTACAAGGGCTATTTGATATTGCTGAGATGTCTACTATTACCATTCTTGGGGGAACCCCTAAGGCTCTTGGAACTTGGGATATTCTTAGCCTTTGTAATTGAATGCGATTGGGACAGGCGCCATTCAACTTATGGCTGTTTAGTTAAAAGTGATGCTGACTTAGCTAGGCTTTGGGGTTGCAACCTTTCGACGATATGGCGATACAAGAAGAAGTTAATAAAATTGGGCTTACTTATCGAGAAGGATAGTTTACACAGAATTAAACATTTCGAATGGTTCGGTATTGATACAGCAAGACAATTGGCGAAGATACCACTTGCAACCGAGCAAGAACTTATTGCTAAATCGCAAGAAATAATTGCAGATGTGAAAGAAGATTTTGCAGATGTGCAAAACTCACAAGTTCAAAACAGACCACAAAGCTTTAGTGTTTCTTCTAAGAAGAATTTAAGTTTATCTAAAGAATATAAAGATTCAGACTTATCTGAAGAGGATATGAAATGGATTGACGAGAATATTAGCTGAGAATGAACTTGAAATCCGGGTAAAAGTAAGCATAACTAACAAAGCTCAAGTAACCATCGGGTTTAATTAATGGTCGTACTGGAAAGCCCCGATGGGTTTTGAGCAAACCAGTGCGGCCATTTATGTTAGACATGATTACCAATTCCGATATAAAACTAAAATATTTCATATATTGCCGAAGGTCGTCAGAGGATCAAGAGGATAAACAGGTTCTATCAATAGAAGCTCAACTCCGAGAGCTTAACGAGTACGCCAAAAGATGTAACTTCAATGTCGTCAACATCTTTACCGAAAGCAAATCAGCACATAAACCCGGGCGAGAAATATTTAACGATATGATTACAAGAATCGAAATAGGTGAAGCCAGTGCCTTACTTGTTTGGCAAGTGAATCGAATAGCAAGAAACGCTAAGGATGGTGGTAATTTCATTCAGCTTATGGATGATGGATTTATAAAGCAAGTTGATACTCCTCACAAACAATATCGCCATAACGGAGATGATTTATTCTTTATGAATTTGGAGTTCGGAATGGCCAAGAAATATTCCGATGACTTATCGGACAATGTTAAGCGTGGTATCAGGCAGAAATATGAGCTTGGGCAGTATCCCAATTTGGCTCCCATTGGTTACATTAACAGCAAGGTAAATGGCGTTATAAATATCTATCCAGACCCTGAACACAAAGGCTTGGTTATCAAAATCTTTGTTGAATATGCTACCGGCAAATACTCGCTTGGTGGAATGGTGGACAGGGTTTTCGAGTGGGGGTTGAGGACTCGTAGAAACAAACCTATCAGTAAATCGCACCTACACCGCATCCTGCAGAATCCTTTATATTATGGATGTTTTGAGCATGGTGGAGAACTGCACAATGGCAGTTATGAGGCACTTATTACGAAGAAGTTATTTGATGAGGTGCAAGCTGCGCTACACAATAAAGCAAAGCCCAAGAAGATTGAGAATGACTGGCCTTATGCCGCACTTTTGAAATGTGGTTGTGGCTGCGGGGCTTCGGTGATCTTTGAAACCAAGCGCAAGTTCTACAAGAAGAAGGGCAGGTGGGCTGAGTACACGTACGCAAGGTCAAGCAAAAGGTGTAGCAAGTGTGTCCAAAAGGGTATTGATTTGGCAGAGCTTGAGCGTCAACTTGATGAGAAGATTGCACCGGTGACTATTGACGAAAAGACATGGAGTTTGGGTATTAAGATGCTTAATGCCAAGTATGAAGCTGAGGCCAAACAGCGAGCTCAGGTGGTTGAAAGCCGGCAGAGACAGTATCAGCGCCTTCAAAGCGAGCTTGATGGCTATTTTAAGATGAGAGCCAAAGACGAAATGACATCCGAAGAATTCTCTGCTAAAAAGAAGGCTATCTTTGATGAACAAACAAGGTTGAAAGAGAAAATAGACGATGGATTAAATGGTCAGCGCACTTGGTTGGAACTAGCTGAGGAATTCTTTACTATGGCTTATCAGGCACGAGAAATGCTAAATAGCGATGATTTAGAGGCAAAACGTAAAGCAGTTGAGAAGATCGGTTGGAACGTTTTGTTAAAAGACGAAAAGCTTGTCTGGGCGTACCAAAAGCCCTATGACATACTATTAAAACCGCAGTATCGTTCAGACCTGCGGAGGCGAGAGGATTCGAACCTCTGATCGAGTTACCCCGATACTCGTTTTCGAAACGAGCGCACTAGTCCACTATGCGACGCCTCCAAATTTACACTGAGCTTGTCAAAGTGTACGCCCGGCAGGATTCGAACCTGCGACCTTCAGATCCGCAATCTGACGTTCTATCCAGCTGAACTACGGGCGCTAAGATCGGTATATTATATCAGCGACAGTTTAATCTGGTAAAATTTGTGGGCAATGGCCATTAAGAGAATTTTTAGTGCCGGTGGAATAGTCATTAGGAAAAGTATCAAAGGTACCAAAAGTACCAAAGGTATCAAAGGGGTTGAGGTTTTGGTCACTCAGCATTCCAAACATAAGGGCTGGGATTTTCCAAAAGGCCATCGGGAAATTTATGAATCCGAAGAACAGACGGCACTTCGCGAAGTTGAGGAAGAAACCGGAGTCAAGGCGGAGATATTAGAGCGGGTCGGCGAGACAAAATATTTTTATTATGAAGAGGGGGAAAAGGTATTAAAGACCGTGGCTTTTTATTTAATGAAATACATTAGTCAAGGGGAAGCGACAACTGCTTTTGAAGTAAGCGGTACGAAATGGTTGCCGCCTGATGAAGTTGAATCCCAATTAACATTCAAGGACACTAAGGCGTTGTGGCAAAAGGCCAAAGAGAAGATTGAAAAGTTGAAAATTAAAATTTGAAGGTTGATAATTTGATGCCTGCAGGGAGAGGTCGCAGAAGCAGAGCTTGTGAGAATTTCGCAGCTATTGTAATCGATTGTTACAATAGCGCTTCATTCTCTAAGCGGACTAGTGTAAGTTGGAGGAGTGCTGGAGTGGACGATCAGGCAGTCCTGGAAAGACTGTATAGCCGTAAGGTTATCGTGGGTTCGAATCCCACCTCCTCCGCAAAAGGAGGGACTATGGGAGCTAATGGGGCCAGACCCACATGCTCCGCAACAATGGGACAGTTAGAACTCCGATTTTAGGACTTGCATAAAAATTTATTCAATCCTAATTGATTATTTTTAGCTTCGATTTTGGAAACCCCGGAAGAGACACTTTCATTTCCTTAATGCTAAACTGGAATTGTGAGAGAAAAAGGCTTTGCCCTACTTTTGCTTCCTGCTATTGTTGTTGGGTTGATGGTTATCAGTTTAGTCGCGTTTATTGCTCTCAAGCCGAAACCGCAGACTAATCCAGATTTAAACAAAAATAGAGGAATATCATCGCTATCACCTACACCCGCCGCCATCGACAACACAGTTGCTAAACCATTACCATCTAGCCCGCAACAGAATAGAATAATAAACCTTGGGGGTGGCAAATTTAGAACAATTAGCGAATTATGTAAATTCTCATATGATTTCGCCCAGCTTGCCCCTGATAGTAATACGTGGAACTTTCAAGATTATTACTCTTCTGATTCTCGTTTCCAGATGTTTAAAAATATAACCATACTGCATCCCCTGAATGATAATCCTGACTCGGCTGCATTACAAATTTCCTGTAATGATAGCGAGGGGCTGTCGCTCGAACAAACGGCTAAAGATTTTAAAGTGCAATTAAATAAGTATCAACATAAGATAATAAGTGAGAGTAATCTCACTCTACTGAATAGGGCAGCTGTTAAGTACAACTTGGTTACGAATATTGGGCAATGGAATGTTGATTATTATCTGTTTATAAATGACGGGAGGAGGTATTTAATCGAAATTCAAGCAAAGCCATACTTCCCTGATTTTGAGCCTGTATTTAATGAGATTATTCATACCTTAAATTTCCAACAATAAGCCACGATTGTCTGTCAAACGACCTACCCCTTATAATAGATGAATAGGAACTCTGTAAATAGTATAATTACACACGAATGGTGGCTGGTTGAAGTTGGGGAGCAGTAGACATTTGTTCTAATTGCTTCTTGAAATAGGTTCTAACATAGTCAACCAGGCACCGCTCGGAATTGAGAGGGTTCGCTCATAGTGCAAACGAAGTGCACTATGCTTTGCGAAGCAAACATCCCTCCCTCTCCGCCCATAATGGATCCAAAAGACGAAGTGAAAGCAAAGGTTGATTTGGTTGAGGTTGTGGCCTCTTACCTTCCTCTTAAAAAATCCGGCCGCAATTTTTCCGCTCTTTGCCCTTTCCATGGCGAAAAAACGCCTTCTTTTATGGTATCTGCCGAACGCCAGGCATATAAATGTTTCGGCTGCGGCGAATCGGGCGACGTTTTTACGTTTTTGGAGAAAATGGAAGGCTGGGATTTCAGAGAGACCCTGGAGGAACTGGCCAAAAGAACGGGTGTAAAACTCAAGTCATTCGGTTCATCGCCTGCAACAAAGTTAAAAGAAAAAATTATTCAGATAAATAAACTGGCTTCCAAATTTTACGGCTACATACTTTTTGATCATGCACAGGGCAAAGTTGCCCGAGATTATCTTTTAGGACGCGGCATAAAAAAAACTTCATGGGAGAAATTCGGCCTTGGGTATGCACCCGCAGGCTGGGAAAATATTTTAAAGTTTCTGGAAAAGAAGGGCTTTTCTCACCCTGAAATTGCCACTGCGGGATTAATTGTCTCACGGCAGGTAAACTCAGCAAGGTCACAGACCGCAATTCAAGGCGGCTATTATGACCGTTTCAGAAAAAGGATCATTTTTCCGATAAAAGATGCCAAAGGCCAGACTTTGGGCTATTCGGCAAGGCTGATTGGGGAGTCAAAAGAAGCCAAATATATAAATTCTCCGGACACGCCGATTTTTAACAAAGGCTCGGTACTTTTTGGCCTTGATGTGGCAAGAGGGGCAATCAGGGACAAAAACCAGGCGGTATTGGTGGAGGGAGAATTCGACGTCATTTCGGCACAGCAAGTTGGCATTGAAAATGTGGTTGCCTCCAAAGGCACGGCTTTGACCGACAAACAAGTCGCCTTGATTTCGCGGTATTGCGAAAGCGTAATTTTGGCGTTTGATATGGACAGAGCAGGCGACATGGCCGCAAGAAGGGGCATCGAGCTTCTGGACCATGCCGATATCACAGTTAATGTGGCAAGTTTGGGCAAATACCAGGACCCTGACCAGTTTTGCCAAAAAGACCCCGCGGGTTTTAAAAAGGCACTATCACAATCTGTTAACATTTATGATTTTTTTATCGATTCGGCAATAAGAAGACATGATGCAGCTGCCGCTTTAGGTAAAAAAAACATAGGTCGCGAGGTGATTCCCGTCATTTCCAAAATCGCAGACGACATGGTCCGTGCCCATTACATCGAAAAGCTTTCTAAAGTTTTAAATTTGGAAACAGCATTGGTTGCAGATGCCGTTTCCCAAAAAAGAAGCGATTTGTTTGCTAAGGAGCCGCGGGGATTCCCCGCCGCTGTGCCAGCCGTCCAAAATTCAAAAAAACCGCAAATTTCAAAAGAAGATTATTTCCTGGCGCTTTTTGTCCTGCCAAAAGAAATTGAGAAAAAAATCCTATCAATGCTTGCCCCTGAAGATTTTGAAGATGAAAATGCCCAGAAATTCTGGGAGTGGATTGGTGATATAATGAAAACTTCCAAAACAGGAAATTTAGATACACTTATCAAAAAACTGCCCCGGGATTTGGCGGGCTTTGTTGATAACCTTTTCTTAATCAACATCAACCCCGCATTTTCTGAGCGCGAGCTTTGGGTTTTGGAAATTGTTAAAATTGCAGAAAGCCTTAGACGAATGTCCATAAAAAGAAAACTGGCCGATATATCAAGTAACCTAAGGCAAGCACAAAGCGCTGGCAATCAGGCGCAGATTGCAATATTGACCAAAAAGTTTGATAAAGTATCTAACATGTTAAAATCGCCAAATTCAAATGAATAAGAAAGATCCAAAAGACAAACAACATCCGAAAGAGAAAAAAGAACCAAAGCCCATTGACGTCAAAGCCGAGATCAAAAAGCTCATTAAGCGCGGCAAAGATCAGGGTTTTGTGACCCAGGACGAGATTCTTTTGATTTTCCCCAACCCCGAAAACGCAACAAACGAGGTCGATGATCTTTACCACAAGCTTTTGGATGAGGGAATCGATGTTTTCGACACCACCGAAATCGACACCTCCGATGTTTCAAAATCCGTAACCGACCTGGAAAAGGAACTGGAGCGGCTGGCAACATTGGAGGAGGGCTATCTATCCGATCCGGTGCGTATGTATTTGCGGGAAATCGGCAGGGTAGCCCTTTTGACTTATGAAGAGGAAGTTGCCCTGGCAAAACGTGTCGAAAAGGCAGACAAAAAAGCCAGGGAAAGGCTGATTAACGCAAACTTAAGGCTGGTTGTTTCCATTGCCAAAAAATACGTCAACCGGGGCCTGACCCTTTTGGATTTAATCGAAGAAGGCAATATCGGCCTGATGCGTGCAGTCATGAAATACGACTGGCGCCGCGGCTATAAATTCTCAACTTATGCAACATGGTGGATAAGGCAGGCCATAACCCGGGCAATCGCCGACCAGGCAAGGACAATCCGGATTCCCGTCCATATGGTCGAGACTATCAATAAATTTAACAGACTATCTCGAAAATTAATGCAGGAACTTGGAAGAGAACCGACTCCGGAGGAAGTGGCACTGGAGATGGGGGTTTCGGTTGAAAAAGCCAGAGAAATCATCAAAGTTTCGCAGGAGCCGGCATCACTGGAAGCGCCCGTTGGCGAGGAGGAGGATTCGCGGCTAGGAGATTTCATTCAGGATGCCTCGGCCAGCCCAACCGACCAAGCAACCCACGCGCTTTTGAAAGACCATATCAAGGAAGTTTTAGAAACCCTTTCGCCAAGGGAAGCCAAGGTCTTGGAATACCGTTTCGGGCTTGAGGACGGCAAGCAAAGGACTTTGGAGGAAGTGGGCAAAGAGTTTGGCGTAACACGCGAGCGCATCCGCCAGATTGAGGCCAAGGCCATCAGAAAACTAAGACATCCGACTCGTTCCAAAAAACTTCGAGATTATCTCTAAATTATTTAAGTTCAAAGTCGACTGCGAGGTAGATGGTGACTTCGTTTTGGCCGGGCTGGATTTGGCTGGCTTTTTGTTTAAGGTCCAATTCGCTTTGGGCATAAAGCGGCTGGGGGAAAACTACGTCTCCCGCCTCCTCAATTTTTACGGCTTTTCCTAATTTTCTGCCCGAAAGCTTTGCAAGCTCTTCTGCTTTCTTGCGGGTAGAGGAAACGGCATCCTCGCGGGCTTGAGATTTTGCTTCTTCCTGGGCAGATTCATCCAAAGTTAAATTCGGTCCGTAAAGGTTGGTTGCGCCGTTTTGGGTTAACGCTGCCAAAACCTCATCTGCAATATCAAAGTTGCGGATGGTTATCTCCAAAGATGTCGAAAAAGAATTGGTATTTGGTCTTGGTGGAATGGGGTAAATCTGGGTTTGGGGCATATCCATAACCTGATAACCCGGACCGCCGGAAATATTTTGGGTTTTAATGTCTTTTTCGCTAGTTCCAAGGTCTTTTAATTTGGCAACAATCGCCGATACTTTTTGTTCGTTTTGGGCTCTGGCTTGATCCAAATTTTTATTTTGGGTCTCAATGGTTGCCGTAATTGTGGCAACATTTGGGGTGGTTTGGGCCGTGCCTTGGCTGGTTACGGAGATTGTCTCTTGAGGTTTTGTCTGCCATGGTTTGAAGTAAAAAGCCCCGAAGACTATCAAAATCACAACGACTGCCCAAATCCATGAAGAACCAAAACTTAGACGAGGCATGCCAATATTGTAACAGATGCCTTGGGGTGTTAAAATTAGCCTCGACTATCGATCCGCGGTAGCTCAATGGTAGAGCGGGACCCTGTTAAGGTCAAGGTTGTAGGTTCGAGTCCTACCCGCGGAGCTGAAACTTTGTTATTATATCCACTTCGCTCATGTAATTTCTTTTACATTATAATCCCAAAAATCCTTCTTGATTTTCTATACAAAGTTTGTATAATTATTGTACTGTGAATACACAAACCATTAACATTTCTCTCCCTTCTGACCTTCTCAAAAGTGCCGATAAGTTGGCAAAAAAAGAGTCAAGGACAAGAAGCGAGCTTATTCGTGAAGCCTTAAGAGCTTATGTTAAAGAACTTACAGCATGGGAAGATCTATTTGAGTACGGCAGGAAACAAGCTAAAAAACTTGGAATTAAACCAAAAGACATTCCCCGCCTAATTGATGAATATCGCCGAGGAATTTAAAAGGTGGTCAGAGTTGTCTTGGACACCAATATTTGGATTTCGGCACTCAACTTCGGTGGCAAGCCAGCACAAATTTTAAAGATAGCCGTTAAAAAGCAAATCAGGCTTTATTCTTCCCGAACTCTTTTTGCTGAATTTGTCGGTGTTTTACGAAAAAAATTTGGTTATTCAGATGAGAAAATTGAAGGAGTGGAGGTCTTATTTAAAAAGCGAGTGAAATTTAGAGAGCCTAGAATTAATCTGAACGTAATAAAAACCGATCCGTCTGACAACCGAGTTTTGGAGTGTGCTTTAGAGACCGAAGCCGACTTCATAGTATCTGGTGATAAGGATTTATTAAATCTTGGCAATTTCAGACGAATTAAGATCGTCAGGCCTGTCGAGTTTTTAAGGTTAGCTAAGAAGTAAAGTTCGAAAATCGTAAGTTCGACTAGTCATTCGACTCAGAGAGCCTCAGACTCGATGAGCTCACTTCTATAGCCCATCGCGCAGCCACTAACCCATAGTTGCTTTTAGGCAACTTACCTGATATGATTACCGAACTTAAGTTGAGTAGTTAGTAGTTAAAAGTATTTTGGTACCTCGAAAAAAATTCTTCGTATCACATTCTCTTAATACATTTCTCATTTAAGAATAAATTTAACAAGAAAGGAGGAGATATTAATGGTAAAAAGACTATTCGTTGGAAG
>Ga0209541_10011789_pt1 | contig 13628 bp, 7 predicted proteins | sample RifCSPlowO2_01_FD_184027 | JGI IMG/M metagenome (GOLD analysis project Ga0209541, IMG submission 184027) | Groundwater microbial communities from Rifle, Colorado - Rifle CSP2_plank lowO2_0.1 (SPAdes) (version 2) | ecosystem: Environmental > Aquatic > Deep subsurface > Groundwater | place: Rifle...
ACCACCACAAGATTTGCATTGAATGGCACATCAAATGTTGCTTGCAGTTCAGTAAGCCAGGTTGGTGCGAATGCTTATACATGCGATTATGTAACTGCAATTACAACCACTTCGGGCTATTACAATACAAGCATGGCTTCCAACAGAAGCTATCATTATGATAACCAAACAAAAAAGGTTGCGTTTAACAACACAGGAACTCCACCCGGATTGTTTTTCCTGGATCCTGTATTTAAGCTGCAAACTGCGAATGTTACCCCCACGCCTGCAGGGTGGGGTAATCCAAACTTTAACTTCAGCGTAATAGCTTCATCCGGAAAGCCAAATAGCTTAAGAGAGGTAACTTTATGGATGACAAAGGGAAGCCCCACATTTGCAAATCAATGTGTTGCGCCAACATGCGTTAATGTAACAACAACATATTGTGATAATTGCAATGGGCAGCAAGTGTATTGGTTCAGGAACTTTACATCTGATGACATTGGAACCTGGTTCTTCCAGCTTAAAATGAATGGAACATTGACTTCGGGAACAGACTCTTTAACTCTTGAGAAGGATTCAACTAGCGTATTGTATGGGGGGAGTGGGAATGCCAGTAGCATAGTGCAGAACAGCACATATACGCTATTTAGAGTATTTGTTAACGATACTTCAAAGGGAAACAATAATAATATTACTCCTGCTGTTAACGTTACATTTAGAGTTTATTATCCTGGAATTTATGATGCGCTTGTTGGGAGCAACTTAACAAATTCAACAGGATATGCGCAGTTTAATTTCACTTCTGACTGCAGCTTCACTTCTGGAAGCCAATTCTGGTATGCAAGCGTTGCTGATTCTGATAGTGCTTACAAGCCGAGCAACTCGTCTAACTTTACAATTACTTTAGACCAAACAGGGTGCACAGCAGCTTTGAGAGTTATAAGTATTACAACCCCCAGCGAAATTTTCCAGTACAATAACTTTGTTATTAACAGCACAATTACGAGTTTGGTGAGTACGAGCAACAATGTGAATGTTACTTTACACACAAATCTTACATGGGTTATAGACAATAAGAGCCAAGCTATAGGGAGTGTAGCATTAAACCAGATTAGAACTGTAAACTGGGCTGTGAATGCAACCACGTATAATGAAAATAATGTTACTGTTGCTGCTAATTCAAGTGATAGCAGTAATGCCACCTCTACCTCTGGGCAGTTTACATTATACAAATCATTTGAAGAGAAATGCCCGGACATTGCAACAAATGGGAGCAGCGTCTTATCTCAGGTTTGCAGCATTAATACAACTCTTGGACAAAATCTTACGAATGCAAGTGTTGAAGCTGTGATACCTGTTGGAGGAAATTTAATTGCTGACTGGGAATGTGATGCTGGAGATTATAGATTAGCCAGCTTAATTGCTTATTGGGAACCTAGAAGCTCTTTGAATAGAACACATGCAAGAATTTCAGTTTATACTGGAAATGGGTTCTTGGATGTAATGCATAATACAACTATCTTGGGAAATGTTTCTAAAGTTGAAATTCCTCTCGTTAGAAACCAGATGTTTGTAAATGAATCAGGTTATTGCAAGTTTAAGATTGATAATGTCGGAGGGACTGATTTGTTCATTGATTACATCAGCCTGACAAGCTATTTAAGCGAAGGGATTAAAATCCTGGATGTTAATCCAAAAGTTTATGGGGTTGAAACCTCTGGGATTGAAACCTCGGAGAGATTGTTTAATGCATCTGTAAGAATAAAGAATTCTGTCAATTTAACTTACACTCTCAAGGTGTTCCTGAATATTACAAACAGCACTGGAAATATGGTTAATTCTTCAATGATTAGTGGGATGACATTGCCTGCAAATAAAACAATTGATGTTAACTTTACAAATATTAATACAAGTACATGGAATAAAGATGCTTACTCTGTGAATGCAAGCATTACTGGGAATTTTGTTCCTAATTTAACAAGGAGTGAATCGCTTGTTTTCAAAGATGTAAACGTTACAATGTTCACTTCAGACTATATTTGCAATCAAACAGTAGAGGATGTCAATGTTACGATAATCCATCCATTTACAGACTCTGTTGTCTATAATGTAAGCCTGCAGGTTCCTTCTGGATGGGGCTTTAGTCCTAACTCAATTTTAGTTACAGGAAATGAATCAAGAAGTTACACGGCTATGTTTAATATAACTTCAGGAACATCTGCTGGAGAAAACATAACGATTAATGCAACGGTAAATTATACATATCCAGGAATTTCAAAACTGGTAAAATCAAATTACAGTATTGAAGAGAATAATGGTATCCCAATACTGGAGGTTATAAGAGAGACTCCAACAGAAGTTGGTTACGATACATCATTTAAATCTCGTTTAATTATAAGAAATAAAGGATGTTCAGCAGCGAGCAGTATTTCTCTTACAGACAATCTTGCTGCTGGATGGCCTCCTTTCAGCTTAACACTTTCAGGTAGCACGGCGGGAACGGTTGACTTGCCGAATAGAAGAATAACCTTGAGTTCAAGTGATATTGGCACAATAAATCCAAGAGAATACAAAGTTGTTGAATACAGTCTCCTCTCGCATGCAAGCAAAGGGCAGACAGGAACACTTCAATATGCTTTATTATGGGGTGCAAAAAACATTACAGAAAGAACTCCTTATTATATTAAAACAATTGATTATGAAAATGAGAAGCACCTTTCATTTGATCTTGTAAACCTAAATCAAACGACTGCAAGAAAGAGGTCTTCAGATCCAGGTGAGCTTAACTTCTATAATTTTACAGTAACCAATGTTGGGGATAACACAATACCTGCAAACACATGGAATGTTACATTGACAATACCTATCCAATGTAATGTCAGCAATTACAATGCTACGTTTAGCAATTTAACAAGAAAGCTAACATGGCAATTAGGTTCTTTAGCAGAGCAGGGGAGCCAGACACTTACATTTGCTATTAATTGCACTACAGCAGCGAAGTATTTCTTGGCTGCACAAGGGTTGAATGATACTTCTGAATTGCAAACATTTAGAAACAGCACAGGGATTGGATGCTCTGGAAGTGGCTGCGCTTTATCCCAGAGCTTTAGCTTTGATAGCCCAAATAAGTCTTATGAGAAGATGTCTTCAATTGCTTTCTCTGTTAATTATAACTGGTCTGGCTATAATCTTACAATAGGAGAAACAGGATTGAATATTAGTGATGATAATAACCGGCAGTTAATTGTCTTCCAGAACTACAGCTTCAGAGGGATTAATAATACCCTCATAGTAAACTACACCCTTTCAGGGGCTGAAAGAGATGCGTTCCAAACAAAACCCCACGCTATAGGGGTGAGGGGATATGCCGTTGCTACTGCTGATGCAAACACATTCATAAACATAACAAATCTTACATACACATGGGCATTTGGAAAACAATTTGCAGATACTCAAAAGTTAATGATTAATATAGAACCATTCATCTTTATTCCTGATGCTCCAAGCTTAGAAGCCCCCCCAAATAACTCACAGCAGGTAAGCACCCCTATCGTATTATCATGGATAGCTTCAACAGGCGCAACGAAATATTATGTCTTTGGCGATAGTGGAAGTGCGAGTACGCTGCTTGGTGAGACAACAGTTACAAATTTCCTATGGAGTGGTCTCACCAATGGTAACTGGTATTGGAGAGTGATTGCTGGAACAGCAACACAAAATTCAACATATTCTGTTACAAGGCAGTTTACTTTGGACTTATGCGGGCGAGATTCTGATTATGCATATGCATTAAACTACTCTATGAGTTACAATAATGCTACTGATACTATATTGGTGTGGGGAAGCAATGGAACAGGGTATACTGCAATGGGTAATAATGAAAGCAACCCGATTACATTTGAGAAGATATTTGAATTTGGAAGGGCTGCTAGGGGAGCTTGTGCTGTAAATAAACCAGCTTCTGGTTCTTACGCTATCCTAAGCAGATTAGAATTAGGAAATACTTCTAGCCCATTAAACACAACCTTTGTAGAAACAACTGGCGAATCGTTGAGCTTCGGTAAACAGTTGCAATTAAACTTTAACGCAACCTTAATTTCAGGAAGGTTAACTTCAGGGGGTTCACCATTCGCAGGGTCTACACTTTCATTCTCAGGTTTAAATGCAACAGCCTCTGGTGAAGGAGAGTTCTTCTTAAAGAATGGTTCAGAATTAAGAATGTATGACAGCGGGGCATCCCATACAATATCTTCAAATGACTCAAACCCGTTCAGACTTTATTGGAATGGAAACGTAAAAGCGAAATCCAGTACCTTACAAAACTGGTATACAATAAGATTTGTGGGAGCAAACAATTCAATGGAGGACATAATTTTGACTGATATGGGAGAAGGATTCTACCCTGCAAAGACACAAGTTGGAACACTAAATATCATTAAATCAAGGAGTATAGACACGGGAGGACTTGTTTTAGATGGAAATTCAAATGCAACAATAACTGCCTTGGAGATTGCGGAAGCTACAAATGATATTTTAGTAATAAATTACACTGGAACAGCCAATTTGGTGAATCCAAATCTTAACTTTAGCAAGATAAACTGGACAACTGGAAGCTTCTCCGGACAAATAAACAGGAAATATGATTATGAAGCAACAATTAAAGATTCTGCTGGAGCTGGAATAGTAAATGTTAGCCTGATTTTATTAGATGTAAGAGGGGGTACTGTATTTAGCTTATTGTCAAGTTCAGACGGAGGAATACCTGAACAAACAATAACCAGGGCTATTTATGATTACAACTTCCAAACCGGGGATGAAAAAGCTCCACACACATTGTTAATCAAAAAATATGGAAAGAATTTTGTGAGTGTTATTAAAACCTTCTCTGCAGCGACGGTTGAAACAGTTCAATTATCCAATAACCTATTTACTGATTTCCCTAATGAAACTGCTGCATCATCACAAACAGGAATAATATTCACATCCCCGACAAAGATTACCTATTCAGATGCGGAAACGAAAAACGTTACTACAAATAATATCACTTTATCTAATTCTCCTATAACGCAATCAGAATATTTCGCCTTATTTAACAATTCTAATGGAAGATTAATTTCTTCAAACGATTACAATGTAAACTACTCTACAGGGTATATCAGCTTCGTGTCAGGATATAATGCATCATTGGTAAGAGCAGTTTATAGTTATGGTGGAGATATAAGATTAACGCAAAATAAAACATCCTCAAACATTTATGATTACATCCAGGCAAATAGATCTGATGTTTTCACGACCGCTACAGGAAGTATTTACGATAGTTATGTTGATATTATTCTTGACGGTGGTGGTATTGTGGAGAGTACCTCAAAAACAATAAACTTCAAAGATGGATTCGGCTGGAGCGCTACAAATTTATCAGGGTCTACAGTAAACATTGACACAGATGAGTGGAATTTCGTTTGGAGAGGAGCAACAAACGGAACATTCTACAGAGATTACAATTATGATGTTGTTATAAAAAATCCTGGGGGTGTTGCACAAGCGAATACCACTGTAAAATTATTAAATGTGTTTGGAGATACTGTTTTCAACAATAAAACTGGTGAAACAGGGATTCTTCCGACACAAGTATTCACCCTTAGGGTATATGAAAATAATACAAGAAGTGTAGGCACGGGACAAGGTCCACATAGAATGTACTTTAGAAAGTATGGATATGTATTCATTGATGTGGAAAAGATATTTACTGGAAAAACATCAGAAGAGGCCACTATTACAACGGATTTATTCAAAGTTCTTGAGGAATCTGCGGCATTAGCTATAACAAATCTTACTTTCAATCCCCCCATCATAGTTAAATATGGCCAAGAATCAAATAGTAGTGTAACTACTTCTATGACCTTAAAACATCCGCCGACTAATTCTGAATATTTTGTGCTATTTAGAAACGTGACAAGAATGCTTTCAGGAACAGACTATAGTTTAGATTGTTCAACAGGGATCGTTACCTTCCTCGCAAACGAACAAGGTAATAATATTTCAGCCGTATATAGTTACAATTCCAATCTAAGTTTAACAAATGGTTTAGTTGGCACAAAGACTATAAGCCAGTTATACGACTTTTTAAGGGCTCAGCTATACTCGGGTTTTAACACAATTGACGGAATATCTTATACCTCTGATATTGATCTTCTTGTTGGGACCAATACCACTCCCGGTTCTTTAGGCGATCCTACTAAAGGTCTCTCATATACCTGTGGTCGCACGACTATTTTCGGTTCAATCGGTGGTTATGTGGACCTCCTTGGAACAACTGTTGGTGGGGCTTTAGGAATAAACTCAGAAGTGGGTTCTTCATTTGCACCAGGGGAAAGAGTAGATGTGTTAGCTACTGTGCTGGATTCTGACTCAAAACTTGTTCAAGCAAGTGTAATTGTGAGTGTCTTTGACCCTGACAATGTGCAAACAGCTATTGGCTCTGCGACCGAGCTTGGAACAGGAAGGTATAGATTTAACTTTACCCTCCCAACAAGTGCAGTAAAGGGAACCTACAGGGCTAATATAGATGCAACCTATCTTTCTGGAGAGGTTCATGATACTGTGGTGTTCCAAGTGAAGGATGCGCTAAGCGTATCTGCTTCTGCAGGGTCAGTTTACACTCAAAATGATGAAGTTTCAGTATATTCAGTAACAACCAATTTAAAAGGAGAATTAGTAGACTCAACAGTCAATGTTTCATTGTATTATCCTAACAACACACTGCTAATTACAGGTATTGCTTCAAAAATAGATACTGGCACGTCTAAGTATAATTTTAGTCTCTTTAGTTCAGTTCCTGAAGGGACATATCAAGCCAGAGTAAAATCAAATTATTCTGGAAGCGAAGCAAGTACAGTATTGACTTTCCAAGTTAAAAGAGGAAATTTAAAAATGAGTAGTTCTGCGGGGGTTGAATATAATCCTGGAGTGATTGTAAAAACCTCCTCTTATGTATCTTTAATTAATGGGAGCGCGGTAAACGCAACAGTTAATGTAACCATATATTCTCCAAATGGTGCAATATTTTCAAGCGGTTTAGCTACAAGAATGCCCACTAGGTATTTTGAATTTAATACAACAATTCCGCCTGATGCAGATATTGGAACCTATATTGTCAACATAGATGCAAATTATCAAAATGATGAAGCCCATAATGTTTTGGTATTTAATGTCAAAGAGTGGTTAAATGTATTCGCTTCTGTAGGAACATTTTACTCTCCAAATGATCAAGTAGTTGTATCTGCTCTGACTGTGAACTCCAGAGGTGTTTTCATTAATGCAAGTATTAACACGTCAGTTTATTATCCAAATGGAACTCTGCTGAACAATGGAAATGCAACACAACATCTGTTGGGAAGGTACAATTATAGCTTCATATTGCCCGGCTTAGCTCCGGTTGGAACTTACAGAATAAATCTTGATTCAACTTATAAGGATAATGAAGTGCATGGTGTTCTAACATTCATAATAAGCCCTGTATTGGAGGATATTTCAAATGTAGTCAATAATATTAATACAACTGTTAATACTATTAATCAAAATGTTAATATCATAAATACCACAATTAATAATATACAGAGTGTTGTTAATGCTATTAATTCGACCGTTTACAATATAAATTCAACATTGATAAATGTGCAGTCTACTGTAAATGCTATTAATTCAAATGTTACTACAATCAACAGCATTGTGAACAACACAAATTCTATTGTGAATGACATCAGGAGCACAGTTAATAGAATTAATACTACTGTGTTGAGCATTAATTCAACTGTAAATACGATTAATTCTAATGTTATGACAATTGACAGCATTGTAAGGAATATTAATGTGACATTAACATCTGTAAACAGCACACTAGTTTATGTTAATTCTACTGTGCAGAATATCAATAGCTTAGTTACCTCAATCAATACAAGTGTTGTTTTGATTAACAGCAGCGTGGAGAACATTAAAGAGTATATTAATGACAGCTTTACTGTTAGGGTGTCTGATTTTGGTGAGGTTTCTGCCGGGCAGCAGTTCAGGATTAAGGTATGGATTACAAACTTTATTGGCGAGCCATTGAATGCTGATTCTACTCCAACAATAAGCTTGTATGACCCAACAAGAAATACGATTGTATCTGATATTTCAATGACCTTAAGCGAGACTGGAATCTATGTTTATAACTTTACAACCTCTTCGGGACAAACTGCTGGAGCCTGGGAGGCTATTGTAACAACTGTTGTAGATAATAAGACTAATAAGTATAGCGATTATTGGGAGTTGGAAACTTCACCTGCCCAAGTTGCGATTAATGATATTCCTGATAAAACTGTTCCCACGATAAATGCTAATGTAACTATAGAAAATGAGGGAACTGCTGATCAAGAGTATCAGTATGAATATTGTATTGTGACCCAACAAACAAATCAATGCGGTGGTGGAGATGATGTTGCGTATAAATCTGGTGCAAAGCTTATCAGCCCCGGAGAAAAGTTTAGTCCACTTTTGAATTTAAGCGGGGTTAATGATCCTGGAGATTATTACTTTAAGATTATCGTCTACTATGGAACAGAGAAGAGTGGGGCGTCTCAATTATTTACTGCGGTTTCTGAAGGTACCACGACAACCACGACAACAACCACGACAACCACTACAATTACAGCTCCCCCTTCTGTCAGTCCTGGTGGGGGAGGTGGTGGTGGAAAAAGCGAATCGACAACTACTGAACCTTCTGTTAGAGATATCTCTGGAAGCATGACGATATCAAAAGAACAACTCCAAGAAAGCTTAACAGCTCAATTTGATCCTGGTGAGAGTTTGACTTTTGATGCAAAAGTTTCAGGTTCTGGAGAATTTGAAGCTCATAGTGTTGAAGTGCAATCTATTGGAATAACCACCGCCATCATTATTATCCGTTCATCTCCTGTAACTATAGAACTTTCTGTTGGGGGTGGAAAAGAGTTTGACCTTGATGGAGATGGGCAAAATGACCTCTACATTAGACTCAGTTCTATCATTAAAGGCAAAGCAACCATCTTCTTACAACAGCTTTCTGCTCGTCCATCTCTTGGAAAACAAATCATTTATAGCCAGGGTAAAATACAGATTATGGATTATCCTGAAAATATTAAATTAAGGCCTTTGAGTGTTGTGACTAAAAAAGTAAGCATTAAAAACATTGGTGCCAGCAACCTGCATAATTTACAATTACTAATTTCAGGATTGCCTTTAGAGTTTTACAGCATTACCCCAAAAGTTATAGACCTTGGTGCTGGGGAAACTGAAACTTTCTTTATTGATGTTAATGCTAATAAAGAGGTTAATCAGTACTTCTTTAAGTTTATTGTTAAGTCTGATGAAGATAGCCAGGAAGTAAGCTCGATATTAAATGTTGCTGGCGTTAGTGAAGAGATTGAGGAAGAGAAGCCCATGCTGATTTCCCCAAGGCTATACTGGATTTATCTATTAGCTGGAGGATTGTTTATTATAGCTGTAATATTATTCTTTATTATGAAAAAGTTAAAAAGAGCGAGGAGGAAGGTAGGAGGGAAGAGTATGAGAAGGAAAGGTGTAAGAAGAAGGTATCAACCGCTTGGAAATGTTGCCGGGTTTGCCAAGAAGCAGAGCAGGGAGTTTGAAAGATTATTGGAGAAACAGGCTGAAAATGAGATAGGCAGGGCTATGTATAAATCCAAAAAAGAAATTGAGAGGCTCAAAAAGGAATTTTCCAAGAAAGCCAGAAAGAGGATATTCAGGCATTTAAGAAGAGTAGGAAGATGATTTCCATAGATAGAAAATTCTTTAAAAAAGCCTTTTTCTTAGAAAGAAAAACCCTTGGGAAAAAGAAAACTTTAAAACTCCACTTTCCCGATTAAAAACATGGATAAAATTTCAGATGAGAAGCTTGGGAAATATTTTTCAATTAGCAAGGAGGCTTTCTCATTAGCGAAGAAAGCTGAATGTGTTATTGGCATGGAAAAGGAAAGAGCTGCTTTCCTGGATACAATCTCTCGTTATATTCAAGATGCAGAGCATTTTTATAAGAAGAATGATAAGGTTAATGCTTTTGCTGCCTTGAATTATGCTCATGGATGGCTTGATGCCGGGGCTAAAATTAGGTTGTGGAAGGTTAAAGATGGAAGGTTGTTTGCGGGTGTTGAATAAGCCTTAATCGTGGGGTGCGCTTATTATGTGAACCCCCTTTAGGTAGGTATTTAAATCCCTGTATTTGTTAGATGGATAGCTAAAATGGAAAACACAATGTTCCTTGAAAGAAAAATGGAAACCATTGAGTCAGAACTCAAAGAGCTGAAATCGGTAGTTTGGACTTTAGTCCAGCAACCATCCTATAAGAAGCTGATTAAGCTCAAGGGAATGCTCAGGGGCATCCAAATTCATGATAGAGATATTAAAGAATCAAAAAACTCTTTATTTAAGACTGGTGCTTGAGGATGTACTACGTTGCCGATACTCATAGCTTAATTTGGTATCTTAGTGAAGATAAACGCCTAGGCAGTAATGCGCTGCAGATTTTCATGATGGCTGATAAAGGGGAAGAAACCATCATCATTCCGACAATAGTCCTGGCTGAATTAATTTATATCTGCGAGAGAAAGAAAGCAGAGGTTAAAATAAAGGCTGTTTTTGATATGATAAAGAACAGTCTTAATTATCTTCCCTACCCCCTTAATGTGCCTGTCCTTGAAAAGAGCATGGTTCTAAAAGATTTCCGAGATATGCATGACAGAATTATTGTGGCAACTGCACTGACAAACAATGCCACGCTTATCACTAAAGATGACATGATTAGAAAGTCAAAACTTATCAGAACGATCTGGTGATGTCAAGAACATTCGTTCTTGAGCACGCCAAATACCAAGAACTGATGTTCTTGGGTACACCAAAATTCTCGGAATTTTAGTGTTCCACTCTGGAATTTTAGCGTTTCAAAGATTTATAGTGAACGACATAAGTTTTTTACCGGTTTGTATGTCGTTCACTAATAGCAAAGGCGCGTAATGTGGTTAAATTAAAGCGTCCTTTGCTATATTGATGAATCGTTGGTTTATATTTAAGCAAAATGAAAAAAGAGCCTTAAGGGAAAGAAAATGAAAAAAGTTATTATTGTCTCGGGAAGACTTTCTTTGCGAAAGAAACCCTCGGGAAAGAAAGCAGTTATTGTTTCCGGGAGTGTAGGTGCTGGCAAGACGACGTTTGCTATGAAGCTTGCCCATCAACTTAAATGCGGGTATGTTGATATTAACTCTTTGGTTGATGAATATGGGTTAAGCGAGGGATATGATAAGAAGAGGAAAAGCAAGATTGTTGATGTTGATAGGTTAAATAAATTTCTTATTGAGATGATTAAGAAAAGCAAGAAGAAATTAATTATTGACGGGCATCTGAGCCATTTCCTTCCTGCTGAATATGTGGAGAAGTGCTATATTGTTAAATGTGATTTAAAGGTGCTAAATAAAAGACTGGAGCAGCGAGGATATAGCAAGGCAAAGATACGCGAGAATTTAGATGCTGAGATTTTTGATGTTTGCTTTATTGAAGCGAGGGAGATGGGGCATAAGATTGAGGTTGTTGATGCTATCAAGGCTATTTAACAAACTCCACATTTGGAAGGTCTTTGAATTCTTTATCTCCTGTGAGAAACTTGAGCCTGTGCTTTAATGCCAATACGTAACCAATTGCATCTGGTAGAGAGAGATTTTTCTTTTTATTTAGGAAGCGAAAATAGACTGCCTTAATCATAACCTCTGGGGTGATTTCGAGAAGCTCTGCGGTGAAGGTTGCAAACCACTTATCGGCAGTTTCTTTCCCTTGCTCCCTTAAATATACCTGATACAACTCCCCCAAGTTTAGGATGCTTGCCACAACTTGCATACCTGCAAATTCTTCATAAGCATTGTTTCCTTTATTTATTTCTATAATGGCATACGTATCAAAAAAGTACATCACATCCCCCAATCAAATTCTTTATCCAGCTCTTTCATTAACTGCTTTGTCGGCTTCTTCAATGGCCATTTCCCGAATATATCTTTTACTTTAGTTATTGGCTTTGTATGGATATGCAGTATAACCTCCTGATTAGGCTTAATTCCTTCTTTGATAACTGCCTCTTTAGGAATGATAACCCCTAATGAATTTCCCCATTCTCTTGTTCTTGATTTGATTTCTATCATAGAGTTATACATGTATAATGGATATATAAACTTTTTGCTTAATTTTTTATTACTTTTTTTCCAAGCTTACTTGGCTTGATTGTTAATTGTGCATTTTTATATTGCAAATTCTTTCCTTTTTGGATTTCATGCAATAAAATAGCTAAAGCTGATAATTCTGAATGGGGCTGGTTGGTTATTGATAAATTTATATCTGCTAATTTGTAAAATTCAAATGGGACATGCTCGCTTCCTATGATTATTAAAATTTTTTTGCACTTCTTTATGTTTGGAAGTTGCTTTTTTAGCTCTAGCCCGTACATTGTCAGATGGAGGATTTTGTAGCCATTAGCTTTTTTTGCCTTAACAAGCTTTACAGGGTCTTTTACATGCTCAATTTCGAATGTTGAGCCGAATTTCTTGTTAATTTTTTCTATTGACTGCTCTAATGATGAGTCTTTCTCTCCTGAGTAATACATTTTGTTTGCGAGAAAAGCCCTGGATGTTAATGCAATATGGGTGGAAATGCGCTTATCGCGGGCAATTCTGTGGGTTAACCTGAGGATTTCAAGCATGAAAAAAAGCTGATAAAAACTTATTTAAAGGCTTGCATAGAGGCAATACTATGGCGAAAAAGGCAGAGGAATTTTACGAGAAGCATTATAAGAAACTGATTATTATTCCAGCCCTGATATTAGTTTTCAGCCTGGTTGTCCTTATTGGGAATTATTACAGCAAGGGAGAGGTAATTGACAGGGATGTTGAATTGAAGGGTGGGGTGGAGATTACAATAGATAAGCCCGGGATTGATGTTGCTGTGGTTGAAAAGTTAGTTGGAAGCAAATATAATGATTTTAGCGTGAGAGAACTGACTGATTTTTCCACACATAAAAATCTTGGGGTTGATATTAAGATTGGCGGGTTGAAGGAAGAGGATGTTGATGGGTTAAAAACATTATTGCAGGAAAACATTGGATTTGAAGAGGAGCATTTCAGCTCTAGTGTTATTCAATCTGAGTTTAGTGCTGGATTCTATAAAGGATTATTGCTTGTTGTGCTTTTTTCATTTATTTTGATGGCAATAAGCGTCTCAATTGCTTTCAGGACGTTTATTCCCAGCGTGGCTGTAATTTCAGCAGCTTTAATTGATATTGTTTTTCCTTTGGCATTACTTAGCTTGTTTGGGGTTAAGATTGGGGGGGCGGGGATTGTTGCATTTTTATTGATTATTGGGTATAGTATTGACACTGATGTGCTGCTTACAACATGGATGGTTAAAAGAAAAGAAGGAAGGTATATAGAGAGGATGATGAGGAGCATTAAAACCGGGATTACAATGACTATGACTACAATAATTGTTATGATTATTGGCATATACATGAGCATTAGTCCTGTATTGAGCCAGATGTTTTTGATTATTTTAATTGCTTTGATTACCGATTTAATCTC
>Ga0209541_10011790_pt1 | contig 13626 bp, 15 predicted proteins | sample RifCSPlowO2_01_FD_184027 | JGI IMG/M metagenome (GOLD analysis project Ga0209541, IMG submission 184027) | Groundwater microbial communities from Rifle, Colorado - Rifle CSP2_plank lowO2_0.1 (SPAdes) (version 2) | ecosystem: Environmental > Aquatic > Deep subsurface > Groundwater | place...
CGAAACACTTGAAGACACAATAAAGCTTTTAGTGCGAAGACGTGGAACCAATGATGGCGTCCTGGAGGAAGCCGCGAAGTACTACGAAGGCATGCAGGCCAACCTGAACCCTCTTGCACTCCTTTGCGGTAGATTGTGGGCTTGGAGGACAATCCATTTTTCTTTCGCGGGAATGGATGTCAGGGGCTTTGACAAGGTTGAGCCATTCCTCAGGCAGGGCAAGGCAGTAATCGTCCCAACACATCTGTCATATTTTGATTTACCTCCGGTCATAGGAATCCTGACCGGCAACGGCAGGAATTATTACATAGGAGGCGATAACGTGGTTAAAGTCTCCGGAGAGGAATCCCAGCTTTCATTTATGTCAAAGTCAAAAGCAGAATTTGCAAAATGGCTTTTGATAAACATGGGCCTTGTCAGGATAAAGAGGGAAATCAGCGAAGATAATGATGTGTTGAAGGCGCAGCTTCTCATTGCATACGATAAAGCGTTTACCAGGCAAGGTATCAACCAGGTAATCCTGTCTGGCGTTGGAAGGTCAAGGGACGGCCAGGTCCATCCTTACAAGTCAATACTGAACAGGATGCTAATCGGTGAAGCAAGTGCCATAGTGCCTTTGGGAATAACCCATGATACCATCCCTGAAGACTGGCTGTTTGTGCACAAAGTAGAACAGAAACAGGCATCCATTCATACGGTCTCGCCTCTCCAAAGATGGGACATGCGGTATGGCAGGATTCACGCTGTATTTGGGGACCCAATCATAGTATCGAACTACCCAGCACCAACTGTCAATGGTAGGGTGCCAACGACAAACATTGCCAGACTTGAAAGGGCGGTAACCGAGGCGCTGTATAAGTTGATGACGCTAACGCCAGCAAACCTGCTGTCAGTAGTAATCCCACAAGCGTCCAGGGAATTCATAATTGCAGAAGTAAGCGATACGGCCATGCAAATTTGCGATGCCGCCATAAAAGCAGGTATTAACGTTGCACCGCAGCTCGCGAACCACAAAACAGGGTTTGACTTTGCAAATGCTCTGGAGAAAGGCGCCAAAAGGCTTGCTTGGAGAGGGGCTTTGGAATATACCGGGATTGGATACAAAGTTAAAGATGCGCCAATGGTAAGATACTATGCAAACAGCATACGGCCAACACTGCGGGCATTTACTGTTGCCTGATTGCTCAAATGGGTTTCATACCCCCACAGCTCTGCTGTGGTTGGGATTTTTTTAATGACATGCCTCAAGAATCCGCTTGTCAGCAAGCTTCAGCTGCTTTATGATTACATGGCCTGAATAAGCGTCTTCCATTACCTTCTCGGTTTCCTTGATGACAATTGACTTGCCAAACATTGGTGCATCCGCAACGAAAGAGTCATAATAGCCGCCTTCCCCGCCAACGTGGAACCCGAACTTAATTGAATCAGCATCGAGCCGGGCAATGTTTTCCTTTGTAATCCTCTTGCCAAGCCAATCAGGGAGGCCTTCTGAAGCGACCTGCGTTATGATTATCTCATAGCCCTTCTCAATCATCTGCTTCAAGACATCAAAGTGATCCAAGCCAGAGTGAGCAGCAAAAACCTCAATCCCGTAAGGCCTGAGAGCATCCTGCAAGCTCCTTATCTGGGTTGCCTGCAAGCCAGTGCCCCCCAGGATGACCGCGTCAACTTTTTCAGATTTCGACTTCTGCTTCCCGGCAACAAACTTTTCAACAATTGCAGCCTCTGCTTTTGGGTCTGCCACGCTGCAGCCCAGCAGGTAATGCTTCAGGCCCAGTGCCTCTGCCTGGACTGGCGTATGTTCAACAGTGGCGAAATGAAACAAGTAGCAGTCAGTCCTCGTCGGCTTCACAGAAAGAAGGTATTTGATACTCCACCCTTTCTCGATAGCGTGCTGCACAGCATAGTTGCTGTCTTTCCCGCCAGAGTACATAACTGCGACGTTCATGCCAGAAACGCAAAAGGCAGTCGCTTATAAATTTAATGGTATGACGGATTGGAACGGCTGCTCGCCGTCACCCACCGGAAGGAAATGACCCATTTTCAGCAGATGACACGAGCCTGAATTGAAACTTAAACGCTTAAGAGCGTCATATAATGAATGAAAATACCGTGAATTCATGCCCATCCCTTCAGGCCATGGGGACAGCCAAGCCACTGCAATGTTGGTGACAGTGCCTTCAAGGGTGAATCCTTCATCTGCCTGGGCAAGGGTGTAACTGGCTTCCATAATCTCGGTCCCATACCTGCCTTTAATCGCAGCTACAAAGTCCTTTTTGGAATCTGATTTTACTGACAACCCTGTAACGCGGTTAAGCGTCGGAAAAGCCAGGAGCATCTGCGGCTCAAGAAGGTAAGAGCGCGGGGGAGATTCAAGAGAAATCCCATTTTTTTTAAGGAAAGCATCAACATCAAAAGTGTCCAAATCAGGATATCTCGTCTCTACCCGCTCCAGCAATTCCACCATATCCGGCAAGGTTGCTAAAGCAACTTAAATAAGCTGCCTATATGCAACATATGGAATCCTACTTCCACTTGATAGAGCAGCCAATCACGGGAGCAGTCTTCCTTGTCACTTCCCTTCCTGCCGCCAGTTCTGAGAGGGCGCTCCTCAAATAGTGCTCGGTTGCCGCTGCCTTGTTCTCCCAGTTGTTGTCAATGCCGCCCTGGTATGCAAGCTTGCCTGACTTGTCGAAAACGAAAACGTGTGGGGTGACCAAAGCGCCATAGGCCCTTGCTATGTTCTGGCTCTCATCACACAAATACGGGTAAGGGTAGCCCTTCTCCATTGCCCTGGTTTTCATGTTCTCAAGGCTATCCTGAGGGTATTTTGACGAGTCGTTGGAGTTGATGGCGAAAAAAGCCGCCTTTGCAGAAAATTCCCTTGCCATGTCAATAAGCCGCTGCTCATACGCCTGCGCATAAGGGCAGTGGTTGCAGGTAAAAACAACAACAAGGATTTCCTTGTTAAGATAATACCGCATCATGTAATTCCTGCCGTCTACCCCGCGCAGGTCAAAATCAATGGCCATCGAGCCAAGCTGCATCTTAAAATCCTCAGATTCCATAAAGGCACCTCGCTAAACGTATCCTCAAATTTGCGGCTACCGCGGCTCTTTTTATATTTAACTGCGGCCAAAAAGTATATAAACGCACCGTTTGCTCACCTTGACTATTGCCTCGGTAGCTTAGACGCTGCCAACAGCGGAGCAACAGGTGGAGCGGATGGCTGTTATCTTGCGCTTCACGAAGCGAAGGAAGATACCATCAGGTCGGCAGTTCGAGTCTGCCCCGAGGCGCTTAATCATTTACCGGACGTAAAAGTTTAAGAATTCTCAGTTATTCGCTGCTTATAGACAAGGACAGAAATAAATGAGCAAAAAGCTGTCCTTGACTAATAGCAAAGGGCAGATTACACACTCAACTTTTTGTGCCCTTTGCTATATCTAAGCCAAATTTTCTCCAAAGGGTACCAGTGGTCAACCGATATTATCGGTAATTTGTACCCGTTTGTAATGCTTAACCTGCGCCTTCTTGGCGTGCCCCCAAACGAAGTAAGCTTTGATTGCAGCAAATCCGGACTGGCCAGACTGTCCTTTGAATGGAGACACCCTTTTGATAACCTTGAAAGGCAGCGAACTGTTGATTACATCCAAATGAAACTATCTGCCGATTCAAGCCTGAAGTTTGCACCCGCAGAAGGTTTTGATTTCTGGTTTGACAAGGCGGCTATGGTTGTTGGTATGGAATTCCTGAGAAATCACAGCCAGTTGCTTAAAAGTACCGGCTTTATAGTAACGGATGGCCCCCTTCGTGAACCTCCCTTCAGGCGTGTTTCAATAAGCCAACAACTCGCGCTTTTGGGGCAGATGTTCTGCGAGCAGTACGGTTACCAGTTCGGCTATGGGAACGGCCAGTCCAAAAGCGTTCCCTTCATTCCAGTTTGGGTTGATACCCCGCTGCTTGCGGTGGGGTTCTTCATTCAAGGTAGCACGAAAGTTCCTGTGCAAAACTTTTTTATACTGGTCTTGCTTCATTAACTAGTGATGAACGCGCGTAAGGTTGCACTGGATGTTGCTGAATACTTCACTGGCTACTGGTATTTCAAGAACTTCCTTTCAGGATATAAGTACGCGTCTTTTCAGGAAGACCTTAGGATAACGGGCAAAAAACTTGGTTCTTCAGTCGGGACAGCAATTACCGTTGGAGAAGCCTTTCTCATTTCAATGCATCAGAGCGACTGGGCAGGTATAATATTTGGAGGAGAGGTCGTGAGAGCTGCTTCGAAAGGCGTTTTTTATGCTGTTCCGGAGATAGTCTGCCGGTCATATAGCAGCTTGGAAAAGCTTGTTGGCAGGAATAAGCCGCAAGTTTAGCGCATGTTTTCCCAAGGCAACAGCGTAATCTTTATAAAACTCCACCTTGTTCTGGAAACCAACGGGCCCATAGTTCAGCTTGGCTAGAACGCCGCATGGCACTTTTGCGAAAAGGTTCAATCCCAAAATGCAATAGGCCAGGCGAGTCTGATATTCGGTTAGCGAATCAGTCAGGCGGAGGTCCTCGGTTCAAGTCCGAGTGGGCCCATTTTCCTTCTTTACCCGACCAGGTCAAGCTCTGCCAACGCCTCGCCAAGGCCGTCGTCAATGGATTCTGGAACCGCCTGGGCTCCGGCTTCAGGGATGGTGTCAAGCGGTTCCTGCGGCTGCTGCTGGGGCGTCCCGGCCTTTTCACAACCGTAGGCCAGCAGGAGAATTACAATGATTGCCGCAATGACCGGAAGCTGAGACCTCATCCCGCCTTCCTCCCCGCCAATAAATCTTTCCAATCCTCCCTTGCGCCGAGTATTACATCCCTGCGTTCCTTCGTTGAGGAGGCGCTGTTGAACGCCAGCTTGGCCTGTTCCATCCTGACGATGAAACCTGCCACGCCTTCCCGCTCCAGCAGGCCATCCTTCATCATTTTCTCTGCCTCTTCTTCCAGATTGTAAAGCCTGAACTTAATGAGCGGGTAAACCCTGCCCCGGAGTTCTTCGCTGCACGCCTGCTTCCCTGAAGCCCGGCACATGGCAGCATCGGAAGCAATGTCGCTGATATTTAGCGCTTTCCTGACACAGCCAATCCTTGAAGGCCCGTTCGGGAATGCCCAGCACTCCTGCACGGTCAGGTAAACAGCCAGGCATGTTTCACTGTCGTTGCGCGCCTTGCACTCTTCCGGGAAGAAGTTCTCATACTCCTCTTTTTCATCCTCGCGGAGTTGGAGCCGGCAATTCACCCTGTCTTCAAGGATGATGTAGCCGCCGCACTTAAGTTGCCTGCCGGGCATCTCCATGACTGCCTGAGCGCTTCCAGCAGGGGTGCAGGGAACCTGCGAGTAGGCATAATACCGTCCAACGCAGCCGCTGTAGGAAACCTGCACCTTTACTGCCTGAAGAGGCAAAGGAACGCTGATGCGGTATTCACTTCCCCCAATACTGCTTATCATAAGCTCCCTGAGCTGGGATGAGTATGCATCCTTAGAGTGCATGAGCTTGTTCCGCGAGCCATTCAGGTCAAACTCAACCGTGACGTTGTCAGGAACAGTCCCCGGCCCTGCAAGGGCAAAGACAGCGGCCACGCCCTCCTGGGATGTGGTGCAGCCCTTCAGCGTGATGTTTACAAGCTTGCAGCTGAATCTCAGGCCCGGGCAGTTCACAGTCTTGTTCCCGTTAACCATGTCAACCAGGGTGTAGTTGCCCGCTTCAACTATCTCCGCATCATCTGATGAGAAGAAAGTCCCTTTCCATTCGCCTTCCACCTCAACGGCAGAGCCATCGCCCCTTATCAGTACAACATCATCAGTGACAGGGCTCTGGTCAAACACAAGCTGGCCAGCGTCACTGCACTTAATGCCGCTGAGGTGGGGATCGCCGCCAACACTGCTTCCGCCGCTTACGCCTGAGCCCCCTCCCCCGCCGCCAGCCGCACCTGCAGAAAATGGCAGCAGCACGGCAGCAATCAGGATTGCAAAAGCAAACAAAGCATTCTTCCCACACATTCCTGAATTTCAGGTGTTTGGATTATTTAAATGCTTCCCAAATCAAAAAGCCGGATAAAAAGACATATAAACTCTATCCGGGCGGGAAAGGCGCATGCCACTTGAAGACGTAATTGACGTAGGGCAGGCAAACGCGATGCTTGAGAATCTCCCAGCAGTTGAAAGGGTGAGGTGGGCATACAGCACTTTCCGGACAAGGATGGTGTCAACCACGAGCGGCGGCGAAACCTCGGCAATCCTGCCACACCTGATAGGAGCTTCCGTGCATTACAGCCCCGCTATAATCTTCGTAGACATAGGATACTTCAACAAAGATACGCATAGCATGATTGAGTGGTTGGCAGCGAAGGGCTATGATATCCGTACATACCATCCTGCCAAGAAAGCAACTGACATTGATAAAGCGAATCCCCTCTGGTGGCTTGACCCAACCACCGAGGAATCCAAGGCTATTATCAACACAATAAAGAACGAGCCGCTTGAGCGTGCATTCACAGAATTCCATCCAAACGCCTGGCTTAGGGGGATTATGCGTTGGGAAACGCCTGAAAGGCAGAATGCGCCGTTCGTAGAATTCAGCGGGGGCCTTTACAGGATAAATCCCATAGTTGACTGGACGCGGGAACAGGCAGCCACTTACATCGGGCAACATAGCCTGCACGCAAACCCTAAACATTATGATGTAACAAAAGGCCAAAATCAAAATCTTGAATGCGGCATACTTGAGGCCGGGCTGCACTAGCCGCTCAATCCTCCTGATTGTTCAACTGGTTTTCATATCCTGCAGCTCTGCTGCGGTTGGATTTTTCATTTCGTCAACCATCAAAAACTTTTTAATCCTTCCAGCATTTCCTTAGTGGAATGGCAAGTTATGCGAATGCGCCTCCAGAATATTTTACTGATTTTGATAGGGGCGGGCGAGGCGTCCACAAGATACTGCAGCTAATTTTGCCAAAATTCGTCGTTAGTGCAAAGAACCGCTACTTTTCATGGGTTCAGGCCCTTTACGTCATTGACAAGCTTGCAGGAGCAGGACTTCTCAAAGGCAGCGCCGTAGAATTTGACGTTGCAGATGTTGGTTCCGGACTGCCAATACTTGGGGAAGAGCTTGCAAAAGAGGGAATCAAAGCTGTTTCTGTTGACCCAAACACCAGCCTTTCTGAAATGGTGGCAAGGGATTCTTCACGAAAAAATTCGTTTATCACTTCAAATACAACAGACATTCCGCTAAAGGATAAGTCTGTTACAATGGCTGTAAGCCATAACTACCTCCAGAAATCAGGCACTCCTGAAATTGCCCGGACAACCCTTGAGGAAATGATGCGCATTGCGACAGATTCTGTTGTAGTTCAGGTAATGCCCAGTGAAAACTTATGGTTCGGGGTTGATGCAACCCATAATCTGGTTTTATCAGCAGGCGAGTGGCACCAATTGGTCTCTGAAACTGTCCAAGGGAGTGAATGGCGCCTAAGCGAAGTGCACAGAGTCAGAGTTGCTGATGCAATACCGGTAGGAAGGCCGCCTGTTTTTGTTCTGGAAAGAAGAAACCATCCAGAAAATAGGGCGGATTATACCGGGCTGCGGCGCAGCACCAAAATCGCATTGTGTGTTGAAAGAGAAACGACATTTGCAAACGCCATTTCTCTCACTCGCCCATTGCTCGCTGCCTATGTGCTTCACGAGCTTGAAGGCGTTGCAAAGAGCGCAGCTATCGGAGGTGTCATGGCCCTTGACGCCGTTGATGGATGGGTTGCCCGGCGCTTTGGGCCGTCACCCTTAGGAAAGCATGTTGATAGGATAGCAGATCACATTGTTGCAGCCATAGCGTACTTTTCGCTTGGTTATCCTTTGCTGGGAATTGTTAACGCCGCCAGAGATGCTGTGGTTGATGTTGTATCATTCCATGCAGATGAGAAAGCAACAAACAGGAGAACCGTGTTGTCAAGAGCAGGGTATGGCCTTGTGAAAACCGCAACGTTCGTGACAGCACCTGTTTCCTATGTTGCAGGCGGAATACTTGCTGGGATAAGCACAGCATTTTCCTTCTACCGGGCAGCTGACCTGTTCAGGGGGATGAGCAAAAATGGCAAGTCTTGACGTAGTCAGGTTTTTCCTTGCGTCATCAGGCACAACACGAAAGCTTGCAACCCCAACTGCGACTTACCGAAGCGTGTACGAAATCAGTTTTGCGATGTACTTTAACGGGTGGAATGTCATTTCAGACTGGGATGGCGTCTGGGTTCCCCATGGCTGGTCGCCTGACAAAGCAACGCTTGGAAAACTGGAAGAGGCTGTTGCCAGTTGCAAAAGCGTATCAATACTGAGCAACTGCGACATCGTGAGAGGACTTGAAGTAGCTGAGCAGCGTCAAGAACCACCGGTCAGAGACTGGTGCAATTCCGCCCATGGCGGAATGCACAATCCTACCCTGTAGGATTTGTGGCATGAACAGCAACCACTTCTGGCTGCTTATAGCATCGGAGCTTAATGATGGCAAGTCATAGTCGCTCCGATGCATATAGGAGAGGAAAAATGATTTACGAAAATCTGGCTCCGCTCCTATAGGAGGTTCTTGACTGCCTATAGGAGAGGAACTTGATTTTCGCAAAATGACGTCTTCCTCTCCTATAGAGGACTTTGAATAACCCCTGTTTTGAATCAAATTCAAAGTCCTTCTTAGAAGGTTTTGACTGATTTTGATGGGTTAATCAAAACCTTCTATAGTCAAGGACAGGAATGAATGAGCAAAAAAGATGTCCTTGACTAATAGCAAAGGGCATATTGCACGCTCAACTTTTTGTGCCCTTTGTTATATGTGCGACAGAGCTTACTATTGGCATGCGATTATTAAGCTCCGTCGCTATAATGAAGCTGGTGTGTGAACCCGCTGGTGAGAACACCGGCGGAATGCACGCATTCAAGATACTGGAGTGAGGTTCTTCAGGGCGCAGCCCCCAAAACCGCATCCCGACGCGTTTGCCAAAGTGTTTGCTGAGCTAGGCCTGGTTCCTCCAGAGATACTGAAAAACGTTGCATACATTGGCGACAGAATTTACACCGACATTTACGCGGCCAACAGGGTTGGCTTCGAACTGGTCATAAGAGCGCTTCCTTTCGGAACAAAAGAAACAATTGGAGTGAGGATGGCAAGGAAATTTGAAAACTTTGTTTACGCCAATAAGTAAATCCTACTGCTTCTCAAACTTTTTCATCTCCTCCACGAGCTTGGCTTGTATTGCAGGCTCGCTGCTGGCATGTCCTGCAGTCACGTAGAAAAGCCTTGACTCTGGCAGGCCCTTATGGAGAAGCCAGGCCTGCCTGGGCGGGCATAAAGCATCGTAGCGGCCCTGCACTATTGAGACTGGAATTGTCCTGATTTTCCTGATGTTGTCCAGTACGTAATCCTCTGGCATGAAGCAGCCGTTCATCATGTAATGAGACTCAATAAGCGCCATGGACTTGTGCCAGCTGTTGTCCTTCACTTTACCCATCATCTTCATGACCTGCTTATTCGTAACGCTAAGCTTCAGAAGCGAGAGTTCGTAATAAGAGAACTCAAACGCAAATTTATTCCTAATCCTGCCGTTTTTTGACTTCATCTGCTTCACATAATAGCTGATTGCGCCATTCCTGAAATTCCTTGGGACATTCCCGGCAAACCTCTCCCACGCTTCAGGGAAATAGTCCTCTGCGCCTCCGCCGTAAGTGTACATTATGTCCTGCTTCCTCCCTAAGAAGACGCCGCGCAGCAGCAGCCCTGAAACCGTCTTCGGATGCCTGATGGCGTAAACAAGGGAAAGGGTGGAACCCCAGCTTCCGCCAAAAAGAACAGTTTTCCTTATGTTGAGGAACCGCAGCAATTTCCTGATATCTTCAACAAGCTTCCATGTCGTGTTGGCCTTCAATGAGCCAAACGGCTTGCTCCTGTTGGCCCCCCTCTGGTCGAAAAGGATGATATTCCATTTTTTGGGGTTGAAATAACGCCTGCTTCCAGCGTTGCAACCCGCGCCCGGTCCGCCGTGCACATAAAGCACAGGCCTGCCTTTTGGGTTTCCGCAAAGTTCATAGTAAAGGCTGTGGCCGTCGCCGACATCAAGATAGCCGTGCCTGTACGGATTTATCTTCGGGAAAAGATGCCCCCTTTTCATGCGACAGGTATCCAAATGGCAGCTTAAATAACTTTCTTATTATCAGAACGTCTTATTCTTCAGATTTAATAAAAAATTCCAACCGCAGCAGAGCTGTGGGGTATTTGTTTATGAGTGTCGGGATTTTTTAAGCCTCAAACGGGATAATTGTGCCGCAGCAGAGCTGTGGGGGTATGAAACCCATTTGAGCAATCAAAGGCGTCATACTTGTAACGCGCCTTTCAATTGCGCGCAACTGTTTTCTGGCATTTTCAATGGCTTGTAAACCTGCCGTTTTGGGAACCGAGAGATTCTTGATATTTTTCGCATAATTCTGGCCGTCTTTAGCGGCAAATATTAAATAGGCGGCCCAATTAGTCCAATTCATGAGCGAAAAGGCAAAAGAGGCAGTAAAGCTTGAGCAGAAGACATCAAGCCCGACAGTTAACATAGCCTTTGACACAGTGAAGATTGGCAAGCAGGCGCTTGTCTTCGTCAGTACGAGGCAATCGGCAGAGAAAGAAGCGGAGGAGATAGCGCACAACCTGAAGATGAGCAGCGAAAAGCTTGCCGCCGCCGCAGATGAGGCACTGCACGCACTCCCAAGGCCCACGAAGCAGTGCGAGCGATTGGCAAGGTGCATTCGCAACGGTACGGCTTTCCACCACAGCGGGCTGATTGCAAAGCAAAGGCAGCTGATAGAGCAAAACTTCCGCAGCGGCGTGATTAAGGTAATCTGCTCTACTCCAACCCTGGCGATGGGAGTGGATTTGCCAGCGTTCCGCGCGGTAATCCGCGACCTGAAGCGCTTTTCCGAAAAAGGCGAATACGGCTATGGAGGCAGGAGATGGATACCTGTGTTCGAATACCTCCAGATGTGCGGCAGGGCCGGAAGGCCGAGCTTTGACAACGAGGGGCAGGCAGTCATACTCGCTGCCACGGAACAGGAGGAGGAAGAAATCACTGAGCGCTACGTGCACGGTGAGCCGGAGCCAATCCTTTCAAAGCTGGCAGTGGAGCCGGTGCTGCGCACATACATCCTTTCGCTCATCGCCACCGGGGTTGTCCGGAGCAGGGCTGAAATACTGCTGTTTTTTTCCAGGACTTTCTGGGCGCACCAGTTCAGGGACACATCCCAGCTTGAGAAAAAAATCGGCAAAGTGATGGCACTGCTCCAAAATTGGGGCTTTGTCACCATTAACGGAGTTGACGAGACAGGATTTGCAGCAGCAGGCGATATTGGCAGAGACAAGGTGGATTCAACCGCCCTGGGTAGGAGAGTAGCGGAGCTTTACATAGATCCTTTGACTGCACACGGCTTGATGGAAGGGCTCAGGAAGGCAGCGGGCGCCAGAGGAGAAGATGTGCAAATGGCATTCCCCCTGCTTCAGCTTGTGTCGTCAACCCTTGAGATGAGGCCGTTCCTCAGGGTGAAGGCCAGGGAGCTTGAGGAAACGCAGGGCCTGCTGGCATTCCACAGCGACACGCTCCTTACGGGCGAGCAGTCCATGTTTGATGAAAGCTATGACGATTTCCTTGCTTCAATCAAAGCAGCACTGCTCCTGCATGAATGGATTGATGAAAAGAGCGAGGACTACCTGCTTGAAAAATACGGGGTGCGGCCGGGCGAGCTTCACGCAAAGATTGAAAGTGCCGACTGGCTGCTATACTCTGCTTCAGAGATTGCCAAGATAATGCGGCTGCAGTCCGTGCTCAGGCACATTACCAGGCTCAGGATAAGGGTGCAGAACGGCGTCAGAGAAGAGCTTCTTCCCTTGCTCCAGCTTAGGGGCGTCGGGAGGGTAAGGGCCAGAAAGCTTTTTGCAAACAGGATAACAAGCCTCGCCGAAGTGAGGAAATCGGATATGAGCACGTTAGCACAAATCATCGGTAGCACCAAGCTGGCTGCTGACTTGAAGGAACAGTTGGGTGAGAAAGCTGAAAAGATAAAGGAAGGCAAGCGAAGAGGGCAGATAAGCCTCAATGATTATCGAGAATAGGCGCAAACTATTTAAAGCTGCCGAACCACCCATTTCATGAGGCATTTTGCCCTTCTGTTCTGCTGTTGTAGCCATTACAGCCGCAGCCGGTTTTGAATCCAATGGTGATGCAAATGGAAAGTGAAGAAGAATCCTTAAGCGGAATGGAGGAACGGCTCTCTGAAGTAAGGAAGAGGGTAATGACGCTTGAATGGGACAAGAGCCACAGCCAGCTCAATTCAGGGATGGAGCAGAAATACGGGCAGTTGAAGGCGGAGCAGGAGGAGTTGCAGAAGAAGGTCGGCACAATCAAGGCAGATATGAAGGAGAAAGATGCCGCCTGAAGCCGCCTCGGTGCCTCAGCAGTCATAGTACCTTAAGGAAACCGGTAACTATGTCTATCTTCTCTTCCCTGTCAGGGCCAATTCCCAGGCAGGTTACAGTGCCTGGTTCAACGGTCGTGTGGCCAGCATCAGTTATCAACGCAGCCACCAGTTTTTCCCTTTCAGCGGCAGCCTTGAACCCGCGGAGGTCCTCAAGATTGCCAACCTTCAGGACAACCTTCTTGCCACCTTCATATCGCCATTTGTCAACAATTGCCTTTTCAGACTTCATCGCGGCTTCAAGCGAGGCATGCGCTGCCTGCGCGGCAAGCTTGCCCTTCGGCAGCTTCAGGTCCGTCCTGATGAGAATAACCTGCTTGTAAGCCATGGCACTGCTTCCCTATGCGCAGGTTAAAAAGCTTTTGCCGTGCAGGGTATCAATCAAGAAGCCGCAGGATGAGCGGCGCAGCAAATGAGAAGACCCAAGCGTTGAAGGCAAGATGTGTCACAACAAACAGCCCAGTCCTGCCAGGGTTACTCCCAAGAATGACATAACCCGGAGCTATCACTGCGTCATAAATCACTGTCAACAATATCCCTGTTAAGGTTATGTTACCCTCAAGAATGCCAAACGCATTCGGAGCAGCCAGCCCGACGACGGCCAGCCCGATGAACGAGACAAACGTTGAATGGGTAAACCGACCTGAAAGCACCTCTGCAAGGAAAAGTCCGGTAAAGCCAACGACAAGGCCGGCGAGCCGGCCGAAAGCGACTGCGGTTATGACAAGCCCCAGCATCACGAGCTCAAAGCCCAGCGAAACCCTGACCCACCTGTTGTAAAGCATTGAAACAGCCCCAAGCGCTATGAAAAACGCCATTACGGCAAGGACCTTCAACTGGCTCCAGAAGAAGAACATCAGGACAAATAAGGCAACCATGAAAACCGCGGCAGCCCTCTTCTCAAAAAGCAGCTGCAAAAGCGAGCTTGGATTCTCAAGTCCCCGCACCCTTGAACGGGCCCAGGATACGGCATCCTCCTTCTTCCTGCCATCAAAACCCATCTTACAGCCTTGCAATGCATCCATTCCGCTGGTGTAATTCCACCAGCGGTCCGCACACCAGTTTCACTCGGCAGCGAGCCCGCCGGGATTTGAACCCAGATCA
>Ga0209541_10011791_pt1 | contig 13626 bp, 8 predicted proteins | sample RifCSPlowO2_01_FD_184027 | JGI IMG/M metagenome (GOLD analysis project Ga0209541, IMG submission 184027) | Groundwater microbial communities from Rifle, Colorado - Rifle CSP2_plank lowO2_0.1 (SPAdes) (version 2) | ecosystem: Environmental > Aquatic > Deep subsurface > Groundwater | place: Rifle...
TCACTTGTAGTATTTAAAGCTACTTCAGAAATATTCGACGAAAAACCAGCCAATCGCGAGTCGGTAATCAAATTCCAACTAAGATTACCAATCGTCTTAAGGGAATTTATTTTTGAAAATGTTTTTTTACCAGCAACACCGTCTGAAGTGAGATCGTGATACTTTTGAGCATTGATTAGCGCTTTTCGTGTGTTAGGACCGAATTTGCCATCAATTTGATCAGTGGTTAGAAAATTTTGATCTTGCAGAAAGTGTTGAAGTGCTTTTATACAATCTCCTGAACGAATCCTTCCGTAGCCAATCGACTTACAATTATCAAAATTAAAATAATGCCAATCAAAAGAGCTCGGCGTCAAAGCATAACTTATTAAAGGAAACATCAAAAAGCTTATAAATAATAAACTTGCATATTTAATGATTTTATTCATCATCGTTTAATTATACCAGAAGAGACGTCCTCTAGAGCTGGCTTTGTTTTAATGCTTCATTAATTGTCGGGATAATGCGAACTAAATTTGATTTTGCTTTTATAAAGATATCTTCATCGAACGTCGGTTGAACGAAGGAAAGCAATTCCCTATCGCCAATGTAGCCTAAATGCGAAAGAATTCTTAGGACCAAAACAGCTTCGAGTGCTTTAGTTTCCAATTCATTTTTTTGCAACAATAAAAATCCACTTTTCAAATCTTCAAAAAGCAATTCGTTTTTCTCTTCCAGATCACAGAGCCGTAAAACCAATTTAGAAATATTAACAATGGTTTTAAAATTTTGACTGAAGCGCAAAATCTTTTCTGCCACAACCGGCCGCCAAATTTCTTTGCCTTTTATTACTTCTAATTTTAAAAGACTATAATCTTCTAATTGATAACGGAGCTTAGAAGTAATTTTTCTAATACTCTGACCTTGTAATCTAATCAGTCCAAATTCTCTTGTAAAAACCAAAAAGATTCGGCTGGCTTCGCCAAAATCCTTGCTGCCTAAAATAATTCCTTCCGTTGAGTAGACTGGGTACATTTTATTTTTCAATCGCTATTTTGAACTTTAAATCGGGAAGGATTATTTCCAACCCTTCATTATCTTGAAAAGCAATTTCTTTTATCAAAACAGATTTCTTTAATTCTGTTGAGAATTTGTTGATAAAATCTTGACCAGATTTATTTGTTTGAATAAAAAGAGCAATCTCTTCTAAAGGTTCCAAATTATTTTCTTTGCGGAATTCTTGAAAGCTTCTCGTCAGATCTCTTAAAATTCCCTCTTCTTTAAGTTCGGCGGTAATTTTAGTATCTAAATTTAATTCTTTACCAATTATCACTTCCTTGACATTTACCTCAAGAGCAATAATTTCTAAAAACTCTTTTGGTAACTGAATATTAATTGTTAATTTTTGAAGCGGCTGACGCACTTTAATGCCGGCTGTAGACCGCAATTCAAGCGCCGTGGTGACAACTTCTCTTGTTTCTTTCATTTTTTCCAAAACATCCTCATCAATGATTTTTTCTTCTGGCCAAGCTTCTAAATGAACCGATTCGTTCGAGCCGCCAACTCGTCTGTAAACATCTTCGGCAATAAAAGGCGTAAATGGCGCAATTAATTTCGAAAACTCTGATAAAACAAACCGCAGAGTTTCGCTCTCGCCCGACTTAATTCGTTCACGACTTCGACGCAGATACCATTGGCTCATGTCAAAAATAAAATCGCGAATCGCTCGGGCACTTTCAAAAATATGGTAATCGTTTAATTCGCGCGTCACAAGGCGAGTTAAAAAATTTAACCGCGCAATAATCCAGCGGTCTAAAACATTATCAATCTTAGGCCCCTTCGCTTTTTTGTAGGTTTCATAAAAAGTCAGCACGTTGGAAAGAAGCGTGAAAGGTTTCTTAGCAATTTCAGAAACAATTCGCTCATCGTAATTTTTTGACTCACCCGGCTGATTGACCGCGTACATGAAAAACCGCAAAAGATCCGCGCCATATTTTTCAATTTCAATATTCGGATCAACAACGTTGCCAAGCGACTTGGACATTTTCTTGCCTTCGACATCAAGAATGTGACCCAAAGAAATAACATTTTTATAAGCCCGGCCTTTTCCTACAATCGTCCCCACAGCATGAAGCGTGTAAAACCAGCCGCGCGTCTGATCAATCGCCTCGGAAATAAAATCAGCCGGATAGCCTTTGTTATCAAGCCATTCTTTATTTTCAAAAGGATAATGATCTTGTGCAAACGGCATACTGCCCGAATCAAACCAAACATCGAGCACTTCCGGAAGTCTATGAGCTTCCCCGCCACAATCGCACTTGAAAACAACATCATCAATATATGGCCGGTGAAGGTCGAGTTCAAAATCGCGATTGTGCGGGAATGGCACAAAAGGCAGCTCGACAACTACGGCCGGTTCAATAAAATCACGAGCCGGCGGCTTGAGTCGGGCCGAATCTTCTTTATTTAAACCAAGACTGCCGGCCAGAAGCATCCAGGCCGGATACTCGTGGGTGACAATTAAAATATTTTTACCTTCATACTTCTCTTCAATTTCAGAAAGAAAAGTCATTGTTCTTTGACGAACATCATAGAGACTCTCGCCTTCCGGCGGAGATTTCGTCATTTTATCTAATTGAGCGCAAAAATACTCGTCGGCGCTGCAAGTATTCGTGTAACCAAAAAAGTCGCGGTATTCATCAATTGATTTCAAGTCAAATTTCCCTAAATTTATTTCTCTAATTCTGTCATCAAAAACGACTTCACAACCAGTCTCTTTTGCGATTATCTCCGCCGTTTCTTTTGTGCGCAAGTAGGGCGAAGCGAAAATCAAATCAATATTTTTATCTTTTAAATTCTCCGCCGCCGTTTTTGCCAACTCGCGGCCATGTTCTGTCAAATGGTGTTCGTGAGTTATTTTAGAACTGACAATTCTTAAAACATTATTTTCCGCCTGCCCATGACGCATCACAAAATATTTGTTGCCGGACTTTTTGACTCGCTTCTTGATTTCAAGAGTACCGCCAACAACAATATTTTCTTTACATTCTTTGCATTGCCAGATCGGTAGCGGCGTGCCCCAGTAACGCTCGCGCGAAATCGCCCAATCTTTTACCTCCGTAAGCCATTCGCCGAAACGGCCTGTTTTGATATGTTCTGGCACCCAATTTATATTTTTGTTCTCGGCGACAAGTTTATCACGAAGCTCTGACATTCGGATATACCAAGAATCACGCGCAAAATAAATGAGCGGCGTCTTGCAGCGCCAGCAATGCGGATAGCTATGCTCGTATTTTTCTTTTTTATAAAGCAAATTTCGGCCAGCCAAATCTTTAATAATTAGAACTGCCGTAGCCTCGTCTTTAACAAATTTTCCCGCCAAAAATCCGGCTTCTGGTTTAAAAGTCCCGTCGTCACTGACAATATGATATTTCGGCAGGCCAATTTTAGTGCCCAACGCAAAGTCGTCCGCGCCATACATTACAGCAGTATGAACAACGCCCGTGCCGTCAGTCGTGGTGACAAAATCGGCCGGATAGATTTTGAAAGCCTTTTCGCCTTTCACAAAAGGATAGAGCGGCTCGTATTCCAAACCAACTAAATCTTTGCCTTTCAAGTTCTCAATAATTTCATACTCGCCGGAAATTATTGAAAGTCTTTCTTTGGCTAAAATTAAAAACTCTTCGCCAATTTTTATTTTTACATAATCAATATCAGAACCGACTGCTAGCGCGACGTTGCCGGGCAATGTCCAAGGCGTTGTCGTCCAAGCCAACACAAAAGTGTTTTCTTGGCTGATAATTTTAAATTTTACTGTTAACGCCAGATCTTTGACGTCTTTGTAGCCCTGCGCTAATTCATGGCTTGAAAGCGCGGTACCACAACGCGAGCACCATGGCAAAATTTTATAATCCTTGTAAAGCAATTTTTTATCATCAGCCGTTTTAATCACCCACCAAACACTCTCCATGAATTTCGGATCAAAAGTAAAATAAGCGTTATTTTGATCAACCCAAAAACCAATTCTTTTCGTAAAATTTTGCCAGAGCTCTAAATATTTCAAAACGCTTTCTTTGCATTTTTTATTAAACGCTTCAATGCCGTATTGTTCAATTTCTTTTTTGGAACTTAATTTGAGTTCTTTCTCAACTTCCAGCTCGACCGGAAGTCCGTGCGTGTCCCAGCCGGCCCGACGGCGGACGTGATATCCTTGCATCGTCTTAAATCTCGGAATTACATCTTTAAAAGCCCGGGCTTCCAAGTGGTGAATTCCCGGCCGGCCGTTAGCGGTTGGCGGCCCTTCATAGAAAATAAACTCGCCCTCAGGCGCAGGCTTATTTAAAGTTTTTTCGAAAATTTTGTTTTCTTCCCAAAATTTAAGGACCGCTTCCTCTAATTTAGCAAACTCGCTTTTTTCTGGGTTGTTTCCTTGAATTTTTTCCGACATAAAATGTATTTTAACATAAATTTAAATTAAAATATTTGACAATAATCCAATTTCAGCTAACCTTAAGCCAGATTTAAGTTTAACCTAAAATCCTTTTAAAAATGAAAACAGCTCTTTATCCCGATCACCATTGTCTGCCTTTTTGGCGCAAGCCAACTCAGCCGACCATCTTATTTAATGAAATCAAATTAGCCAGTTACGCTAAAAAAGGCACTGATGAGAAAAACATTTTGTTGGCAAGCCAATCCGACATATGGCCCGTTCTCTTAGGACTCAACAGATTACAAGTTCCTGCCATGGCTCATGTATCAATTGTTTTTGATCCCAAAACTTACACTTTTGACCAGTGTAAAAGAATGTGGGTTCAAATATCAGAGCTACCCGAACAAAATGATGAAAATGGCATCCCGTTAGTTGTTAATGAGGGAAAAGTACAGGTCTCTTGTTTGTGGGGTATCGATAATGGAACCCGCAGTCCGCTTGATTTCCTTAGCGAAGAAGAATGGAAAGACGACAGCAAGAAAAAATCCCCCGAGTTCTGGGCTAACTTATTCGGCAAAAAATTGCTGGCCGAGTATGAAAAACTCAAAAGCGAACTTGATACTTTGAACAAAAAAAAGAGGGTGTTGGAAAAGAAAACTCATTTTCTTAACGGGCTAATACTCATGGCTCATTATGATGAGCGAAAGGTTAATTAAAATACAAATCAGCGCATTAAACGAAAACCACCATGTCACTGGTGGTTTTTTAATTTTAAAAAGTTTAACTACTTAAAAAAATTAAAAAGCCCGGCTAAAATTAGCCGAGCATTGTAATACTTTATAATTTCTTCAAATGCCAATAGAAGCGGTTGATTTTCTCGCCTGTCGGTAGTATTGAATGATTTCGCGAATAATAAAACAGAGAGTCATTACTCCAGTAAGATACCAGATGTATTGCCAGAAGGCTTCCCAAGTTGGCCGAAAAACAGACATTATAACAACAGCTGAACCAACCAACCACATACCTAAAGCAACAACAAGAGTGTCTTTGATATTATTTTTTGCTGAAACAATTCCTATCAAGGCACCCATAATCACTCCCGCGATTATAAGCGTAAGAAAATCGTTATCCGTTGTTTTTTGCTGGATAATTAAAATCCAATAAACAGAAAGAAAGATAAAAGTAATCTCAGCCGAGCAAAACGATTAAAAATACCGTTTCCTTCAATGTAGGCATTTGAAATGCTTAAAATAAGCAAGCAGAAAAAAGGAAATACAAGTAACGCAATGAATATTGCCGGGAAAAAATGAAGCTTATCATTGAGTGCCAATATTTCCCCGACATCACTGATTAAAACATTTTCACCTCTTCGCTCATATTCTTTAACAGCAAATCTTTCAACTACTTTAGGTGGAAATAATTCAACCAAAATATCTTTGTCTTTTTTCACTTGCTTAACCACTCCGCCTTCCTTGGAAAGGATTGCAAATTCTGATTGAGAAAATGAAAAATTACTCGGTACATTAAAAGTGGTCAGGACTTCGGATTTTTTTGTAACGGCCAGCGCAATAACTTTACCGGTGCTGTCTTGATTATAAACAGTATCAACTTCGGTGATTTGCGCATCGCTGACCAAAAAAATCAGCAGAAAAGAAATAAGTAGTAAATTTTTCATAACAGTAGAATTAAAGGGTTAAAGGGTTTAAGAAATTATTTTTTATTTTCAAATTCTAATCAAATAGTATCATGAACAATTCTCTCTGTCAAAAATTAAAAATCCCCGAATATTGTTCAGGGATTTCGAAATGATAAAAAATTAAAAATCTTGGCGTGTTTTCGCTTCCAAATAAATCGTCTCCAATAGTTGGCTTTTATTGCGTTCAGGCGTGCAAACAATCAAATAACAATCATCTTCTTCCTTGAAAGAAAGAAAACCAAAATTACTCAATTGCTTCAAAACATAGCGAAATGATTGCCGCGCTTCTCGACCGGTCGGGCCGTAAATAGAGAAAGCAAATATTTCGCAAGTTCTGAAAACACCTTTGGGTTCGTCAATACTCACTGGCTCAAAAGTAATTCCCGCCTGTGCCGCGATCAACTGGTAAAGTCCGCCAATAACAATAGCAAGTCCCGCGGTGTTACGGCTGGCATAGAAAGTTGGTAACGGAAACAATTCATCTTCTTTCGGTCCGTCTTTTGTCCAGCCCAGAAATTTGGAAAGTTTCTTGTTGGAAAAAGACGCAACCATAATCTCGTCTTCGTCAAAAGCGCCATCGCGACACCAAGTTAGAAAACGAAATGTTTTTTCTTTACCGCGCACAATTCTTTTTGCTTCAGTTTGGAAAGTGGTATTATCAAGCGCTAAAAATTTCTTGGCCGCCATCACTCGAAAATAATAATCCATTGACCAATCTTTAAGCGAGGTCAACTTTGTATAAAGCCGAGTGCCAGGTTTTGCCAAAAAATAAATTTTGGCATAAGACAAGTTATAATTTTGCACAAGGAGGTTTGCCGATTTAGAATCAACAACCGTATCAAGACCATAAAATTCACTTAACGTGATTTTTATAACCTCGTACATATTACCCTCGCCCATGTGATAACTTGCCGTAACAATACCTTCTTCACCAAAAATGCCAAAGAGAAAACGCAGATACTTGCCCGCGGTCAGAATGTTCCAATTGGGACTTTTACGCAAACTCGGACTCAAGCCAAAACGCTTCGCTGCCGCAGGCATCAGTTGCATCACACCAACCGCGCCAGCTGAACTGACCACCCAACTGCGCCCGTACGATTCGACAAAAGCAATTGCTTTCATTAAATCGATCGGGACATCAGTTTTGTCTTTTGTCGATTGAAAATAAATGTTGTAACTATCAATCCGTTCTAATGCGTGAAAAGAGTTAGTATCAGCCAAGATTTGAAAGGCGGCTGTGCCAGTTCTTTCATTGGTCAGATAATTGAGTACATCATTTGTTAGTTCAATTTTTGAGGCAATCGAAGCGATGCAGGCGTCCTTGTAAGCAGTGAGAGGCAGATATTGCGCCTCGGAGAATGTTTGAGTAATAATAAAAACGAAAACTGCTGTAATTTTCTTCATTTTAAAGGACTTTTAGTTTCCCTTAAAATACCACATTTTCAAGATTTTGTAAAGGCAAATAAAAAGAAGACAGGGACTACAAAAACTTTCTCAATTGCCGAAACATCTCTTCCCCTTCGGAAGTTGGCACGATCTTGACGTCAAATTTTCCAAAATGTTTTAATCCTTTAAGAATCCTTCCACGCATAATGCTTGAACGCTCGCCAATGGTTGCCGTGAAAACCAAAAGATCTAAGCCACCAAGCGCGGTGATATAACTGCCGATGTATTTTTGAATTCTATAAACAAAAATTTCCAAAGCGAGCTTTGCGTCTTTGTCGCCCTTTTTTTCTAATTTCAAAAGTTCTCTAATATCAGAGGTTTTTCCAGAAAGACCCAAAAGTCCGCACTTAGTATTTAAATATTCTTCCAGTTGAGAAAAATTAAACTTTTTCTTTTTAGCTAAATAAATCAAAGCGCCCACATCAATGTCGCCTGGCCGTGTTGCCATAAGAAGTCCTTCAAGCGGCGTAAAGCCCATAGAAGTATCAATCGCATGGCCGTCTAAAACAGCGGTAATACTGGAACCGCTGCCCAAATGACAAACAATCGTACGTTTCGGCAACTTCCCTAATTTTTTTAATTTATTTAAAATACTTGCCATTGAGATGCCGTGGTAACCAAAACGCCTGATTTCAAGCTCTTTGGGTAAACCATAATATTTTGCTTTCTCTGGCAAATTTTTATAGAAAGCGCTATCGGAGACTGCTATCAATTTTGTTTTCGGTAGAATCTTTTTTATTTTTTTTATCTCTTCCAATTCCGGGCCGATATGAAGCGGCGCGGAATCTTTTTGCCTTTCTAGCTTGTTTATAAAATTTTTATCAATTAATCGATCTTCGCTAAAATATTCTCCGGGTGCCACGATTCTGACGGCGCAAGCTCTTATTTCTTCTTTTAGAAAATTAACAACGTACTTAAGAGCGTTATCATAGTCTTCTTTTTTTATTTTTTTCTTTTGATTACTTATTGTCACGACAAAACCACTATTCTCCCTTTCAAAATGAAAAGCCGAAAGCTTTTGGCCGTCTTCATTAAATAAAGCATATTTATTCGAGGCGCTGCCGGGATTTATAATTAAATATTTTTCCATTGCCAATTTTCTATTTCCGGGAGATCAACTCCTTCCCTTTTAATAAACTCAACATGGTCTTTCAATTTTTGCTCATACTTAGCCACTAAACTTTCTGCGAGGCTGTTATCAATTACTTTTTGCTTGGCCATTTTCTTGAAAACCTCAATTGCTAAGTGGATTCGGCTTGTCTCATTTCGGACCTGCATATCAAAAGGCGTTGTGGTTGAACCGTTTTCAATATAACCATGAACAGAAAATCTTTCTTTGTTTTTCATATAATCGAAAAGGACTTGTTTGAGTGTCGCCGGATAACCGTGGAAATTGAAAATAACCGGTTTGTCGTTAGTAAAGTAATCTTCAAAAATCGGCGGTACTTTGCAAGTCTGGTTACCCACGCCCAAATTCGAGAGCGTCATAATATTTACAAATCTTATTTTAATTTTTGGCGCTTCTTTTTTAATAATTGAAATTGCCGCCAGTGCTTCTTTCGTTAAATAGTCGCCCAAGGCCGATAAGATAATATCTGGATTTTGATCGCTCACAAAATCCCAAGTCAGAAGTCCTTTTTCAAATTCTTCGCGCGCGAGCTCTGGCGTCAACCATCTTGGCTCTTGAGTCTTCCCTGCCACAATGACATTAATAGCGTTTTTCGCCGCCAAGCAGTTCTCCATCACCACCAAAGTTGAATTGGCGTCCGGCGGGAAATAAACATTGGCAAGACATCCTTGTTTCTGCAAAATTGCGTCAATAAAACCCGGGTTCTGATGGGAAAAACCATTATGTTCTTGCCGCCAGCCGGAAGAAGTTAAAATGTAATTTAAAGAGCTAATTGGAGTGCGCCACGGAAATTCGGCCGATTGTTTTAAAAACTTTGCATACTGGTCAACCATGCTTGTGATAACTTGAATGAAAGCTTCATATGAAGCAAAGGCGCCATGTCGGCCGGTCAGGACATAACCTTGAAACATTCCTTGCAGACAATGTTCGGAAAGAATTTCCATCACTCGGCCGTCGATTGCCAAGTCTCTATCCCACTTTTCAATTTTCATCATAAATGCCCGCGCGGTTGTTTGAAAAACTGAATCAAGTTTATTGGAATAAGTTTCGTCAGGGCTGAAGAGTCGGAAATTTTTTTCTTTTTTGTTTAGCTTAAAAACTTCATTTAAATAAAGACCTGTGCGGCGCATACTCGACGATCCGATTGTGCCGGGCACAGATGCGTCTTCAGTAAAATCTTCCACTTTCGGCAATTGAAGCAGTTTGTAATTTTTCGCAAAAGCATATTTGCTTTCCCCCATACAAAATTCAAGTGTTGGAATAATGCTTTTAATTTCTTCAACAAAACCTTTTTCTTTATCAAAAAGTTCTTCAAATTTGTAAGACTGTAGCCATTTTTCAACAAGCTTTAATTCTTTTGGGTCAGTTTTAGCATTACCGGCGACAACTTGATGAGAAGTAAAATTTCCTTCAATTTTTTTGCCCTCAATTTCTTTAATGCCCGTCCAGCCTTTTTTTGTTTTTAAAAGAATCATCGGCCGGCGTGAATTTCTTTTTTTAATTAATTTATAGGCTTTTTCAAAAACAGCCACGGCTTTTTCATAAATATTTTTGTCTTCGCCTTCAATAATCAGAGGCACATAACCATAGCCTTCAAAAAGCGTCTTCAGTTCTTTATTATTCATTCGGCCAAAAATCGTCGGGCCGGAAATTTTATAACCATTGAGATGAAGTATTGGTAGAACTGCGCCATTTGTTTTCGGGTCAATAAAACGATGAAGATGCCAAGCGGCGGCAGTGGCAGCCGTCTCGGCTTCGCCGTCACCAATTACAACAGGCACGATCAAATCGGGATTATCCAAAATCGCGCCGTATGCAGTCGCGAGCGCATAGCCCAATTCGCCACCTTCTAAAATTACGCCGGGCGCGCCGGGATTGCTATGGCTAGGAAAGCCGTAAGGAAAACTGAAATTTTTTGCAATATAACCAAGGCCGCTTTCGTCTTGTGTTGCCTTCGGATAATATTTTTCGAGCGTGCCTTCAATAAATAAATTAGCTTGCAACGCCGGAAAGCCGTGGCCAGGCCCAAGCACAAAAAGCATCTCGGCCTTATTTTTTTTAATCAAATAATTTAAATTGGCATAAATAAAATTTATACCCGGGCAAGTTCCCCAGTGGCCTAAAAGTCTTGGTTTAATGTCTTCAGCGGAAAGAGGTTTTTCAAGCAAAAAATTATCCCAAAGATAAATTTGCGCCGCGGAAATATAATTTGCCGCGCGCACGTATTTTTTGATTGATTCAATTGGTTTAGCGATTAGTTTCATTTTGAATTAACACTTTTATTCTAACACAAAACCAGCGTCGCTTTTACAAATTTTAGTGATCAAGCGCTCTGTTCTTTTTGTCTTTTATATCCCCAAAAAATAATTGAAAAAACTATAAGAAAAAGGGCTAAAAGTGCCAAATAATTGTATGCAATATTTCTAATTTGAGCATTCACAAAACTTTTAGGAATACCGATAACCGAAAAAATATCGTTGCTTAAACCACTAAGAGAAGTAAAAGAAAAAATCCTTTCTACTCCATCGAGGCCGGCAGTCTCAAATGTACCCGTTTTAGACGTAAGGATTTCCTTAAGAAGTATAGAATCTGGAAAACTTTTTCCAACCCAATCTTCTCCATTGGGCGTTCTTGATAAAATTAATCCTTTTCGGTCAATTACAAAAGTAACCGAACCTTCTGGTAAATCAAGTTGTTCAGAAACTTCTTGAAGCCAACGCAAATCAAGACCTGCGGAAACTATATATTTAATCTGATTTTTACTATCAAAGACCGGTGAAGAAAAAACAACTATGTTTTTTTTACTAATAACGCCAAATTGGAATTCTCCGATTGTGAAAGTTTGATCTTTGGTCACTTTTTTAAACCAACTCCGATCAGCGAGATTAACTTCCCCCATTAAAGGAACCACAGAACACCAAACATTACCATCGAGACTAATCACCCCGAGGTTTGTATAGTGAGGATAGAGGGTTATGATATTAGTTAAAAATTCTGTGCAAGTTTTCGTATTACCACTCTTAACTTCAGAAGTGTATGAAAGAGTTTCAAGTAATTGTCTCGTCCGAAAAACCCAACTCTCTTGTTCAAAAGCTATAATTTGAGTAGTTCTAGAAATTTCTTGATTAACTGAATTTTCAATACTTTGTGAAGTCGCTTGAATAAGATATATGGTCACAATAGGTAACCCGACAAGCAAAGTGAGGATAATAATTTTGTATTTAGCTTGGTAAAAAATACTTTTCATACTTATATAATATTATACTAAAAACTAAAACCCGCGCCAAACGGCGCGGGTTTTAGTTTTGAAATTTAAAAATTTCTATCTCTTATCTAAACAAACTCTCAATAAGCGCTGCTGATAGTCTTCTCGCATCTAGTTTGCCAGCAATTCCCCATTCAGGAATAGCAATGTCATATTGCTGCGCAACTTCTTTGACGCGATTGGCTACTTCACGATCAGTGACGCCGTTGTTAATTGTGGCTTTAGCGACTGACCAGAGACTTCCACCTTTCTTTGCGGCAAATGGTTTGCCTTTAGCCTTCTCTGGCGCTCTAGCTTTAGAAACAGCAAATTGGGAGACGAGGTTAGTTTTCTTGCCTTTGCCACCTTCTGTGAAATCAGTAGTGACATGGCTGACTTTAGCAAGACCTTTAACTGATTGACCAAAGGATGCTTGGGCAATGATATTTTGGCGAGCTTCCGCTAGTGTTGAAAGATCGCAGGTTAAGGTAAAGATTGCAGCTTGGGTTTCGTTGTTCAAGCTTGCTTGGAATTCTCCTGTATCAGAAGTGCAGTTTGATGGTGGAGTGAAGTTGGTGACGATTGTCCAGTAGTCATTTTCTGTTTGATAGACGAATGGAACATATTCAGTGGTATTACTAATCTCAAACATTGCTGGTTCGTAGATGTTAAACAACGAGCCGATAACTTGAGTGTTTTTGGCTGGGATTAATTTGGTAACGTTGTTCTTGTCGGTAACTGATAGAACTTGGAGATTGTCGAAAGAAATATTGTCGGATCCGTAGTTTGCGTTGAAGTTTGGTGTAGTTGTGTAGATGTTGTCAATTTTAGCGATTGGGAGATATTTTTCTATTGAAAAGAGACCACAGTAAGTGATGCCTTGTAAATTTGTGGTGCATTCAATTGTGGCGGCATTGTAGAGATCAACCATTTGATTGAAGAGTGATGCTGTTGATGTATTCTCTGGAACTTTAGCGACTCGGACAATAGCGCCGACTACTGGAGTTTGAGTGACAGCTTTAGTTGATTGGTTGACATTGTGCATGGTGACACTGACTTTCTTAGCGAAGGGACATCCTGTATTGCCGGCATTGCCAGAGATGCCCGGACATTGGTCGGTGAAGGTTTCGCCAGGATCTAGGGTGGTTGTGTCACCATCGGAGGTAAAGATGTTTTGAGTGCCAGCAAGATTTTTGATTGAAATGGAGGTTGGAGATTCGAAAGTGCCGGTGAAGGTGACGTCTTTGGCATCGCCGGGTGTGAGAAGGCCGGTCATGAAGGTGGTTGTGTCGTTAGCGACTGTCCAGTTGAGGTTTTCTGTATTGTTATCTCCAGCAAATATTGGGGAGCCGGAGGCACCAAGTTGATTAGCGGCTGTAGTAAGCCAATTGATGGAACCGAAACCTTTTTTAAGACCTAGATCGCTGTTAGAAGCAGTCATGGCAAAGAGCATGGTGGTATTGTTTGTGCCGGTACCAGTGGTAACACAAGTGACATTACCAGCAACATTGTTTGTCCTGATTAAAACAGTTTCTGGAGATGAAGATGATGGCACTGTGTGACAGGTACTGATGTTGGCATAGAGAGTTCCAGATCCTGCAACAACCTCCACTTGGACGCCGTTTTCAGAGACGTTGTAAGTACCGCTTGAAAGACTTCTGGGTGTTTCGGTTGTGATGTCGCTCACGTGGAGGGTCCAGCCG
>Ga0209541_10011794_pt1 | contig 13622 bp, 12 predicted proteins | sample RifCSPlowO2_01_FD_184027 | JGI IMG/M metagenome (GOLD analysis project Ga0209541, IMG submission 184027) | Groundwater microbial communities from Rifle, Colorado - Rifle CSP2_plank lowO2_0.1 (SPAdes) (version 2) | ecosystem: Environmental > Aquatic > Deep subsurface > Groundwater | place...
ACTAAGACTAAAACAACTAAAAACAAGCTTACTAAAGAATACTCACTCCAAAAATTTCCTCCAACTTTTTCAATTCCAATAACATTTCCAGTTAAGCTTACTCCTCTAACCTCAAAAGTATTTTCTTCTGTGCCGTCGCTGATTCTAATGTCATACTCTCCTGCAGGGGCAGTTAATCTGATTCTCTTTTCCTGCCCTTTTTCTAAACTAACTAAAGCAGTCTCTTCATTGCCTCCAATTGAAATTGAAATCTGTTTTGCAGAAATAGGAACATTGCCCAGATTATTAATTACTAATTCATCATTTTCTAAGCTAATATCAATTTTTTCCAGCTGCAAAACATTGAACAGTTCTTTTTTCTCAACATTATTATGTCTTGCAATAATTCCCCAATATCCTAATTGAGCAGTTTCAGGAAGCTCAAAAACAACAACCCCTCCAGAATCAGAACTTCCTTCATCAACAATTTCGGTATAAAAATCCTGAATTTCATATTTAATATTTCCTGCTATTCTATTAAATTCATCATCATAAACAATCAACCTGAACTTAACCTGTTCTCCAGGAGTATAATTATTTTTCTCAATCTCAATTCCTAATTGCTCTGCAAAAACTCCGCTTACTAACAAAACAAAAACTAAAACTGCGGATAATAATATTGCCCTTCTTTTTTCCATATTAATTATAATAAACTCTTACTTTTAAATATTACTAACCTCAGTCAATAGTCAGGATTTATTCAATAACCTATATAAACTGTTTTTCCCTTTTAATAAGATGGCAGAAAAAATACAAATAACTTTCCTTGGAACAAGTTCAGCAGTTCCGACTGTAAGCAGAAATCATACTGCAATCTGGATAAAATACAAATATGAAAATATCCTTATAGATTGCGGAGAAGGAACACAAAGGCAGATAAGAAAAGCAAAAATAAATCCATGCAAGATTACAAGAATGTTGATTACTCATTTGCACGGCGACCATGTATTTGGAATTCCTGGATTATTCCAGACTTTAAACTTAAACAATTACAACAAAACCCTTGAAATCTACGGCCCAAAACCAATAAAAGAATTTATAAAAAATATTTTTAAAACTTTTATTGCAACAAAATTTATCAAAATCAAGACAAATGTAAATGAAATAAACTCTGAAAAAGTTTTCGAAACAAAAGATTTTAAAATAACTTCTCTCCCTCTCCAGCACGGAACAGCAACTCTTGGCTATGTTTTTCAGGAAAAAGACAAATTAAGAATAAACAAGCAAAAGCTCGAGGCTGTTTTAAAAAAAATAAAAATAAGCCCTGAAGATAGAAAAAAACTTTCTCAGTTAACTCTTGCTAAAAACATAAAAATAAGTAATAAAGCTTTGAATTATAAAACTCTGACTTATCTTGAAAAAGGAAGAAAAATTGCCATTATACTTGATACAAAATTCTGCGCCAATGCATTTAAGCTTGCAAAAGATTCAGACATAGCAATAATCGAGGCGACAACAATGGAAAAAACAAAATATCTTCATCTCACTGCAGAAGAAGCAGCAAAAATTGCAAAGCAGTCAAAAGCAAAAGAATTAATCCTGACTCACATTTCCCAGAGATATGAATTCAAGGAAAAGGAATTGGAAGCCGACGCAAAAAAGATTTTTCCAAACACAAAAGTCGCAAAAGATTTTATGATAATCGAAATTTAGCCCCTCAAGTATCTCTAAGGGTTTTTAATCCCTATTCAATTAACAATAAATGGTAGCCTAGACTATCCTTTAACTACGCTGTAAAATTATTGTGAGCATCATAAATAATATTAGAGGGTAAGTAAATTAAGCATGGCAGGGTTTCTTTATAAACATCTGAGATACTATTCACCAAAAAAATTTTAATCTGCATAACTCCTAAAACCTTTCTTCTCTGTAAACTGAATCGCTGTGAAGAGCATAGCGAATTATTCTATGTCTTTTTTTGCATCACTTTAATAAATAATAAATTTTCCAGAAATTAATCCATCTTCATGAACACAATCTATTGTTTCATAAAAATCTTTTTCTAAGTCCATATTAATAATAAAATCAAATTCTTTTCAAAATGTTCTATAGTTCCCACTAATCACAATACCTTAGAACCCGCGACGTGCCAATCTAAATAGTCAAGGCTCAAATTCTAATTACTCTCTTGCCACCATATCTCTTTTAGCAATGCTTGCAGGAGAGATGAAAATTATTGTGTCGCCTCTTAAAAAAGTCAACCCAATGCTTCTTCTCTCGTCTCCCTCAATAATCTCTTTTACCAACCATTTGCCTGTTATTTTTCAGCTGAACCAATACTTCCTTGCCTTTGGCATTGTTCAACACATCAAGTGGCCTCTCAATTCCATTAACCATAAAGATGATTTAGAAAACAAGTTTTTAAATGTTTGGATACTCCAAAAAAATAGTTCTTGAAAAATATTATTTATACGCCTTTTTTCCTAACTCTTCTAATTTTTTCTTGTCAACTTTGTCAAGAAGTTTAATTACCTCAAGAGCGACTGCGTTTTTCAAATCCATAGGATGCAGTTTTTTTTCAATAAAATCTTTTTCAATCTCTCCATAATTATTATACAATAAATCTCCTCCCCATTTCTTATCCCTTTTAACCAAAAACTTTTCTCCATTATCCTCTTTAATCACCATAATGACATATTTTAAAAAAGCCATAACTCCATTATCAGGCTCGCCCTCAGCCATATCTGCCTTGTTTATTTTTTGCTTAATCTCCTCAGGATTATCTGTTAAATCTATTTTTGATTTTGAATCTGAAGAGCTCATTTTCTTTCCAACCAAACCAGGAATCATAGGATTCATAACTTCGATTCTTGCATGATGATTAACCTTAGGAAGATTTTCCCTGGCAAACATTAAAATTTTTCTCTGGTCTAATCCTCCAAATTGAACATCAACATTTAAGTAATGCTCATCTAAAGCCTGCATTATCGGATAAATTAAACCGCCTAAAGCAGGATTCTCTCCCATTTTAACAACTTCTGCAGCCGCTCTTTTGCAGTCACCAACAGAGTTCTGGCTTGCCATTCTCAAAACATCAAAACTATATTCTGGTTTTAACTGAAATTCGCTTCCTTTAACAAATTCTATTTTTTTCATGTCAGTTCCAAGAGCTTTTAAAATCTGAGTTATCGCTTCTTTATAAAAATCATATCTTCTTTCTAAAATTGTCCACGGAGTTCCATCCAAAGCACCGTGCAAATCCGCCAATAAAACTTTTATTTTAAAACCTGCTTTGCTGAAATCACTTAATTTTAAAAGAGGAAAAAAATAAGCCAGCGACGGTTTTCCTGTTACGGCAGTCCCCCAATAAACAACCGGATTTTTTTTCTTACTCAACAATTCTTTTAATTCATCTTCTTTTACTATTTCCTGAGTATTTCTTTTTATAAGCTGAAATCTTTTTTCTGTTTCCATTTAAGAGAGGATAGCCAAAAAAGTCTTGATAATCCTCAAAAATCTCAATAAAAAACCTTTAATAAATGTTTCTGTTTACTAATTGTATGACATTAAAGAATATATCTCTGACAAAAATTTCATTCGCGATATCCCTATTAGGAATTCTCATTTTGATTTTTTTAGCAAATACAATCCAGCCAAAAATAATTAATATTGCAGAAATAAATTCTTTCCATTTAAACCAGCAGGTTAAAATCCAAGGGCAAATAATCCTCATAAAAGATTTTGGACAATATAAATTTCAACTAATAACTCTAAAAGACTCTTCAGGAGAAATTGACGCAGTTGTTAAATATAAAAACTATCCTCCACCCCTATCAGCCAATCAGGAAATAATCCTTTTAGGGAGGGTAATCCAATATAAAGAAGCATATCAAATACAAACTGAAAAAATTTTTATGAAAGAATGATCAATGATTTTTAACCTTAATCTCGAGATATTTTTTTCCTCTAAACCTAGAAACTCCGTCATTAACTTTTTTCTTAAAACCAAAAAGACTGCGAATTCCAAAAAAAATTCCAGAAACTAAAAACGCAATTATTCCTCCTAAAACCAAAAAAATATTCCCAATTCTGACAATAAAAGGGACAGCCCGTTCTTTTCTTATTCCTAAACGAGATTCAGGTTCATAAGTATCCAAACTTTGGCGCTGTTTCCTAGGATGATATTTACTTATTTTATATCCTTTTTCAACCATGAAATAAAAAAACAACTTTAATATATAAAACTTAGGAATTATCCAGTATCTCCAATGCTTATAAACAAACTCGCTCTTGCTCAATCTTCTGACTTACATCTATCATTAACTTTGTGAGCTCACATAATTTTATGAGGGGGTTTTGAGGAAATGGGATTTGTTAGTGTTAATTAAATAGATAATAATAAAGTCTTCTCAGAGATACTGTTATCTATATCTTCCACTTTCCTGCAGAATGCACAACTTTTCCGTCTAAAATTATCTTCGCTTTTCTCATGTCTTTTACAATATCAACGTGAATTGCAGAATCATTTCCTCCGCCGTTCTGCTTGTACGCCATTCCCAAAGCCAAATGAATTGTCCCATTAATTTTTTCATCAAACAGCAAATCATTTGTATATTTGTTAATCTTTGGGTTGCATCCAATTCCAAATTCTCCAATATAAGAGGCGTTTTCATCACTGTTCAAAAGCTCCCCTAAAAATTCTTTTCCTTTTTCAGCATCATATTCAATGACTTTTCCATTTTCAAATTTCAAAAAAACTCCTGCAATTTGTTTTCCTGAAACAATCCTTGGATAATCAAACTTAATCCATCCATTCAAACTCTCTCTGACAGGAGCCATAAAAATTTCCCCTCCAGGCATATTTTCCTCACCCTTATCAGCGACGCTGTTTCTTCCTTTAATTGAAAATTTTAAATCAACTCCCTCACCCTTCAAATAAACCTCTTTTCCCTTTTCAAAAATCTTGTTTATTCTATCTAATCTTTTTCCAAAACTTTTCCAATCAATTAAACAAGCATTATAAACAAAATTTTCATACTCTGTCAAGGACATTTCAGCTTCCTGAGCAAAAGCAATGCAAGGATAAGCAATTGTAACTCTTCTTATTTTTTCCCTGGTGTTGACAATATAATCCGAAATCGGATGAAGAAGCTTCTGCCTTTCTGTAATTTTTTTAGAATTAGAATTTGTAAGTTCCCTTGTGTTTAAAGCACTGCTCACTCCAATATAAACATCTGCTTTTTTTATTGTTTCAAACCAGTCATCAGGAAAATGTTTTAATTGTTTTTCATTTGCATATTTATAATAAAAATCAGAAACGTCTGGCAATCCCACACGGACAATAGGAATTCCTTTTTGCAAAATAATTTCTTTGTACAATTCAACTAAAAAAGGAATTGCCTCATTTCCTCCAGAGATAATAACTTTTTCTCCTGGCTTAACAGCGACGCTGTATCTTACTGCAATTTGCGCTAATTTTCGGGTCCTAAGGTCTACTGACATCTTACTTCTCCTCCTCTAAGATCTACTGGCATTTGTTCCTCCTAATCTTTCAGATAATAAATAACTCAACAAATTGATTCCTCTTGACAAGTACAAATTCGTCTGAGTATAATCTACAAGAAGTTCACCAGAGTCAATTGAATCATTTAGCTTTCTGCTCACTACTTTTAAGACTCTGCCTAGTTGTTCATACCTTTTATCATCTTTTAAATTATTTCTTCTAACTAATTCAGACAGACTTACAAACGATTCAAGAAGATTGCAAAAAGTATCACAAAGTTCACTAATCATCCATTTATTAGCCTCTCTAATATGCATTACAAATTCTAAATATTCTGGTAAATCCATTTCATTCTCCACCACCTCTAAAACCTCTTCAAAAACTCAAAAAAACCCTCTATTTAAATCTTCTGTCTCAAAATCAATATCTCCAATAGTTATAAACAAACTTTCTCTTGTTTAATCTTCTGACTTACACCAGCCATTAATACAGAGCAAAAATATTCGCTCGGTCTCATTAAATCTTACGATTTAAAAGTTTCGTTAAGAAACTTTTAAGCCACAAAAATTTTTCAGAAAAATTTTTGATGTTTAATGATTTTGTGAGCTCACAATAATTTTATGAAGAGGTTTTGGGAAATCAGATTTGTTAGTATTAATTAATTGAATAGTAAATAAATCTCTTGGGAGATACTGTCAACTTATCCAGATATAATGAAATTCTTAGCGGTTCAAATAGCTTCAACTTTTACCCTATTAGTTCTATAAAATTATCGTCGGAGAATTAGTATTTTTAATTGCAGTATTTAGGTTTAAGTCAAACAAATTTAAACCAAAATTAATTTATCTCCTAACTTAACAGTCTCCTCAAACTTATTTATTAAACCAATAATCTAAAAATTCATTATCAAAAATAACTCCCCCAGTAACTGAAGGTTCAGAAGGTTCAGAAGAGCTTCCGCTAGAGCTGCTTTCACTGCTGCTACTTGATTCAGAAGAGCTTCCGGAACTTCCACTACTTGACGTGCCAGATTCACTGCTTCCAGAACTTCCACTTGTTGTGTCGCTTGATCCTCCGCTTGCAGTCCCTGGAATTGCTTCTCTAGGAGGTGTATAAGGAGTTTCATCAGACGGAGGATTATAAGGCATTCTGTTTTCAGGAGGTCTATACTCTTCAGATCTCCTGTCATCAGGTCTTTGAGATTCATCAGGTCTTTGAGATTCATCAGGTCTTTGAGATTCATCTCCACCAAAACATCTGCAATTTCCTCCTGAAAAATCCCATGCTTTTCCTTCTCTTTCACAAGTTTGAGCACAATCTCCTTCTCTTTTCTTTATTTCCTCAAATCTTCTCTCACTATTTTCTTTTTCTAAGTTTGGTAATTCCTCTCTCATAAATCTCTCACATTCTGAGGGCTCGTGTATTCTATTTTCTTTGCACTGCCAACTTACTTCCCCCCTATCTTTTGGAGTTCCATAACGCTGGCTAGAATCAGACATTTTTCCTTCAAAACATTTTAATCTTTCCATTGGCTCAGAAATGCTCATGCAATCAGGTCCTCCACCAAAATTGTCTTGAGGTCCAAATTCACTTCTAAAACTATCCATATATCTTCTACACTCATCAGGACTGCTTATTCCTTTTTCTCTGCACTCTGGAGGCATCATAAGTTTAGCACACTCTTTAGGATCAGTGATTCCTTTATCAATACACTCTGAAGGAGCATTTAATTTAAACATAATATCATCGCAAATTTTTCTGCACTCCCTCTCCTCCTCGCAACCAGACTCCAATAATGCCTTTTTACACTCTTCAGGTGCACCCTTTTCAATCATAATTTTAGAACATTCTTTTGGAGTTGTTGCTCCTGCTTCAACACATTCATAAGGCATATGATTTTCATACTTAGCTTCTTTAGATTCTATTTCATTAAAAACATCTTGCAAATGCTCAGGCAATTCAGGCATTTCAAGTTCATCCAAAGCTAAGCAAGATTCTTCATTGCCTTCATCACACTCAACAGCATAAGCAGAAGCTTTTTCACAAGCAACTGAGAAATCATAAAAAGTAATATCCTCGCATCTGCACTCTCTTCCAGAAGTTCTAAAACACTCTTTCATAATACTTCCAAACTCAGCAGATTCTTTTTTCTGCTCTTCTGTCCATTCTTTATGTTTTTTCTTTTGCCATTCAGGAGCATCATCGTCAATGCTGCAAATCTTTTCATATTCCAAAGGATCTAACTGAGCAAGTTGCTCGCACAATTCTTTAATCTTAGAAGAAATTTCCACAGCAGTTATAATCTTTGCTTCTGAATTAATTATTTCATCAACAAACTCTTCTCTCTCATCTTCTGGAATTTCATTTTTAATTTCCATTAAAGCTGCGCGGATTCTTGCTGCACTAGCTCTTGCTTCTTCTCTTTTATCAGGATCAATCTCATTTTCTAAACCTTCAATATATTTCCAATATTCTTGCAAAGCTCTTCTGGCTTTTTCAAAATCCCCATTTCTAATGCTATTTCGAATATCTCCTACTCTTCTCTCTCTATTTTCTAATTCATCCCTGAAGTTTTTTAAAATAAATTCAAAATAAGGAACACTTGTAAGAATCTCTTCTGTATTTATTTCATCATTTCTATATTCCTTATCTATGTCCTCCCAAACTTTTCCCATTTCTTCGTTAGTGCTTTCTTCACCTGTAACTCCACCCTTATCATTAGACTCTGTTTCACTAAAATCATCAGCAGAAAAATCTGTAACACTTTCATCACTAGAACCTTCTTCGTTTACATCCTCTTCGTCTTCGTCTTCTTCAGACTCGTCTTCTTCGTCTTCGACAACTTCTTCAACAGCAATAATTCCTGTTGAAAAAACTCCTATTAATATTATTAAAAAGATTGCACTAAACGCCAAAACCTCTTTTCTTTTCATTTTTTAAATAAGAAAGACTCCCTTATAAACTTTTTGATTTTTTGGTATTGTCGAGTTATAAGGATACATTAAAATTTACAGAGCAATATTCCTTTTATAATTATTAAAATTCAACAAAAATTACAACAACAAATCCTTATCTAAACAGAATCTAATTGAAAATCCTGCATATGATTAATAAGAGGTTTACAATATCTACATTTATATCCTTTAATAATTAATCTCAATAAGTTTCACAAATAAAATTTATGATTTCCCAACTCACTGAGATAAATAACAAATAAAATTTATGATTTCCCAACTCACTGAGATAAATAATTTCTCAGAAGATTTTTCAAGCCATAGCAAAAATATTGATTACTTTTCAAAATCACACTCGCAATAAATTCAAAACAGATTAAGACTTCGACTAAATAAATTAAAACAAACTCTTTTTCAAATCTTTCCAAGCAACAAATCCTATCACAATTAAATACAAAACTCCTCCTAAATTGGGAAGTATCAATGCCAAACTAAACCATCCAGGATATTTTCTTTTTTCATAAATTCTCCACGTCGCTATAATCAATAAAACAAACAAAGCAATCCATCCTAAAATCGGAATTAAAATTAAAAATATCCATGCCCAGTGAAATTCTCCAAGGCTTAATATCATGGCCCAACGAACAACAGGAATCCAAGCCAGCCATGAATGTTTATATTTTAATTTTTTTCCGATAATATACCATGCAAGAGAAGTATAAACATAAACTGCAAGAAGCAAAATTAGAATTGTTGCAATTGCTAAGCCCATTAAAACTCCAAAAGCTCCAACTCCAACAGCATCTACAACCTCCTGCCCGAATTGCTGAACCAAAATTGTCTCAAGAGTTTCATTCACCATCTTAAAACAATAAAGCTTTTAGAGTTTATAAAACTAATTAAATGTATGATAATCGAACTCATTATCGCTTTAATCGTCGGCATTTTAATCGGCACTCTGACAGGCCTCACCCCAGGAATTCATATAAATCTTGTTGCGGTTATTCTATTATCTTTCTCGGGTTTTTTTCTAACCCTGACAACTCCAACAACTCTTGCGGTTTTTATAATTGCAATGGCAATAACTCACACTTTTGTAGATTACATTCCAAGCATTTTTCTTGGAGCTCCTGACGAAGATTCATTTTTGTCAGTGCTTCCTGGACACCAGCTTTTATTAAAAGGGCGAGGATATTATGCAGTCATTTTTACTTTATACGGCGGACTTGCAGCGCTCTTGATAATCTTATTTTTCACTCCAATTTTTATTTATCTCCTTCCAATAATTTATCCTTATGCTCAGAGAATAATGTGGATAATATTAATCTTAGTTTCAGTATATTTAATTTCAACAGAAAAAGAAAAAAAATTCTGGGCGCTTGTAATATTTTTATTATCAGGATTTTTAGGAATTTCTACTTTAAGTTTGAATATTAAAGAGCCTCTTCTTCCGCTTTTTACAGGATTATTTGGAGCAAGCAGTTTAATTATATCAATAAAACAAAAAACAAATATTCCTGTTCAAAAAATATCTCCTTTGAAAAACATAAGGCTCTCAAAAAACTCCATTGCAAGAGCAGTAACGGCGTCGATAATTGCTTCTCCGTTCACTTCATTTCTTCCAGGATTAGGAGCAAGCCAGGCAGCATTAATCGGAAGCGAAATCCTTAGGGAAAAAGAACAGGACAAAAGGCAGTTTCTTTTTCTTTTAGGAGCAATAAACACCCTTGTAATGGGGCTGTCTTTTATAACTCTTTATGCAATTCAAAAAACAAGAACCGGCGCAGCAGTTGCGGTTTCAAGATTGATTCCGGAATTAACCCCAAAAACTATTTTGCTTTTTTTATCCGTGATTTTCATAACAGGAATTTTTTCTTTTATTATTTCAGTTCAACTGTCAAAATTCGCAGCAAAAAACATTCATAAGATAAAATATGAAAAATTATCGATTATAATATTATCTATTTTGATAATCATGACATTTTTATTTTCAGATATGTTTAATCCTTTAGGAGGGGTTATTGGACTTTTGATTTTTTTAACGGGAGCAAGTTTGGGAGTTTTCACAGTTCTTATAGGAGTAAAAAGAATGCACTTGATGGGTTGCTTGTTAATCCCAACAATTCTTTTTTATCTTTCATAATCAACTCACTGCTGTCTGAACGCAATTTTGGCTTGCATATTTTACCGACGGCAAAATAAAATAATGTGCCTCACTGTCTAAACTCCCATTAAAACTTTCAGGTCTTCCTTCAATTAAATGAAGCTCAGCACTAAAATTCGTAAAACCTTCAAGACCTTTTCCAAAATGAATTTGCGCTTCTTCTCTGCTTTCAAAAACTGGAATTCCTAAGTTCTCTGCAGATTCTATTCCTCTTTGATAAAGCTCGCATTTTCTAGTTTTAAAAATAAGTGCAATGACTCTCTCTCGTCCAGAATCTTTAAAGAAGCAATCAACTTTTCCAAAAGAATAACTCAGAGTATCTTGATAAAATTCATCAACAATTTTATTAACAATAGTGCTTTCTGCTTCATTAACCGCATCTCCGTCATAAGGTTCAAAACTAATTCCTGCGTTTTTCAAAGCACTAAATCGTTCAAACAGGGTTTGCTGGGGGTTTGGAACTAAAATGCTCAAATCCATTTTACATTCTATAAAACAACCATTTTTAAGCATTTATGTACTGAGATAAAGTAATAAAAACATAAATATTTTTTGGTTTAAACAAGAACTAAACTATTTTTACTAATGTACCAACGCCAAGGTATTTAATCATAATCCAACTTCAAGATTATATCACGAATTGCTTTTTTTCTCTAGAATTCAGAATAATCAAATCACTTTTTCTCTTCAGTCTTCCACCTGCTTATCAGCAGCAAAACAAGGGCTGCAAGAATAGTCACAACCAAGGCTGATAAAAAATCCCAGTAAAAAGCCCCACCTTTTAAATCCAAACTTTCAAGAAGCTTGTTAATTCCTGCTTCAATTGGATTTCTCCATGACAATGCAATCAAAAAACCAAATGCAGCAGTTATTGCAATAACAATCTGATTCCTAAATTCCCTGTTAAATTCAGCAGCGGATTTTTTTGTACCTTCAAGAATTTGATGCACTCTTTTCTTTACTTCTTTTTCAATTTGCGGTTTTAATTCTTTTTCAAGATTTTTGTCAAGTTTTTTTTCAAGTTTTTCCTCAATCTCTTGCTTAACCTCTTTTTCAATGTCTTTTTTCAACTCGATTTCTAATTTTTTGTTTAATTCCTCTTTTTCTGCCATGATAAAAATAAGAAAGGCAGGTTTATAAATTATATTATCTAAAATTAAAACAAATCCCGGATTCGCTTAAAAAATTCTTTAAAATTGAATTTAAGACTAGGCAATCCTGGCACTTGGTTTTCATTAGAATAAAAAGTTTTTTCAACAGTTCTTTTGCCCCATGGAAGTTCTTCATTAAGATTGGTAGTAGTTATGCTGCTGCTTCCTCTACTACTTCCTCCACCACCACCTCCTCCGCCACCTACTATATCCAAACCTCCGGTATCATATTCAGGCACGTCTTGATTATCCTCAAAGATATTAGAAGGTTTTTCTAAGGTTAAGGAAGAATTTTCATTATCAGATGCTGAATCTTGATTAGATTGCAGAAGAAAAATAAATATTATTAAAATCAACAAAAAAGAAAATAAAAGTATTAAGATTATAAGAATTAATCCAACACTAGATAATCCCTTTTTTTCCATTTTTATTTAGCTCGGAAGTTGAGGAGGACTTAAAATATCTCCTATCCCAAAAAAAGAGCTAATAACAATTCCAATAACCAAAAAAATCAAAATTACTAAAATCCATTTCCAGAGATTTTTATCTTTTATCTTTAGTTGTTTTTTTGTTTTCATTTTAATTTAAAATTAGGTCTGAGGGATATTTACTTAAATAAGAAATAATAAAACTTTCCCAATCTCCTCCTGAAATCTCATCAACTGCTCTATAATCTTCTGCTATGATAAAAATAAGTTTTTTTTCACTTACCCATACAATAAACCTCTCTTTATCAGTAGATGTATCTATTTGTCCAAATAATACCTGGGCATTTCCAGAACCTCCATATTCTGCTGGAACTGGATCATAATCTAAATTTACTCCTTCTTGACCTAAATACAAATCCTCAATACCATCCTTAAACTCAAGATAATCCAAGTTATGGTTAAACTCTGCAATTGCAACTGCCATGTCAGGGTCATAATTTACATTCTCAATTCTATATTTCCCGGAAGCACCATTAACAAATCCTGCAAATCTTCCAGACAAAAAATCAACAATATCTGCGGTCTCTCCTTCTTCAACGCTTCCTTCATTAAATTTTATTAATCCAAAATCTTGTTCTAAAATGTATTTTAGACAAACCCCTCTATCCTTATCACAGCCATTGATGCAATCATGCAAAATTTTCTGAATATAATTGCCATCACAAACAAACTCTACTAATTTTCCTTTTTCATTGTCTTTTACACCGCAATAATCTCCAAAATAATCCCACACATTATCAGTCCTTATGCCATGAATAATCCCTCTCTGATTTTCATTATCTCCTCCATCAGAATCATAACAAATATCCTCTGGAGCATCTGGCAATTCAGGAGGATTTAACACTCCGGACTCTCCTAATGTGCAATTGTCTATGACTCTTATAGCAAATCCTTTCCATAGCATTTCCTCACTAAATTTATCATTAAAATCATCATCCACTCCAATATCCCATCCTTGCTGTTCTTCAGACCAAATAGCTGCAGTTTCAACAAGGCAGTTCCCCTTCCATTCATTCAAACTCATTCCAATCATATCAGAAGAAACCATTAAAAAATTCCACCCAGGACTTAAACCAACATTATCTAAGTCTAAGTTATAAGGGAGATTCATATTTTCTTCAGGAACAGTAAACTCTATTTCCTGATTTCTGTTAGAATAAACCCATATAGGAGAATTATAAAAGCCTCCGAGTTCAGGGTTAAAATCTTCATCAGCACCATTTTCCATTGCTCTTGCCTCAAGAGTGTTTGTAAAAATCTCAAAGTTCTCATTATCAAAATCTGGATACAGCTGAATATACTTTTTATTATATCTGTCATATAAAAAAGCACTTTTTATATTTGGATTATTCATTTCTCCCCCCATGATTTCATTAAATGCTA
>Ga0209541_10011796_pt1 | contig 13622 bp, 20 predicted proteins | sample RifCSPlowO2_01_FD_184027 | JGI IMG/M metagenome (GOLD analysis project Ga0209541, IMG submission 184027) | Groundwater microbial communities from Rifle, Colorado - Rifle CSP2_plank lowO2_0.1 (SPAdes) (version 2) | ecosystem: Environmental > Aquatic > Deep subsurface > Groundwater | place...
GGAATCTTCTTGATTAAATTCAGCACTTAACCAGCCGTTCTTTCTTAATTGGGATATTATAGCCCTAATAGAATTATCATTTTCATCTTTGAATAAAGAAGATACTTCTTCGTAGGTAAATTCATTTTCTTTAAATCTACACCACATTTCTGAGTAATGTTGCATTATCCATTTTGGTACAGGTCTGGTTTTCATAAAACATAGGAAGAGATAACTCATATTTATATCTATTGAATAATAGAGATATCTATGCACTAATAGTTATATTTAATAACAATAATATTTATATATTAGTATATCTATTCAATAATAGAATTAGTTAATAAATAAAAGGAGGTGATAAACTATGAAACTCAGAAATTGCAAATATTGCAAGAAGCCAGGAACGTATAATCAGCTATTAGGTAAAGTCTTGTGTGAAAACCACCAAGATGTTTACATGAACATACGAACTCTTTGGCAGGCAATAGCTGAAATACAAATGAGTCCGAGAGGAAGATTTTAGCGGTCTCCTCTCGGGTGAGTTTCCCACACTAAATGAAAAACCCAAATAAAGAGGTGGATAGAGAACTTAATAAGATTTTTGGGAGCCTTGCTCAAAGAAATTGGGTTAAGGTTTCCTATATTCTTTCAAAGCTAGATTTATCAGAATTAGCTAAAGATATTGATTATAGAAGCATTAAATTCAATGTAGAATCTTTGTTAAAATTGTATATCTGGAGAAAAGTTAAAGGCATTCATTATTACAATAAAGTATTAGAGCATTTTACTAGCAATAAAGAGGAAGCTTTTCAGTTAGGATTTACTAATAATGCAGATAATAATATCCAAATTCCTAAGAAAACAACGTTCAATGAATTTCTTCTTACTAGATTGGATAATAATGTAATAAAAGAAATAGATAAAATAGCTGAATTAATTTTATCAACTGCAACACAAAAAAAGATTATTTTGGATCTTAATGTTGTTCAAAAAGTTCTGAAAAAGAAAAAAAATCATCAAAGAGAGTATAGGGAAGCTGTTAAACTTGTTAAGAAATTAGTTTACCCCAAAATAGACTTAAAGATAAAAGAAAATGGAAAGTTTACAACAAAAGATTTGCTTGATGTTCTTGTTCATATTGCACATACTCATGATTTCACACATGATGGCTCTATGACTTTCAAAGAATTAAATCCAGAAAGCAAGAACCCAAGCAGCTGGACAATGCTCTATCATTTCAATAAATTTGACAGTAAAGAAAAGATACAGGAAATTTTTGACAAAGTTTTAGAAGTAATACTAAATTATGCTAAACAAAATTATAATATTCTAAAAAGAAGAAAACTAGACATTGCTATTGACATCCATAAAATTCCTTACTATGGAAATAAGAATGATCATTATGTAATGGAAGGAAAGAGTGACAAAGGAACATCACATTTCTATCAGTTTATAACATCTTCAATAGTTGTAGCTGGAAAACGTTTTACATTAAATGCTATTCCAATTCATAAATTGGATAATTTAGAGGATTTAGTTGATATTTTAATCAAGAAAGCTAAAGATAAAATCCATATTGGCAGAGTTTACTTAGATAGAGGTTTTGACAGGCCTAAAGTAATTAATGTTCTAAAAGAGAATAGAGTTAAATTCCTCATGCCTAAAGTGAGAAGTCCAACAGTTAAAGCTTGGATGAGAAAATCAATTGGGATTAAAGCAAGAATAATAGAAGATTTTGAAATTGGAATTCATAAAGATAAAGCAGTTACAAGGTTAGTTCTAGTAAATGATGAAGAAGGAATACAGAGGGCTTTTATCACTAATCTAAGAATTCCAGTTCAGTTAACTCACCACCTTTATAATTTCTACTCGAAGAGATGGGGCATTGAAACTTCCTACAGAAACTTAGACCATGACTTTAAGGCTAAAACAACGAGCAAGAATTTTCACATTAGATTATTCTATTTCTTATTTTCAGTAGCTCTCTATAACTTATGGGTATTAGTCAATATAGTTATTTCCATGACACTTTATGGAAGATTAACAGATAAACCCATCATCACAGCTAAACTCTTTTCTGTGGTTCTTTACAGGGCTTCTACAGAAGATCCTCCAACTTAATGGTTCTATTTACTACATGTTGTAAAAAGGTTCTAGTTGGAAATATCTTTAGTTCTATGATATTTACTAATTTTCTTTAAATTTTTATTTCACTTTAAAACCAATTTGAAATTTTAGTGGGAAAAATAATAAAAATATTGTATTCTTAGTATATCTAGACATTAAAATAAGTTACTTACTCAACTACTGTTAAAATAATAGAACTTCCAATGCCTTGATGGATGCGCCAGTCATAACGCCTAAAACTCCTGAAGAGTAAGTTGGATTTTCTCTTACAAATTCTCTTGTATTTTTAGGGGCGACGATATAAGAAACTAAAGGAGTTCCTGCGGTTACTGCTAAACTATGAGAAGCAATTTCTTCCAAAGGTAAACTGGTTTGATTAATTATATACTTACCTGCCGAAGCAATACCATATCCGGATATTCCTCCCAATAAAAAAGCAAGAAGTTTATGGTTGATTCTGTCCATTAACGGGATACTTCTTACTGCAAAATAAGCTTCATTACAAAGCCATTTCAATCTTCCATATTCTCTAGGAATTGTTTGTTTTTCCATATCTACAGTTAGGTTTAAAAGCAGTTTAAAAATATTACTATTTATGTTAATTGGATTGGTTGGAGGGCCTAGTAAAGGAAAAAGCACTTTTTTTAAAGCTGCTACTCTTGCTGAAGTAGAGATATCAGCTCGTCCATTTACCACTTTACGTACAAAAGACGGTGAAGCATATGTCAAGGTTGAATGCGCGGATTCTTATTTTAAAGTTCAATGCAATCCCAGATATGGATTTTGCTTAAATCATAAAAGATTTGTTCCTGTAAGACTAATGGATGTTCCTGGCTTGGTTGAAGGGGCGAGTGAAGGAAAAGGAATGGGAAACCAATTTTTAGATAGTTTAAATGAAGCTGATGCACTGATTCATATTGTAGATATTTCTGGAAGCACTGATAAAAACGGAAACCAAGTTGAAAGACTGAGTCATAATCCTGAAGAAGACATCAAGTTTCTGGAAAATGAACTAGACCAGTGGTATTTGAGAATTATCAAGAAAGGATGGGAAAAATTTACAAGAACCATTGCTCAGGAAAATTTGGATATTAAGAAATCATTGGCTAAGCAGTTATCAGGATTGAGAGTAAATGAAGATATTGCCCAGAATGCTTTTGCAGAGCTGAAATTAAGCCATAAACCATCTCAATGGTCAAATGATGACCTGCTTAGTCTGGCTAGAGAATTAAGAAAGAAAACAAAACCTGTAATAATTGCTGCTAATAAAATTGACATTGAAGGAGCTAGATTTAATTTTGAGAAGCTTAAAGACAAGTATGAGATGATTGCGTGCAGCGCGGAGGTTGAGCTTGCGTTAAGAGAAGCTGCAAAGCATAAATTAATTGGATACATTCCAGGTGATGATAAATTTAAGACATTAAACGAAGAAAAATTAAATGACAAGCAGAAAAAAGGAATTGAATTCATGAACAGCTTCCTCAAAGAGAATAAATCAACAGGAATCCAGCAGATTTTAAACAAAATTGTATTTGAAAAATTAAAATACATTGCAGTATTTCCCGGCGGAGTAAATAAATTAGAAGACAAAGACGGAAATGTACTGCCTGATTGCCATTTGATGCAGGGAGGAAGCACTGCCTTGAATTTTGCCTATAAGATTCACAAAGATCTTGGAGAGAATTTCATAGGAGCAATAGCTGTAAAAGACAAAAGAAGAGTAGGAAGAGATTATAAATTAAAAAACATGGACGTTATTGAGATAATCTCACGGAAATAGACATTTTTCTTTTTTTCGGGCGCACTATATCATAGATGAAACCCTGAGTCGTCATTGTTGAAACTATATCAAAAAGCAGCTTGCGATAAGAGATTCTATCAACTTCCCTGATTTCTTTCAATCTTGGGATGAATATGAAAGAAGCTGCGTACCTGAATATTCCGCTTATTAAAAACACAAGATAGTATTTTGAAATAAACAACGAGTTGTATTTTACCAATAATCCTCCGATAACAGCTCCTAAAAATAAAGCTATTCCATTTAAAGCATTTGAGTATGAGATGTATTTTGATCTCTTTTGAGGCATTATTGTGTCAAAAAAGAAATTAAATGATGCAATTTCAAATCCTGCCCATACAAATCCGCTGTAAAACTGAACTACCATCAAATAGAAGAAATTCTCTGAGAACATCCATAAAGGAGAGACAGCAGGCATTAAAAATCCAGCTAATGTTAAAATTTTTCTTGTCCCGTACCTGTCAACTGCTTTCCCCCAGATAGGCATTGAGAAATACTTTGATATTACCGCAGATCCTATTAAAATTGTGTATTCTATATAAGACAGCTTTAAATCATAGAGCATGTAAGCTGCAAAAAAAGGAGCAGCAATGTATATTGAAAAATTCATCACGCATAAGAAGATTATGAACATTCCATAATTTTTTGAAGTTGACTGCTTTATGAAATCTACAAATCCCGTATTGTCTTCCTTGTAATTTATAAATTTGGGCTCGTATTTCCTTAAAAGATATGATAAAGACAACAATCTTGAAAGGAGCGCTACTGAAAATATTACGGCAAATCCTATGAATTGAGTTCTTGCATCTCCTACGAAATGCTGCAGGATATAACCGCTGATTAAAAGAGATATGAATGAAACTGATCCTGCAATGGAATTTCTTCTGCTGAAATATCTGCCTCTTTCTTCCCCGTTTACAAGATCGCCCATCCAGCTGCTCCATGCTGAATTTGAAATCATGCCGAATATAAAGTAAAGAGCGATGAATAAAATTAAATTATAAACTTTTAAAGTTCCAAAAAAGAAAGTCAAGGCAATCGGGACGTACATCAAAGACTGCAGCAAAACTGCTGCGCATACAAATTTTTTTCTTGACTTGAATAACTTTAATAATTTTTCAGAGAATAATTGAAGTACAGAGCCTAATGCCTGCGGCAATGAGCCCAATAATCCAAGCTGAAGGTTTGATGCTTTTAAAAACACTGCAAAGGCTGAAAAGAAAGACTCTCCAAAGCCGACCATTATTGAATGGAAACTGGCGTCAAAAACCGAGTACTTCAGACTATTTCTTACTTTTTTATCGCTATCTTCCCCGGTTTTCCGAGTTTTTTTTAGTTTTTGGCTGTTTTTCCATGTTTCTAAATTCATAAAGGTCACTTCGAGAGCTCATTTTGCTTTTTTATTATTTAAAAATTTTTTGTGGTTACTTTAAAGGAGATTATGCAAATTTACAAAAGACTTATAAACAATCATGCCTCATAATGACATATGAAACTGCACCTACATGAAAAGCCTCAGGGAGTTACTTTAGTTTTGGGATTTCCTGGTTTTGGACTAGTAGGAACTATTGCCACTAAATTCTTATTAGAGCATTTAGATGTTAGAAAAATAGGAGAAATTGAATCCAATAAGCTACTGCCATTGGCAGCGATTCATAAAGATGAGTTAATTGGGCCTTTGGACTTGTTTTATAATAAGAAATATAATATAGTCATACTTCAGACTCTTAGTGAGCTAAGCGGAAGCGAATGGCAGATTGGAGAGGTTATGGAAAGCTTAGCTAAGTCTCTAAAAGCCAAAGAAGTCATAATTTTGGAAGGATTACCGAGTAATAAATCAAAAACAGCCATGCAAACCTACTTTTATTCACGAAATAACTCAAAAATGGCAAAAGGACTGGGTTTAACACCTATTCAGGAAGGGATTATGATGGGAGTTGCAGCTGCAGTCATGCTAAAATTAGAGAATATTCCTACTTCTATAATATTAGCGGAGAGTCCAAGCAAGTTTCCTGACAGCGAAGCTGCTGCCAGAGCTATAAAAACCCTTGACCAGTATCTAAAGATTGATATTGACTATAAGCCTTTAATGAAATCTGCGCAGAATTTTGAAGCTATGCTGAAAGAAATGATGCAGAAGTCAAAAGAACAGCAAATAGGCGGCAATCAGAAGAGAGTTATAAATTCTGATATAGACTACATCGGATAATTTTTAAATTAGTTAGGAATATTCTTTTTTCTAGTTATAATTTCTTGAATCTGTTTATGAAAGAATATCTTCAATGATATAATTATTGTATATTCATAAGACATATATAAATAAACCATCTCTTACTTTTATGAAAAATGATTTAAAATTTATAGACTATTTCTATGGAATTTTTCCTAGAAAAATTTTCAAATAGGTGGGAGTGGCCCAAATGGCTAGGGAAAAAATTAGATAGTCTTATAAGAAGAAATCTCTCTTCTACAGAAATAATTAAAATAATCTTGGATGAAAATAACATTGTTATAAGTCAAAATGGAATTAGAAAACGATGTCAAAAAATAAAATAATCTGTCTAGGCATTGAAAGTACCGCTCTAATATAATTGCGGAGATACTTTTAGTGTTGCTGTTGTGACAGAAGACGGAAAAATTTTAAGTGAAGTTAGGGAAATGTATAAATCTCTAGATAAAGGAATAGTCCCGAATAAATGTGCTGAGTTCTTGAAAAGTGTAAAAGATAAAGTTATTAAAAATGCGATTTTAGAATCTAAAGTAAATAAATTTGACTTAGTTGCTTTTTCTCAAGGCCCTGGAATGCCATTATCTTTATGGATTGGAGCTAATGCTGCTGAAGAATTAAGCAAGAAATATAAGATTCCTTTAGTCCCTGTGAATCACCTCATAGCTCATTTAGAAATCGGAAAATTAATGTGTAAAGTTAAAGACCCTGTTTATATCTTAGCTACTGGAGCTAACACTCAGATAATTGCTTTTGAAGGAGAGAAATACAGAATATTTGGGGAATCATTGTCTATCGGATTGGGAAATGCCTTGGATAAATTTGGAAGAGAAATTGGAATTGGATTTCCTGCTGGGCCTAAAATTGAAGAGTTAGCTAAAAAAGGGAAATATATTGAGCTGCCTTATGTTGTCAAAGGAATGGATGTTGAATTCTCAGGGATTATAACTAAAGCAATCCAGCTGTATAAAAAAGGAGCTAATAAAGAAGATTTATGCTATTCTCTGCAGGAAACTATCTTTGCCATGCTGACTGAAGTTTCTGAAAGGGCTCTAGCTCATACTGATAAGAAAGAACTATTATTGATTGGAGGAGTTGCTGCCAATAAAAGATTAATTTCTATGCTAAGCAAGATGTGCAAAGATCGAAATGTGAGATTTGAAGTTGTTCCAATGAAATGGAGCGGAGACAATGGTGCCCAAATAGCATGGGCAGGAATTTTAAACTATAAAAAAGATAAGAAAAGCCTTGATAAAGCTGAAATTAATCCTAAGTGGAGGGTTGACGAATAAATGGGTTTTTTGAAACTTTAAATTCTCCTAAATAAGTATCTCTTACTCTGCCTCTTGAACTTCTTAATTCTCCAACAACTAAAGTATAATTTCTTTCTTGAATATAATCTTTGATTTCTTGCCATAGTTCTGGCAACTCAGAGTCGTGATACGATGCTTGAGGACTATGATAGGCTCCTAAACTATGGCCAACTCTTTCTGAATCTTTAAAAATAGTTGCGAGGAATCCATGATCAAATATTCCATCACTATTACGAATCTCAGTTACTGTTTCTTGGATTTGAATTCTTGCTCTTATACTTTCTTTTCGTAAAAAAATTAGTAGAATTGAATCCCCGATTCCTCCACGATTGGATTTCGGCCTTATGTTTCCTAGACTTCTAGCAGTAGGTTCATAAGATCGGGAATCTGATTGCTCTAAAGATAACATTTCTTTAGGCTTTGTTCTATCAAAATTCAATGTAAGTTGTGCTTTGTGCATATTTTTTGTAGAATTCTAGAGTTTATAAATTTTTCTATTTTTAATTACTTTTAAGTGATTAATATCTTCCATTAGCTGGTAAGTTTCTTGAATTACGTCTTAACTTGTCATAAGCTTTGTTTCTGATTTGCCTTACCCTTTCTCTAGTTAAATTGAAATGTCTTCCTATCTGCTCCAATGTTTCAGGTTCGTATTCCTCTAATCCATGATACCTCATAATAATTTCTCTTTCTCTATTATTTAGGGCATTAACTAAATCCCCGATTTTTTTATTGAAAATAATCTCTGTCGTTTCTTCTTCAGGATTTGAGTTATTTGAAGCAAGTGAGTTATACAAATTAGAAGTTTCATCTTCGTCAAAAGGAGCATCTAGACGAAAGGGATTTTCTGCATACAATGCGGAAACATCAAGAGGACTGCCTTCTTTTGTTATGATCTCTGATAAAGAAGCTTCTTCATCTCTAGCTCTTTTTCTTAATTTTGACAAAGATTCAATCCTATTTGTGGGCAGTCTGATTAACCTATCATATTGGAATAAAATATCTCTGATATTCCGTCTAATCCACCAGACAGCGTAAGTAATAAATTTATAGCCTTTTGTTTCATCAAACTTATCAATAGCAGTTACAAGACCAAGATTACCTTCTCCAATAACATCAAAATAAGGAATCCCCAATTCATGCGCAGCTGCTGCATATTCTCCGGCTATTTTAACAACAAACCTTAAGTTGGATTCTATCAATTTATTTCTTGCTCTTCTGTCTCCTTTTCTAATTCTTTTAAAAAGAGCAAGTTCTTCCTCTCTTGAAATGGGCATTTTTCCATCGAGGCTTTTAAAATAAGCTTCTGAAAATCTATCTATCATTATTATAATAACTTAAAAAAAGATTTTAAAAACCTATCTATATAAAATTCCTGTAAAGAAATTTATCCTGTCTAATTGGTATAAGACATATAAGATAATTATAATCAGGATTATTAAAGTCGCTACTAATGCTACTTTCCCTGCGAAATTGATTTTCTGCCATCTTATCTGTTCGCGCATTAATTTCTGCGAATAGCCAAGCTTGTATGTTCCTGTCTTGTCTTTCCAGATAATCTGAGAGTCCTCTTTTTCAGGTTTAGGCATACTAATTTTTCCTTGAAAAGGTTTTATAAAGATTGTTGTGAAGGAACTATTGTTTCCTTATAGTAAATCTTGAGCCCATTATCGGATTGTAGAACGCTTCTATATTTAATCCCATGAAACTTACGCTTAACTGGGGATTTTTATCTGAGAGCTCTTTTTTACTTTTTTCTGCAATATTTAATAAGAAATTATCTAATTCTTCATTGCTTTCGAAATAAATATCTGTTTTTAATAATTCACCTTGATAATTAACTCTAATATCATTGTAGGAATTGCATATTATTTCTGCAACATTTGGATTATTTATTAAGGGATCAATTTTTCCATATCCCTTTAGGTATTTATTTATGTAATAAGTTATTTTCTGCAGATAACTTTCTGAGTATTTTATCTTTAGCTCTTTGCATGTATTTTTTATCTCCTCTGTCAAAAAATCATTATTTTGCAAAACTTCTGGATTTAAAAGAATTTTCTGCTTGAAATTATTTTTTACAATATTGAATATCTTCCAGTCTGCTGACTCCATTATCGGCTCCAAAACATTAAATTTTAAAATTCCATTTTCTTTAACAGGCTGAGAGATTTGACTGGGTAATTCCTGTGTGAGCTCAATCTTAGCAGCCTGCGGTGCTGGAGGAGCTATTGGGGCCTGAGGAATCTGCATTTTCTGAGAAGGAATTTGATTTTTTGATATTTCAGGCATCTTGGATATTTCCATCTTTTCCTGTTCAAAACCTCTAATTTCATGCGTTAATTTAGGTTTTGGCATTTCTCTGTAAGATCTACCTGCCAAAAATAAAGACTTTGTGAACTTTCTTACGAATTTTATATTGTGCTTGAGCTCTTTTGAAACAGGCTTGTTTAAAACTTCCAAAAGTTTTTCTAATTCATCCAAGGCCTCTTTCTGCTCTGGATTAGGAGGCAAAAATTGGATAGTCATTATTCAGAAAATATATCTCTTTCATTTGATGGAGAGGATTTAATGTATTTCTGGACTAAAATTAATCCCCGCATGATTGTCTTGTTCTGCTCTACCAGCTCTGATATTCTTGACAATAACGGCTTTAGCTTTTCGTCTTCATTTTCTGCTGCGATGTATTTTCCTGCTTCTTTGAAGAATCTTGTCATTTCCTCAATCTGCTTTGAAGCCTGAGAAAGAGATCTTGTTACTTCCTGATTGCTTTCAATTAATTGGACTAGTTTAGACTGAAGTTTAAGATTTGACTCTATTAACTGCTGCTGGGCAGAGCCTCCTGAAGAGGATTTTGAAACAGATTTTGAAGATTTTTCCGGCATTTCTTATATCACCTTTTATATTTCAAATATCAGGGTTTATATAAAGATTTTGATTAAGTAATGTTACTATTCTTAAGTAGTGGGAAATAGAAAGGTTTATAAAGGGTTTTTCTTGGGTAAAGAGTAAGATGAACTTATTAAAAAAAATTGGAATGCCTTTGGCAGTTGTAGCTGGTTTGAGTGGATGCGGCGGAGACCAAGATATTGATTTTATGAGAAAAGCAAGAAGAAATGATTTTGATACAAGATCTGTTTATGAAGGACCAAAATATAACGTTGTTGTAGCTGATCCTAAGGATATTGACACTTATGTTCATGGATATTTAAATCTTGATTCATTAATGTTAATCCATAATGAATTAAGATCTGATGAAATAGCAAAAAAGAAAATACCTGAGGAATCAAAATGATAAAAAACTTAAGAAGAAAGGCTACAATTGGATTACTCACTCTTAGTGGATTGGGATTAGTTGGTGGATTATCGAATACTCTTTACACATCTCGTCAGATGGGTAATAAACCATGGGCTACAAAAGAAACTAAACAAAGATTAGAAGAGATAAGATCATTAGAAGATGTAACAAGAGGAAGAGAAAGAGAATATTCCGAAGATTTTCTTTCTGAATCTGATTTAGTTAGTTTATATCAATCTTATAATGAAAGCATAGATGGATTCAATGAATCAATGGGAGGACATTTGAATTCAGCACTTGATAGACATAGAGAAATTAGTAAAAAACAAGCAAGAATAAAAGAATTAAAAGGTTATAGTGATGTTCAAGAATCACAGATGATACTTGATGGCTACAGAAAACAGCGAGATTTAGGAAATGTTGTTGTTATGGCTTCCGTACTCTCATTATTGTCATCACTCTATATTGATTGTGGTTTAAGGAGAACTGAGTAATATGATAGTTAAAGATACATTTTTAGCGAAATTAAGACAGGCATTCAGCTTGAATATTTACGAAGTTAAAATCTGGACAGCTTTATTATCCAAAGGAGTATCAACTGCAGGGGAATTAAGCGAGATAAGCAATGTTCCAAGATCAAGAGCTTATGATGTTCTGGAATCTTTAGAAAAGAAAGGATACGTAATAATGAAATTAGGCAAGCCAATTAAATATTTAGCGGTAAAGCCTGAAGAGATAGTAAGAAGAGTTAAAAAAAACATAAAAGAAAGCGCCGACGATAAATTACAAAGGCTGGAAGAAGTCAAGAATACACAATTATTTGACGAGCTTAAGCTACTTTTTAATGACGGCATAAAGACAGTTGATCCAAGCGATTTGTCAGGAGCTATAAAAGGAAGAGAAAATTTAAATGAACAGATAATTTCTCTGATTTCAGATGCCAAGGAAAGCGTTGTTTTAATAACAACTGCAGAAGGATTGGCTAGAAAAGCTCCTGCCTTCAGGAAAAACTTAAAGAAATTAAATGAAAAGAAAGTCAGTGTTAGAATTGCTGCTCCCATAACTAAAGAGAATTATCAGGTTGCTAAAGAATTAGGCAAATTTGCAGAAATAAGAAATACTCAAAGAATAGATTCGAGATTTTTAATTGTTGATAATAAAAAAGTCTTGTTCATGTTAATGGGCGACAAGGAAGTTCACAGCGCCTATGATGCAGGGATATGGGTTGAAACTCCTTATTTTGCAAGCGCTTTAAGCAATTTCTTCAATGTAGTCTGGGATAAATTAGAAGACGGCAAAAAGGTTATAAATCAGTTTAACAGCAAAAGATAATTTTAAGAGGTTAGAATGAGACTTAATGAACATCAAAAAAGAAAAGCTGAAGAAGAAAGAAGACAGAAAGAAAGCCAAAACCCAAATAGACATTACGAAGGTCCTTTGAATCAAAGAGTTTATAGTTTTGGCCCTAGTGCGGGTCTAGACAGAGACCAAACAGTTGATGTTAGCTTAAGACATGAAAATTGGATGTATAATATTCCAACAGTAAGTAAAAGAGCAAGAATTGCAGATATTAGAGATATAACAGAAGATACTAGAGATTATTTAAGATTAATTAATGAAGTTAAAAGAAAAACAAATAGAAGACAAGTTTAATTCTTAAAATGGCAAACTACTTTATGCATGGGGGGGGTTTTAATGGAAGAGATTCAGCCCCTAGTAGAACAGAAGTTGGAATAAGAGGAGATCTTGTTCAAGTATCATCAGAACATTGGTCTATTCCCATTTATAGTTTAGATAATTATCCGCTGGGATTTGGAAGAGTAGATCTAATGGGGACTCCGATAATTGGAGAAGGACAAGAAATCAAAACTTATTATGTAGGAAGTCAAAGATGGACTATGATCTCTGCAGACGGTGAAGAACATGATCCCTTTATGTTCAGATTTTCACAAAAATTAAATTGCGAGAAAAGAAGAGAGGAAGGATACCCTTATGAATTATGCTTTTATCTCCTTGGTGAAAAAAGAGATGCCACTCAAGCTTTTTCCAAATTAAGAAAAAGAGGAGAATTGGCAAAAGGAAATGGTCTTTGGGTTCCAGTACAAGCTAGGAATTATAGATGATTTAAGTGGTAATTAACTTTACTATTTCTTTTATTGTGGTAATTAACTTAATAATTTATAATCTCTAATCCTTTAATGTTTTCAAAATGTTTTTTATTCCTAGTTATTATCTTATTAACACCTTTTGATAGATAAATTCCAGCAATAGAGCAATCAAATAATCCGATAATTTTACCTGATTTCTTTAATTCGTTTAAAATATTAGAGGATTTTTTACTTGCGTTGAAATCTAAACTCAAAATAGTATAAGTATTAAAAATACCATCATAAAATTTTTCCTCATCTTTATGTTTTAAATTTTCGAAATCTAGCCCTAACATAAGCTCTAGGTATAATATGTTATTCAAAATGATTTCATCATCAACTTCATTCAATAACATTTTTATGTTTTTATTTTCTTTAAATAAATCTATTAATGCAGTTGTATCTAATCCTATCATTTTCTGGATTTTTCCATATATCTAATAGTTTCACCTACTCTTTTATCAAAATTTTTTCTAAATTCCATTATTTTTTTCTCTTTTTCTTCCCAATTAATATCTAAATGCTTAAGCCCCCCGGCAAATTTTAAAAGAGATTTTCCGTTTCTTTCTTTTCCCTCATCTTTTAATTCCAGGATTACGTCTGAGAAACTTTTATCTTTAGTTTTGAAACTTTTTAGAAAATCATATGCTTCTTTCTTGATTGAAATATTTACATTTGTCATGTGTACTCATAGTGTGTACTCATATATAAATTTTTCTGTGGTAATAAT
>Ga0209541_10011798_pt1 | contig 13620 bp, 15 predicted proteins | sample RifCSPlowO2_01_FD_184027 | JGI IMG/M metagenome (GOLD analysis project Ga0209541, IMG submission 184027) | Groundwater microbial communities from Rifle, Colorado - Rifle CSP2_plank lowO2_0.1 (SPAdes) (version 2) | ecosystem: Environmental > Aquatic > Deep subsurface > Groundwater | place...
TGAAAGCCGCCGGTATTGTATTGGGTTGTGCATACGGATATATTGTACTCATATCCGTTGCGCTAAATGTCTGACTCCAAGGTAGAAACAAATTTAGTTTATTTATTGTTTCAGCTTATCAAAAATAGATATAACCGTTATTGTCACACTTGCTCACAGATAATACATTAGGTTCTGGCTCAAGGGTTATCAGTTCGGCCAAGCATCTCCCCGAATAGCTGGGATGACAACTTTCTCTCACTTTAATTGACGGCTTATTTGTATCAGCCGGACTTGCTGTTCCGAAATTCGAGGCCCCCCAAATTAACAAAAGCGCAAAGCCCAGCGCTGATATTATTGACCACTTATTCATGAGTTTTTAAATAATACATTGCGTAAAGTCTTTGGACCATTCGCTATTGAAACAATAACACAAATCGGTTGCCTCCATGGAAAAGTTAAAAAATGATGCCTCTGCTTTTCTCTGCGCTCCAGCACCAAACCACCGCTTACACATCGCAGCTATATCGATACATTCCCAAATACTATCTTTTGATGGACCTCGGCCCTCTGTACATCCGCAAACATTTAGGGCGGAGTCATAAACACTGAACAATCCGTGTTTTTGACTACACCAACGATCCTTCTCATCAAAACTTAAACTCTCCGGAGGTATTGATGATTTCGGTGGAAAGTAAGAGGTTGTTGTTTTATTAGTGTTAGACTTCCCAATTGGAACAGGATCAGAAACATTCGGAAGCTCGTTTCCAATATACAAGTTCTTTGTGGCTAACCCAAAAATATCGTAATGCCTGCTACTTCCGATAAATCCCGGAATAGTGAAGTAACACGTTTTGATTGAACAGTTCAATTCATACTGCTTACCATCCTTATCAGCCAAAACAGGTGCTTCAACCAATGAATGGGCGGGAATTACCACTGTTTCAGTTATTCGATAAATATATCCTTCTTCTGATTTAAAGCGAGTGGTTGCAACGAGCGTTTGCTCGAAATTTGTGTCATTTACTATCACCATTCCACCTCCTGCCTTTTTTTCTTTCACCACATTAGCGCCTGCTCTTAAATCTGCTAACTGTTGCTGAACAACATTTATCGGAATGGCGAATTTTATTGTTTCGCCTAGAGAAACTCCACTAACACTTTTACCAAACCGCGCATTGTTAATGCCAATAACAGAACCATAACGATCAACCAGTGGCCCGCCCGAATTACCAGGGTGTATTTCGACCGAAGTTTCAAACAAAGAAGCATCTCCCTCGCCAAGAGTTCTGGATATTGTACCCTCTTTAAAACTTACGTCTCCCTCAATGCCAAAAGGAAAACCGAAAGCAAACACTTCATCGCCCTGATGAGCACGCGAAGAGTCTCCCAACTCAAGGTTAAGATCAGATACCCTCTGAGCATTTACCTTAATTAAAGCAACATCAAGAATTTCATCGCGCCCCTGAACTGTGCCTTGCATGCGCAGACCCCCCTGCGTTACTACTTCAAGTGTGGAAACACCCTCTACAACATGGGCATTTGTCAAAATTTCACTATTTCCAATAAAAAAGCCGCTGCCAACAGACTCATCTGCATCTAAATAAACAAGTTCTTTTGAGGTTTCCAAAGTATCGTGAGGCCCCTTTTTTGCATAATGATTGTGATCGGAATTCGCAATGCCGTAAGCAGCATTTGCGCCCGCCTCAAGGACTTGCCTCATGTTTTGCATCGCCTGAACACGATGTAATCGCAAGGCCGAAAAGAAAGCTAAAAGCGTAAACTTTTTGACCTGAGAAAAAAATATTGCGAATAACCAAGCGTCTGGCTTGGATTCCATTATTGCATCCTGCATTAACCCGATAAAATCATGGGCATTTCTAAAAAATGGCCCGTATTTCTGGTCCGCGTCATCTAAAATCGTTGATTCTTTATGAATGATTTCATGTAAACTCATATCATCTGACATAATGGTAAAAGAATAGCCCCCAAAATGCTTGCTGTAAAGCTATGTTCTATATCAAAAATCCCCGATCAGAATTTCGGGGATTTTTGATGTGTCCGCATCTCCTCGGAACTTTTGCTATGAGCAGGGCATCGTAGAGGATGTTAGAACTATTTTACAGAGGCAGGCAGGATACATTTACATACCGGACTTTTCCAGCGCAGATCAAATTACAGTAGTTCCTTAAATTCGTCATCAGTTAAACCCGCATCTCGAATTATTCCTTTGAGCGTATATGGATTTAACCGGGTTATTCTTGGAATAACGATCTTTCTCACGCCATTGGTCATGCCGACATGCTTTTTACCAAAAGTTTTTGCAATCCAAAAACCGGCCTTTTTAAAGGCCGTTACTGCGCGCTTGGATGATACGTCTGTAAAAAGCACAATATTTAAGAAACTACCACTTCCACTTCTTTGATTTTTGCTCCCCTTAATTCCTCTTTGGACATCGCTAGGTACGCCAAAATAGCGTCCTGAACATTTGCGAGCGCTTCTTTTTCCGTTTCTCCCTGACTGTGACACCCTGGAAGTGCTGGAACATGCACGTCATATCCATATTTGCTTTGGTTGATTACAACAAGGTACTTCATATATCTCTATGGTAGCATTAATAAAATAGAAAATCAATAGCAGGGCATCGTGGAGGATGTTAAAAACATTTTACAGGGGCAAACAGAGCATATTTATATACCAGATTTAAGAGCGTAAACTATTATTTTTAAAAAAACTCCTAATTTATTTCAATTGTCGATAAAATAAAATTGATTTGGTTTTGTGTTATGTTGTTATCCCCAAAAGAAAATAAAATTCTATTCTTTTCGTCAGGAAAAACAATTACTTTAACGGAGCCGGGGACTTCATTAGGATCGCCGAATTGAAAGCCTCGGGTTGGATTTTCAAATTTATAAATTTTACCCTCATCACCAACTTCTGCCATCTTTACTACCAGCAATACCCAATAAATAACGTTTGTTTGTGGATTGCCAAAAATCTTGAAATTGTTAGGCGTAACACTGAGTACATTTTCGGTAAAAACATAATCTGAGGTATATGCCTTTTCGCCAAGCATTCCACGCATATCTTTAACAAATTTTAAAGTATTCGGATCGTCGCCAATTTTCAGTTCATTAATCGGCGATGATTCTGAATGCAAGACCGTAATTTTATTACCTCCCTCAAAAACAAAGCTACGAATCGCATCGGATAAATTTTCAACTTCCATAAGTTTCCAAGGCGTTTTAAATTTAAAATTAAATTCGTCGCTTTTATAGGTCTGCTGCTCGGTATATATAATTGATTCGATATTAAACTTGGGAGACAATAGCTCTGGCTCCGGTACCAAGTAGAGATTGTCGTACTCCTTAAATTCCTCAAATTCACTCCTCATAGACAGATTAATTATCGGCCACATATAAGGTAAATTGAGAGCATAACCTTCGATAATAATTAGAAGCGCGGATGCAATTCCAATTACCAAATAAAAGGCCTTTCTCTTTTTAGGCTTTACCGTTGTTGGCACATCATTTAATTTTTCATCCATACCCTGAGTATAAAACATAATCATAAAAAACAGCCTACAAATATTGAGCTGTTTTTTAAGCGTTTCGGTCGCTGACTCGCCTCGAGTAAGTCGGTTCTCGATGGTTCGACATACTCACCACAGGTACTAAATGTTGTTGGCAGGGCATTGTGGAAGAAGTTAGAAACATTTTACAGAGGCAAACGGAGTATGTTTATATACCGAACCTCTCGCAATGGGAAGCAAACATTGTTTTATAATTGTTCTTGTTTCTTTACGATAACGATAAAATATTATTCAATTCTATCGTGCGGCGGCTGTAAGCTCCTTTGAAATTCCTCTACCTTTCTCTTAAAAGAAGGGGATGTTTCAATGAGTTTATCTAAAATTTCAGTACCCCCCTTAACTCTTTCCAAGTCGTCCTGTTTTTTAACTTCTTGAACCAAGGGGTGGTCTTCGTTAAGTCCAAGCGAAAATGAAAATGGAGGATTTTTATTTGGGTCAATTCCACACCACTCCATAGCTTGTGCCTCAGAAACGTAAGCCTCATATAAAATATCCCTCGCGGATAAACTGGACATGGGTATGTGAAAGCTTTCAGCAATCCACTCTCTTAATTCTATGAGTTTTTGAGCGGCCTCAGCCGGTTTTGTATTAGCTAGCAGAATAACTTCTGCCCTCTCATTAAATTCTTGAATTTTAGCCTCCTCAACTCCTGCTTTCTTCAGCACTTCATATAGACCGCCCCACATCTTTGCCCCAAAAGTTATGTCTCCATCAAATTGCTCGGTTAAATATTCTGTTTGCCAAAAATCTCCTTCTGTTATTGCATTAATCTCCCCCAGAATATCATCCGGAATTTTATATTCTTTGCTGTTATTTTGTTCTTTGTCTTCCATAATCAAACAATATCAATTATCTATAATTACCGCAACCAATTTACCAGAACGCCCTTGAACGCTCACCATTTTCAGAAAATTCTAACTCCACGGTACCTAACAAAAATAACCACATATAATCAGGTCATTTTTTTAGCAGGGGCTGAGGGAATCGAACCCCCGATTGTCGTTTTGGAGACGACGGGTATACCACTTACCTAAGCCCCCGAATTTTTATATCCCCTTTTATCCAACTCTCTATCGATTTCTGCTTTAAGAAGCGCGTGCAATTCTTCATCGGATAACGGATCAACTCCGAGCGAACGAGACATTTCACTGTATAGATTGGTCCAAAGGTCATCGTTGGGGTACTGTTTTACATAGTCCGCATATTTCCGCATTAGTGTGCGCTTCCCCGTACCTTTTGGCAATTTTCCTTCGGCTTCTAATTTTTCTATCAATGGAAGTTTTTCTTTGTCGGGAAATTCCAAAAAATACAAAACGGGATTGCCTTGGTCCAAGTTAAACACAAGATGTCTATCAGTGCGATACGGCGTCGTATGAACGGAGATGTCACCCGGAATCAATTCATTGGTATCCGGCATAAACGCTTCTTCTTGCACCGATACGCCCAATTGCGGATACTCCTTGGACAATATTCGATAATAAAATGCCACCGTTGAATACCGATATGCATTGGTCAAAAAACTTTTGCTTTCATCTGCAACATGTTCGTGGATTTTTCCCATAAACGCAACGATCTCATCCGACGATGGCGTATCAATATTTTCATCGGCTCGGAGAAAATCTGCATCACGCCTTACATCGTCATATTTCCCCGCATCTTTTTTTTCTTTTAACCTCGCCAAGGTTTCTTCCTTGCTGAATCCATCAATGATGCCACCCCCCGCAAGCCTAAAATCTCTTTTTGCCTCCATGGCTATCTTCGGGTCTTTGCTTGTGCTATCAATCAATGCATCGATCAAAAATTTTTCCCGCGAGGGGTCGGATGGGGGAAAACTTTTTTCTTGTTCCGTACTCATGGGTTCTAAACGCTGCCGCTATGCGCTAAACGTTTTTAGAACTTTTTCGTTTCTTTATGCAAAGTATGCTTCCGGCACCATTTACAGTACTTTTTAAACTCAAGTTTCCGCTCAACGAGCTTTTTATTCTTCCGCGTATGATAATTCGTCCGTTTGCACGTTTTGCATTGCATCCCTATTAAATTTTCGCTGAATTTTGATTTGGCCAATTTAGGATTTAGGATTTAGGGTTGCTGTCCCTAAATCCTATATTCTGAATACTAACCCCGCTTACTGCCTTGAGCCCACGCGCAGACTTGCACTGCGGACCTCATTCTTACCAAGAATGTGCTCTGCTGCCTGAGCTACGTGGGCGTCATGGGGTTGTCCCGATTTTGTACAAATCTTTGATTTGGTTCCAAAATCGTGGATCCTCAAAAAATCTATTCCAATGGAATGATCTTTCGGGACTCTACCAGCTGACCTGCCTGCCGACAGGCAGGGCTGCCTGCCGACAGGCAGGGCTACATTAGCGATTCAACTACGTTATCACTTTACCGATCTCCAAAGTATTTTTCAAGTGCTTCGAAAAAGTTGCTCCTGTCATTTACTTCATGGTATGTATCTTTATTCACCCATCTGAAATGATCGTGTTCATCGCTTAAACGAACCTCACCCCCGCGATATGCACACCGAAAACCAACAACAAACACTTTTTTTGGATAATTGCGGTGTTCGGGAGAAAACTCGGCATACCATACATGAAACGGATCTCCCACTTCAATGTCGAGACCTGTTTCTTCCTTGACCTCACGCTTCAAGGCCTCTGAAAAATCAGTTTCTCCCAATTGAACCTTGCCGCCGGGAAAATCAAGCCCTTCAATGGGGTCATTAAGCGTCAAAACACTATCCCCCTTCCATATGAAAGCCTTTTGCGCAACGCAAAATAATTGATCTTCTTTCATGGTTTTTGAGCCGTCCCGGGGATTCGAACCCCGAACCTACGGTTTACAAAACCGTTGCTCTACCATTGAGCTAGGACGGCCCTCCTACGCTTTGATATTCATCAAAGCTTCGGAAGGGCGAGCAGGCGTGAATACATCACTGCTTGCCTTTCCGAAGCTCAAACGAAACGCAGAGCGAAGGAAGGAGCTAGGACGGCGCAGGCCTTGGCAGGCAGGTTTACCGTTAAGCTAAGGTGGTAAAATTTTATAGAATATCGAGGACCCTCGATAGCAGAACCGCTATGCGGCTTTTGCTATCGGAACAAAACCGATGCTCTACCATTGAGCTGCTCTGGCTGGTAGTTATCCACAGGACCGAATCAATACCGCTCAATCTAGTATATAATAAATCTGGGTTTAGAATCTATCCTATTCTATTTATCAAAAAATTCAGCTTTTTTCAAGGTCGAAGCGGTAATTTTAATACAAACGCATCAATGCAACAGACCAATATACGCGGTTTTACGCTCATTGAGCTTATCGTCACCATCGGCATTCTGGCAATCATTCTCACGATCGTGGTGGTGGCGATCAATCCGGCAGAACAGCTGTCCCGCAGCCGCGACGCAAAACGGGTGGCTGACCTCGACTCGATGAAAACCGCATGGAATCTCTATTTAGCACAGGCGACAACGACGATTGATTTATCTGCTGGCACGGAGGCCGCTGTTGGCTGCACCGGTAACACCACTACCACCTATTTCATCTCCAGAACTACACCCACTTCCACGGGACACGTGGACGGAGGCGCAACTAACGCATCCAGCAGCCAGTCGCTTGGAGGAGCTGGTTGGGCACCTGCGCGAATCGACCAGACGCCAGGCGGGGCAGCAATACCGGTACTGCCGATAGACCCGAAGGGGACAGGAACAACAGACGACTTCTACTATGCCTATGCCTGCAATGAAAATACCGATACGTTCGAGTTCACCGCGCGTCTTGAAAGCTCATATTTCCGTAACGATCTTGATGTCGACGGAACCGATGGCGGCAATTCAGCGGTCAGCTACGAAACCGGCAGTGAATCCGGATTAGATCTTGTCATAAGCGGCAAGTAATTCAACAAAAACAGCGGCAAAATTGATATGTCGATATTTCGAAATACGGGGCGGCTGTGGAAAGCCGCTGTTTTTGTTTTCCGCCAAGCAATGATAAAATGACAGTATCACAGCATACCAATGACAAAACTGCCCAGACAATTCTATAACGCTTTCACTCTCATAGAGCTCATCGTCACCATCGGCATTCTGGCAATCATTCTCACGATCGTGGTGGTGGCGATCAATCCGGCAGAACAGCTTTCGCGCAGCCGCGATTCAAAAAGAATCTCGGATCTCGGAGCCATGCGAACGGCATGGAATCTGTATCTGGCACAAGCAAGTACCACTGTTGACCTCTCGGGCAACGCTTCATATACATGCAAAGGAGAAGGGGGTTCAAACGTGGGATATTTCGTGTCTCGATCGGTAAGCACCACAACTCCCAGCGGATTCAACTACACGGTAACAAACACGAGTCAAGTCATCGGCGTAAACGGATGGGCGCCTGCGCGCATTGATCAAACTCCCGGAGGATCCACCATTTCCAATCTGCCGGTCGACCCTAAAGGCCCCAATACATCCGAAGAATTCTGGTATGCGTATGCATGCGACCAAACGGCAAAGTCATTTGAATTCACTGCGCGCTTTGAAAGCAATTATTTCCTAACCGATCTCGATAATGATGGAAGAGACGGCGGAAATTCCACCACCACATACGAAGTGGGAACCGACCTGGCGCTCATTCCGGGAAGCTACTAAGCTGGCTACCCCTTCGACCCATTCGGCTCCGCTCAGGGTCGCCCTGAAGAACTTGAAGGGCGACCCACTCAAGATAGACAAACTACAAGCCTCAACTATGCCTCTTCCTCCCAATACGCTTAAAAAACTTCTTATTGAATCTTCGCTCATCGCCGAAGATGAATTTCCCGCGCTAGAAGCCGAAGCCGAACGAGTCGGCGTTTCCATCGATCGTTTCCTCATTTCCCAGGGCCGTCTGACGACAAACTACCTCAACCAGCTCGTCAGCAAGTTCTTGAACATCCCCGTCATCGATTTCCGCGTCGAACCGCTCAATATAGACATCGTCGAACTTCTTCCGGAATCCGTGGCGCGGCAGCGCGAAGTAATCGTATTCGGCAAAGATCCGCAGAAAAACGTATTCAAAATCGCGATGACGGATCCCACCAACCTCGACACCACCAATTTTCTCGCCGAATATCTCAAGGGAAACATACAGCCCTACATCGCCTCTCCGGAAACTCTAAGGTTCGCATATCAAATTTACAAAAAGAAGGCCTCCGAACAATTCGAACAACTTATCAGCAGCAGGGTAACCGAGCTTATCGGCAGCCTTAAAGAAGTGAGCGGCGCCGCCATTTTGGAAAGCGTACCGCTGGTGCAACTCTTCGACACCATTCTCGATTACGGCTCCACGCTCAACGCCTCGGACATCTATTTCCAGCCGCAGGAAGAATCGCTTGCCGTCCGCTTCCGAATCGACGGCCTGCTCAAAGACGTCATTTCCATCGACAGAAAATTGAACGACGGCCTTGTCGCGCGCACGAAAATCCTATCCGGTCTGCGTATCGACGAACATCTCAAACCCCAAGACGGCAGATTCAAATTCCGCTCAAGCGACACTGAAATAGACATCCGCACCGCCATCATGCCGACCTTCTACGGAGAAAAAGTTACGCTACGGCTTCTTGCCGGCGCGAAAGAATTCGTCAGCTTCGAAGAGCTCGGCATCGGCAAAGAAACCGCCGACAAGCTACGCAAAGAAATAACAAAACCGTACGGCATGATCCTCTCTTCGGGTCCCACCGGCTCCGGAAAAACCACGACGATATACGCAATACTGACCCTCTTGAACCGGCCGGAGGTTCATATCACCACGATTGAAGATCCTATCGAATATCTTATTCCGAGAGTCAGCCAGACGCAGATTAATCCCACGGCAGGAATTACGTTCGCCTCGGGACTGCGCGCGCTCCTGCGGCACAGCCCGGATATCATGGTAGTGGGGGAAATTAGAGACAACGAAACTGCGGAAATCGCGGCGCATGCCGCACTGACCGGACATCTTCTTATTTCCTCGATCCATACGAACGACGCCCCCACCGCCATTCCGCGGCTTATCGAACTCGGGGTGCCTCCATTCTTCATTTCCGGAACGGTCAATGCCGTCATCGCCCAAAGACTCTTGCGGCGCATCTGCCGGCAATGCATCAATTCCCAAGAATTGCTTCCTGCAGCGCGAGAAACAATCAACCAAGAGCTCGCTAAACGCGGCAAAAAACGCGAGATGGCAAAGATAGCATATCGAGGAAAGGGATGCCGCGTCTGCGGCATGACCGGATACTCCGGGCGCATCGGGATCTTTGAAGTATTTGTCATAGACGAAAACGTCAGGTCCATTATCAATTCCGGAGCAGTCACCAGCGACAACCTTAAAAAAGCCGCGGACGACCAGCGCATGACCACCATGTTCGAAGACGGCCTTTCAAAAATAGAACAAGGAGACACGACGGTGGAGGAATTGTTTAGAGCAATCAGGGAATAAAGGGCTTTGTCTAAATTTTGGAGTGCGAAGCGCGAATATTTTGTCGAAGAGTTTTAATACTGTAATTCTTCGACTTCGCCGCGTCTAACGCGGCTTCGCTCAGAATGCTCAATGTTGTAACTAAATTTATTTCGTTCAGCATTGAGCTTCACTCATAAATTTAGACAACATTAGCATGCGGTTTACCTATCTCGCTCAAGATAAAAAAGGCATGGAGGCACGGGGAGACATCGAGGCCGGCAACGAACGGGAAGCGGCAGAACTGGTCGTTAAAAAGGGACTGATCCCGCTCAAAATTGAATTTATCGCCGGTGCGAAAAGAGGATTGGGGAAAAGATTCTCCGCCCCGCTCTCATTCGGCGGAAGGCTTACGACATTCGACGAAATCATCATTACAAGGCACCTCGGCACTATTTTAGCCACGGGGGTCGACCTTCTGTCAGGATTAGACATCATTGCCGAAGACGCAATCAAACCAATCGTCAAAAAAATCGTTCTCGACATAAAGGGGAGAATTGCCACCGGGCAGACGCTCTCGCAAGCCATGAATGCGTGGCAAGCTCATTTTAATCCGGTGCTCCTCAATCTCGTGAAAGCAGGAGAATTATCCGGAGGCCTTGCAACCGTGCTCCTTACCCACTCTCAAGAGTTGAGAAAGGACTATACGTTTAACCGCAAGGTCAAAGGAGCAATGATCTATCCTGTCATTCTCATCTGTGCGCTCTTCGGCATGGTGCTGCTTATCTTAACGATCGTCGTTCCAAAACTGAAGGAACTATTCCTTTCAACCGACACAAAGATTCCGCTGTACACCAAAATTATTTTTCAGGCCTCCGACATCTGGACGACGTATTATCTTCCTCTGTCAATCGGTATGGGAGCCGCGTTACTAGCGCTGATTATTATGTTTCGTATCCCCCGCCTCCGAAGAAAAATAACTGCTTTGTTGTGGTATCTTCCTATTCTTAAAACTATCCAAAAGAATTATTCGCTGCTAAGGTTTTCAAAAACGCTTTCCAATCTCATCAAAGCCGGCATCCCGTTTGAATCCGCGCTCAAGGTGACAGGACAAGCCATAGGAGGAAGATACCAGCCTCTTCTCGAGTATTTCGCGGAAAAAAATCTGCCAAAGGGCATCACGCTCTCGGATTCGATGCGGGCTCATCCACAGTATTTCCCCGGCATACTTACGAGCGTTGTCGCCACCGGAGAAAAAAGCGGCCAGATGGATGCAACGCTCGCGCAAATGTCGGAGTTTTACGAAGAAGAAGTAATCTATGCCCTGGAACAATTCCTCGTGATTATCGAGCCGGTATTAATCATCATTGTCGGCATCATCGTGGGAGTCATGACCGGTTCGCTGATCTCGCCGATTTATCGGTTTATCGGGTCATTCTAGAATCTAAAATCTAGGATTTAGGATTTAGGATTTAGGATTTTATTCTCCTAAATTCTATATTCTAAATTCTAAATTCTCGTGTGGGTTTCAGTTTGCTCGAGCTCATCATTTCCGTTTCCCTGCTTTTTATAATTGGGGTGGCAAGCGTTTTCATCCTGCAAAACCAGCTCCACGGAACGCTCGAGACAGACGCGGAAGTGATGGCAAGCAGGCTCATCGAAGCGCAAACAAGAGCGATTGCGGGAGTTTCCAACACCGGTTGGGGCGTACGGTTCCATAACGCCACTGCCACGACTCCTTATTACGCCCTCTTCAGCGGCTCAAGTTTTGCCACCTCGACCCTCACGTATTATCTTTCGGGTCTTGTAGAATTCCAAAGTCCCGGCGCCGGAAATATAACGGATGTCGCCTTTTCAAAGTTGTCAGGAACCCTTTCCGCTTCAACCACCATCATAATTCGCCTCAAGACCGATTCGGCAAAAACAAAAACGATTACCGTAACCGACAAAGGAAAAATATCGGTGGAATAATATTTCGGAAATGCTGAAGTAAACGGCCACCGGCCTGAGCAAGTTTGTTTACGCTATACTATACATAATGGAACAATCGCCCGTACGACAAACAATAACACGCTCGCTTATCTATGTCGTCATAATCTCGCTTGGGCTTGCCGCCGGCATCGGTTACACTATGTTTAAAAAGGGCCGTCACGCCGACCAGCGCACGGCCGACTCCCGATGCATAGAAGGAGCGCAAGCAAGTGCGCGCGAGCTTAGCGCGGCGCTACAGAATCCCGAGCGCATCTGTTCTCTTGGATTACAGGACCAAAAACTCTCGGAACTGCCGCCCGAAATCGGCCGTTTCCAAAACCTCGTTTTCCTCTCTCTTGATAATAACGAACTTACCGCACTTCCTCCGGAGATCGGAAACATTACAAATCTTCAAAGTATGCGCCTTTTCAACAATAAACTGGAGTCGATTCCTGCCGAGATCGGCAACCTCACGAATCTCAAGACTACGCCTCATCCCCAGCCTAAAGGCTAGCGTTTTATGCACGAATAAAAACAAGAGAATAGATGAGATATATATTTAAAGTTGTAAGTAAGTTGAAAACAAAATGGCTTCATAGTAGTATGAGGACTAATAGAGCGTTAATAATGTTTTTTCACCGCGCATTCTCGACGCAGCAATGCATAGAGAAAGAGGCGAAATACGCATAATACTCATGGAGGAGCAAAAACAATCGAAGGAAATCACGGACGGGAAACCCACGGACGAGAAATTAGAAGATCGCCTTGCAAGACTGGAAGGTCTGCTCTTGCAACAACCAAAGAGCAAACGGGATTATCTTATGCCCCTTTCAGTAATCATCGCCGGCGCGCTTATCGGCGGATTTTTGTACTTTGCGCCTCAAAAGACAACTACGCCGACCGCGCAGTTAATCGCAGACGAGGGCGCAGAAAAACCTACAGAAACAACCGCGGCAAACGTCAAACCCCCAAGTGCGGCGGATCATATTCTCGGAAACCCGAATGCGCCGATTGCCATCATCGAATTCTCTGATTTCCAATGCCCGTTCTGCGCGCGTTTTCATCCGACAATGAAACAGCTGCTTAAAGAATTTCCTAATCAAGTACGATGGGTGTACCGGCATTTCCCTCTTGACAGCATTCATCCCCAAGCCCGGCCCGCCGCGATAGCTTCGGAGTGCGCGGCAGAAGCCGGGGGCAATGACGCATTTTGGACATTCACCGATCGAGTATTTGAACAGCAGCAACAAATGGGAACTAATCTCTATGAACAGATCGCCAGGGATTTAAACATTAACCTCAAAAACTTCAGGGCGTGTGTCAGCTCACAGAAATACGCGGATAAAATAAGTGCTCATATTGCGGACGGACAGAAAGCCGGCGCCCGAGGCACCCCCTACAGCATATTGCTCCTGCCCGGAGGAAAACCCGCTGTAGTCGAAGGAGCCCTTCCCATTGAACAAATAAAACCCCTTATTCAGGAAGCGCTCTAGTCTCATTCTATACTGTATTTTTACACAGTTTTGAAGTAACTTCTCTACACCATCATGATGCCGAAAGGCAAAGAGTTTTGGCGGCTTTTGAGGTCGTTTTGGCATGGTCTCCCGCCTTTTTCAAAGGCGGGAGCAAAACGGCCGAAACCTCGGAGTCCCGCGCTGGCGGGACGAGAATGAGCCGAA
>Ga0209541_10011801_pt1 | contig 13619 bp, 12 predicted proteins | sample RifCSPlowO2_01_FD_184027 | JGI IMG/M metagenome (GOLD analysis project Ga0209541, IMG submission 184027) | Groundwater microbial communities from Rifle, Colorado - Rifle CSP2_plank lowO2_0.1 (SPAdes) (version 2) | ecosystem: Environmental > Aquatic > Deep subsurface > Groundwater | place...
TTTTATTCTGAAAACTTTATGGCTTGCTCTACATAATTCATTTTCCATTTACCTTAGAGGAAGTTTGCGTTTAATAGGTTTTCTTTAGCTTGTCCCCACAGCAAGCTGTGGGGTATAACGATTAATTAACAAAATCTGAACTGTGCCAATACTCTAAATCAAAAGACAACATATTATTCATGCTAACAGAAAGGGTTTGGTGTATTTAAAATATTGTGGGGGCAAAGGGCAAAGAATACGACGTCAAGCTGTGGAAGCCTTTGTGGGATGCTGTGAAGAAGAATATTTGCCATGCAAAGCTTTATAAATAGTGTTTGGTTTTATCAAACAGATGTTTGTAAAAGATAAACGATAAATAAATAGAGTTAGAATGAAAATTTTGTTTAAGCCTTCTGCATGGAAAATTCTTAAATTATTTTATGAGAACAAGAATAAGCCAATACATCTTAGAGAGATAGCAAGAAGGACTGGCTTGAATGAAAGCACAATTTCTGGGCATTTGAATGGGCTGGTTAAATCAGGTATTTTAAGTGTAGAGAGAGAAGCGAATTTAAAGAAGTTCTACGTTGAGAATGTTCCTGAAATATTCCCTATTTTTGATTCTGAAAAGCTAAATTCTCTCTCGTCTAAGGATAAGAATAGCATAAAAGATTACCTTGACAGCTTAGAGATAAAACCTGTTATCTTGCTTGTTTCTATTGATAATAATAAAATTGAATTAATATCTGTGGGTGATAATAGAGAGGATAATTATTCTGTTAATAGAAAAGACAATGAGAAGCTGGGTTGGGGGAAGAGAGGAAATGAGGTCAAATTTAAAATTACTAAAATTAAAGAAAAAGAGCTGAAAAAAGAGCTTTCTGCGAGAAAACAGGCTTTCCCAGTGTTTAATGCTAAATATTTTTATGAGGTAGTTTACAATGACTAACTGGCTGTTATGGAATTTATTGAAAGAGAAGAAAATAATTAGTGAGAATAAGTATTATTTAGATGGAAGAGAAAGAAAAGTAAGCAGAACAAGAAAGCTGGCTGTTGTTCTGCCGTTCATAGCTCTTCTTTTGTTTGGTTTGTTTTTCATTGGTTATACTAATAAGATAACTCCGGGAATAACTGGAAAAGATGTCTGTCTTGTCTGGGTTGGGACAGCCTTTTGTGGCGGCGCAACAATAGGAGAATGTTTAGCTCACCAGGGATGCTCTTGGAATCCTACATATGAAACATGTTCTGGACAATACCCTCTTTACGAGACTACTGGTTGTGGCGGTGGCGGAGGAGGTTCATATTGTGGAGATGGGTATTGCAATACAAGAAAAGAGAATTGTGATAGTTGTGCTTCTGACTGTGGATGTGCCAGTGGAAAGTATTGTGATTTAAAAGATGAAGCTTATTCATGCTTAAATGCCCCGCTTATTGCTAAATGCGGAGATGGGTATTGTGATGCCAGCAAGGGGGAAGACTGCGAGAGTTGCCATGTTGATTGCGGGTGTGATTATGGGGAAGATTGCGGGTTTAGTGGCGGGGTTTATTCGTGCTTAAATACATCACTCGTAAATACCTCACTTATTTCAAAAGAAACAAAATGCGGGGATGGGTTCTGCGGAACAGGGGAAAATTGTGATGGTTGTGAAAGTGACTGCGGATGCGCTGATGGAAAATATTGTGATTTCGACAGCAAAACTTTAAGTTACTTGTGCATGAACTCTTCTATTAACTGCGGGAATAAGATATGTGGCTTGGATGAGAATTGCAAGAATTGTTTTAATGACTGCAAATGCGGATTTGGAAAATACTGCTATGACAACAAAACAAAAATTTACAAATGCTATGACAGCCCTCTGATTCCTAAATGCGGGGATGGGTTCTGCGGAACAGGGGAGGATTGCTCAAGTTGCGCTTCTGACTGCAAATGCGCTCTTGGCAAGAATTGCGGATACAACAATGTGACAGATGTTTATGGATGCAAGTCAATTGGTGTTAAGTGCGAGAATGGTTTCTGTGATGAAGAAGGTGAAGAAGAAACAAAAGAGATTGAGGAAGAAGGTGAAGAAGACCCTTGCGTAGAGGTTAAAGACATAGTTGAAAGAATAGAGTGTCAAGAGGACTGGAGATGCGACTGGAGCATGTGCATCAATGGCAGGACAGAAGCGTATAATTGTGAGGATTTGAATAATTGCAGAACAAATAAGTACAAGCCAGCTTACAAAGATTGCATCTCTCTTAAATCAGACTGCATACCCCAATTAGAATGCAGAGAGTGGACTGAATGCCAATTAGATTTGCTGCAGGAAGTTGTTAATACAGATGAAGACTTTAAGGGAACAAAAACAAGAATTTGTGAAGATAAAAATAAATGTTTAGCTGCAAGCACTGAAACAAGGGAATGTAAAATCAAAAAACCTGCCAGTGTTATAGTTTATCAAAATAAACTTGTTAGAATTTGTTCAGAGAGCAAGACAGTTGCAAGACTTATTCCTGCCACTTCCAAACACGGATTAGATATTGACTTGATTTTAAGCGGGGAGAGAAAATTAGAAGAAGAGGTGGTTGAAAAACCAAGCATAGACTGGGCAAAAATAAGGGGCTTGCTTCCATATCTATTGTATACCCTTATATTTGCGTTTATAATCAGAATCTTTATCCTAATCCGCAGGAAAAGAAAAGAGAGGGTAGAAAGTGCAAAGGCAGTAAGAATTATAAAGCACTTTATATCGAAATCTGAAAATGCGAGATTGGATGGCGAGAGAGAAAAAGCAGAAAGATACTATAAGAAAGCTAAGTTTTATTATCATTACCTTGCTGAAGACGAGAAATTAAAGGTTATAAAAAGGCTGAAGAAGCTGGAAAACAAGCTTGGGCAGTAGAAAGGTTTATAATTGGGATGATTTCTTAAGAAAAATGGGAATTTCAAAATTAGTATCAAAATTGGTAACTCCTCTATTAGCTGTAGTCTTAGCTGGTTGCAGTTATAATGTATCATTAAACACTGAGTATTTTAAATTTGATAAAGCAAACAGAACAATAGAGTCTTCTGAACTTGAAAGGGAAATTGGGAGATTTGACCAAGGTTTAGTTGACACAATCAAATCAGACTACACAAAAAAGAGGGAAAAAGGAGAGTTAACACTAGCTTATTCTGAACATAATTGCAATGGGTTGTATAAAGAAGAAGACGATGCTATATTTATTCCAATAAGTGCAACATCAAAACAAAAAGCCATGGATGCGATATCAGAAGAGCTAGCACATACGCTAACAGATGATATTGGAATTAGGAAGGGAGTTTTTTTCTCTAAAGATTACCAAGGGCCAGATTTAGAAGAGATTAGACAAGTGATAGAGAAAAGATTCCAGCAACAAGATTTGCTTGAAACAAGAAAAAGGCTGGAGAATATTCTAAGATTAAGGGAGGCTCTTAAAGAAGAACAGGGGCTAACAAAAAAATTCATAAAAGATTATGAAGAAATTGCTAAAAGAGCTTCCAACATAGACTTAAAGAAAAAAGACAGGCAAACAGACAAGATAAATGAAATAGGAACTAGCCTAACAAGTGAAATAAACAGCCACCAGCAATACCTTCAAAATCCAAAAGCAAGAGCCATTTATACCAAGATTAATAATGGGGGAATCGGTGTTTTGACAGATGAAGAAAGAGAATATTTGTTTAATTTTGTCTCTGCAGTTTGTTCAAAAACTAGAATCATAGGGACAAAGTTTTGTGCACTTGACGAAAAAATATCTAGTTATTGTGGGTTACAAACACAAATTAGCCCATATGATTATGAGACTGGCTCAAATCCAGAAGAAGAAGCCAGAAAAGAAGTTGAAAAAGAGTTTTCATTCAAGGAAAAATTTGGAAAAACAATATATAGCATAGCAAATTTCCATTATGGTTCAGCAAGCATGGCTTCTTATGAAGTTTCAGATGAAATTCTGGAAATATTATTAAAATGCAGAGTAAAGGGAAAGCCAATGTTCAAAAAATTAATAGAAAAATATTTAGTCGGCAGGGAAATGGCTAGGGGGGGCTGTGGAATAAAAGATATCAAAGAAAAACTAAGATATGCTAATAAATTCTCTTACAATGGAAAAGAATATTTTTGGCAAGAAGCTGACTTTAAAATTAAGGGGCGCATACCAGATGAATTTTCCTTAGAATTTTTATCTATTGATAATTGATATTCTTTAATAGATATTTCCAAGAACATATATTTTTATAAGGGGGATTGCATGTTGGTTTTTATGAGTTATAAAAAGATTTTACCTCTTTGTTTAATGGCTGCTGCCCTTATGGGGGCTGGTGTTGAATCGCAGGATAAATTTGACTTGAAAAGAGATTTTGAAAGGGCTGTTTGCAAAAGAGTTGGTGATGGTTTGGAGGCTTTTTCAAGGCTAGATATTTATACTGGTGCTAATTGCGTAAAAGATGCTGTTTACAATACTGCTTTAATTCCAGTAAGAGGCGGTTTTGCGTTAGCTGGAATAGAGGGCAAATCAGAATATGACCCCAATGAAACAAAAAGTTTTCCTGTAACACATTACTCAACTGACTGGAGCCTAAATCTAAAAAAAAGCGGGCTTGATGCTTTAGTAAACCTAATCCTCATTCCTATAACTGCGGTTATGGGGCCTGAAATTCACAGCAAACCTGTTTTTGAACAAGCTGCTAAGTCGTTTAATACTGGTGATGTTTTAGGGGGCACTGCAAGGGGAATTTGTGGGGTTGTAAGTGTGCCAATAGAGTATGGAAAGGCGCTAGATTGGTTAGCTGCACACTCTATAAAAGAGATGGTGGGGAATTAAAATTTGTAATAATCCTATTTTTCTGAAATTAATGGTTGTTCTACTGACTCTTGGAGCCAAAAACTAGATGTGTTGTAACTTATAAATAGTTAAAAATAGAAAGATTTATAAAGGCTTTTTCTCTGCTAGAGTAACAAATTAAAGAATTTTAAATTAAAATGATGATAAAACCTGATTTAGTGAAGAAGATAAGGGGGTATTTTGACCTTAATATTTATGAGACTAAGGTTTGGCTTGCTTTATTAAGCAAAGGGCTTGCTTCTGCTGGAGAAATTGCTTCTATCAGCGGTGTTCCAAGAAGCAGGACGTATGACGTTCTTGAAAGCCTTGAGAAAAAGGGATTTGTCATAGCTAAAATAGGAAAGCCAGTAAGATTTATTGCAGTTAAGCCAACTACTGTAATAGAAAAACTTAAGCTTAACACTTTGAAAAATGCAGACGAGAAAGTAAAGATTCTTGCAAAATTAAAAGAAACAAGAGAGTATGGGGAGCTGGAAAGGCTTCATAAATCAGGCGTAGACCCTATAAAAAACAGCGAATTAAGCAGTGCTATAAAGGGCAGAGCAAATATTTTTTCGCATATAACTGAAATGCTTGAAAATGCAGAAAAAGAAGTCATCCTTGTAACAAATATTGATGAAGTGGAGAGCAGGCAGAGAATTTTCTCGCAGATGATTGAGAGGCTGAAAAAAGCAGGTATAAAGATAAAGTTTGCCTTAAACTCTAATGTTGAGGAAAGCAGATTAAGAGAAATAAGCAGAAAATTTGAAGTTCCAATAAGAAAAATAGACTTGGATGCAAGATTTTTCATTTCAGACGGCAAGGAAATGATATTTATGATTTCAAAAACCTCTGAAAGCGAGCAGGACACAGGCATCTGGATAAACTCTGACTTCTTTGTTGCGGCTATGAAGGGCTTGGTTGATGCTATCTGGGAGAGATAAAATTATAAGCCCAAGTATGTCAGAAAGTTTATAAAATAATAAATTTCTAATTTAATAAGATATATTCTAAATTATAATTATATTTATAAAGTTTAAACTTGTTATTTAAGCATGCTTGAAAAAATTTTAAATTCAGTAAGAAAATTAATCTTTCCATTAACATTTAGTGTTTTATCTTTTTTAGGTATCAGTTGTGAGCAATACAACAGACCAGCTATAACAAGCAATGGTAAATTTCTTGTTGTTAGCTTGAACAAGGAGGGTAAATTTGAAACAGACAGCAGTTCTGAATTATACTCTTTTGATATAGAAAAGCTAAAATTAGAAAGATTAACAATGGATGAAAAGTGTGATTCTTGGGTTGATGCTTGTCCTGATGGGGGGGAAGTATTGTTTGTTAAAGGCGGTAAAAGAAGAGACGGATATGGGGGGGAGATATATACTTTATCTCGAGAAGAGCCAATTAAAATATCTGGGTTTAGATCACAACTTTGTAATTTTCCTATCTGGATAGATGGAGAAAGAATATTTTATACCGAACTTAGTACATTGGATAGAGACTTTGAAATTGTTTGTAATTTATTAAGTTTAGGGCACGGACCTGACGCCAAAGCAAGCTTAGAAGAATTAGTAAGAATTCCCTTTATGAGTGGTTCATCTCCTAAAAAACATCTTATAAGCACAACACCTGCTTTTTCTGAAAATAATATGTATTATGCTGTGGCTAATAGATATGAAATAGATTCTCCAAAAGATGAAAAAACAAAAAATGAAGGAAAGAAATTTGAAAGCATGTTAAATGTAACATTGTATGCTTTAGATATGAAAACTAAAAAACAAGAAGAAGTGACTAATTTTAATTTCATTGGACAATCTAATGATTTAGATAGTATGCCTGTTGGCTGGATGGATCTTGCCTTAAGTCCTGATGAAAAGCAAATGATCTGTTGTTTTTTACCAGGAGGAAATTTAGATACTGCAAATTTTGATGATAAAAATCCCTCTTTAGTTTATTTAGTTAATATTTGCAAGGGTCCCGAAGGCAGTATATATGGAGAGAAAAAAATTTTAAGTAATGATGTTAATATGTATTATCCGCAATGGGCTCCTGTTTTAGATAAGAGGAAAACAATTAGCACGGAAAGAAAAGAAGAAGAGAGAAAAGAAAAGGCTGGGAATGGAGAGGAAGGAAAGAAGAAAGAGGAAGCGCGCATAACTGGAAGTCTAAGTTTGCCTGAAAAGGCAGGCATTAATCAAGAAAAAGAAATTAGGGTGGATTTAACCCCGCTCAATATTCATAGCGGAATTTTAATTGGCTCTGTTGTTGATTCTGGTTTAAAGATAATAAATGCTAATCCAAATAATGCTTTAATTTATAAAGATACTATACTCTGGACTGTTTCTCCAGAAAATCCTGATATTAGTTTTAGTGTTAAAGCAGATAAACCCGGAGAGTATAATGTTAAGGTAAAATGGGGGATTCTAGGTCTTGATGAAATAAAAGGTAGAGAAGACAGCTTAGAAGGTAAATTAATTGTTGATGAAAAATTTAAAGAACCAAAACCACAATTTTTGTATTTATCTGGTCAAGATCTTAAGGACGGAAGAAGTGTTTGGGTAAGTGATTTAGAAGGAAATAGAAAAGAGCTTGCTAAACTTCCAGGAAAAGCAATGGAAGCTTATACTAGTTGGACATGGCTAGATTCAGAACAGCTAAGAATTTTTCATGTTTGTGATAGTGGAATAGTTTTGATAGATAGTAATAGAGAAGGAAGTAAAAAAGAAATAAAATATTTGCCCAATGAAGATTTGTTTAGATTAAAATCTGTTGCTGATTTAGAGTCAATAGATGAATTATTTGGAAAGCAAACTGAGAGAATGTTTGAAGAATATGAAAGAGGTTGGTTAACCGAGGAAACAAGAAAATTAGTTGAAGATTCTATCACAAAATCTTTAAAACCATTAAAAGAGATTTACGTAAAAGCAAAGGAATATGTAGATGTTAAAGGAATAAACTATAAAGAGAAATATCCGCTACCTGAACCCTATAAGCCAGAAGAAAAATCAAAGCCAGAGGCAGTTGTACCAGAAAAACCTATACCTAAGCAAAAGGATTAGGCAAAGAATCAGTTAAAGCATGAATTTTTTTGCTATAATCATCTAAATGTGTTTTTATTTTTTCCGAAATTATTGGATTTTCTGCTCCTACATGCGTTCCTCTTGCTCCTGTCTCTTGGATTATTTCTCTCAAAACAGTAGGGTTATCTATTAACATACAGGGCGCATAGAGATTTTGATGATATGGTTGTCTTGCTCTAATTGCTTTGAAAAAATCTGATTTTAAAACCTCTTCTAGACTTTTAGCCTTTATATTGTCCACAGCAAAATGAATGAATGCGCATGGTTCAACGTCTCCGTTAGAATTTATATGTAAATAGTATTTTCCAGCTGCTATACATCCTCCTAAAATATTACCATCATTCCAAAAATCAGCGATGTAGAATGATGTGTTTCTTTTTCTTATGTCATTAATTCTTTGTCTTAAGTAGTTTCTTTGTTCCGGGGTTGCCATTAAATCAACATCAATCTCTTTCCCTATTGGTAAATATTGAAAATACCATCCAAATTTACAACCTTTATCTATGTAATAATCTATAAATTCATTAGTTGCTATTAATTCCGTATTTCTCTTAGTTGCGGTTGTTGAAAATCCAAAAAGAACTCCTTGTTTTTCTAAATATCCCATTGCCTTTATAGCTTTTTTAAAGACCCCTTTTCCTCTTCTTGCGTCTGTTCCTTTCTCAAAACCTTCTACTGATATTGATGGGGCAATATTTCCCAGTTCTGCTATTTTTTCTGCGGTTTTTTCATTTATTAATGTTCCATTTGTATATAATAAAAAATAGCTATCTTGGTGTTTTTCTAGTAATTCAAATAATCTTGGCCATAAAAATACTTCACCTCCGCTTAAGACATAAAAATATGTTCCAATCTCGTTTCCTTGATTTATTATTCTATCAACTAAATCGAAGCTTAAATCGGTTTTGTCATATTTCCCTGCATAGCAACCAATACAATTTAAATTGCATCTCATTGTTGGGCTAATAACCATAAAATATGGGCTTCTAAAACCATTTTTTTCTTCAAATTCGGCTCTTCTTTTGTTTCCATAAAAACCGGAATTTAGTATTGCACTTACCATAAATTTATTTCTTGTTTTTTCCGATTTTGAACTTAAAACAGCTTCAAACAGATTAAGTGTTGGGTGTCTTTCTATTTTTCCTTCTGCTCCTTGCATTAACATTGATATCTCTTTTTCATATGATGTATAGCCCGGTATTCTTGCCAATTTGTTATCTACTTTTTGTGCCCATTTAAGTAGGTTTAATAAACCCTCATCAGATTTGGTTAATCTAACACAAACTTTATTAGCAACCCTCTGTGCAATTTTTTCTCCGATTTTTTTAAGAACCATTTTTTGTTTTATGATTTTTAATCTCCGTTAATATTCTCAGAAAGCTGAGAGGTTTATCACCTCTTATTTTTGTTAGCATTATCTAATTTATAAATTTAACTGTATCTTTTGAGTGTGCGCCCAAGTGACATATGCCCGTTGGGCGCACGCCATACTCAAAAATCAAAACTACAAAACAATCCCCATGTCTTTTGCAATTTTCTTGTTAGAAGTTTTGAAAGTTTTTAGAAATTCCTTGGCATTTGATGGTTTTTCTCTTGCATAAATAACATTTTGTTTTATAAATGTATTTTTATGGGCTTTTTTAAAACCAATTACACTTTCTTTTCTTTCAGCTGGCGGGCCCCTTATTATATTTGCCTCTAATTTTTTTATTATGAAGATGTTTCTCGCAGAGAGATTGTCTTCATTAAAGTCAAACCCTTTTTTTATCAGCTTGAAGTTTTTGTTTATGTTAAATGATAGGAAATTGAAGAATTTTTTTAGTTTTGCACCTGCAACATCATACTTCTTATTGATTGTTTTTGTGTTTATTATAATCAATTCTGCTTTTTTTGTTTTTGCTTCTTTTTTTATTTTTTCTAAGTCCAGTTTCTGCTTGTTGAAAAAATTGATGCTTGGCTTGCTTAGGAATTTTTTAGAGTGATGCTTTAATTTTTCCAGAGTCTCGCTGCTTAAAGATGCGAGAACATTTCTTTCCCTGAATACAGGGTCGACAAGAATTATCGGGGAGTTAAGCTTTGATTCATTTAGATTTACAAGGATTTCCCCCTTATTCTTGTAATGCTTTTCAGGGTCAAGAATAATCTTATTCTTAAATTTTGAAATTTCTTTTATGAATTTTAAGAAAGACCTGTAATAAATCACAAGGCACTCTATTCCGTATCCAGAGAAGCCGCTTATATAAGACTCTGCGCCATATGCATCGCAGGCATGTGCAAATGACTTGGCAAGCATGATTTCCCTTGCCAATCTTGGAGTTTTTGAAAGCTTCTTTCTTACATAAAAAACATGCGAGGGAGACAAATCAGTTATGTTTTTTGCCTGGCTTGGGTTATTTGTCTTTAAAATCGGAATAAACTCAAAATGTGTTTTGTTGCGTTTGTATAGGAAATAATCCCTTGAGCCGTGGATTCTTTCTATTTTTTTAAAGCATTTTTTAAGAATTTTTTCTGCAATATCAGACATATTCCCCTTTTCTTTCTGGAAAACAAAGAAAATGTCAACATCATAATATTGTTTTTTTATCAGTGTTTTTTTGGCTAGACTGCCGCCAATAAAAAGCTTTATTTTTTTGTTCTGTTTTTTTATCTCTTTTTCGACAAGATGCGTTATTTTGTTTGTTTCTGCTTCTATTTCTAAAATGTTGGGGGTTATTAATTCCAATTGCTTCTTTAGTATATTTTGTATCATTTCGTATTTGTTAACCTTTTCACTTTACCTACTTTTTTATTTTTGTTTTTGGTTAAGTTTGGATAAATCTGTTTTCAGTGTTGTTGCCAAGTCTATGATGTATTTTCCTTCCTCTAGCTTGTATATTAGGGGACGTTTCTTGCTGAATAAGTTTACAACATCCAGTTCAAATTTTCCTGGATTAACAACTCTTACTGATTCTAAATCAAGAATAACTGGCTCTGTGCTTGATTCGTCCAATCCTATAATCTCTCTGACTTCTTCTTCTACTTTTTTCTTGTCAATTGACTCTAATTCTATTTTCTTTTCTTTTAAAGATTCTAATTGCCCTTCTTTGATATAAAAGAAAAAATGGCTGCCACATGAACATCCTTCTATTAGTTCCCTGCTTACATCAGGATAAATCTTTCCGCAATGGACGCATTGGTGTGGCATTTTACAGTTTACTATCTTTGTTATTTAATCTTGAATTGTGAAATGACAATGGCATTGTTACATAAATGTAATAAGGATTATAAAGGTTTCGAAAGAAAAGTGAAGCAAGATAAGGTTATCTTGTGTGCACATTGTTAAATTGGAATGCGAAGACGAGTACCGATAAAGAGGTCTGCTTCTTCGAGTCCAGCACACATGCATATACCTAATGGACCATTCTCACGATTTTTTATATAAATACGCCTAGGAACTCTAATTGCTCCTGCTTTCGGAGGGCATTGATCAGAGGTTTCAAGTTCTGCTAATTGATAGGGTGTCGGATTTATTGGGTCAAAATTATTTCCAAACTTCTTCTCAAACTCTTCCTGATACTTTTCAGGTATTTTAAAGTTATGAAATTTATCCCAATGAAGTTCGAAGTATTTTGCGACTAGTTTTACAGCCTTTTCTCTATCACCTATTGTGGCAATAGCAGTTCCGATTTCGGGGTGCCATAATTCTCCATTATTTGGAATAACCCACCCTTCTGGCGGGCAATCATATTTGATTCTTTTTCCGCCTATAACTACAAGCTTACTAGAGTCTATGCCCTTTGCAATATCCTCTGGTCTTTGAACATAAGTAACTTGTCTAAAACCATTTGGGAGCTCTTTAATGCTGCCTGTCTCAATGACATCAATAAAAAATTCTCCATCAATATGCCTTTGATTTTCTTCTGGGCAGGTTTTGTGAAATTTATCATGTACATCGTCTCGTAGTCCACTAGTATTGTCAAAATAAGCAATCATTTCCTCAAGAAGCGTAACTCCGTACCTTGGAAAGACTCTTTCCTCCCAAAGCAATTTATGACTACACCAACAATATGCAACAGAAGATATGTTGTATTCATTAGACATTCTGAACATTTGATTCTTAGCAATCTGCAATTCCTTTTTTGTCCATTCCTCCTCTTCAATAATAATTGGTTTCTGTGGTTGGGCGCAACTCGCAAGTAATGCCAACCCTGTTAGGGTTATTTTTAGGAATTTTCTTCTTGTTGTTCTCCCCTCTATTCTTTTTTCTTTTCCAGGCCCTTCTTCCCTGTCTCTTGCTTCCATTTTCAGCATTTTTTAATCTGGTTTAATATACTATTCTCTCTCTTCCCCATGTGTATCCTACAGCTTCTGGAGTTTTTAAGGTTTATTATTTGTTTCCTATAAACTCTGAGGTATGCCAGTATTCCAGGTTAAAGGACAAGAAGTTATTCATATTTTATTTAGGATTATTTTCTTTAGAATTATTATCTTCTTCTTTTGTTTCTTTATTCCCCTTTAGTTTCTTTATAATTTCAGCTCTTTTTCTTGCCTGAATTTCAAATCTATCAGCTTCCCCAATCCAATAATCCTTAGTTGTATCTTTTCTTCCAACTTCTGTTTCTGCTTTTATTCTGTGTTTTTCTGCCTGTTTCAGCAAACTTTTTTCCTGCTCTTCTAATCTTTTTACCCTTTTACTCATTTTCCAGTTTGATTACTCTCTCGTTAATGTAATCCATAATTTTTTCTGCTTCTTCTTTTTGCAGTTTATAGTCTGAAGTATTATTATTTTTAGAACTTAAGTATCTTTTGTAAGCGTTTAGAGAACCGCTTATTTTTTCTATTAATCTCAAAAAAGATTTTTTACTCCAAATCTTATTTTTTTTTATGCATTCTAAAATATATATAGATCTTAGCCTAAGAATTAAAGAATATGCAGAAGCATCGCTGACTTTCTCATTTGTTTCGCTGGATAATTCTATCTCTTTTTTGACAATTTCCATAGCAGATTTCGTTGTTTCTATATGGTACTTAAGATTTTGTTTAGTTATTTTGCTAGATAAATAATCCTTTATTAAGTCCTCATTGATAATCGCCTTTGCTTCTTTAAGCATTGGCAGAATTGGTAGAATATTTTTCTTTAACTGTGTTTCTAATTCTTTCTTGTCGATACATATTATCTCATATTTACCATGCTTAATCTTCTGGTTTATATTATTAGTTATAACTAACATATCAATGTCGCTATCTATATCTTGCTCATTTCTTGCAGAGCTTCCAACTAAATAAATCCCAAGAACATTCTTTAACAGTCCTTTATTTAGCAATATATCAACAACTTCTTTTTCTATGTTCATGGGCTCTAAAACTACTTTTACCTGCATATTCAGCCATTTTCTCGGCAGAATTACTCCTGCAGAATTCCCAACCTTTATAGTACTCTTGATAATCTCCATTTTGTTATAACATGTTATAACTATTTAAACCTTTCGTTTCGTGGGGACGCTGTGAAGAAGGTGAAATGAAAACCAGTGGTGTTGATGATATGAGAAGATATAACTGCTTTTGATAATGGACTGATAGCTATTCGAGATAAAAAAAGTTTATAAAGTTAAGTGGTTAGTGCTTATTATGAAAAGAGTTGTGTTGATTTTTATTAGTTCGGCAATATTGCTTAGTCTTGTTAATCTTGCAGACGTTTCTGCAGAAACATATCCTTGCTGTTGTGAAATCTCGGGATATTTGAATGGCTGGAATGAT
>Ga0209541_10011803_pt1 | contig 13618 bp, 14 predicted proteins | sample RifCSPlowO2_01_FD_184027 | JGI IMG/M metagenome (GOLD analysis project Ga0209541, IMG submission 184027) | Groundwater microbial communities from Rifle, Colorado - Rifle CSP2_plank lowO2_0.1 (SPAdes) (version 2) | ecosystem: Environmental > Aquatic > Deep subsurface > Groundwater | place...
AGCACTACTCAATCGCAAAGTCCTTCGCCCTACCCGAGGTAGGGCTCAAGATTTTGCTCAATTACAGTACTGATATTCAGGGCGCATTGAACCTAATTTTGGGGAAGGTATTTACGGAAGCGCCCTAAGCCCCGTTAGGAATATGCGAGAGTGGTTCAGTGGCAGAATAGTTCCTTCCCAAGGAACAGATGGGGGTTCGATTCCCCTCTCTCGCTCAGATAATTTCTAACGGGGCAAGGTTAAGACGCGGGTCCGATTCCCGTAATTTAAAGTGCGACCATTCATCTTATTGTTATTGGTCGTAGTTTGGTGTATATTATATAAATATGCCAAATCCTAAAAAACCCAGAAAAAATTGTTTGGTATGTGGAGAAGAATCAGCTCGTTCTAGTTATAAATATTGCAGTAATCCCTGCCAACTAGAGTATCAGTATCAAAATTATATCAAGTTGTGGAGCTTGGGAAAAGTAAGTGGTCTAACGAGCATAGGAATCGTCTCGTCATATGTCAAAAAATATTTACGAAAAAAATTCGACAATAAGTGTGGTCTTTGCGGATGGAATCAGATAAATATGAAACTTGGATATAGTCCCCTGGTTGCCGATCACATAGATGGTAATTGGCGCAACAATATCGAAAGTAATCTTCGTTTACTGTGTCCAAATTGTGATTCATTGACCTTCACATATGCTGGTCTTAATAGAGGAAATGGCAGGGGAAATAGAGTTATAAGTAAAAGAGCGAAAGAGGGACAAATGTTAATGATCAAAGATAAAAATAGGCCGCTTTAGCTTAGTGGTAAAGCAATGCTTTCGTAAAGCATAGACACAAGTTCGATTCTTGTAAGCGGCTCCGTGTTTTTTCAGTACTTTGTCAACTGCATAAGGAGTTTAACATGAAGTTACGCGGCATTGATTTTGGAAATGTCCTTGGCGCTTCGGGCGTACAAGGATTTTTTGGCGAAGGGTATTGGCCTCATAAAATATTGAAGCATGTCGGTTTGAATTTCAAAGGCATGACCTTTGTTTCAAAAACATCAACATTGTATGGTCGTCCGGGTAACATGCCCTTAACCGATGATTATCGACCAAGGGAATGGTTTCCCCCCTGTTTGAAGATTAGATTTGCGCGCGGGTTAGTCGTCAATTCGGTGGGGCTTGCCGGTCCGAGCATTAATGCGCTACTTGCAACCGGAAAATGGCAGGCACGCAAAGAGCCATTTTTTATTTCGGTTATGTCGGTGGCGCCAACCAAGCAAGAACGCTTTGATGAGTTCTGGCAAATGGTGGAAATTTTCCAGTGGGCAAAGAGAGATTTTTCTGCGCCTTTCGGCTTGCAGGTTAATCTTTCTTGCCCGAATATCGGCCACAATCCAGGCGAATTAATCCGCGAATCATCGGAGGTGTTATCAATTTTGGGTACACTTAATATTCCCTTGATGCCCAAATATAGCATTGCCACGGCTCCGATTGAAGCTGTTATGGAGCTGGATAAAAACCCGCACTGCGACGCCATTTGTGTTTCCAATACCTTGCCATTCGGTTGGAAGGAAATTGATTGGAAAAAAGTGTGGGGCAGTGATGTTTCTCCTCTTACCCATTTGGGTGGCGGGGGATTGTCTGGCGCTTTTTTGTGCCCGTTGGTGTGCTATTGGATCGCCCGCCTTCGCGCACTGGGTTTTTCCAAATCTATTAATGGCGGTGGCGGTATTCTTTGCAAGACAGATATGGATTCTTATTATCAAGCGTATGCTTCATCGGTATTTTTGGGTTCGGTTGCAATACTGCGTCCCTGGCGCGTGGCAGGTATTATCCGTCACGCAAACACCCTTGACTGGAGGAAATCATGAATAATAATAGTATCACCATTCCCCGGTGGTTTGATCGCCATCTGCATATTCGCAGAGGAAAAATGGCTCAGACCGTTTTTCCGTGCACGCTCAACCAACGCGCTACCGGAGCGGTGATTATGGGAAATCATCCTTACCCCGACGAAACTTCAACCATTGAAAAAACAATCGCGTATCGAAAAGAAATTGATGCGCTTTTGCCTACGGGATCCGATTTTATCCCCTGTATGACCTGCTATCTGACGGATTATATTAATCCCGAAGAAGTAGTGCGGGGGTTTAAAGAGGGCGTATGGCGAGCCGTCAAGCTCTATATGGCCGATCAAAAAGGCCAAGGTGGAACTACGGGTTCCCAACATGGAGTTAAAAATCTGCTCGGCCGTTACCCTGTTTTTGCGGCAATGGAAAAATATCAAATTCCTCTTCTGGGGCATTTTGAGGCCGTGGAAGAAGAAATTGATGAATTTGATCGGGAAATTGTTTCTGTTGAACGAGATCTTTTGCCTTTGCTGAAGTTATTTCCAGGTTTACCAGTAGTATTTGAACACATCACTGATGGGCGCGCCGCCGAATTTGTGGCCGAATCATCGCATCGCCTCTACGCCACCGTAACGGCTCATCACCTCATGCACAACCGTAACGCAATGTTTTGGGGTGGCATGAGTCCATTAAACTATTGCCGACCGGTTTTCAAAGATGAACTGAGCCGCCTTAAGGTTCGCAAATATGTTACTTCGGGAAATCGACGTTTTGGCGACGGAACGGACTCGGCGCCTCACCCAGAAGATTCAAAATGTCGGTCATGCGGTTGTGCTGCAGGTATTTTCACCGCACCGCACGCGGTTGAGTTGTATACCACGGTTTTTGACCAAGACAATGCACTAGAGCATCTTGGTCCATTTCTTTCCGAAAATTTTCTTGGTTTATATGGTATGGAAGTGAGTCAGAAATATATGGTGATTGAACGAAAACCACGATGGGTTCCAAAATATGTGGGAACTGTTCGGGTTTTTCGGGGAGAAACCCATTTACCGTGGACGTTGGTGACCTAAAAACTTCGTCGAGCGCGTTTTCCAAAACGCGCTTTTTATTGCCCAGGATTAGTGCAGTGCGTGAACGCATCGCAATGTGTTTATGCGCAAACGGCGCTCCAGACCTGGCGAATTTTATCGCGGTAAAATTACGCCTGGGTCTCGAGGCAATACAGGGTCAATACCCGCGCATTAGCGCGGTTCCTTTCGCCGCGCCCTTGCGCAAGGCGCGCTTCCATGGCTATGCCCCGGGGTTTAACCCTTTATTTGCCCCAAATTTCCAAATGCTCCCTAAATGATTTTTCAGATATTTTGCACAAAAACATACGATCGTCGATTTTTGTGGAAAAAACCCGAAATTTTCACAAGTGCCAATATTTGGCAATTAAAGTTTCTTCTTCTTTGCTATTTTTTTATATGTTTGGTAGGATGATTACAGATCTTTCGTTTTAGACCTGTCCCTTAATAATATTCGTTATGAAAATTGCAGATGTTGAGGCGAAAATTCAGAAAAGCGACATGGCTTGCACAGGGTGCAAGCCGGCTGGATGCGAGATTTGTCCGCCGGAGCGGAAAATCCCATCCTCGGAGCTTTTATGAATTTTCGACCGACATATGCAATTTTCATAACGAATATTATTAAGGGACAGGTCTAATGGCCGGTCGGGGGGGGTCCCAGACGACCGGCAAGACGGTTGATCGAGGTTGAGTGTCTCCTATAACACTCCTTCGGTTGGCTGTCGGGGGTTGTGCGAGCCAGTTCGCGCAACCCCTTTTTTCTTTTGAATTTTTTCTTAGAATGTGATAAATTTAAAAGGTATGGCAAATCCGCAATTAGAAATACAGGAACTGGAAAAGAGGGTCCACGTGTTGGTGGACCGGCTTTGATATTGATGCAAAAGAAAAAGAGGTAAAAGCCCTGGAATTGAAAATGCAACAGCCCGATTTTTGGAATGACCACGAATACGCGGCTCAAGTAAGCCAGAAGGTGTCGCAATTAAAAGAAGAGCTTGCAAGTATTAAAACAATCCAAAAAGAATTAAGCGATATTAAGGAGTTGAGTGCCCTTTCTACTGATGATGTTAACGAGCTACAGTTATTATGTGACAAATTAATAAAAAAGGTAGAAAAAGAGGAATTTAAGACATTTCTATCGGGTCCGTACGATGCCAATGATGCTATTTTAGAAATATTTTCAGGGGTGGGTGGTCAAGATGCCGGGGATTGGGCCACTATGCTGCTGCGAATGTATCAGCGATATTGCTCAAAAAAGGGGTTTGTGTCAGAAATTATTCACCAATCATTTGGTGATCCCGGGGGGCCGGAGGGGCGCATTGGCACCAAAAATGTCACGCTGGAAGTAAAAGGGCCATACGCTTACGGATTTTTAAAAAAAGAGCAAGGAGTGCACCGTCTGGTAAGAATTTCGCCGTTTAATGCGCAAAAGTTACGCCAAACATCATTCGCTTTAGTTGAGGTATTGCCGGAAATTAGGGAAGATGAAAGTGAAATGGAAATTCCGGTGTCTGATATACGGCTAGAAACCTTTAAATCATCGGGGCCGGGTGGCCAGTACGTCAATAAAACCGAATCGGCGGTGCGCATTATTCACATCCCAACCGGTATTACGGTGGCTTGTCAAACAGAACGGATGCAGGGGAAAAACCGACAGCGCGCCATGAAAATTCTGTATGCCAAACTGCATCAGTTACGCCAGCAAGAACAGAAAAAAGAATTACGGGACATTAAGGGTGGTGCAATTTCCGCTTCCTGGGGAAACCAAATTCGTTCGTACGTACTGCACCCCTACCAAATGGTAAAGGACTTGCGAACCCAATACGAAACGTCGGATACCCAAGGGGTGCTGGATGGGGATTTAGATGAGTTTATAGAAGCAGAAGTAAAAATGTGAATCTAGAATCTCGTATCTTGAAGCTGGAATAGAATACGGAATTTAGAATTCCACATTCATTTATTCTATTCAAGATACTAGATACCAGATTCAAGATTCTCGCTTAGAATGATCAAATTCGAAAACGTTACAAAAATATACCAACCCAATGAAGTGATTTTAGACAACGTTTCTTTTGATGTAAAAGAAGGGGAGTTTGTTTCTATTGTGGGAAAGTCCGGAGCGGGGAAAACCACCCTCATTCGCCTTATTTTGGGTTTGGAAAAACCCTCCTCGGGCGTAGTGTATTTTGCCGGGGTTGATATCGGTCAAATGTATGATGCCAATTTGCAGCAAATGCGCCGGCGCATAGGGTGTATTTACCAGGACTATCGCTTATTGCCTAATAAAAATGTATATGAAAATGTGGCCTATATTATGGAAGTGGGGGGGAGGGAACAAGATGAGATCACTCGAGAAGTGCCAAAAATTTTGGATGTCATTGGCTTGGCCGATAAATTAGAAAATTTCCCTCACGAACTTTCTGGCGGCGAGCAACAGCGCCTTTCCATTGCCCGTGCCTTGGTAACCCGCCCCGATGTGATCATCGCTGACGAGCCAACCGGAAACTTAGATCCGTATAATACCTACGAGGTAATTTCGTTGCTCGAAAAAATTAATAAATCAGGCAAAACGGTCATTTTGGCAACCCACGACCGCGAAATTATTAATAAATTAGGCAAACGGGTTATTACCATAGAAAATGGTAAATTGATGAGAGACGACGCCGAGGGAAGATTCATTATTTGATTCAAATAATTCGCGGAACTCCGCGGAAATTAACGCAGAACAACGCGGAACCGTTTCCGCATAATTCCGCGTGAAATTCCGCGTCATTCCGCGATATTTTACGAAGTAAAACTATGTTCACCAACTTTAAACGAATTCTTAAGCTTGCTTTCGTGGATTTTTACCGAAATAAAGGCATTTCCGTTGCCGCTATTTTTGTGATGGTTATCACTATTTTTGTAATGACTGGACTCTTTTTTATCCACGGTATCGGTAACCACATTATTACCGAGGTGCAAAATAAAATTGATATTACGGCCTATTTTAAAACCGAAGCAGAAGAGGTAGATATTTTGCAGGCCAAAGATCAATTAATGAATTTAGTGCCGCAGATTAAAGATATTCAGTATGTTTCCAAAGAAGATGCCCTGGCCCTGTTTACCCAAAGGCATCAGGATAACTTAGTGTTTTCCGATGCGTTAACCGAAGTGGGGGGAAACCCGTTTTTACCTTCGCTCAATATTACTACCGCCGATAGTGCAGAGCAATACCAAAAAATTGCAGATATTTTAGAAGGCGATCAATTCAGCGATATTATTGACAATGTTGATTTTTCACAAAAAAAGGATACTATTGATAAGGTATTCTCAATCATTTCAAGTATTAACCTGTTTGGCATTGGCCTGGCAGTGGTGTTTTTGCTGGTGGCGGCGGTGATCGTATTTAACACCGTAAAACTGGCCATTGAAAATTCAAAAGAGGAAATCAGCACCATGAGGATTGTGGGGGCCACTACGTGGTTTGTGCAGGGGCCGTTTATCATCCAGGGAGTTATTTTCGGCATCATTTCTTTTTTAATTTGCTTTATTGCCACGGGTTTTCTGGCATACTTTTTATCCGGCGGCCTGGCGCTTGCCCTGGCAGGATTTAACCTCTTTGGTTATTTTCTTTCAAACATCTTCTTGATTATCTTAATCCAATTGGGTTTTGGGGTCGCCTTGAGCGCGGCAACGAGTTTTATTGTGGTAAGGAAATATTTGAAGGTGTAGCTTGTTGATTGTAAATCCTAAATCCTAAACTCTAAATCCTAAGTAAATCCAAATAACCAAAATCATAAACCCGAAACCCGTCACGTTTTGAATTTCGATATTATATTCCGGGGTCGTCTAGCGGTAGGACCTCAGATTCTGGATCTGAGTACCTTGGTTCGAATCCAAGCCCCGGAGCCCTTCTCGCTACTGCTCCTCAGGGCCTTTGGCCCGTCTAAAATAAAGGCGAAGAAGGCACTGAGATCAGCAGATCGAAGTGATACAGTATGTATTTTACATATATTTTAGAATGTTCTGATAAATCCTTGTATGTAGGATGTACTAATAATATTGAGAAACGCTTAAAGCAGCACAATGATTCTAAACGGGGTGCGCATTATACTAAAATCAGGCGGCCCATTGCATTAAGATACTCTGAAGAATTTCCAACATTAACTGAGGCCCGAAGAAGAGAGGGTGAGATTAAGGGATGGAGACGAGAAAAGAAATGGAATTTAATTAATGCTAAGTTGGGTGACTGAGTCATGTGCAATGCTATGGATATAATATTTCAAATTTCTTTTAGTCAACTCATATCGGGCATATTGACCATAACTAGCTTATTGGGAATTCTTCAGTGGCTACTGATTAAATGGATGGGTATTAGATTAGAAAAATCAATTCAACATGAATACGATAGAAAAATTGAAAGTATAAAAAATATTCTCAAAGACCAATATGATTTGTCAAAAACAGAAAGAGAATTCTATGATCAAATGGTAGAAACTATTAATAATTTCTTCGGAGAACTTAAAAAATATCAATTTAAAAATAACATTAAATCTGCAACAAAAGCTAACGTATTAGAAAACGAAGAGTTAAAAAATAAATATTTTGTATTTATTGATTCAATCAATGAATTTATTGAAAAAAGTTATGTTTTTCTAAAAGAGGAAAATTATACAAGACTCCATGAAGCTTTAAATTCTAGTACCGATTTGGCGAATTTAGCAAATAATTTATTAGATGCTATGAGGAGATCTATTTATCCAGATACCAAATTAAATGCTAAGGAAAAAGTTAAAGAGTTTCATTATTAATAAATATGATTCCAAAAAGATTCGAATCTGCTATTCAAAAAGTGAAAGATTTAGAAAAATTAGTTGGCATTCTAGGGTGACCAAGATACATAAAATTATGGAAAAAAGTTCTGAAAATAGGGAAGGAGAACCCTCTCTATTGCAAGAAATAAAAGATAAAAGAGAAAATCTCGAAAAAGATAATTTTATTTCTGTTGATTTAAATCTCTCAGATATTGAGAGAGAAGTTTTGTCGAGAGTTAAAATTGAAAAAGAATTGGAGCAGTTTAACTACTATGGTCCGTTGGCAGATGATTTAGAAATTAAGCTTGAAGATAAATTCAAAGAAATGGGGCGTAATTCAGAAAACGATATTTCTATCATTTCAAGGAAAGTAGCCGAACTTGCGAGAGAAATGGTAAGTGGATTTGATGAGGAGGCGGCTTGGGTTATGGTAAGAGTTTCTTTACCTAATGATGAATTTCAAACCCCACGTTGGCATCCAGATGGATCATACTATTATGATAATGAGGGCCGGCGGGCGCCAGCTTATAAGTTAGTGGCTACGCTGAAGGGACCTCAAACATTATTTGCTGAAAAGATTGATGCAGAAAAATTCGGAAAAACTCTTACGGGAGAAGATACTATTGAAACCAGGAAAGAACTTGCTAAATTAGTAAAACCAATAAATATAGTTAAAGATGGGCAGGGTGTGGTTTATCTTGTCGGCCATAAAGATGCCGTTATTCATTCTGAGCCGAATATTACCGAATCACGAATTTTTATTGCGGTTTTGCCTGGTTCTGGGAAACAAATTAAAGAATGGAAGGGTGATAAATAATACCCGCCCGAGACCCGTCATTCTGGAATATTAGAAATCGCCAATTTGTTCTTGAAATCATGGCTTTAGAATGGGGAACAATAATATATAAAACGTAAATTAATTTCTATGAATCGTATTGCAATCATTGGTCTATCGGGCTCTGGAAAATCTACGTTTGCAAATAAATTGAGCAAAAAGTTAAATCGGCCAGTAATCCACTTAGATAAAGAATATTGGACCAGTGAATGGGAAAAGAGATATAAGTCATTCGATGACTGGAAGGATTTTCAGCGCGGATTGGTGAAACAAAATTCTTGGATCATTGACGGTGATTATAGTAAAAGCCGGCATATTCGCCTTGATCGGGCAGATACCATTATTTTTTTTGATATTCCAAAATGGCGGTGTTTGTGGAGGGCTTTCATAAGGATTTTTAGTCGCACACAGCCGTTTGATAAACCAGAGGGAATAAAGGAAAAAATTGATTGGGCGCTGATAAAACACATCCTCAGTTATTCTAAAAACAAAGCAAGAAAAAGTGTGGAAGCATATCGCAAAAAATGCCAAATATTTACAGTTCGAAATAATCGGGAAATCAATCATCTGTTGGATCAGCTTAGTGGATATAAAAAGTAAATATACTCCCGACTTGAGTCCCATTAGTTTGGAGACCCCTAAAAGGCCCAGTTTCCTCTCTAAAGTAGGGGTTCTAGACTGAGTCAGTCAGCCAAGATCAGAAGTATCGAGTGACCAGAGATCGTCACAAAAACCCGATAATTCCGACATCTCATATCAGCCATGGCATACCGGTTGAGTACCGCCTGCCTGTGCGTAAGCGCACGCAGACAGGTATCCAGAACAAAAGCCACCCTTTATTTTAGGATTGTTTTTTGTTAGTATTGAAGTATGAAAATTATTTTTGTTATTACATTTTTTGTGATAGCTGTTGGACTTCTTGGCGGTGTAGGTTATTTTTTATTCAAGGATAAAGTAACTCCTATTAAACTAATAGATCAAGTATTGGAAACAAACGACACTATAAAATTGGTAGATTTTTTTGAAATTAATCCAGAGTTTTTATTTTTAGCAGAGATTCCCAAAGAATTTGAAGCAGAGTATGTGCCTCAATTAAAAGCGATAAATATATATAATCCGCTTTTGCAAGGTAACAATAATATAGAAAAGTCCCAAGTGTATATTAGTTTTTTTAAAGCAAGTAAATTTTTAACCTTGAATACAGTCAATATTACTAAGCAAGAAAAAACTATCATACATGGAAAAGAAGCCATTTTATATGAAATTACTAAAAAAGATGGAGTGCCTAATTTTTTAGGACAGCCCGACTGGAGAAATTTTACCCATAGGGCGCTTGATATTCGTTTGACAAAAGATAGTCCAAGTTACTTTTACTCATTTGCCTATGCTTCTGACTTAGAAGAAAAAATATTTAATGACATTATTGATTCTTTATTATTTATGAACCAAACTAATTAAATTGTGAAAAAATAAATCCTTAGGGCACTTCCGTAAATAACTTCCCCATCTTACGCCCACTGCATCCCTGACTATCAGCACTATTCAATCGCAAAGTCCCTCGCCCTACCCAAGGTAGGGCTCAAGATTTTGCTCAATTACAGTGCTGATATTCAGGGCGCATTGAACCTAATTTTGGGGAAGTTATTTACGGAAGCGCCCTTAGGTTTGTTTACATTGCTTGACTTGATGTAAGCAAAGGTGTATACTTTGCTTACATTGATAATAACATGTAAGCAAACATGAAATCTATAGAAATTGGCCAACTTAAAGAACAGAAGGAAGGATTCAAGGCCTTTATTCCAGCGCCCTTTCCTCCTAAGGGTGGGATTGAATTTGATCCAAAAATTCTGAAAAAAATCGACGAGGCTACCCGTCTCCTTGGCAAGCTCGACGGTATAACAAAACTTCTGCCTGATGTAGATTTCTTTTTGAGCATGTACCTGCGAAAAGATGCGGCATCCTCAAGCCAGATCGAGGGCGCGATGGCAACTATGATTGATGCGATTGAAGCAGAAGTGCAATCGAGTATAAATATTCCAGAAGATGTCGATGATATTTTGCATTACATCAAAGCACTTAACTACGGAATGAAACGTGTTCGAGAGGACGACTTCCCAATGGCTCTTCGTTTTGTGCGAGAGTTGCATAAGCAATTAATGGACAATGCTCGGACGACCCATTATTCCGACCCCGGAGAATTCAGAAAATCTCAAAATTGGATCGGCGGTACTCGTCCGGATAACGCACGCTTTGTGCCACCTCCTGTCGAAGAAATGCATGCGGCCCTCACTGATCTTGAGAAATTCATGCATTCCAAGGACGATGTTCTTACTCTTGTTAAAGCGGCATTGATTCACGCTCAATTCGAGACAATCCACCCGTTTCTTGATGGTAACGGCAGAACCGGACGCATGCTTATAACTTTCTACCTTTGGAAAGAGGGTTATTTGGAAAAGCCGGTATTATTTCTATCTTCTTACTTTAAGAGGCATCAAAAAATCTATTATGAGCGACTATTCGGCTACCATTTTGGAAGTGTCTCTGATTGGGTAGATTTCTTTCTCGATGGTGTTATTGAGATTGCCGGTGAGGCCATTGATATTGTTGGGAAAATTACTGCCTTACGAGAAAAAGATATGCTAAAAATTCACACTCTCGGCAAACGCTCTTCAGAGAGTGCATCTTTGGTATTACCAAGGCTTTACGAACAGCCGATCGTTAATGTTGCAACGATCCAAAAATGGACCGGTTTTTCCCGTGTTGGTTCACAGTCTGTAATCAATCGCTTTATTGAAATGGGCATTCTCACGCCAAAAGATAAAGATAAGAAATATGGACAATCGTATATTTATAAAAAATATATAGATATGTTTGCCGAATAAACTTATGCCAAAGGAAATCGCCAAAAACACCAAAGAACGGACTTACTATAAATGCACTCATTGCGGAGATGAGATTTTTTGGAATACCCACAGAAAGCTCACTAATTGCAAGTGCAAGAAAATCTGGGTTGATGGTTGCGAGTTTACCCCGTTAGATATGAAATTATCTAACGGGGAGATCGTCCGGATTGGTGGCAAAGAGGAAGACCGTATGGACATCACATCCAGAAACCGCACTCCAACTCTTGCCGGATTTGCCAATCTTGGGCAGTTTTCACAAAAAATATGTTCGGCGTAGCTACGGCTAGGCCTTACAAATTTTTTGCTCCAAGCCGCCCAAGATTGCCAAACCGCCGGCGACTTTAGTGCGGTTTCTGGATGTGATGTCCATAAGGTAATCACAAAATAAATTTATGGCAAATTCCAAAGAAGCAAAAGCGCGCATAAAAATAAACAAACTCCTTGAAGAAGCGGAGTGGCGATTTTTTGATAACGAAAAAGGACCAGCAAATATCCAGCTTGAGCCAAACGTAAAAATCGCTAAGAAAGACATTGACGCTTTTGGCGAGGACTTTGAAAGTACCAAAGGCGGATTTATTGATTTCCTACTGCTAGACGAAAAGGGATTTCCATTTGTCGTTTTGGAAGCAAAGAAAGAGGAGAAAGACCCGCTCGACGGCAAAGAACAAGCACGCCGCTACGCTCAATCTCAAAATGCTCGTTTCGTCTTGCTCTCAAACGGCAATCTTCACTACTTTTGGGATTTAGAACGAGGCAATCCTGAAATTATCACAGAATTTCCCACGCAAGAATCACTCCTGCACCGCTTGGAGTTTACGCCCGACAATAAGCGTCTTGCCGACGACAAGGTTGAATCGGATTACATTACTACGACGCAAAATCCGAATTTCAAAGACGATCCCCGCTATAAAGACGAAACGACGAAAGCGCAATATCTCTATGACGAGGGTTTGCGGGTTTTGCGTCCCTATCAGCTTAAAGCAATTCAAGCACTACAACGAAGCGCGGAAGCTGGCAATGACCGCTTTCTTTTTGAAATGGCAACCGGCACAGGAAAAACGCTTGTATCCGGCGCAGTCATTAAACTTTTCTTGCGTACCGGCAACGCGAAAAGAATTTTGTTTTTAGTGGATCGCTTGGAGCTTGAAGATCAGGCATACAAAAACTTCGTCCGCTATCTCAAAAACGACTACACATCTGTTGTTTACAAGCAAAACCGCGATGACTGGAAAAAAGCGGACATCGTTATTTCAACTGTCCAAAGTATTGCCTCTCAAGCCAAGTACAAAAAACTTTTCTCGCCGACAGATTTTGACCTCATTATTTCCGACGAGGCGCACCGCTCAATCAGCGGCAACAGCCGCGCCGTCTTTGAATACTTTGTCGGCTATAAACTCGGACTTACTGCAACACCGAAAGATTATCTAAAAAATGTTGATCCTCAAAAACTTTCCGCGAATGATCCGCGCGCATGGGAACGCAGGCAACTATTGGATACCTACACGACTTTTGGTTGTCCGAGCGGCGAGCCGACGTTCAGATATACATTGCTAGATGGCGTAAAAGATGGCTACCTCATCAATCCTGTTGCCGTTGACGCGCGTACCGACATTACCACAGAGCTTCTTTCGGAAAAGGGCTATGCGGTAATGGTTGAAAACGAGGAAGGCGAAGAAACCGAAGAAACTTTTTTCCAGCGCGATTTTGAGAAAAAATTCTTTTCCGACAAAACAAATCAGGTATTTTGCAAATCCATTATTGAAAATGCTCTCAAAGACCCGATAAGCGGCGAGATAGGCAAGACGCTTATTTTTTGCGTCAGCCAAAAGCACGCTTCCAAGATTACGCAAACCTTAAATCAGATGGCGCACCTTGTATGGCCTGATAAATACAGTTCCGATTTTGCCGTTCAAATCACCTCAAACATTCAGGACTCCCAACAAATGCCGATCAATTTCGCCAACAATAATCTCAATGGCCATACAAAATTTTTGCCCGGCTACAAATCAAGCAAAACAAGGGTATGTATTACCGTCGGCATGATGACGACTGGCTACGATTGCGAGGATATTCTAAATCTTGCTTTGCTTCGCCCTGTTTTCTCACCGACCGATTTTGTGCAGATGAAAGGGCGCGGTACCCGCAAATTCACGTTTGAATATAAAGACGAGGACGGCGAAGTGCGAAAA
>Ga0209541_10011805_pt1 | contig 13616 bp, 15 predicted proteins | sample RifCSPlowO2_01_FD_184027 | JGI IMG/M metagenome (GOLD analysis project Ga0209541, IMG submission 184027) | Groundwater microbial communities from Rifle, Colorado - Rifle CSP2_plank lowO2_0.1 (SPAdes) (version 2) | ecosystem: Environmental > Aquatic > Deep subsurface > Groundwater | place...
GCCAAAAATATACTGATGACGCCGACCAGGCCAAACGACACCAATTCCTCCAAAAAAATTTTTAAATTAATATTGTGTGATAGCATAGCTTTGTACCGCTACCGGGATTTGAACCCGGGTTCCAGCGTTGAGAACGCCGTGTCCTAGGCCTCTAGACGATAGCGGCAAAATAAAAACCCCGCTAGGTTGGTAAATCTTACCTCCAACGGGATAAATTATACCCTAAACCGCGGCTTCGCGCAAAAGTTTGGCGACTTCTTCAGGAGAAAAGATATTAATAAAACAATCATTCCCCAGTTCAAAACCGGCGATTTTCCCTATTCTTGGCATGATATGAAAATGCCAATGATAATCTTCTTGAATAGTTTCTCCATTGCCTTTTTTCTTTCTCCGGAAAAACGGAGCCGTATGAAGGGTTATATTATATGGCGGATTATCATATTTTTTTGACAAACGAGCCAATGTTCTTTGAATAACCGAGGCCAGCGCCTCAATCATTTTATCGTCAATATCAGGGAAATTATGATGATGCGCCTCCGGAGACGGGGCGACGAAAAGTTCTCCGGCGAAACGGGAAGCGAACGGTGCTAAAACCATGAACGCTTCGTTAGCTTCAACAATCCTCTCGCCACACTCAACTTCTTGCGACAAAATATCGCAAATAAGACAACGTTCTTTGTTGTTAAAATAATCCCTACAGCAATTAAGCTCGCGCGCTACTTCCGAAGGCGTGATGGGAAGCGCAGTTAATTGAAAGTGTCCATGTTCCAGCGAAGCGCCGGCGTCTTCGCCCTCATTTTTAAATAAAGACAGATAGCGAAATCTTGGGTCTTTTTCAAGGTCACTCATTCTTAATTTAATAACGTTAAGAACGGTAACAACCTGCTGAAGCGGCAAAGTATGAATTTTAATATCATGTTCCCGACTCTCAATAAAAATCTCATGAGCGCCAGCGCCGCTAATTTTATCGTAAACGCCAACACCTTTTCTCTTTAATATAGTCTCCGGCTGAAGCGCCGGATACTTATTTGGAATAACTCGGACCAACCATTCAGAGTTTTTTATAATATTTATATCCATCGTGTTACTGCGATGGGAACCGTCTTTTAAAACCATATAAATTTCCGGGATAGGTGTCTTGTCTTCGTTTCCCGGACAAAATGGGCAAAACTCTGATTTTTTCTTTTCTTTTGTCGCAGCCGCTTCACTTGGACGGCTGGCCCTTTCGGTGCTTATAACCACCCACCTGTCGGTCAATGGGTCATGTCTTAGCTCGGACATTATTTTTCCTTTTCAGTTGTAAAATAACCAATTATATGTTCTTATTATAACTGGCAACGAGGAAAAAATCAAAATATAATTTATTTTGATTTTGACCGAGCGAACCCGTTAAATCGGGCGAAACGAAGAGATAACAAAAAATGGAATCGAATCAACAGCCAAAAAATCTGGTTTTTATCCACGGCTGGGGGGTTACATCGGAAATTTTCAAGCCGCTTTATTATTTTTTAAAAGATTTTGAAATCTATGATTTGGATTTGCCCGGTTTTGGAAAAACGCCGATAGAAAAAACAATGACCTTAAAAGATTACGCGGATTTTGTTTATAAATTTTTAGAAGACAATAAAATTGAGCGGCCAATAATTATCGGCCATTCTTTTGGCGGCGCGGTGGCAACAAAACTGGCCCTGCTTTACCCCGATAATATTTCAAAATTGATTTTAGTTGACGCCAGCGCCATCCGTCGGCCGCGACGCAAAATGATTTTACTAGAAAAAATAATGCCTATTTTGAAACCAATTATTGTGGGGAAATTAAAACAAATAATTATAAAACTATTAAAATTTGATAAAACCGATTACGCTCAAATTAAAAGCCGCGAACTTAAAGAAACTTTCAAAAATGTCATCAAAGAAAATTTACAGCCGTATTTATTCGAAATAAAATCTCCAACGCTGATTATTTGGGGGGAAAAAGACAAGATAACCCCGCTTGCCGATGGCCAATTAATCGCTAAAACGATTCCCGGCGCTAAATTTGCGGTCATAAAAAATGCCGGCCATTTTGTTTTTTTAGAAAAACCGGAAGAATTTGTGAAATTAATAAAAGACTTTGCTCTATGATGCCGCTCCGTAATTTATTGTATTTGCTCCAGCTTGAAGAATATGATTTGAGCCGATTTAACGCTTGGATTAAAAACAATCCCGGCCGCGTTGTTTTGGAAAAAAAGAAGCGAATTGACTGGACGCTTAAAGCGCGAATTTTGTTCGCGCTGGCTAAAGTTTTTAATATTTTTGCATTCGGAAATGGGCCGCTGGCAATAAAAATCGCAACGCGATTTTTATTGCCCTTTGATATTCCCGCCAAAAAAATCATACTTTTTTTGGCGGGAATAAAAATAAGACGAATGAAAAATTTAACAGTAATCGGCGTCACCGGCTCTTACGGAAAAACAACCATCAAAGACGCAATTTCACATGTATTAATACATAAATACAGAATGTTAAAAACCGAGGGAAATTATAATACTCTTTTGGGAATCGCCAAAACGATAATTAAAAATTTGAAATCGGAGCATGAAGTTTTTGTCTGCGAAATGGCCGCATATCAACTCGGTGATATTAAAGCAATTGCCAAATTGATTAAACCGAAAATCGGAATTATTACCGCCATCGGCCCGATGCACCTTGAAAGATTCGGAAATATGGAAAATATTTTGAAAACAAAATTGGAACTTATTGAATCATTGCCCCCCGACGGTATCGGATTTTTACCAAAAGAATCAGAACCTCAACTTACCGAATACTCCCGTAATCCGAATTACGGGAGTAAATCTAAAATAGAGTTTTTTTCATCACTAGAAGATTTACTGATAAAAATAGGAAAAGTTTTTGATATAACTCAAGATGAGATTTTAGAATATTTAAAAACCGCGTCGCCAACACCCCACCGACAACAAGTTTTAAAAACTTCCGCCAATATTACAATTATTGACGATACCTATAATTCCAATCCGGCCGGGTTTATTTCGGCTTTAGAAATGCTAAAAAACACGCCGGCGGAAAGAAGAATTCTGGTTACGCCCGGAATGATTGAATTGGGAAATAAACAATTCGAATTGAATAAAAATGCGGCGCGAAGCGCCGCGCAAATCGCCGACTATGTAATTATAGTCGGCGAAACAAACAAAAAATCCCTTGAAGAGGGGTTAAAGGAGATTTACGGGAATGATTATGTTCCCAAAGTTCACGAAGTTTCGGATTTGGATACGGCAAAATTAAAGCTTTCTGAATTGGCTATCCCCAATTCCGCGATTTTACTGGAAAACGACCTCCCCGACCATTATTATTGATTTCCGAAATCAATAGTTGGTATCAAAAATCGGCTCATTGAAGCCGATTTTGGATAATTTGCAAGTTAGCAGACGATCGTTTCTTAACTTGCAATCTTTAAAACACTTGACAAATTCTATAGAGGGGTCGTAAGTCACCCAATGGCGCGAGCGGCCATCAACCCTCTATCGAAAGGGTTCCCATGGGAGCCTTGCCAGCAAATTTTATAGGATGGCTCGAGTGAGCGCGGTTGCTTGCAACGGAAGCTGAACCGTCCGTCTGGACGGGAGGATCCCAGTTCAATTCTGGGACCGCGCTCCTCGAGTCGACCGAATCCTTTCATCACAACATGGCGCCGTCGTAGCCCCACGCGCAGATCAATACGTGTGGGGCTTTTATATTTATCTATTACCTCCCCCCACTTTAGAAATCAAATCCGAATCGTAACTGAACATCAGCGACTGGCGTTCTTTGTGCCGTTCAAACCCGAATTCAATAAGCTTATCCAGCAATTTGTCAAAACTAATTCCCGATTTTTCCCAAAGATAAAACGCCAAAGAACCGGGCAGAGTGTTAATTTCCGTGACCCAAAAATCTTCGGTATCGGGACGAACCATAAAATCAATCCGTGCCATGCCCGAAGCGTCAACGGCTCGAAATGCTTTTTTGGCCGTTTCTTGAATTTTTTTAGTAAGTTCTTCGCTTATTGGCGCTGGCGCCAAACGCGATAATCCCGCCATCCCCTTAATTTTCCCGCCTTTTAAGTATTTATCTTCATAAGTTAGGACATCCTGGTTTTTTATCGGCTGTTCGCAAACCGAAGCGGTTAGTTCATTGTTGCCCATAACCGAACAATTTATTTCAATAATCCCCTCTTTCCCCTCTTCAACTATAAGCCGTCGGTCAAATTGGGAAGCGATATCAAGCGCTTCCTGAAGTTCTTTAAATCCGTTAGCTTTACTGATGGCCACGCTGCTTCCTAAGTTTGCTGGTTTTACGAAAACCGGATAGCCGAGCGTTTTTTCAATTTCTTTTATTATTTTATCCTTATTGTTCTCCCATTCATTTTTTAAAAACCAGAGATATTTTACCGTTGGAATGCCATTGTCTTTAAAAACCGATTTTTGAATTATTTTGTCCATTCCAACGGCCGAACCTGTAACGCCGCTTCCAATATACGGGACGTTGGCCATTTCTAGCATTCCCTGAAGCGTGCCGTCTTCGCCGTAAGTACCGTGAATCACCGGAAAAAAAATATCGGCGGAAATTTTATTAAAAAATGATTTCAGCGCGTTTTTCGGCAACAGCGCTTTAACCGATGGTGAAGCGGCAAAAAAATATTCCGGTGCCTTAACACTCATTAACTTTAAGTTTCTAAAATTTTCAAGTTTTTGAAGTTTATTATCAACAAGCCATCTGCCATTTTTATCTATGTAAGCCGGAATGACATCATACTTATCGCGGTTGATACTTTCAAAAACCTGCATCGCTGTGACAATAGAAACCTCGTGTTCCACCGAGCGACTGCCGAATACTACCGCGATTTTTATTTTATTTGGCATACTTGACGAATTATATGTGTTTTGCCGTTAATTTTCAATAGGTTTATCAGGAGGAATTTGCAAATAACTGAAAATAAAATCTGCTAATTCTTTAAATACCGGCACCACGGTGCTTTCAGCAAATCGAACGCCTTTGGGATTATCAAGTTTAATTAAAGCAATAAATTTTGGGTTATAAGCAGGGGCGAAGGCCACAAAAGTGTGAATATACTCATCTTTATATCCCCCGTTTTTCAAGTCCGGAACTTGTGCTGTTCCGGTTTTCCCGGCAATTGTATATCCGCTAATTCGCGCCCGGCGGCCGCTGCCGTTTTCAATCACCTTAATCATCATACTGGTTAGTTTGGCAGCTGTTTCCGGAGATATGATTTGATTTGAAATATTTTCTTTTGTTTTATAGTTTTCGTTATTATGGGCTATTATTTTAGAAACCAGACGCGGTTCTACCAATTTGCCTCCGTTGGCGATAACAGCCAGCGCTCGGATAAGTTCTATCGGGGTAAGCGCTACCCCTTGGCCGAACGAAGCAGTCGCAAAATTAATGTCGCGGCCGCTTGATAAAGCCGAAAGGTCGCCGGAAATCTCGGCAATATCAATCCCCGTTTTGCTGTCTACTCCAAAATCTTTCAGATATTTCAAAAAAATATTTTTGGGAATTTTTTGTTCAACAAAAACCGCGCCGGTGTTAAGAGATTGCTCCAGCACTTTAGTCATCGTTTGCCAGCCTAAAACTTCCGTCGGTAAAGAGTTGGAAATAATTCTATCGGCCACTCGCACCCTACCGGTGTTATAGTACTCCGTGTTTGGCGCCACAGCGTCGGTTTCAATGCCAATTGCCATTGTTATCGGTTTAAAAACCGAGCCCGGTTCGTACCGCTTCAGGGTGGCGGGATTGATAAAAATATTATTATTTTTAACAGAAGAATAATTATTAGCGTCAAATTCCGGTGCCGATGCCATTGCCAAAATGGCGCCGGTTTTCGGGTCCATCACAATTATTGAACCACTTTCCGCCTGCCAATCTTCTGTGGCTTTTGAAATTAACGTTCCGGCCTCTGCTTGAATGGAAGAATCAATGTTTAAAATTAAATCGGCGCCGTTTATTGACCCGAAAAGTTCCCGATTATAGTACTCTTCAAGGCCGTATTGGCCGCCTTGGCCGTTTTTGCCGAATCCCAAAAAACCCAAAGTTTGCGCCAAAAAAAGACCTTGAGGATAATATCTTAAAGTTTCATCTTCAATACCGATTCCTTTTATTTTTTCCGCTTTAACGACGTCAACAATTTCATCGGGAACTTTCTTTTTTAAAATTTCATAAGGGTCATCTTTTTTTGAAATTTTTTCAAAAATAACCGCTGCGTCAAGTTTCAAAATCGGTGCCAGTTTTTTAGCGATCTCTTCCGGGTTTTCTATATCTTTAGGCGCGGCGTATACCAGCGGAAATTCCTTATTTAAAGCTACCGCCAGGGGCATAGTGTCTTTATCGGTTAAAAATATACTGCCTCGCGGAGCAATGCCGCCACTTACGGCATTTAAAATTTTTGCCTTACCAACATAAAAATCATGCCGGATAACGGCCAAATAAAAGAAACGCCCCCAAATCAGGAGGCTTGTTGAAACAACAATTAAAATTAAAATTAGAATCCGGTTCTCGTTGTTGGGTTTCATAAATTTGGTTACGGGGCAAGGGAATTGCTGGCAACGGGACCAACTACTTTAATATATTGAATGTTTTCGTTTATGACAAGGTTTAGGCCGCGAGCAGCTTCCTTCAAAAAACTAATGCTTCTTTTCCCGGTCAGTTCAATATTAAGATTGCGGATTTCCATTCTTATATTTTCGGCGCTTTTTAAAAGCGAAGTTTTGCTGTAATTGGACATAGCAATACTGTTGGCAGTAAAAAAATAAAGTGCAGTTAAAACCACAGCGCTAAAAAGCGTTATTGCATTCAACGATTCTATTTTAGCTTTCTTAAACGCCGCTATGCTGAAACCGCGGCAGTATGGTATGTTCATAATTTTTCTATTATTCTAAGCTTTGCGCTGCGGCTTCGAGGATTAATTCTTAATTCTTCAGCCGAAGCGATAATCGGCTTTTTATTTAAAATTTTAATTTTATTTTCCTTATCTAAATTCTTCGCCCAATTTTTTATTAGTCTGTCTTCCAAAGAATGGAACGAGATGAACGCTACCCGTCCGTCGTTGGCCAATATTTTTAAAATATCGTCCAGGGCCTTTTTTATTTCCGCGATTTCATCATTAACTTCAATTCTCAATGCCTGGAAAATTAGCGTCGCCGGGTGCAGCCTGTTTCTTCGTTTTGCCGCTATTTCTATTATTCTTACCAATTCACCCGTTGTTTTAATCCGTTTATGTTTTCTGGCAATCACTATGGCTTTAGCAATTTTCTTCGCTCTATGTTCTTCCCCGAAATTAAAGAATATTTTTGCCAAATCCGCTTCGCTGTATTCATTCACTATATCTTCGGCGGTAACCGAAGTCTTAACATCAAAACGCATATCAAGAATTTCATCTTTTTGAAATGAAAACCCTCTTCCGGAGTTTTCAAGCTGGGTGGAGGACACCCCAAAATCAAACAAAACGCCGTTTATAAGTCCGAAAGATCTTATTTGACTCATAGCCTCTTCGGCAATTTTTCTTATATTGCCGAAAGAATCGTTTATAAAAAGAACCCTGTCTCTAAACTCCGCCAAATTTGTCTTAGCTCGAATTATTGATTCTGCGTCGCGGTCAATGGCCAGCAATTTTCCGTTTGGCGCTATGCATTTTAAAATTTCTTTCGCATGCCCCCCATCGCCGACCGTCGCATCAATAAAGTTTTGGTTCGATTGCGGATTCAAATATCCCAAAACTTCTTTTAATAATACGGGTTGGTGCATATTATATTCCGAATTCACTCAACCCCTCGGCAATGTCGCCTGACGCTTTTTCCGCTTCAGCGATATATTTATTCCAGATATCTTCATTCCATAACTCAATTCTGTCGCCAACTCCGATTATTATCACTTCTTTTGTAATGCCGGAATATTTTTTAAGCAGTTCCGGAATAAGCGCGCGTCCCATTTCATCTATTTCAATTTCGCAAGCGCCCGATAAAATAAATCTTTTAAAGTTTCTTGCCTTAGTTTGTCCCAAAGGAAGCTTGTTCAGTTTTTCCATGAAAAGCTCCCAGTCGCGATGGGAATAAATAAACAAGCAATTGTCCAATCCCCTTGTTAAAACCGGTTTTTCACTTAATTCTAACCGTAATTTAGCTGGGATTGTGAGTCGATTCTTTGAGTCCAAATTGTGCTTAAATTCTCCTAAAAGCATATGTTTTATCCACAGATTAGCATACTTATCCACAAAGTTACCCACAATCTCCCACCAAGTGGTCTAATAATAATATAAAAAAAATCACCCTGCAATAGGGTGAACTGTGGATAACTAATTTTTTACTGATTGAAACTTATTGAACCTTTAATGGTTCCATAGTGCCGGTTTCATATGCCTTTCTGGCGTCGGAAGCCAGGACCAGTGTGTACATCTTATCTCTGGCCACTTTGCCCTTATAAACATTAGCGCCAATACGAGCTTCCAGGCGCTCGCTTGGCACTCCCAAAACATCGCCAACAATCAATCTCTGAACGATCCCACTTTCGCGCCATTTGTCGTAGGCGCGAAGCTGGTCTAGAAGTTTATCCTGAACGGCGCGATATCCTTCGCGCCCAGCCGAAATATAATTGTTAACCTTGTCAAAAGATTTCATCAGTCCAGCCAATGACTGCTCGGGGTATGCTTCACGAATAGCGGTAAAAAAAGACGAACCAATTTTGAAACCGCCCTTATCATAGCGGCCCTTCACGGCATCAAGTAAAACCTGATTAAGTTTTTCGCTTTGAAATTTTACCACCCCGAGCTTTTCGTGAAATCCGGAAATATAAGCGGAAAGGTAATTCTGATTGCTCAAATATTGAACGTTGAGTTGGGTTTCATAAGAAACACTATTATTGTAAAGACCGTTTACATAACTATAAATACTGCCTAAAAGAACAACAACAAACAAAAACATTGAAACAATTACGATAACAATACCAACTTTGTATTTTGTTGCAAAAGTGCCGTCTTTTACCGCCATTTTTTCTCCTTTTTTGGTGGTAGTTATTTTTTTGAGAAAAATCTGCGCCAAGAAACATTGACGGCGAAAGCCGCTGCGGCCCAGACACCTAAGGATAAAATAAATATCACGAAAATAATCAGAAACTTCTGTTGGTTGGTAACATCAATTTCGTTAGAAAGGTAAATGAATCCTGAGCCAGCGCCGGTTTTACCAGTCATTGCTACCCGTTTGAATTTCGTCTGTGGCTCTTCAAGGCCCCAGATAATTTTTTCAAGCACTCCAGCTCCATGCTCGCTACGAATACCTAACTTAAAATCAAGTTTACCTCTTATTTCACCGATAACAGATTCGGAAGTAAGTGGAATATTTTTAACGTTCCTAATAGCAACAAGCGTCTCTTCATTGCCCAAAGGCATCCCCGTGGTAGCCCGCGCCCACTCAACGGTGATACCATCTGTCGTCCCAACAACGATAATAACGCTGTTTTTGCTGATAGTATTTCGTCCGAAAATTGTCCTATTTTGCCAATATGCTTTTATTGCCAAAATATACCTATCGGGATTATCATTTATCAGCTCATTTTGAACAATAACAAGATGCAAATCACCTCTGAGTTCCGCTCCGAATGCGGCATTCAGATAATTTAATTCCGTCTGCCATCTCAGAGGATTTTCCGGTTTATATCCGACAAAAGATACTTTATCGGCATAGTAGAAATTGTAAACTCCTGATTGGACCGGCGGCAAGAGATTTGCCTTTTTATATTCCTCAATAGCCGAGGAATATTGTTTTAGAATCGTTCTATCGCTCGCCAGAATATAATTGTCATATTCCGCCCGTTGGGTAACGGGCCCAGACTTTTTGGCATCAATTCTCGTTTTAGCATCAAACCAAAATTTTGGCGCCCCGATTCCCGCTGTATCAATAATATGCTGCGGGATAACAATGCGAGAACGCCACCTGTTTGCTTGCGGATTATCGGGCAATCTGCTACGGGCAATTATATAATCACCAAGCGTAGTCTTTACTAAATAATCAGTTTCTTTATCGACATAAGGACAAGAATGGTAACGGGTTTCAAAACGAATACCAGTACAAGTTTGATTATTTCCGCACGGATAGGTATAGGTCACCGGAACAATATATGGATCGCAATTATACGTCTGGCGGCACGAGCCATCCCTTGTACACGTTGTAATATTAGCTATTGCCTGAAGCTCCCAACCATTCCGATATTCGTTAAAAGTCAGATTGCTTTGCTTTGACAAATCCCAGCCGATTTTTCCTACAACCGGCGTAATTGTTAAACTGATAATCAACATCCCAACGGCAAACTCCACCCAAGTTATACTCCCATTATTCCAATGATTTTTAGCATACCAATCAAAACAAAACTTTATTATTAAGCCAGCCACGGCCGCAAAAACAATGGAAAAAACTATCACAAGAAACACTGCGGCACCTCTCTATTTTAAAATATTAAACAACAAAATGTTCTAAGACAATAACACGAACATTATAGTTGTGTCAAATATGGGCGCACTAAGAATCGGACTTAGAGTCTTCGCAATGTGAATGCGACGTTTTACCATTAAACTATGCGCCCTAATTTCTAGATCTTTAATTTATTTATTAATTTTTCGTGTTTGAATTCCAAAAGATCGCGGACGAACCGGTCGTACATTCCGTAACGATACTGGAATTCTTCGGCCGTCATTAAAGCATAATTAATCTCTTTTCCCGTTTCCGCCTCCAGATTCCTTAGAAACTTATTAAACTTATTTAATTTTATTTTATCCCCCACCACCATAAGATCGGCGCGCGCGTTTTCAAAATTCATAAAAACGCCGGAAATTACCGCCAGTTTAATTTTGCCAAGAGACATAATTTGCTTGAGAATTTTTTCCTTTGATGCCGGATTAATCCGTAAAATCAATTCTTTGAGTTCATTATAAGAATTGAAACCGGAGTTAACTCTAAAAAACTTTTTTCCGCCGATGGTTTTGGTTTTTAAAAATTTGATTTCCGAAAGAGTTTTAAGATGCTTATTTATTAAAGCGGTTTTTACATTAAGTATTTTTGAAATAATTTTTATTTCAAAATCACGTTCGGGGGCGTATAAAAACATTTTTAAAATCCGCGCCCTTATCGGCGAATCAAACAAAACCTCCAGCGTAAATTCATTAAATTTCTTTTTCATGCCAAAAAGGCATTACTTTAATTCTACAGACGCGCCGGCTGCTTCTAATTTTTTCTTCAATTCTTCGGCTTCAGCTTTGGCAACGCCGCTTTTAACGGTTTGCGGAGCGGTATCAACCAACTGCTTAGCCTCCTGCAAGCCTTTATCGGTCGCTTCCCGAACAACTTTAATAACCGCGATTTTCTGCTCTCCCGCTTTAATAAGCACCACATCAAAAGCGGTTTTTTCTTCCTTGTCCGCCGAAGCCTCGGCGGAGGCGGACGCTGCGGGTGCCATCATCATTGGAGCCGCTGCCGATACGCCGAATTTTTCTTCAAGAGCTTTCACTAATTCCGAAAGCTCCAGTGCAGTTAATTTTTCAATTTCTTCGATTATTTTATTATATTTGTCAGACATATTTTTTATTTTAATTTATTAATTTTTCGACTTTTGAATTTGGTCTAATACATTAACTAAGTTTCTCGTATTGCCTGATAAAACATTCACCAATCCTCTAAGCGGCGCAATAATTGTTCCAGCAACCTGTCCCAGCAAAATTTCCCGCGGCGGCAATTTTGCCAAAGCAATAATTTTTTCTTTTCCCTGCCAATTTAATCCGATAAACCCGCCGAGAATTTTAAGCGCTTCATTGATTTTAGAAAATTTGAAAATTGAATTGGCGGCCGACACGGGATCTTCGTAGCTAAAAACAAGACTGACCTGCGTTTTCATTTCATCCAAATCAACGCCTTTATAATCGCCCGTTTTTAAAACACGGCTGATAAGAGTTTTTTTGGCAACTTTATACTCGGCGCCCGTTTGTTTTAACAATCGGCGCAATTCCATGGTCTTGGCAACCGGCAATTTATTGAAGTCAATCAAAATAGCTGCCTTGGCTTTAGCGAATTTATCAGTTAAATCTTTCAAAATATTTTGTTTTTGTTCCCTTGTAATTGCCATATAATAAACAAAAACGGACTTTTGTCCGCAGAAAATAACCTAAAATGGCTTTTGTCCTCAAGAGGACTTATTTCCGCCGATTGGCGGATGCCTCTTATCTGCGAACTACGAAAGCTTAGCAAATAAAAAAGGGGGCGTCAAGTTTTGATTAGCGGAACAAAAACAAACCCGGGATATTCTTTTTTTGAAAATTCATTTTCATTGGTTTTTATATAAAGCCAGATGCTATCTTTTACTGGAGCTACTAATTGGCCGCCGATTTTTAATTCTCTAAGCCACTCTTTCGGAATTTCTTGAGCCGAGGCCGCAGCGATAACTCTGTCAAAAGGCGCGTGGCGCTTTAACCCTAAAGTAGCGTCGCCGCCGATTGTTTTTACTATACCGTTTTTCATAAAACCATACTTGGCGACATTCTTCCTGCCAAAACGAAAAAGCTCCGGAATTCTTTCAACCGCATAAATTCTTCCTAACGGGCTCACTATGTGAGCCAGAATGGCAGTCTGCCATCCGGAACCGAATCCGATTTCAAAAATTTTGCTTCCTGATTCCGGCTGCAATAATTCCAGCATAAAAGCCACTGTCATCGGCTGGGAAATTGTCTGGCCTTCTCCTATTGGAAGAGGCGCATCAATATAAGCCTCGCCGCGCAAATTTTCCGGCACGAAATCGGCGCGGTCAATTTTTTTAAACGCTTCAATAATTTGCGGAGTTTTTAAAATTCCGCTTTTTATAAAACCATTAACAAAGGGGTTGATTGTGGCCATTAATTCAATGATAGAATGCTAAATTCCAAAATTCAAATCCAAAACAACTTTTTCTATCATTTTATGATATATCATATTTTGTTAGAAAAATTGGAATTTATTATTTTGAAATTCAAATTAAAAAGGGCTTAAAAGCCCTAATTGAGTTTAAATTTTTTAATCGGTATCCCGCCTTTAACATCTCTAATAAGAACCCGTAAAAGCGCAGAAAGTTTTTTCGAGTAATTTTCTTTAATCGCGACTGATAGGTCCCATCTTTTTAAACTCTCTGCCATCCCTTTAAAAGATTTAGCGCCGAATAAACAATCAAAAAAAGTCCCGTAGGTATCATAAATTGCTTTGTTTAAATAACCATTTCTGCCGCAAAGTTTTTTTAAAAATATTAATTGCTCGTCCGGAGTGCGATTGCCGAAAATCGCGTGAAAAGCGTTGTGCTGAACTATCGGAACGATGATAACCAGCCAATTACTCAGCAGCTTGTTCTTTCCCGCCTTATATATTCTCGGTATGCGACTTTTTGGAATAACGTGATGCCTGTTGGAATGCAAGCTGCCTCCGGAATTTTATTAAAATAAAAAAGAACTTTAATAATTGCTTATCATATTAAAAATTTTTTGACAAATAAAAATCCCGTCCCGCAGTTGCGGGATCGGGATAAATTTAAAATTATTCGGAGATTTCATAACCGCCATTTGCCAAG
>Ga0209541_10011806_pt1 | contig 13615 bp, 15 predicted proteins | sample RifCSPlowO2_01_FD_184027 | JGI IMG/M metagenome (GOLD analysis project Ga0209541, IMG submission 184027) | Groundwater microbial communities from Rifle, Colorado - Rifle CSP2_plank lowO2_0.1 (SPAdes) (version 2) | ecosystem: Environmental > Aquatic > Deep subsurface > Groundwater | place...
GGTTGTTTTCTCATCAACAAAATAGGAATCCTCCGACATTGCCGATCGCGCGGGTTAGGCGCAAAGTTACGCCAAAAATTATGGCGCAGAGATTAACTAGAATTATAATATGTCGTATATGTGACGATCGTGAAATAAACACGGAAATTCGGTTGGTAAGTATTATCAGAAAACCAGCGTTTACGCGACAAAACCGATGATTTGTGGGAAAATTCGCGTGTATGAAGAATTTACACGCGAAATCTCCTTGTTGTCGGGAGAAAATAATTAGATTTGGCAGCCGCCGTCGCCAATGCGTTAGTTGCAGAAAAACATGGCGAATCAGACAAAAGAAAAAAGGCAGGAAAATAAATCGACCGGTAATAGATCTGGTTGAAAAATATCTGAGAGGAGAAATTCCCCCGCTGTACAGAGCGGCCAGATGTCAAAATCGTTTTAGTGAAGCCCAACTGCAACGAAGGCTTAAAAAAAGCTTAGAGCGATTTGTGCTCAAAACTCCTTGGCCGGGTTTTGAATATAATCATTCATTCATTGTTATCGCAGACGCCATGATGATAAAAATACAGAGTGAAATATACGCTTTCTATTTCATGTTGTTCAGACCGACTAATTCCAACCAAGCCATTATTGCTAAACCATATATCCAAAAAGGCAAAGAATCGTGGCTTGGCTGGCACAGGGCTTTTACCGCTCTTAACCCCAAAATAATCAAGCAAACACGGGCTTTAGTGAGCGATGGGCATTCAGGATTACTGTCTGCGGCCAAGCTCAACGATTGGATTGTCCAAAGATGCAATTTTCACATCATTGCCAAGATACAGGGCCGCAGATCGCGCTGGCTAAGAAGCAGAAACAAAGAGGAAGGCGAGAGGCTTTATGCCTTAGTTAATGGCGTACTTACAGACAAATCAGAAACAAAAGTCCGGGCCGCCCTAAGAGAGTTGCGAAATCATATTTCCAAAACAAAATCAACTCAGCTGAAACGTTATTTGTCGGGATTTATCAAGCACTCCTCTGAATATCGTTCATACTTGCGGTATCCTGAATTAAATCTGCCGAGAACCAGCAACTCTGCAGAAGTAATGGTTAGACATGTAAGAAAACTTTGCAATAGAGCTCATGGATTTCGCACAATTAAATCACTTACTCTATGGGTCAGCGGATTAATTAAACACCGACAAACAATAACTTGTAACGGATCATACCAACCAAATTAACGCGTTAATACCACGATCGTCGCATATACGACATTTAAAGGAAATCTTGAAGTGCTTATGCAAAGATTTGTTGTCTGTTTCTGTTTTTCCTCAAAATAGAGTAAAATTACTGATGTATTATTATTTTAAGCCTTTTATTATGCAAGAGAAAAATCCGGAACAAAATCAAAACATTAACATTAAAATCAACGACGAAACGCTTAAGGGGGTTTATTCCAATACAATGCAAGTACTGCACACGAAGGAAGAGTTTGTAATGGATTTTATGGATGTGTTTCCGCCGAACGGAATAGTGGCGGCGCGAGTGATCACCTCGCCGGGGCATATGAAGCGCATTGCCAGAGCTTTGCAGGAAAATCTTTCCAAATACGAAGCCAAATTCGGAGTAATTGAAGAATCCAAAGCCCCGCCGGTGCAATTTCGCGAAGAATAAAGCCGCAGAATGCCGCAAAACAAACGCGCGGAATTATGCGGAAATTTGCCAAAAGGCGAAAAATTTGGTATACTATAAATATTAAATCCGAAGCACGAAATTAGAAATTCGAAACAATATCAAATCACTAAAATCCAAATAACCAAAACAAGTTTTGAAAATTTGAGCATTTTAATTTTTAAGTTTGTTTCGGATTTCGATATTCGGATTTCGAGTTTTATTCCGTTATGTCCAAAGACCAAGACCATCCGATTTTTGAATACAGCGAAATCACTTCGCAAATTTATATTGGTGCGAATGCCTGCTGTAAAGTTCATTTAAAAGATGAATTATTTCATAAAGGCATTGACGCGGAGATTAATTTGGAAGAAGCCGAAACAGAGACCCCTATCGGCATAGAAGCTTATTTGTGGCTTCCGACCAAAGATGATTTTGCGCCAAATTTCGCGCAAATGGAAATCGGCGCGCGCGCGCTGGAAGGAATGATCAGGCACAATAAAAAAGTTTTAGTGCATTGCAAAAACGGCCACGGACGATCGCCGACATTAGTGATCGCTTATTTTTTGGCTCAAGGCTGGACTATGGAAGACGCGCTGAAATTGATTAAAGAAAAGCGGCCGGAAATCCATTTGACCGAATATCAGCTCCGCGCTTTGGAAGAATGGAAAGAGTGGATTGTGAATACGCGCACTCATCGTTAGCTTCCGCAAGCTTCAATAGCTTCTTTAGCTTTTTGAATTGTCAGGCGAAAGCTAGTGAAGCTAATGCAGCTATCAAGCTAATGCAGCTACACTATGACAATCTTTCTCGGTTCGGATCACGCCGGATTTAAATTAAAACAAGCAATCAAAGAATATTTGATTAAGAACGGTTTTGCCATAAAAGATTTGGGCAATCATAATTTGTCGCCGCTTGACGATTATCCGGATTACGCGGAGAAGGTAGCAGAAGCCGTACAGAAAAATTTAAAGTCAAACAAAGGGATTCTGATTTGCGGATCAGGACAGGGAGTGTGTATGACCGCCAATAAATTTAAAGGCATCAGGGCGGCTTTAGGATACAGCGTTGCCGCGGCCAAGCAATCCAGAGCGCACGGAGATTCCAATGTTTTATGTCTTTCCGGATTGGGATCAAATAATCTTCAAGCAAAAAAAATAGTAAATGCGTGGCTGAAAGAAAAATTTTCCGGAGAAGCGAGGCATATTAGGAGATTAAAAAAAATTGCAAAGATTGAAGCGAAAAAATAACATTATTTAAAATGTCATTCCCGCAAAAGCGGAAATCTAGCGGTGATAGATTCTGCATCTCCGCCATAGGCGGATGCGCCTTTGGCGCAAAGCGCGGAATGACAGAAATATAATTTATGAAATACAAAATTTGCGTATCGGGAGCGGCCGTGAATATTTGCGGCAAAGAAATGGAGAAAAAATCATTGGAGATCGGAAAAGAAATCGCCCGCCAGGGGCAAGTGCTCATTAATGGCGCCACCACCGGTTTGCCGGAGATAGCGGCCAAGGGCGCAAAATCGGCCGGTGGAACTTGTATCGGGATTTCCCCGGCAATGAATTTGCGCGAACATACGGGTAAATACCGTTTGCCGACGAAAGATTTAGATTTAATTGTTTATACCGGCTTTGGATACGCGGGTCGAAACTTATTTCTTATCCGCTCATCCGATGTCGTGGTTTTCGTGTGCGGCCGGATCGGCACGCTCAATGAATTTACATGCGCTTTTGAAGACAGAAAACCGATCGGAATTCTCTTGGGTAGCGGCGGCACAACCGAATACTTTGACGATATTATCAGGACGGCCAAGCGCGGCAATGGATTTGTAATTTACGACGCTGATCCTAAGATGCTGATCAAGCGGCTGATTAAGCTCACCGCTGAAATGCAAAATAATCATAATAAAAGAAAAGGACCGAAGAAAGGATAGGTTGAGCTTCAAAAGCTTCGTTAGCTTCATTAGCTTTTTAGTTTGTGAATCACCAACGAAAGCTAGTGAAGCTAATATATCCTAAAAGCTAGTGAAGCTATGCACATCGCTGAAATCGTTCCCGCCATTTTAAGCCATAATCTTGCCGATGCTCAAAATAAAATAAAATTGGTTGAGCCGTTTGTTCGGCGCGTTCAAATTGATGTGATGGACGGGCAATTCGTGGACAACAAAACTCTGGCTACTGATGAATATGCGAGTATAAAAACAAATTTAATTCGCGAAGTTCAATTGATGGTGAGAGAGCCGGAAGCTTATTTGAATGATTGTAAAAATTTCGGAATTGATTTGATGGAATTTCATTTGGAGTCGCTGGGCAATCCGTGGAGCGTTATTCAAAAAGCCAAATCCTTGGGATTAAAAATCGGAATTGCCTTGAATCCGGATACGCCATTGGAGCGGGCGAGAGAATATTTACAATCAATTGATTTGATTTTGTTAATGAGCGTTAATCCCGGCTTTGGCGGACAAGAATTTTTACCCCGGACTATTGAGCGAATAAAGCTTTTGCGCGCGATGTGGTCAAAAGGGATTATTGAGGTGGATGGGGGATTAAAAAAGGGGATTGTCGGCCAGTGCGCCAAAGCCGGAGCGAATTTTTTAGTGGTGGGATCGGGAATTTTTGGAGAGGAAAATCCCGCGCAAACATTGAAAGATTTGCAAAAAGAGGTCCAAAAATTGGACGAAAGCTGAAAAATGTGATATAATACTTTATAGTTGAAGTTTTAATGATATGTCAAAAAATAAAAAAATTATATTAGGCATCGCTACTTTGTGGCCAATAGTTTATATTTTTCTTTTTATTATCGCTACTTTTGGAATGATATTCATTCCTACTGTAAATGGGGAGTCAGAGAATTTTGCGATTGTGTTTTCTATTATTTTCGCACTTCATTTATTAACAATGTTTTTAATATTAGCATTATTAATTGTTTATATAAGAAATGTTTTTAAAAATAACAGCGTTCCGAGTGAAAAAAAGCTTTATGGGCGGTGGTGTTATTTCTCGGCAATATGATTGCGATGCCAATTTATTTTTATTTATATATTTGGAAAGATAACCAGAGTTCAGGAACGCGAAGTAATATTATTAAATAATATGATAACGAATCTAATTTTTTTAGGGGTATTAATTTTTGTGATTTGGTTGATGGTGGATAGAAAATCAAAAGTTCAGGAAGGTCAAGTTGACAGTAATCCATTAACTGGAAACGAGAAGATATTAATATGGGTTATTTGTTTTTTGAATCCGATTTTGGGAGGAGCAATTTTGTATTATGGGTGGAGAAAAAAATTACCCTTAAAAGCTAAGCAGGCAAACACGATATCGTTTGCCGCTTTTGGACTCCTCTTGCTAATAGGGATAATTTATTTTATTTTTGGGGGTGATATAAGTAAACAGTTGTAAAATATATGTCGCTTACCGACAACCAAATACAAAAATTGGAAAAAACCGCCTGCGAGGTGCGGCAAGACATTATTAAAATGCTTTTGTCTGCCAATTCCGGACACTCCGCCGGTCCTTTGGGATCTGCGGATATTTTTACGGCTTTATATTTTTCTGTAATGAATATTGATCCCAAAATCCCGGATTGGCCGGACAGGGATCGGCTCGTGGTGTCGGCCGGGCATTACGCGCCCGTACTTTACGCCGCCTTAGCTCATCGGGGATATTTTCCCAAAGCGGAATTGACCACTTTGAGAAAAATCAACAGCCGTTTGCAAGGCCACCCGCACAATCAGGCTTTGCCCGGCATTGATAATTCCAGCGGACCTTTGGGGCAGGGGATTTCGCAGGCCATCGGCATTGCTCTGGCCGGGAAGATTGATAAAAAAAGATATCACACTTTTTGTTTTATGGGCGATGGGGAGCAGGATGAGGGGCAGGTATGGGAAGCGGCGATGTTTGCCGGAAAAAATAAACTGAATAATTTAATCAATATAATTGACAGGAATAATATTCAGATTGACGGATTTACCGAAGATGTGATGCCTCTGGAGCCCCTGAAAGACAAATATGAATCATTTGGCTGGCATACGATTGATGTGGATGGAAATAATATTTGCGAAATTATTGACGCGTGCAACAAAGCCAAAGCGATTAATGAAAAGCCGACCGTCCTGATTTGCCACACCATTCCGGGCAAAGGTGTGGAATTTATGGAAGAAAAATTTGAATGGCACGGCGTGCCCCCAAATCCGGAGCAGGCCAAAGAAGCGCTGAATCAATTAAGGACTCTCGGAGGAAGAATTAGAGGAGAGCACGAGTAAAAATATGGTAAATAAAGACGCAAAACTTAACCCAAAACTTTTTCATAAGGACATCGAACAAGTTCCGACCCGTTTTGGCTATGGCGAGGCGCTGGTGGAATTGGGAAAGACCAATCCCAATGTGGTGGTATTGACCGGCGATTTGTCAGCGTCCACCAGAGTGGATGCTTTTGGCAAAGCGTTTCCCGATCGGTTTATTGAATGCGGAATTGCCGAGCAAAATATGATGGGGATTGCGGCCGGACTCGCTTTGTCCGGTAAAATTCCTTTTGTGGGAAGCTACGCCGTGTTTGTGCCTGGGAGATGCTGGGATCAGCTGCGCGTATCCGTGTGTTATAGCAATGCTAATGTGAAAGTGGCCGGAGCGCACGCCGGAATTTCCGTCGGACCGGATGGGGCGACTCATCAAGCGCTTGAGGATATTGCTTCGGTGCGGGCGATTCCGAATCTTACGATTATCGCGCCCTGCGATTCCATAGAAACAAAAAAAGCCACGATTGCCGCCGCGAATATAAAAGGCCCGGTGTATTTCAGGTTTACGCGGGAAAAAACACCGGTAATTACGACGCAAAATTCGCCGTTTGAAATAGGCAAAGCCGAAGCGCTTCACGATGGTAAAGACGCGACCATCATCGCTTGCGGGCCTTTGGTCTACCAGTCATTGATCGCGGCAGACATTTTGGCGCGCGAAGGGATTAAGGTAAGAGTAATAAATAATCATACGATTAAGCCTTTGGATGAAAAAACAATCATTGCGGCGGCCAAAGAAACGGGAGCGATTGTGACAGTTGAAGAACACCAAATTACCGGAGGTTTGCGCGGAGCGATTGCCGAATGCATTGCTGCCAATCATCCCGTGCCGATTGAAGCGGTGGGTATGCCTAATTGTTTTGGCGAATCCGGCCAGCCTGAAGAGCTTTTGGAAAAGTATGGAATGACGGTAAGGGAGATTGTAAAGATGGTGAAAAAAGTTATTAAAAGAAAAAATTGATAATTTCTCCTGTCATTGCGAGCGAAGCGAAGCAATCTTGATAATAAATTATGAGGATTACCACGGCCTTTCAGGCCTCGCAATGACAAAAGAATCAATAACTTTGCATTTTGAATTTTGAACTTTTAATTATCATATGTACGACATCATCTCAATAGGCGATACGACCATTGACCATTTTTTCTTTATTCACGATGCGTCTACGCATTGCGGCATAAATAAGGAAAATTGTTATATCACAATGCATTTCGCGGATAAAATCGCGGTTGATAAATATGTGCGCACTATTGCCGGCAATGCGACAAATAATGCCGTGGCTTCTTCAAGGCTCGGATTGAAAACCGCTTTTTATGCCGTAATCGGCGATGATATGCAGGGACGCAGCATTCATTGGGAATTGAAAAAAGAAAATGTCAGCACAAAATTTCTCCAAATTGATAAAAAAAATGCCACCAATATTTCTTCAGTTATTTCTTTTAAAGGCGAAAGGACTATTTTGGTTTATCACGCGCCGCGAGATTATCAATTGCCCGAATTGCCAAAATCCAAATGGGTATACCTCACCTCGGCCGGGCCTAAAGAATCTTTGCCAAAGCTTCATCGGCAGGTGGCGCAATATTTGAAAAATAATCCGAATACCAAACTTGGGTTTAATCCGGGCACGCATCAGATGCATTTGGGGCTTAAAGCGATTACTCCTTTTATCAAAAGATCCGATGTGCTTTCGCTGAATGTGGAGGAAACAGAAAGGCTTTTAGGTTGTAAATCAGGCACGCCGCACAAAAAGCTTTTGGCCGATATGTACAAAGTCGGACCGAAAATTTTTGTAATGACCAATGGCCCGCAGGGATCATACGCTTTTGACGGCAAGACAATGCGCTTTTTGGAAATCTATGATACGCCGATTTTGGAGCGCACCGGTTGCGGGGATTCGTACACTTCAGGATTTATAGCCGCGTTGGCTTACGGGTACGATGTTTCAGAGGCAATGCGCTGGGGCACGATGAATTCAGCTTTTGTGATTCAGGAAATCGGCCCGCAAAAAGGATTGCTTTATAAAGCGAAGATGCTCTCAATGTTGAAAAAGGCGAAAGAATTACAACCGAAAGTGATTTGAGTATTAATAAATAAATTTAATAAAATATGTCCGATCAAAAATTCAAAATATTTATCACTCGCAAAATTCCGGATGCCGGCATCAAGCTTTTAAAGCAGGCCGGATTTCAGGTATCGGTAAGCCAAGTGGACGGCGTGATGCCTCGAGAAGAATTGCTTAAAAAAGTAAAAGGCGTTGACGCGATTTTGTCCCTGCTTACGGATAAAATGGACGGAGAGCTGATGGACGCGGCAGGCAAGCAATTAAAAGTAATTGCCAATTACGCCGTGGGAATTGATAATATCAATTTGGATGACGCGGCTCAAAGGAACATTACAATTACCAATACGCCCGGCGTGCTTACTGAAGCTGTGGCGGAATTGGCTTTTGCTTTGATGATTTCGGCGGCAAGAAGAATCCCTGAATCGGATCAATTTACGCGCAAAGGAAAATACAAAGGCTGGGCGCCGATGATGATGCTGGGGTCAGAGCTTCATCATAAGACCTTGGGCATTGTGGGACTCGGCCGGATCGGATCGGCTGTGGCCGAACGCGCCTTTTTCGGATTTAAAATGAAAATTATTTATTACGATGTGAAGCGGAATGAAGAATTTGAACAAAAATTCCAAGCCGAATACCGCGGCCTTCCGGGACTTTTGCGCGACGCGGATTTTATCAGCATTCATGTGCCGCTCATTCCGGAAACAAAGCATTTGATCGGAAAAAACGAATTCAAAATAATGAAAAAAACTGCATATCTCATCAATACTTCGCGCGGTCCGATAGTTGATGAAGTAGCGCTGGTGGACGCTTTAAAGAAAAAACGCATTGCCGGAGCGGGATTGGATGTTTATGAAAATGAACCGAAGCTCGCGCCAGGACTTAAAGATCTGCCCAATGTCGTGCTTACTCCGCACACCGGCTCGGCCACTATTGAAACGCGTTCCGCAATGTCTGAATTGGCCGCGAAAAATATAGTGGAAGTGCTAAATGGGAGGTCGGCAATTACTCCGGTTAAAAAGTCGTAGGACCTTAAAGCTGTGAAGTTAAATTTATGAAATCTTTAAAATTCTATATCAAAGACGCCGAGAAGCGCAAAGTGGCCATCGGTCATTTTAATATTTCAGATATCGCCGGATTGAAAGCCATTTTTGAAGCGGCCAGGGATTTGTCAACGCAGGCCGGAAGACAGATTCCCGTTATTATCGGGCTTTCTGACGGCGAGCGGGGATTTGTCGGCATAAAACAAGCCGCGGCAATGGTGAAAAATTATCAAAAAGAAAATGATTATCCGATTTTCTTGAATTCGGATCATACGCACGATCCGGAAGATATTAAAAAATGCGTTGAGGCAGGATTTGATGCCGTGCTGTTTGATGCCGGAAAATTATCTTTGGATGAAAATATTCAAAAAACCAAAGATGTGGTTGATTGGGTAAGAGCAAATAAACCAAAAGTATTGGTGGAAGGGGAGCTTGGATTTATTGGCGCAAGCTCGGTCCTGCTTGATAAATTACCGGAGGGTGCCGCCATTCGCGAAGAAGATCTGACCAGCCCCGAGCAAGCCGAGCGATTTGTAAGAGAGACCGGCGTGGATCTGATTGCGCCGGCTGTGGGAAATATTCATGGAATGTTTAAAAATGCGCCCAATCCGAATTTGAGCATTGAGAGGATTAAAGCATTGCGCCAAGCCGGTAAGCGGCCGATTGTTCTGCATGGAGGATCCGGCACATCGGACGCTGATTTTACCGCGGCCATTGAAGCGGGCGTTTCCATTATCCATATCAACACGGAAATCCGCCGCGCCTGGCGCCAAGGAATTGAAGATGCCTTAAAAAATAATCCGGACCAAATCGTTCCGTATAAAATTCTCCAAAGCGCGATTGACGAAATGAAAAAAGTGATCACGCAGAGATTGAAATTGTTTAACAGGCTGTAGCGAGTTATGTCTATTAGTCTTCTTGCCCTTATAATTTTTGAGGGCTTTCTTATTTTAATAATCCTGGCCATATTTCCTTCAATGTTCAAGCACGCGCCGTTTATTCCCACTACGCATAAGCGAGTGCATCGGATGCTGGAACTGACGGGTCTTAAAAAAGGCGAATTGGTGGTTGATTTGGGAGCCGGGGACGGGCGAGTGCTTCATTGCGCGGTCCGGCATTTTGGCGCAAGGGGAGTGGGCGTGGAATTTTCACCGCTTTTGGCTTGGTTTGGCAATTTGTGGCTTAAGATTGGCGGACTAAGCAAAGAAGCTAAAATCATTCGCGGCGATATTTTTAATTACGATTGCTCCAAAGCCGATGTGGTGACGCTTTTTCTTTTGCAAACCACTAATCAAAAAATCAAAGAAAAATTGCAAAAAGAATTAAAGCCGGGCGCGCGGGTCGTCTCGCGCATTTTCACTTTCAAAGATTGGCCGGCCATCGCTTCTGATGAAAAATACCATTTGTCGGTTTATAAAAAATAAAAAAAGGGCGAGACATGTCAAGCTTCGTCATTCAACAGACTGACAATCGTCTCGCCCGAACATCACAGGACAAAGTGGTTATCGTCTTTTACGCTTGCCCAATCGTCCCGCGAAATTTAGAAAGAACTTGAGGGCGCTAAGGCATATGGTCGTTTCAATTTATAGAAACATCCTTTATTTCGCGCCCTCTTTGGAATTCTCAAATGATTAAAAATTCTAAAGAAGGGGGCGAGACAGACATATATGCGTTTAATACAACAAAAACACTGTCGTCTCACCCCGATTTATGGAACAAAATTACCGCCGTTTTTAACATCTTCATATTCGTCCCATAAATTTATTAAAGAACAAAAAATTTTGCGCGGGACATGGACCCTCTCGTTTTGTTTAATCATGGCTCCACTCGTCCCGCGCTTTTTGGTTATCCGTTTGTTTCTTGCTCTATCCTCGTCCATTCTTTATGGAGCCACTCCACGAACTTGGTCAGCGTGCGCCAGATGGCCATTTTGTGAATATGGCCATTGGAGTATTTTTTCTTGCCGTTTTCAACGACTTCCGGATGTTTTTCGCGAAATTTAACTTTATATTCGCGAAGCTTTTGGCCCCACGCAGAGTCGGGATGGCGATTGAATTGGTCGCCCAGCAGATAAAGCGCCTGGTGCAGTTGCGGATTCCAGTTTGCCGTTGATCCCGTGCGTTTTCTTGCGAATCTGCCGTCTTCCAGAACATGAACGCCGGCAAATTTTTTTAATGCGGCATCGCTTTTAAATCGCATGATGTTACCGATTGGCGCGATGATGCCGGCGGCAATAACTTCGCCGCATCCTTTAATGGGACTGAAAATCGCGTGCCAGACATTCAATTCGTTGACGGCTTTGCGGAGTTCTTTTTCCCGCTCTTTTTCTTCTCCGACGAGATTCCGGAGTATGATGTCAGTCGCTTTCATTTTATCGTACTCGTCTTCAATGTTGCCTTCCGAATAGTATCCTGAATCGGAAAGAAAAATACGGCCGATAAATCGTTGGCGCAGGCGCTGTTCGCAGGCAATTCTGTCTTTTTGCGCGTCTCGGCGAGCTCTCAACGATTCCGAAACCTTGATTAAATCTCTGTCGCGCGGAGCGACCTGGTAGAAAAATTCGGGTGATGAATATGCGAGAACCGCAAATGTCTTGGCATCATCTTCTTTCGACTGTTCGCCGCGCTTTTCTTTGAGAACGGAAGGAGGAATCCGTAAAACCTTTGCTCCTATTTCTTCTCCGCGACGCGAGAAAGCGTAGGCCAACCGATCGCCAGATCCACCGAGCACCATAACGATAGTGTCGTTTTCTTGCAAACCATCGTAATTGGCGGGGATCTGAATAATTCTCTCATCCGAATCTCTCTTCTTTTTTTCTTTTCTATGATGGGAGGGAAAGTTTTTCACATCCTCTCCTTCTTTTAAATCACGCCAGCCGGTTGGGTAGCGGCCGTAGACAAAATCCAGCTCTGCCGTTTCGTCATCAAGATCATGATATTCTAATGTATAGCCATCTTTGATAACTATCTGCGTCGGCCTTGCTTCACCCTCTGCTGTTCTTTTTACTCTATGTCTGATTCCGATTATTCTTCCCATCTTGTGCCTCCTTTTTGGTTTGCGAGCTAAATCAGCTCATTGGTTAGCGTCCTTGTTTTAAGGACAAAAATTGTAAAAGAACTTGAGGGCGCATGTAGCTAGTCGTTTATAAATTCTAAACATTGATTTAGTCGCGCCCTCGTTTGCGTAGTTTGGCAAATTTTGGGCAAAATGTCAAGGGTGACAAGTTGCGGAAAATCTGCTATAATAATATGGAAATTAAAAAATAAAGCGAGTTTATATGCCCGGTAGTGAAATTTTGACTTCACAAGTATGGGCAATGAAATACAAGATAATGATAGATAGTTTATAGTCTTAAAGGATATTAAAAATAAAAATTATTATAAATTTATTGTCAAAATTCTACTACCGGGTATGCGAAACATAAAATACTTGATTATCGGCGGGGGGATTGCGGGGACAAGCGCCGCGGAAACCATTAGGCAAAATGATAAGGAGGGATCAATCGCTATTGTGAGCGACGAACCGCACCGGCTTTATTCGCGCATTTCCTTGATGAATTATTTAAAGGGCACGGCGCCCAAGGAAAATTTATTTTTACGCAAGCCGGAATTTTACAAGGATAATGAAATTGAGCTTATTGGCGGGGCGACTGTCAAATCAATAGCGCCCGATAAAAAAACCGCCATTCTTTCAAGCGATGAAGAATTACAGTATGAAAAACTTTTGCTTGCCACGGGCGCTAGGGCCAGGATCCATCCTTTGTGCGCCAAATGTCCGGACGGCGTTTATAATTTTTGGACTTTGGAAGATACGGACAAACTCGTAAAAAAAATCGGCAATGCCAAATCCGCGGTCGTGGTGGGCGGGGGGTTTGTCGGATTGGAATTGGCCGTTTCTTTTGCCGAAAGAAAATTGGAGACGACCTATTTGATTCGCGAACCGTATTTTTGGCCGGCCGCGTTGGATCAAGCGGGCGGAGAAATGATTCAAAAAGTCTTGGCGGATAACGGAGTGAATATTTGCGTTAATGAAGAAGTGGCCGATATTGAGGGAAACGGAAAATTAGAGGCAGTTCTGACAAAATCAGGCAAAAAAATTCTCGCCGATATTTTGGGCGTGGGTATTGGCACTATTCCCAATATTGAATTAGCTAAAGACGCGGGAATAAAAACTAATCGCGGGATTATTACCAATGAATGTATGGAGACAGGCGTTCCGGATGTTTGGGCCGCCGGCGATGCGGCCGAATTTTACGATGTAATTGCGAAAAAAAGCAGTCTTTTGGGTAATTGGGCTTTTTCCCGCGAGCAGGGCAAAATTGCCGGCCTCGGCATGGTTGGCAAAAAAACAGTTTTTAAAATGGTGCCGTGCAATTCTTTGAGCTTTTTCAAATGTTATATCGGTTTCATAGGCAACACAATCGCTTTGCCTGACACCCAAATAATCACCCGTGATTTGAGAGACAAGCAAGGCGGCTACACTCGCATATTCATTAATGACGGCCGGATTTCCGGCGCTTCAATATTGAATTGCCTGCCAGCCTGTATGCCTCTGACAAAGCTGGTGCA
>Ga0209541_10011807_pt1 | contig 13615 bp, 13 predicted proteins | sample RifCSPlowO2_01_FD_184027 | JGI IMG/M metagenome (GOLD analysis project Ga0209541, IMG submission 184027) | Groundwater microbial communities from Rifle, Colorado - Rifle CSP2_plank lowO2_0.1 (SPAdes) (version 2) | ecosystem: Environmental > Aquatic > Deep subsurface > Groundwater | place...
TGGTGCGAGGCGAGCGACAAGAATTCAGATTTCAGCTGGTCCAGTTTTTTCAGCTCCGCGTTCGCTTTCTTCAAACTATCGGCGAGGCGGGAAATTTCTTCCCGCTGTTTAACTTCCTTTCTCACGCTTAAAATCAAGAAAATCCCAAAAATAACGACCAATAAGAAAAGAGTCCAATCCGCTAAACGTTCTTGAATACTTTCTGCAAACAAGCCTCTTAAAAAAAGAAACACCCAAGTAGAAAACGTCAGCAACTCCGCGGATATAACGCGGATATCAAAAAGCTGATAGCGAAGCACGGCGATCGCAAGAATAACAGTATAAAAAGTGATAAAAAAATTCAATACCGGATAGAGGTCTACTCCGAATACGGGCAAAAAACTGGTGACTCCTCCTCCAAAGCCAATTATGGTTGCCAAAAGAAAATAAAGGATTTGCCGTTTCTTAATTAAATCTTGTTCCAAAAGATATCGCCTATATAAAATCAGCGCCGAGTAGATAACAGCTCCAACAAAAAACACAACAAAAGGGATATATAAGATCCCCGGTGGAGAATCATAATAGAAAGACCCGAACACAAACCTCATATTTGCAATGAAATAAGGCGTGGTGTTGGAAATGAGAAAAAGAAATCCAAACAAATAGGAAAAATATACCGCCCGTCTCCTGGTTATGTCCATAAAAAGGTATACGAAATGTACGAAAAAGACCGGTATCATTATTACCCCGATATGAGCCGCTCTCCACCAAAAAAAGGCCTCGGCAACATTTTGAGTTCCGGAAATTTGATACACGCCAACTCCCCACCAAGCCACGGCCACCGCAAATAGAAACCATATTCTGTTGACCCAGTTGGCTCGGTTATAAACCAATACAAAAATAGCCAAGCTGAAGCTGGTTACCGCAGTCAATAATCCGGACAGCCCGAATAAATTCATAACACCTTAAAGTTATTTATCACTTTTAAAATTTTGTAAGACAGCATAACTCAAAATTCTTTTTATAACATCGTCCGTGACTAGCGGCGGCGACCAAGAATCGCCGAGCAAATTCTCAATTCCCTCCACTTTAAAAGTTGCGCTACCCTCAAAATAAGGCGCGTAAGTGATAACCTGACGCCTTAAAAAATATCCAACCCTGCCTAAAAATAAAGAAAACAGCCAAAGTAATTTAGCAAGAAAACGAAGCATATATAAAGACACCGGCCAAATTCTGACTCGGGGAAAACCTAAAAATTTTATACTGGTATCAAAAATCATTGAATTTTTTGGCGGATAGGGGTGGACAATATGAAAAACCTTACTCAGACTCTCGCTCTTTTCTGAAAGTCTAAAAATAGCATCTGCCACCGCATCCACCGTTATTAAATTTAAAGCAGAATCTCTAACCACAGGGATTGGGAGAGGAAAATTGGAAACCTTTTCTCCCTCCCTCTTAAAAAACTCCGCAATACTCCAAAAAAAACGCGCGACGGCATAGTAACCAGTGAAAGAAAAAGCCAAGCCAGTTTTGGAATCTCCAATTACAATGGAGGGGCGGTAAATGACGACCCGGCTATTTTTTGAATCCCGCCAAACGCGGACAATTTTCTCCGCTTCAAATTTAGTTCTTTCATAGACATTTCTAAAGCTCTGGCCCTCGTCAAATTCATCCTCTCTTATCCCTCCCGTGCGGTTACCGGCAATATAGGCCGTACTCAAATAATGCAGTTCTGCTCCCAAAAATTCCGCAAGTTCCGTCGCATTTTTAGCCCCCTGAACGTTTATTTTATGCGCTTGCGCCTCGTTATTAGAACTAAAACTCAAAAGAGCTGCGCAATGAAAAACCTTATCAACCTGCCCTTTCAATCTCACCAATACTTTATTATCAATCCCAAAAAACTGTAAAATCGTGTCGCCTTCCAAAACTGACCATTGATTTGCGTATTTTGATGCGGCTGGAGAAATCATTGAAAGACGCTCCCTGATTCTCTCACGAGCGTCTTTATTATTCTTACGCCGCGCCAGAAAAAAAACTTTATAGCCCTCCTCCAAAAGGCGCGACCCCAAAAAAGAACCTATAAATCCCGTCCCGCCGGTAAGCAAAACGGATTTGGAACTTTTCACTTCCATAACTTAATTATACCTAAATTCCTTTACAAAATGGAGGGATAAGAGTTACAATAAAAGCGTTCTTTAAATGCGGAAAAGGAGGACTAAAATGAGCACACCAAGCGGAAAGTTTTGCTTTGTTATTATCACCCCGGATGCAATAAGAGAAAACATCCAAGAAAAGATTATCAAAGATATTCTACAAGAAGCGGGATGTCGAGTTATATGGCGAAAAAATGTTCATATAGAAGAGCGACATGTCCGTGAAATATACCCGCAACATGTTGATAGAAAGCATTTTCCATCTATAGTACGAAACTTTATCTCGGGCCCATCACTTCTCTTTTTATTAAAAAGCGATAGCAATTGCAATCTACCTGAAAAGATTAAAGAGATAAAAGGTCTTTTTGATAATAACGACGGAACGCTCCGAGCAAGCGGGTTGAGAGCTAAACACGGCGCTAAAATCGTAAAAAATGAAAGCGGAGAAATTTTTGAATTCCGTTTTCATTCAAGCGAAAATGAATTAGAAACCAAAGCTCTGTGTAATTTGTTTCTTAAAGATGGAGAGAGAATATCTTGCTAATTTACCCCAAAGATGCTTAAATAAGACTGCCCATGAAAAGGCAGTCTTATTTTAAAGATAAAAGAAGAGATACTATTTTTGAACAAAAATATATCCCTTTTGGTACTCGTACGGATTTTGCGATTTACAGAGATAAAAAAGGGCATAAATTTTTAAGAAACGATAAACTGGATTATGCGCTTTATTTAAAACCTGGCGGGCATATTCCTAAGACTGGCTTAGCTTTGGCTAAAGTTCTAGAACGTTTCAATGTTAAAGGATTAAAAGTTTTAGACGTAGGAACTGGAGAAAACGCTTTTTTGGCAATTCATGCAAAAAATCTTGGTGCGCGATCCGTTTATGCCATAGATCCAGATTCTACGGCGGTACGATGGGGAAAATTAAATTTAAAACTTAACAAATTAAGCAGCAAAATATTTTTAAAAAAAATCGGTATAGAAGAGTATAAATCTAAACATAATTTTGACATTATTATTGCCAATCTGCCTCAAATGCCCGTTAAAGTTAACAGATCGTTGCACGACGACGGCGGTTTTGACGGCAGAGAATATATATTAAAATTAATTGAGCGCGCAAAAAATTTACTTGAGCGCAAAGGGATTCTTTTGTTCGCCGCTTTTGATTTCCTGGGTATTAAAAATAGCTATAATCCACAAAAGCCGACAATCCTTAAAATCTTGAAAGAGAACGGATATCGCTTCAGTATTGCTTTAGTATTAAACAAAAAAGTCCTTCCAGGAAGTTATACTCTTAAAAATTTAAGCCACATAAAAAGCGTCTATCCCGGCTATCGCTTTATAAAAAGGGGAGGGACAATGATGTATAAAATTTTTATTATTGAAGCTTATTATTAACAATTTTGACGTTTATGTCTTTGGAAATAAAAATAAAAGTTGGAGTTCTGGTTCAGAAGACTAACAAGTTGCTTTTAATTAAAGAGCTAGACACATCGAGAAAACAATATTACTGGAATTTGATAAAGGGGACGTTTGAGCCAGAAAAAGATAAAAACCTGTTTGCCGCGGCGCTACGCGAGTGTTTAGAAGAAACTGGTATCCAAGTAAACGTAAAAAGAATATTAAACATTTTTTACTTAAAAAAACCGACTTATGCTCTGTTGCAGTTTAATTTTCTTGGCGAAACTAAAGATAATCCTAAATTAGCTTCTAAGCGAGCACAAAAAAGAAGAGGCGAGAATATATCTGAATTCCGCTGGTTTTCGAAGGAAAATATAAACAAATTGAAAAAACCGGAATTCATGAATTCCCGAACTTTCGTAACTGTAAAGGAGTGGACTTCAAAAAAATCTGGCGTTAACCTCAATATACTGAATTTCTTGAAGCGTGACTGAATACCGCATATTTAATGAAATAAGAATATTTTCTGGAGAGCGCTCACTTCACGCATTATTTAACAATTCATCAATTAAAGCGCTAGATACAAAAGACAGGTTCAAAGTTGCTTTTTCTTTGCGAGAAGTCTCACCGCAACAACGGAGAGCATACGAATTGCTGCTGAAAGATGAGGATTCAATGAAAACATTCTCACAGACTTGCCGAAATTTATATGAAAAGATTCTAAAAATTTCACGCCCGGAGAAAATTCTGCTTATAGCAATTTTGAGAAGTGGACTCCTCATTTCTGAAACACTAAATTATTTAGCCGATAAGAACGGAGCGACAAAGTTCCAAATAATAGGCTTGACGCCTAACTATATAAACTCTATTAATATCGACAGATTTAAAAACTTCATTCTAAATACGACTAGGATTCCCATATTTGTTGACAGTTGGTGCTCCGACGGCATCACTTTCAATGTTATAAAAAATTTTTGGCACAATCTCTTCCCTAAAAAGGAGTTCCGCTACGCTGTCGCTTCAAACATATCAAAAATCGAAGATCTCGGCCTAATTTATGCTACTAAAACAGACATGCTTTTCCCCTGGAGCATAGCTATAACCGACCAGACGGGGTTAAGTAATTTTTTTCTAGACAGGGATGCTAACCGTTCTGCTACTTTTTATCTCTCACCGGAGAAAAGACAATTAGAAACTAATGGAAAACTGTACGATTATATTCACTCATATCCAAACAATGAATTCTCTAACGACGAGGTCTGGAAGAATTGCTTTCATTCTAACAACTTATTAATAAAAGGCGCTAAATGGGGAATTAATGAAACAATAAAGGCCATCGAAAAAGGAGAGGCAATTGAAGTATTGGTGGACGTGAGTGTGCCCAAAAAAATACTAGAAATTTTGAGTTTATATAAAGAGGCCTACGGGATAAAATTAAAAATTGAAAACAATGTTTGCAGACAAGGTGTACACTGCGCCGTTATTAGGAAAAGCTTTTAAGCCCTACTTTCATAAACCAACATATGGCAGGGTCATCTTACAAAATAAAAAACAAGAAATATAATGAGGACGGCACAGCAATATCAAGAGTGACAGATCTTTCCCAAATTAATAATAAAGGAGAAAAAAATGACAATGTCGTGCGGCCTTGTTCTAATAAAATTAACTAAAATCGTACACAAAACTTCGAAAAGTTTAAGAATTCCCAAGAATTGAGTTGCTGTGTTAAGCTTATTGAACAATCACGGGTAGCCAACAGCTAAAAGTGTTTTAAAGTAATTAGAATAACAACACAGACGAAACAAATTATATGCAATTAACAAACTTACTCTATAACAAACTCGCGCAATATTATGATGTGATTTACGCGAAAAAGAATTTTAGTGCAGAAGCTGGGTGGATTTACAATTATCTCCAGCATCGCGGATTATCGAAAAAAGTAGCTCTTCTTGATGTCGCGTGCGGAACAGGTCGCCATATTGCATATTGGCAAAAATTTTATCAATGCGTTGGCGTTGATGTAAGTAAGTACGCAATTAGTCTTGCCAAGAAACGCGTGCCGAGAGCTTTATTTCTTGTTGCAGATATGCAAACACTACAGCTCGGGACAAGGTTTGATGTCGTGACCTGTCTTTTTGGTTCAATCACCTATGCTCGCACTATGCCAAAACTGCGAAAAACACTCCGATCGTTATCTGCGCATATAAAAATAAACGGGTTTTTGATAATTGAACCGTGGATTTCTCCCAAGAAATTTGTTTCTGGATTTATTTTATCAAGCGATTCTCAGATAGAGCATGGGGTGATACATCGGTTATCACTCTCTCATAAACGAATAAATGGAGCCGATATTGACGAGCATTACCTAATCGCGCACAACGGCAAGGTGCGATACTACCATGATACACACCAGCTTGGTCTTTTCGGTATTACAACAATTTGTGACGAGTTAAGGCGATTGGGATTTTATATAACTCTCTCAAGGCGTTCAAATCTTTTTCCTCACGGGATTATAATTGCTAGAAAGAATTGACGTGATCAAATAAATAGAGTATTCTATAAAAAATAGCTCACTAATTCTAGAGATAGAAAGGAGGACGAGGTAATGAAGCATTACCGCAAGCCGTTTATTCGGCTCATCGTGCGTGCGCGTTTCAACTAGCCGAGTGGGCGGACAGCACAAATAGAGGGGGTCGACACAAAAACGACCCCCTCTTTAGTTCATTGATAATTCAATAGATGGAGGAAAGAAAATTATGAGTAACTGCAGATACCTGACAGCAATCGGCGTACACATTCGCCAAGAAAGCGATGATAATTTCATTTTTTACTGGAATGAGCGTGGCTACGAAGGAAACGCTGTAACGGCCAGCATCATTCAAGCGTGCCGGATTGAGCGTAATGTGGATCAACTCGTAGTGCGCATTTGCAGGGAATTCCAAGTTGATCGCGAGGAGGCGAGGGTGGATATTGAGGAGATAGTGCAGCAACTTTGCGAGACAGGCATCTTGCTTAACCAATTCCAAGGAGGCATACAATGACAAAGGTTCCAGATTTTATTCGTTCGCCAATAATCGTGCTGTGGAATTATGGTCATTGGTGTAACATGCGCTGTTTGCACTGTTATACACGACCTAGTGCAGAAGCATCCTCGGTAGATATGACAACATCGGAGGCTAAGGCAATCGCCCAGCAACTCATCGACGCTGAAGTTCTCCATGTTCACTTCGGTGGAGGCGAACCGCTTGGCAGAGAAGATTTTCTGACCATTGCAAAAATGCTAGTCACTGCCGGTGTTTCAGTAACGCTTTCGACCAACGGTTCGCTGCTTAACGAAGAAATTGCAGATCAATTATCCTCACTACCAATCGCCATGGTTGCTTTCTCTATTCATGGGACGGATGCAGCAAGTCATGATTTATTCAATGGTTTCGTTGGTGCATGGAAACGGCTCGTATTAGCTATCAACCGAACAGTAACGAGAGGCATCCGTACCAAGCTCGTTATGACCATTACGCGGCCAGTTGCGCCATATGCCGCAGGACTACTTAGTTTGGCACAGAGCTGGGGTGTCAGTATGGTGCAATATCAAACATTCAAGCCTTACGGCAATGCTCTGTTGCATCGAGATATATTGGAAATGTCACCGGATGAGTGGCGCACTGCCTATAAGAATATTGAGGCACACCTCGCGCTCCTCAAAAAAGAAGGAAATTTTAAGGTAGAGGTAGACCTCGGCATCGATAATGACCCGGAACTCGCACGAAAGCTTGGCATGCCGCTCAAGTTGCAACAGTGTAATTGCGGCATATATTCAATCACAATCCGTCCTAATGGCGATGTATCGCCATGTGGGTTGTCCGATCACATAATCGGAAATCTCCACCAGGCATCGCTTCAAGAAATATGGCGGAGTAGCCCTTTCTTGATAATGGTAAGAAGAAATGGCATAAGTCCCTGTCGAGAATGATAATGGGATTGACTAGGAAAAATAAGGGTACCCTCGGAATCAAATAAGCTGAGGGTGCCCTTTTTATTTGTTAATTTGGCAAAAAACGCTTTGGAATAAAACGTAAAATCAGATCGCGGAATGCCTCAAAAAAAAGTCTAATTTTTTTCCCTTCCATCCTTTAATTATAGCGGAAAAAAACGCGAGAAAACATTGCTGCGGGCTTTAAAGTTATAAAGGTTGACATATCTTCTGAAAATGCATTAAAATAGGCACATTCTTTAACAACGAAGACATAAAGAAATGGAGGGCAAATTTATGTCGGAAATATTAAAAGTTCTTTCAGGCATCAGGGCGACAGGGAGGTTGCATTTTGGAAACTTTCTGGGAGCAGTGCAAAACTTCGTGAAATACCAAAAAGATGGCAACATCTGCCTGTATTTCATAGCGGATTGGCACACGCTTACAACTCTGGAGAATCCAGAAGAACTTCGAACCAACCTCACTGAGATTGTAAAAGATTATCTGGCAGCGGGCCTTGACCCGGATAAATCCATCATCTATGCCCAGTCAAGCATTCCGGAGATATCGGAGCTATGCTTGTATCTTTCGATGCTCCAACCCTTGGGCGAACTACAAACCATTCCGACTTATAAGGAATTGGTGCGAAAATTCCCCAATAGAGTGACTTTGGGACTTCTCACTTACCCGGTTTTAATGGCCGCAGATATTCTTGGACCCAAGGCAACGCTGGTGCCGGTGGGCGAAGACCAGGTGCCGAACGTGGAGCTGGCCAGGGATCTAGCGAAGCGTTTTAACAACCGCTATGGCAAAACCTTTCCCATCCCAGAAATGATGCAGGACATGGTGCGGATACCGGGACTCGACGGAGAAAAAATGGGGAAATCAGATGCGGATAACTCAATTGACATCAACGCCTCGATTGAGGAAATCCGCCGGCGCTATCTTACCAAAGGAGTAACCGACAAAAACCGGGTGCGCGCGAGCGACCCCGGCGACCCTTACAACGGCTGCAAGTCGGTTTACCCAATCCACGAGCTCGTTACGGTGGAGGAAACGGAGAATCGCCAAATTGCTAAGGCTTGCCAGGCCGCCGCCATTGGCTGTGCTGAGTGCAAAAATATTCTGGTGGACAACATCGCGAGAATATTAGAGCCCTTCCAAGAACGGCGACGCGAGTTGGCCGAAAAAAACGAGTATGTCCGAGAGGTTCTGCGTGAGGGAGGTAAAAAAGCACACAGAATTATCTCCATTACCGTTTCGGAGGTACGCGAGAAAATGGGGATTACAATCTACTAGAAGGGAGGAAAGGCCATGAGAGAGCTCAGCAAGAAAATTCTAAGGACGAGAATCGACCAGGCTAATAAAGTAATCATTGAAGCTGTGGCCAATCGGATGCGGCTCGCCGAGGACATGGCCGAGGTCAAATGGAAGCTCCATGCAAGATGGAGAAGCCATAAAGAAGGCGAGCCTGAGGAGATCGTCCAGCCGGACCGAGAAAAAGTTCTCCTTAAAGAGGTTCGAAAACTTGCGGCTGGTGAGGAGATCAGTGAATCCTTCCCAGACTCCATCGCCGCGCTCTTTACGCTCGTCATCGGGGAATCCTGCAAGGTTCAGATGTTAAATTGGCAGGAAAAAGAGAGAAAAGAAAAAAATGGTGGAGCCAACGGAGAAGATAAGTTCCGGGAGAACCTTCTCGTTCTCACAGAAAGATGGGTTCACTCCTACGACAGCGAATACGGCGGAGAAAAGCGACCGGTCGTCCAGGCCTGTCTGGATTTTGAGGATGAAATTCTGGAATGGGTTTTTTCGCATCTCGACGAGCACGGGTTAAACGGTTTGGCTTTGGACATAGGCACGGCAACGGGCCAAAAAACGCTTTCCGTTCGGAAGCGGTTTGAGGCCGTGTGGGGTTATGATGTAAGCCCACATATGATTACGGTGGCAAACGCCAAAATAACGGGTGCTGGGGACAGGATAAAGTTCGAGGTCAAAGACGTTGAGGAAGGAATTCCTGCCCTTGATGAGAGCGCTTCATTCGTCATCCTCAACCTTGGCACGGCCAGCGACTTCAGAAATACGGAAAAACTACTTCAGGAAATCTCCAGGGTTCTAAAGCGGGGTGGGGCGGCTTTTCTTTCTTTCTACAACCGCGACGCCATTCTTTACAGCTTGGAATACCTTCCCTGGGAAAGCGCCTTAAATGCGCGGATAAACCTGGACAAAGACTTTCTGGAAGTAGGGCTTCCGGGCGGGAAAACCCTTTCCATCTTTGCAAGCGCCTACAGTCTGGGGGAGCTCGAAAAAATCCTGCCGAGGCATCTCACCCTGATGCGGCATTTCACCTTTCCTACCATATCTGCCATCCTGCCGAATGACATTCTCAAGGAAAAAAAAGCAAAAGAAACCATCATCGCTTTTGACAAAAGCCTGGCCGAAAACGGCTCGAATTCGGGAGCTTATCTCATGCTTGTCCTTGAGAAAACCTAAGGCGCCGGTGTAGCTCAATCGCCTGCGCCAAACCAAAAAAGGGGTCCATCGGGACCCCTTTTTTATATTTTTGCAGCTTTAACGAAACGCTTAACTTTATTGATATCAATCCTCTGATTGAAAGTCGCGCGATTTATTTCATGCTTCGCCACCACTCCATCTTTTAATGAAGTACTTACAATAACGCCATCTGTATAGCGCAATAGCTCAGCTACATTTTTCTCGTCGGCACCGCTTCCAGCCAGGATAGGGAACGAACCCACGGCTTGGCGCACCAATTTCAACTCCTTGATATCCGGGGAATCTCCTGTCCACTTTCCGGTAATAATCAGAGCGTCAGAGCCCTTGCGTATGGCTAGCTTAGCTGACGCCACAATGCCGTTTTTTGACAACAATTTGGCGTGCTTTACGTGAATATCTGTAAACAATAGCACATTCTCGGCGCCAATCTTTTTTTGAAACCTCGTTACTTTCTGAGCATCACCCTGGATAACACCATAGACCGTCTTAACTTTATCGACAAAGACCGGAATCCGTACAAACTGCAAATTTAAAGTTTCCGCGATGGCAAGGCTGGCTCGGTAATCATTCCATAAGATATTTATACCTAGAGGCAACTTCGTCATGGCTCGCAGTTTTTGACCTAAAAGAGTCATGGCCGCTGTCGTCTCTGGTCCAACAACCTCCTTATGGGGAATGTCATAATTATTTTCAAAAATTATTCCGTCCACGCCGCCTTTTTTAAAAGCCATCAAGTCATAAACAGCATTGTTAAAAGCAGTGTCGATGCCGGGCGAATTTTTATATCCAAAAAGCGGCGCAAAATGAATCGCCCCTATTATTATTTTGTCTTTCTTGAAAATTTTATAAAGTTTCTTTGACGTGGTCATATAAAAATATTGAGAGGGTGATAAAATCATTTTATCACCCTCTCATTTTTAGCGCATCAACCACACTATCTAATTCTCCTTAGGTAGCAAGCGCCTTACCGCTTTCACCTTTTTACGAGCCAAGCCACTCTTATGGACCTCTTCCGCCATCCGGTAGCAAACCGCGAAATCAGAGCTTTCTCCTGCAAGATAGAAAAGAAGAGCTGCATTCGCCAGTACCATCATGATAGGAGGCCCGACTATATCTCCTTCTAAAATCCTGAGGGAAAACTCTCCTTTGCTGATACCGTTCGGGGAAATGGAAACATCGTCAACGATCTGTAGGCCGAAATCCTTGGCGTGCAAGCTTCGTTCCTCTACTATCTCATCTCTGAGCTCAACTAATCTGCTCCCGCCGCCGCAAATCGATAATTCGTCCACACCTCCCCTAGATGTGAAACCCCTGACAATGACAGCATGCTCCATAAATGTCAGCTTGCGAGCATTAAGGATCTGATACACCTCTGCCACCAGCCGCGGGCTCACCAAATGGTTTACTCCCATAACCCGCCGCCGTAATATTCTAGGATTTAGCGGATTAGTAATGGGGCCGATTATATCGTTCATATGAGGCAACTCTGCGAACCGGTGGGTTTGTTGATGAATCAACTTATAACGGGTGTCGAGCGCCTCGGTGTAGCCAAAGTTTTCTTGGCTAATAGAAAGCTCAACGCTTTCTTTGGATGCCATGGTATTTATTCCCAGAAGCGAGACAAAATCAGAACTGCCATGGCGTCCGATATCGGCGTTGGCCGGTGAGCCATGTTTACCGATCGGAATTCCTCCCGCCGCGGCGATGAAAGCAGCAATGGTAGAAACATTTGCGGTAGTAATGAGGTCCCCGCCCATACCGCAGTTATCCATCGCTAATTGAATTTTCGGCTCCAGAAAACCGAACTGCGACTTGCCAATATCCTCCTCGAAAATAGCCGCACATATTCCCGCGATCTGTTCGGCGGCATTACGCGGAAGCTCATTCTCGTGAACCAGTTGGGAACGCGCTGGATACTGCCAGTTGTAAGTCGCTTTGTTGTGCAAGGCACATAGTATCGCGGTGCTCTGAATCTGCGCTTTCTCATCACCACGACAACCCAGCAACGCATACCTTCCCAAAAGATAGGCTTCCTCATAGTTAAGAGGAATATTCTGGTAAGCGTGATGCTTCAGCAAATGTATTATCTTGTCCATTAACCCTCCCTTTCCAGACAATATTTAATGAATCTAACCAGCACCTCCCTGCCTTCCGGACAATCAACCACCCGTTCAAGAATACCCTGATAATGACGGGCTTCTTCGTGTTTCCCATCAGTCCGAAGCGACTGAATTCTCCCGCCCAACAGCTTTTCAAAAATCTGAGGCGTTAACTCTGGATGAAACTGAATTCCCCAGGTTTCACCTAAACGAAAAGCCTGAATTGGGGCGTAGTCGTTATACGCAAGCAGGACGGCACCCGAAGGCATAGATGTTACCGAATCGCCGTGAGTCATTTGAACGCGCATTGTCTCATCAATATCCTTGAATAGCGCATCGTGTCTTGCGGCGTTTGTCAGTATAATATCTCTCGATCCAACTTCTTTCTTCACGGGATTCCGCTCAACCTGTCCTCCAAAAACATGTGCTATGATCTGGTGCCCAAAGCAAACCCCTAGAATGGGACAACGACCGTGATACCGCCGGATTACAGACGAGAGCTCCGACATCCACTCCGTAACGCCATCTGACAGATTGTGCCTAGAACCCGAGATTACAAAACCTGCCGACTGTTCTTCTCTTTGGATTGTGCTCCTTAAATCTTTCAACCCATCAACTTCCACTATCACCTCTCGAGCTATTCCCGCTTTTTCGCACGCATCTCTAAAGATCTCCGTAATATTGAACGGTGGATCGTCTAAGACGTCAATCAATGCAATCTTTTTCTCGGTCATTTATTTTCCTCCCTGTTAAAGATCTATTACGGAAAGCTTCTAAACAAAAAGCTTCCCGTCCTTCGGGCAGAACAAAAATTCCGCCGAAAGGACGAGAAGCTAATCCCGCGGTGCCACCTTTCTTCTCCCCGCTAAGCGGGGGCTCTTTCGGGCGCTATCACACCCTATCCCATGGTTACGGAGGAAGCCGGATTTGGACTTTCGCCCAAATCACCTCGCCGGTCCCAATCAACCGGGTCAGCGGTTTTGCTGTTTTTAACCTAAAATAAGCCTAGCAAAAGTGCTTTTTAAAGTCAAGAGAGACAGAGGTTTTCTATTTTGGCCTTAAGAAAGGCGGTTCCCTCCTCAAAATTCAAAGCGTCGAGCTTAACAATTTCTCCAATCGTTATAATGATTTTTCGCCTCTCAATTTTTATGAAAAAGGGCAGAACGGGAGCGCCGGATTTCGCGACCAGCGCGGCGGTACCGTTATAAAAAACTCCGAGATTATCTTCGCGCACCAGCTTCCCTTCCGGGAACATCAAGATCGTGCCTTTGCGCCGCAGAAGTTTCAACGGATGCCCAATGGCTTTTTCAATCCCCTCGCCGCGATAAGAGGGAAAACCGCCCGTCAAAAGATAGAACAATTTTAGAAGCTTCGCTTTTCTCAAAAATTCCAGAACTGGCCCCCGGAAATGAAGTTCTTCGGTCATGTATCTTCCCGGCAGAAAACGCGAAAACCACGGCAGCGCGATTAAAATCAGAAATCCGTCAAAAAGCGTTTTGTGG
>Ga0209541_10011814_pt1 | contig 13611 bp, 9 predicted proteins | sample RifCSPlowO2_01_FD_184027 | JGI IMG/M metagenome (GOLD analysis project Ga0209541, IMG submission 184027) | Groundwater microbial communities from Rifle, Colorado - Rifle CSP2_plank lowO2_0.1 (SPAdes) (version 2) | ecosystem: Environmental > Aquatic > Deep subsurface > Groundwater | place: Rifle...
AGATTTCAGAAAAAGAATTTAGTGAAATTAAGATGAAACAACATAAAATAAATCCAAGATGGAATTATACTTTATCAAAAGTTTAAGACTTTATTTTTAGGTTTCCCCTTAGAGAAAAAAGTCGTAATTTCCGGTTTGACGGATACGGGCATTCCCGCTTTAGCGTATAGGGAAGCAGTTTCAAGAAATTGGAGAACCGTTGGCGTGGCCTGCTTGAAAGCGAGACAGTACGCCTGTTTTCCTGTAGATAAAACTATTATTGTCGGTGAGGAGTGGGGTGATGAAAGTGCTACGTTCTTGGATTCGCTGGATGTTCTCATCAAAGTGGGGGGCGGAAAGCAGGCGATAGCGGAGACAAATGCGTTTAAAGAGAGGAGAAAACCGGTGCTGGAATACCAACTGCCACGCCTGATATGAAATAAAAGTTGCTACAATCGTGAGAATTATCTATATTTCCGATAATTCTGTGGGAGGATATTTCAGTTTTCACTTTCCATGAGGTGTTTTATTGTTGAGCAAAAGAATTTTGCATTCTTTATTGATTGTTCCGCAAAGGGCTTGTTTGCATTTGCATTCACATTGTAAGTGAATCTTCCCCTATTTCTCTTTTCAACAAAAAAAATTTCCAAAAGAGTTTCTGCTTTTCCAGTTTCTTCTTCATAGACGTCAGCTAATTGCTTATCCAATCTCTTGGACCAAACTATCCTCTTAAATTCTTCATAGGTCTTTTTATGCTCTTCGGGGGGCTCTGTCTTTATGTTCAGGGAAATGAGAAATGCTTTTGCACAATAAAAGATTGCATAATAGCTTTCAGAAATGACATTATTAAAAAAAGTTTTATCCCTACTAATACCTAATTTTAACTTGACAGCATCAGTTATTGAAAGCGAAAAATTAGCGTTAGCTAAGACCAGCTCGTTTTCTGCCCGATCCAAATACCCTTTAACTTTTATATCCATTATCTATTGCCTCTCTCACTAATTCATAGAACATTTGCGCATTTTTTAATACTATTTTTTTTTTAACTATCTCTTTTCCATAATTGTCCATTTTATCAGTAAGCATTTTAACAAAGTCTTTTTTTCTAAAGACATACAAATGAATAGGGGGAACAAAAAGCATTGTTCTATTCTCAACTAACTTCTGAATAGACACAATATCTTCTTTGTCAGGAACAATTACCACGAGATCCATATCGGATTGTTTATTAACTTTGCCAAAAGCATAGCTCCCCGTAACTAAAATAAGATAATCTGAAATCTCTTTGATATCAAGTATTTTTGAAGAATTCAGCATTTTATTTCCTTCTTTTTCATCTAAAAAACTTAACCCCAGAATTGCCTCACGAGATAGATGTAAACTTATCAGGTTAATATTCCCAATTTTCTCTAACACAAAAAAATTTTTCTTAACTAACCCCCAAACAGCATCATATACTCGTTGATATGATTTGCTGTGAATTTTTTTCATTATCTCTCTGATACTGGCTTTAAGAAAAAGCTCTTTTCTAAACAGCTCCAAAATTTTCAACTCATTTTTGTTTAGTTCCATTTTGAGATAATATTATCTCATGATTGAGATAATATAAACTTTTTGGTTTTAAAAGCCCTATTAAACAAAAAACAGGCATCACTCTTCTTCCCTTTCCCTTTTCTTCCCCAGCCTCGTCACGAGCAGATACCCGCCAAACAGCACTCCACTCGCGACAGCCAGAACTCCCCAATCGACCAACTCCAAGGCCAAAGTCCCAAAGTAGAGCTGCAAGGCCGGCACATACAAGACCGCCAGCTGCAGCAGCAAGGACACCAGCACCGCAACCACCAGCAATTTGTTGCTGAAGAAGTGCAGGTGATTCTGAGAGCGGATAACCTGCAGGCGCACGACTTCAAAGGCGACGAGTGCCGTAAAAGCCATGGTTCTGGCTTTTTCTATTCCTGCTCCTGCATACAGCCAGAAAATAACGACCGTAATGAGACCCATGAGCAGCCCGAAGAGCAGGATGCGTTTCCGCAGCGCTTTGGAGATGATGCTCTCTTTCGGCGGCCGGGGCTTCCGTTTCATGACATCAGCAGCAGGGGGATCGATGCTCAGAGCAGTTGCTGGCAGGCCGTCGGTCACCAGATTTATCCATAAGATCTGTATGGGCGTCAAAGGCAGGGCTAAAGGCAGGCCAAAGAGCGGAGCAAACAATGATGCTAAAAAGATGACTGCCAGCTCCCCGAGATTGCTCGAGAGCAGATAATTCACCGACTTGCGGATATTGTCAAAAACGCCCCGCCCTTCTTCAACGGCACTGACGATGGAAGCAAAATTATCGTCCGTCAAAATCATGTCCGATGCTTCTTTGGCGACATCTGTTCCCGATATCCCCATAGCAATGCCGATGTCGGCTTTCTTCAAAGCCGGCGCATCATTCACCCCATCTCCGGTCATGGCGACAATATGCCCGCGCTTCTTCAGCGCTTCGATAATATGCAGCTTGTGCTCCGGATTCACGCGCGCAAAGATGCCGACATGCTCGATCTCTGCTTCCAGATGCGGCATGCTATGAATATCTTCGCCCGTCAGCACCTTTCCGGTGATGCCGAGCTCTTGAGCGATGGCCTGGGCCGTCGTCGCATGATCGCCGGTAATCATAATGACTTTAATGCCTGCATTTTCACAGCGTTTTATGGCCTCTTTTACTTCTTTGCGTGGCGGGTCAATCATCGCCTGCAGGCCCACGAAGACCATATTCTCTTCCGCGTCTTCTTTCTTCGCAAAGCCCGTGTTGTACGCACAGCCTAATACGCGAAGCGCTTGCCCGGCAAACTGCTCCACCTGCTGCAGGATCTCTTTCTTCTTTTCGCGGGTCAGCCGGTATTCTTTGCCGTTAAGAAAGAGGCGCGTACAGCGTTCCAGCAGCACGTCGGGCGCCCCTTTGGTATATGAGACCAGATCTTCTTTCTTTTTGCTTCCGGTCTTCTGGTGCACCGTCGTCATCATTTTCCGTTCTGACGAAAAAGGAATCTCATCAATTCTCGGCGTTGTCTTTTCCAGCTCTGCTTTCTGCAGGCCGGCTTTTTCTGCACTAACGAGCAGCGCTGCTTCTGTGGGATCGCCGAGAACTTCCCGCTTCTTTTTTCCCGGTTGCAATTCGGCATCATTACAGAGTGCGCCGATCTTCAGCAGCGGATAGACGAAATCCAGCGCTGCAGCTTTTCCCGACGACGAGAACTGGCCTTCTGGCTCGTAGCCAGAGCCCGTTACATCGTATACCAGATTATTTGCCCACAATTTTTTGACGGTCATCTCGTTATGCGTTAACGTTCCCGTCTTATCAGAACAAATAACCGTTACGCTGCCCAGCGTTTCCACGGACGGCAAGCGACGTATCAGGGCATTTCTGCGGATCATGCGCTTCACGCCGAGGGACAAAGAAACGGTGATGATGGCAGGCAGGCCTTCGGGAATCGCTGCAACGGCTAAAGCGATGGCAATAAGGAACATCTCAAAGAGCTCCTGGCCGGTAAGCAGGCCCGTTATGAAAATGACTACCGCAATGAGAACGACGGCTAGAGTCAGGCTGTTTCCCATGGCGTGCAGCTTTTTCTGGAGCGGGATGATTTTTTCTTTGGTTTCATGGATCAATAAAGCTATCTTTCCCACTTCCGTCTGCATGCCCGTTCCGGTAACGACGGCTTTTCCCCGCCCATTGGCGATGATCGTCGCAGCATACACCATGTTAGCCCTATCTGCTAAGACCGTTTTCTCCGCAAGCGCTTCCGTGGCTTTCAGAATGGGCAGCGATTCACCCGTCAACGCTGCTTCCTGCGTTTCTAGGCTGAACGACTCCAGCAAGCGGGCGTCCGCAGGAATCTTATCGCCTGCTTTAAGGAGAATTATATCACCGGGAACGACATACTTGCTTTCTATCTGCTGCTCCCGCAAGTCCCGCAAGACGGTAGCTTTTAACGACGCCAGCTTTTGCAGGGCCTCGATGGCCCGCTCTGCCCGGAATTCCTGGAAGAATCCTAAAAGTGCATTAAGAGCCACGATGATGCCGATAACGATAGCGTCAGCATTTTCCTGGAGAAAGACGGAGACCCCTAAAGCCACGAGCAGCAGCCAGACTAAAGGGCTGGCGAACTGGCTGAAAAATATTTTCAGCACACTGATGGGCTTTTCCTTTTTCAGCTCATTGAAGCCATAGCGATGCAGGCGCACTTCTGCTTCATGGCGGCTCAGGCCATCTTTGGAGGAGTGGAGCTGCTGCAGGACGCTCTCTAGGGGGAGAGCGTGATAGTTCCCGTCCCTCGTTGGGAGGATGGCTGGTTGGTCTTTTTTAGAGGTCATGGCAGAGTTTCCAAAACCTCTTTTATTCTGTCGACAAACCGCCGAGCATTTTCCATTATGATAATGCAGAGGCTATCTTCCATTGCCGTTTTTGTTCCATATTGATATTCTTCCCTCAAATTTTTAACATCACGCTTATTCTCCTGCTCCTGTGCCAGCCGAATCATGTCAATATATTCTTGTTCTAATTGGATAGTCTCATCTTTCATAAAGTGCTCTGTTGCTGTAATGGTACATTCTTGGTTTCGGGATTCATACCCAACCCTATATAGGAGTGCTAAAAGCGCATGATACATGGCATAGAATGCAGCAGAAGCAACCCAATCCGTTTTTCCACCATCATACAGGTAGTGCATTGTTCCTAAGTTAGATTCTGCTTTCTTGATGTGCGCTCTTGATTCTTTTAGATTAGGAATAACCTTTCTTAATCCTTTATGCTTATCACCTTTCTCTCCTTGCTTTAAGCACCAGTAAAATACATTTTCAATCTTGGCCATGTTTTATCGCCTCCACTAAGATATTTCTGCCCCACAAGACCAACCCAGTTCTTATCTCCTCAAGTAGAGCTGAATCTCTTTTCTGGATATTGTTTAATAAGTCCTCTCTGGTCTGAACAATGGCATGAAGCTTTTTAGATTTAATTTGATTAATTTTTTTAATTTGTTCCTGCACTTGAGGAAGATTTTCTTTTGGGAAAACTACTAAAAGATCCACATCATGAGCTTGTTTCTCTTTGGTTAAAATTGAGCCAAAAAGAATGGCCATCTCCGTGAGCTCTCTAAGCGACTGAAAGTCATTAATCCATGTTTGAATATAAAGGGTGGCCTCTTTCTCTGCGAGAACAAATTGGCAGACATCTAAAGAAACATCATTCTCAAAGTTAATCTTATAGATGAGATTATTGCCGATTTTTTGCGAAAGCAGGATCTTACTCTTTTCTAATTTCTTAAGAATCTTAAAAGCCCCCCTTGGGCTTAAAGCCATTTCTCTGGCAATCTGGTTAATATTATAGATTCTAGAGAAATTTCTCAAGAGAAAATTTACCACACGAGCTTCGTTTTTAGTTATTGCTACCACAGGTATATGATCATTTACTTCAAGTATATAAACATTCCCTCAAAGGACGAGGTTCATGGCTTGTACCCTTTTTGTTCATGATTTGCGAACAATAATTTTTAGGAACACCCGCTCAGCGTGCAGTAGTGTATCTGCCCCGATTGGGAAACGCCAGTGGGGTCAGTGGCAGATTCGAGCGTGCGGCCGGGGCGGGTTTCGACGATGTCATAACAAAGGTTCGGAAGCGGATCGTTGCCGCCCAAAAAGTCCGTGGAGAGGGTTTGCGGCACGAAATCCTCGTCGTCGCTCCATTCAATGCAAATGCGAGTAAATGTTTCCGGAGAATATTCAGCGATGAGCGGCGCATACGTCGCAGCGCTGCGTTCTCCTGTCTCTAAAGTGATGGTGTTGCGGCTCGCTCGGCCGGTTCCATCAGCAAAGAGGAACACCTGCCGTCCAGCAGCGGTATAGGCAACGAGATTAAACTTAATAGACTGCCCTGCTCCCCTGCCGACCAGCTCTTCATCACGCGGAGCCGTAACGCCCCAGTCAATCTTATACAAATAACCGGTTGTTGGTTCTTCTTCTCCTTCCCGATAACAGAACTGATCCTCTCGGCACTCTAACGTTCCCGGGCAGTTGCTTTCATCATTGCAGAGCAAAATACCGGCAGGAATGCGCTCAGCGACCACATGGCCGACGGATTGAAATGTGTCTTGGGGAGTGCGGATGAGATTAATGGCGTTAGGCGCTCCGGCAGCAAGCGACCAGTCAACTTCGCACCACGCCGAAACAAGATACTCTTCTCCCAAGTAAGCGCTTGCAAAAGCTCTATCGACACCTTGTATCCACTCTTTATAGCCTTCCCAGGAATTTGCAAGCGTGTAAAACGAAATCGGATGCCCAAAGAGTGCTCTTCCAATATCAAGAGCTAGAGTACTTACTCCTCCACGCCAGAGCTGATCTTCGTAAATGGAATCTTGGAACTTTTTAGGAGGCGTACCATCGTAACAGGAAACATCATCATACTGGCAGCCAGGTGTCCATTCAAACGTAGACTCTGGATTTGCACAAACGCTATCAGCAGCATGAGTACACCACCCATAAAGCCGCCCATAGGAGTCGTAAAACGCCCTATTCTGCGGATTACCATCTGCAAAATGCTGGTCTTCCCAGACTCTTAGGCCATTCTCATCATATTGGGTTCTGGAGAGAGTTTTGCCTGCGGTATCTTGCTTTTCTTCAATCCTACCCTCTGGAAGCTGTGTCGTAACGAGATAGCCATCGCCGCTTCGTTCGCGGATTTGTGTATTGCCGTCAACGACGGTGATGGTTATCTGGTCATCGCTGGGTCCTAATCTAATCTCATTTTCGGCGGATTCGAGAATGGAATAGCGCTCTCCGCGGAATACCCATTGCTCTCCGTCACGAGTTATTGGCTCGTTGCCGACCAGGTACTCCAATACGGTAGTGCCTTCTCGAACAACTAATATCCCTTCTGTATTTGTAGCCGTTCGGTCAGAATTGCCAATGGTGTACACTATTATGCTCGAATCTAGCACATTGAGAAGTTCTGTATTCCGAAGACCAAGTAGAGTAAACTGTTCAGAAGTCATGCGGAAGTAATCGATCTCATTAGGAGTTATACTCACCATATTCGTTGCTGTACTCTCGCGGATGATGACGCCGTTATCGCGGACGGTAACAGTTTCAGTATTTTCATCGCCAATATCTATCCAGTACCTGTTCTCGCCACTTATCGTACACGGAGGATTATCACCTTGGCAATCAATAGCATATTGAGTTCGTGCCCCCTCAGAAAGTTGATCTGCGCCACTACTGTCAGATGTAACGTCTCCGGAAACAAACAAAGCACCGATGACGAAAACCAGCAAAGCTCCCACTACCAAAAACAGCCCCAGTAAACCCAGCAGTTTTTTGTTCATTCTTCCTCCTCAATCAAGCTACAAAAGTCCGCTTCCAGGCCTTCATGGCGGTCCAACGTGTTGAAAATATCCAACACTTGCCCTGTGAGTTCCCCGGCGATATTAACGCCGGAACAAATGCCCGATGCTGCGGTTGATACTGGACAAGCATCCCGGCAAGAGCTGAAGATAACGGATACCAGAGTGCCAATTGGATCTTGAACCATTGTTTTTATTCTGCTCACAAAGATGTCTGCGGCACTGAAGAACGGCAGGAAATTATAGACTTCACCCCACACGTATTTACATTGGAGATTATCTTTCAAATCAACACAGACATCCAACGGAACGCCCTGGGCAACTTCGTTTTCCAAGCAATAGACATAACGGCATTGAATCTGCCCGATCTTCTCCAGGTTTTCAATAATACCAGGAACACAAAGGCCAACGGTTGACGTAATTAAATTATCTTTCAAATTCCGAGCCTCACGGGGAGTAACGTCCACAAAGTTTAACAATTCCGGAGGGAACCCCGTATTCACGATGCCATTATACCAATCCAATATCGCCTGCTGATGCTCGTACAGGAAATCACCTTGTTCCCAGAAGCCCGCGCCGGGAGTGCAGCTCAAGATTGCTCCCGGAATCTGAAGAGCATCAATGATGTCATCAAGCGTATCTTCTTCGGCATCATTCAACAAGACGCAGGTTGCGCTCACGGCGCCATGAAGCCCCGGGATTTCTTGGGGACCGTTTAGTAAAATCTTAACGGTGTCAATAATGCTTAAGACTGTTAGCACCGGTCGAACCACCAGGCTGTTAATATCTTCAATCCATTGGAAAACATTTTGGATGTCCGACAAGACAATGGCGTAATCGGCATCATCCCTCGCCTCCCTCACTTTCTCATCTATATTCTGCGCTAAATCGCCCTGCGGGCTGTAGCTGAACGGCAAACTCAGATTCACCAGCTGCACTTCGGCATTCTTGACCGCCAAATCACCAACCTGCGAATAGATGAGCAGCTGGCAGACAGCCGGAACCTCGGCGGCCCGGAATTCTTCCTCATCAACTTCCTGTGGCAGTTCCGGGAAGACCGTTGCAGCAGCAAACTGGTCAAATTCCAGAACGATGGTTGGCGTAATCTGCTGCAGGCTTTCAGCATTGCCCCCGTACAACAAGTTTCGTCGAATAGTAAGGCCAGAACGCTCCCCACCCAGTTCGCAGCCCGATAACTGCACGTTCAGCGCCGTCGCATCATCCGAACGCAGCGGCACGTTCACAGAAAGGCGTGGATAGATCAATTGCGCCGTTGCCAAATCCACAAACCCTTGAACAGCAACATGCCGGGCATCAACTTCCCAGTATTCCGGCTCTTCTTCAACAGCTACGCCTAATAATTCTATTGAATATTCACCTGCATCAGCATTTTCCAGGCGGGCATTCTCGCTCGCATCAGCATCTTCTGGATAAGACACAGCACTATTGCCGGCAGTATCCAGCACCTGCAGCGTGAAAAATTCCCGGGCACCCGTGCCACTTTTCAGGCCATCTGCGGCAACATCCAGCGTGCACGCCCACAGGCCTTCTTCACGTTCACAATCCTCTTCGCTGGTAAAGGCCGCCCAGCCGGCTTCATTCGTTCTTCCATCCGGAAGTACCATCGCATTTGGAAACAGTGTTTCCGCATCGTTGATTACGTCATCGAGCTTTACCAGCAGCAGCAAGCCATGCTCTTCTTGGACTTTCAGCTTCAGCCGCAGCCTATCATTACTCTGAAAATAGTTTTTCTCGCCCGCATCACCGATAGCGAGCACTTCTACTTCCTCAACATCCGGCGCATCCGGATCCACCAGCAGCTCGACGGTCTCCCGAAGCCCATCATTGCCCACCTGATCCGCAAAGGCGGTTAAACTGACGCTGACGCGGTCCGTAGCTTGCGTCAAACGAACGTTCCACGTGCAGATAAAAAGATCGCCTTCTTCATGGCACTCGTCAGGCATTTCATAATCCCCTTTGCCGGAAAACGCTCCCAGCTTGGCAGCAATATGTTCCTGTGCTAACCCCGAACCATCATCGCGGGCTTGCAAGAGCAGCACATTCTCGCCTTGCGTAACAAGACTCTTCCCTTCAAACGTCCGTGGCGTGCCAAAGAATTCGACAACCGGCGCGGTGGTATCGGGAGTAAAAGTTTTCTGTATGGTTACTTCCTGCACATTGCGCGATGCATCAGTAGCGGTGATCTTTACTGAAAGAGAAGCCTGCGGAGCTATCTCCACGCTTTCCCACGTGCAATGCTTCAAGCCAGGCTCTTCGTCATCCGAGGTGCAGCTGGCTTGCGGATTTTCAAAAGTAAGCTGTTCAGACGAAGCCGTAACGCCATTCACGTTCAGGTCACTCGTCTCCCGGACATCAACAGCCAGGGAGGAGTGTATCGTTACTGCGCCAATAAAATCTCCGGCATCCGGGAACTGCAAAGTCCCCGTCAGAATTTCCGGCTGCACAAAATCAGTGGGGACGCTTCTCGTTTGCGAGTTTTCCTGCCCTAATATATCAACGGCTTTCACGGTTATTCGGCGCTGCCCTTCCCCGGTTAAGGAAATCAGCAATCTCTCCGCAACATGATACTCTTTCTGGCCAAGCGTAAAGTCCGCACGGGCGTCATCAATAGTGAGAAGTACGCTTTGGGTATCCGCATCCAGCACTTCAATCTTCTGCAAACCGGCAGCGCTGGATGGCTCATCGGTAACCGTCACATCCAAAAATAGGCTGTTTTCCTGCTGGCGGAGTGCGGCAATGCGAATGGCTGGAGCACTGCCATCCGCAGCAATTGTGCTTCGAGCCGGAGCGCTCTCTTCAGCAAGGTACGCAACGGAAAACGGATAACTCCCCTCCGCAACGCCCCCAGGCAATGATAATGAATAACTGCACAACTGCCCGCCGACGGAAGCGCTGCAAGAAGCAAAAGGCTGGTCCGTTACACCCACCTGCAAACGCACATCCTGCGGCAAAACCGTTCCCGCTGCTCCCGCAACTAATGCTTCCACGTTCCACGTATCGCCATTGCCATCCAAAAATCCGGCTACATTAGCCGAGCCGCTATTCTTGGTAATGCTTATGGTCGCAGCCAGAGCGCTAGCACTGGAGAAAGGAAGCAGAAGCATGAGCCCTATAAAGAACATGCTGATAGCTTTTCCGTGCACACTCTTTCTTTCCATACCTCTTTCAAATTTTTTCATGGCCATCTCACCTAAACTGCGGACTTAAGCTTCTGCGTACTTCTGGAATCTGCGAGATGCGCTCCATCTCGCCCATGAGCTGCAGGTCCTCAATCACGCGAACGTGCTCTTGAGGAGGAACGTGCAAAAACTCCGCGCTGGGCAGATAAAACTCTATGCCCGAAGCGCTATACAAATCTTCCGGCGTAATCGTCACGTACGTACTTTCCGTATTCCAGCTCGCCTGCCCTTGCATGACGGAATCCATCGATACTTTATTGAGCGTATAGCATTCTTCCCAAATGCCTAACGGTAATATATCATAACAGCGCTCTTCTTTAGGAATAACGACTTCACGGCCATCAACAATCAGCCCCTGCACTTCATAAATCCCGGGAACCAGCCGTAAAATTTGTGGTTCATTGCCGCTTACCGTTACCGCTGTCGTAAAATCATCCATGCGCAGCCGGGGATTAAAGTCTGCAACTTTCCGCAGCGTTATCGTGGCCGTTTCTGTTGGCTCTAGCTGCTGGGTGATCCCCGTAAAGCGCCAGCGGTGCTTTTCATCGAGTTCAGTTGGCGTGTACGAAAATACTTCTAATCCCGTGGTCGGAAAAATGCCGGAAAAGAAGCACGTATCACCAACACACTTTTCCAGCAGCTTTTTCTTGACGGTCACAGGAATATTCCGAATCTTATGCAGCTCAACAGCCGGTTCAGCCATTCCCAAAACCGCATATCCGAAAACGCCGGGCTCTTCTTTGTAGCGGTAGGTATCAATGGGATAGAATGCCGTCAGATAATCCGTTTTGATGAAACTGCCTACACCACCATACACGGCAGGATACGAACTCTCCAGCACGCCCACCGCGTTCGTTTCGCCAATCGTGCAGAAATCCGTGTCCGGAATCGAAAAGCCTACCTGCACCGCTTCCAAAGGCTGCCGGGTAAAGCTATCTAGCACCAAAGCCCGTATCGGTTCCGTGTCCCAATGCTGCTTATCACAGATAATGCTCTGCTCGCGCGGCGTTATCGGCGGAGCAATGATGCTTTCGGGGCGCACCGGCTCATTGTTGCGGATATTGGCTTCCAGCGCAAAGGTAAAGCTATAGCCTTCGCCATTGAACGCTTTCTCATCCCGCAGGGTTATCAGCACCGGAAAGCTCAGGTCATACACGACGTTGTAGGTGTCCATGAAAAAGTTCAGCACGTTGAAGTGCGTTTCCAGGGGCACGGGCTGGATAAAGCCATTATCGCTATTCACAGAAAAATAAGGCGCCCAGTCAAAATAATCCATATCGATGCTCACTTTCGGCTCGACGGGGAACGGCAGGATCATATTATCATACAGGCGTTGGTGCAGGTATGAAAGGTCCGCCGTCGGAAATTCGCTGCGTACAAAGTTCTCGCTTTCCAGAAAACGGAGCATCGGGACATACGAATTCAGCACGCTGCGCAACTGTTCCTGCACATTTTGTTCCGTCCAGACAGTCCTATCGCCAAGATCAAAAGAAAGTGCTGACGTCGGCGGCAATTTTTCGCTGTTTAATCCCGAATAAATCTGAATCAGCTCCAGCACATGCCGCTCCAGGAAGCTGAACTGCTGTTCTGCTGCCACGATCGATTCTGCCAGCCCATAATACTGCTTCAGGGGCACCGGCAGACGCACAAAGAACCGCCGCAGGGTAATTTGGGCATCGCCTCGGCTCGCTTTCACTTCCATATCAAGGAAAACATCGACCACAGTGTCCAGAATGACAACTTCCGTTTCCTTATCAAGCTCATCTACTGTTATGGCAAATCCCTGCTCGCGGAACGGCTGATAATCCTCTAAACAGCCTGCCAGCTTCCCGTCTATAAAGCGAGCCAACTGTGCTTCTAGGGCATCGTCCGGGTCTTTCGAAGCAAAAAGTTCCGGCTTTTTTGAAGCAAAAGCAATCGCATTTTCGCTATTGGGGTTTGCATTATACTGCCAGTACGGAACAGCATGAGAAGCGAGCGTTATCCCATCCGCATCCGTCGGATCAAACGCAGAGAATTCGCCAGCAAGAGCGGGATCGATGTAGCCCCCTTGCTCGCCCAGCAAGCGCACGCCTTGCTCGCCGACTTGCTGCAGGCAGTTGACGGTATATGTTTGCAGCGGCTGGAATTCCTGGGGCACGTCTTCCAGCACCGGCTCTTTGGCCGTGCTCAGGGGCTCTTTAACGATGGTCTTAGCCAAAAAAAGCAAAGCGGCAAACGCAAAGAGAATGAGGATGCCGACGATAATGAACACCGTCACTTGGCCTTTTCGGGATGGAAAGAAGACAGTTCTGTTATACGCTCCGCTTCTCCAATACGCTCCGCTAGCAGAACACCCTCTTTTTAGCTGCATGCTGAGTAAAAAGAGAAAGAAGTGTGGTATATAAAGGTTTTTATGAAATGATATTTATTATATAAGTGAGCTAGAAAATTAAAAGAGGGTGCATCTACTTCATTTCAGAGCGAGAGTGATGCTACTAAAAAATAGCGACATATTTATAAAGTGCTTCTATTTCTTCATTTGCTTATGAGACAAATATCTGATGTGAGTAGCCTTGTAAACGCCATGACCGGAGAACCATTGGCTAGAGACATTCCTCGTATCAAGAGGGCTGTTCAAAGATCTCTTGGTTCCTCTTTCATCTGTGGATATGTCGCAGCAGAAAGAGAGGCTTATGACTTAGTTGTAAATCTCCTTATTCGAGAACTAGGGATACTTTCAAAGAATATACATGAAATACTGCCCCCGCTCCCCTGCTACATTGGTCACTCTTACTTTCTAGAGCGAAAGGAAGAATACCTAGGTTCTCCAGACGACGTCCATCTTGTTAAAGCTCTGGGCTTTGAAACAATAGAGGCGATTCAAAATGAAGGGAGGTGGCGTATCGGCCATGATTACGACCAAGCTTTTGAATACACCGGAAAAGGATATTGGGATGGACCAAAGATTGTGCGAGTTACACACCTTGGGTACTCATTAGGAAAAGAAACATACGAGAAAGCAATGGAAGCTGCAACAGGTTCTCAATTTAAACATTTCTTGTGGGAAATAACAG
>Ga0209541_10011816_pt1 | contig 13606 bp, 17 predicted proteins | sample RifCSPlowO2_01_FD_184027 | JGI IMG/M metagenome (GOLD analysis project Ga0209541, IMG submission 184027) | Groundwater microbial communities from Rifle, Colorado - Rifle CSP2_plank lowO2_0.1 (SPAdes) (version 2) | ecosystem: Environmental > Aquatic > Deep subsurface > Groundwater | place...
AAGCGCTGGCGGACAAGGGCCAGGGGATTTTGTATTCCAAGTCGGGATTTCCTTTCCTGCTTCAGACAGAAATCTCCCTTATCTATACGCAAGGGGGCAAAGGGAGGAGGATCCACCATCTCGTGCTGGCTCCCGACCTTGACGCCGTGAAGAAAATCACGGAGTGGCTTCTAACAAGAGGCCGCGTCGATTACGACGGGCGCCCCATCTTCGGCATCCCGTCGCCGGAGTTCGTAGAGCGGCTCAAGGCGATTGATGAGCGCATCGAGATCGTCCCCGCGCACGCCTGGACGCCCTGGTTTGGGGTTTTAGGCGCGAATGGCGGCTTCAATTCAATCAAGGACTGCTTCCAGGATATGGAGAAGCATATCTTCGCATTGGAGACGGGCCTTTCTAGCGACCCTAAAATGAACTGGCGCCTCAGCGCGCTCGACAAGTACACGCTCGTCTCAAATTCGGATCTTCATTCCTTCTGGCCGTGGAGGATGGGGAGGGAGGCGAATGTCTTTGAGCTCAAAGGACCGGCATACGCGGACATCATCAAAGCGATGAAAACCCGGGAAGGATTCGTCGAAACTATAGAAGTCGACCCCGCGTTCGGCAAGTATCACTGGACCGGCCACCGCGCGTGCAATGTCAGCGTCTCTCCGTCAGAGGCCAGGCAACTCAAGAATGTCTGCCCGGTCTGCAGGAAAACGCTCACCGTTGGAGTCGAGCAGCGCGTCGAGGAGCTCGCGGACAGGCCCGAAGGGTTCGTGAAGAAAGACGCGGTGCCCTTCAAGAGGATCATCCCCCTCTCGGAGCTTCTCGCCCAGGCAACGGGCAAGCTCGTCTCGTCGAAGACAGTATGGCAGCTCTATCACAGCCTTGTCTCCGGCGGGAAGACAGAGTTTGACATCCTGCTCCGGATGCCAGAAGACGAGATCGCGAAGCTTGCGGGCGAGCAGATCGCCGCAGCCGTCAGTGCCAACCGCCAGGGCAAGATTTCCGTCGTGCCGGGCTATGACGGGGTCTATGGGATCCCACAAATCCCAGGCGGAGTTCGTCCCGCGCCTTTGAAATCAGGGAGCGCTCCCGACGTGAAACAGCGCTCGCTTTCCGGCTTTCTCTGAAAAGGAGCGTTTTCTCCGTCGGAGTCTCCGACGCCAGAATCAAAACATTTATATATCTGCTTCATCAGGAGTGGCGCAGGCGGGGTGAACCTCGTCGATATCTACAACAGAGGGAAAAACCAATGGCAAAGAAAATCGCGAAGGTTGGGGTAAAGAAGCAGAAGGGATACCTGTATTTCGTCGACAAGCGTGGCAATGTCGCCCGCGCCCAGATGGCCCGCGGAAAGAAGAGAGGCAAGGGCAAGGTCGAGGTTGTGGCGAAGGTCGGCATCAGGAAGCAGGCGGGAATGCTCTACTTCATCGACAAGCAGGGGGACATCTCCGGCGCTGTCATGAGCCGCGGAGGAAGGAAGAGGAGGCGCTAAGCCTCTCCTTTTTCTTTTTATAATAGCGAGCACAAATTTTTCATATATTTTCTCGCTATTACGCTCGGAAACAGGCTTCTGTTTCCGGCGTCCCGGAAATCTGCAGATTTTCGTGATATTTGAAGAGCATAACAAATTCCAATTAATTACTTATGCTCTTCATTTTCAGGCTTTTTTGAGTCAATCGGAACGTCAATTTTCTTTAGGTTTCACTGGTGATAGCCCCATATCCATCTGAATTATTTTTGTTTGAATATTTGGTATTGTCTTAATTAAGATACTTTAATATAGGAGTTCTTTTATAGCTTTGATTTGAGGTGGATTAGGCATGGCTCGTCCCAGAGGAAAAATATCGGCAGTTTGTCAGAACAAGGAGTGTGCATTTTATCGCAGAGAAAGTGGAAAGGATTTGGTGAAGCGGGGGTTTAATCGTGCAAGAACGCAGCGGTATTTTTGTCTGCATTGCGAGACTTATCTTGTTGAGACAAAAGGAACTCCGATGTACCGTCGGCGGTTAAGCGAGAGGAAAGTCAAGCAGCTCTGCGAATTGCTCGTCGAGAAGAACGGCGTGCGCTCGGCCGCGCGCTTAACAAAGTTGAATAAGAACACCGTCGTAAACTGGCTGAACAATCTTGCAGAGCATGCGACAGCTATCAGCGACTATCTTGTCAAGAATCTCGATCTCTCGACGTATGAAGTTGACGAGTTCTGGGCGATGGTTAAAAAAAACAAAAGAAGGTTAAGCCCGACAGCCCGACGAGAAATCGCGAAGGCGACGCGTGGACGTACACCTGCTTCAAGCGCGAATCTTACTTCTTCGTAGCATTTGCCGTCGGAAAATGGACACAAGCAACGTGCCGCCATATGCTCGCACAGGTCGCGAGACGTGTTGACCTTCCAACATTTGAGTACCGCCTCACCATTTTCTCCGACGGAAACGACGACTACACCTATGTCCTGCCGGAATTCTTCAGGACCGATACCATCAACTACGGGCAGCTTGTCAAAATCAGGGAGAAGGGAACGGTCGTCGACAAACTCCACCGCATCGTATTTGGGAATCCTTCAAGAGGCACCATTGAGACGACAGACGTGGAAAATTCCAATGGGATTCTTCGAGAGCGCATTGGAAGAATTGTCAGAGAGACAAAGTGTTACGCTAAGAACATCGACTGTCTTTCAAATGCCGTTGGACTCTTCCAGTTCTACTGGAATTTTATGCACGAAATGCGCAAGAACCTGACGCCAGCAAAAATCGAAGGCATCTCAGCAAAAATCTGGACGTGGGGAAACCTGCTGCATTATAGAATTAAAGTATCTTAGATGGTACAATACCTAAATTTTCTTAAAATGTAATCACTCACAAGAGAATAAGCCAAAAAGTGGAGGGTCTTTATAAACAAAATGGAAAACTATAAAAACTAGTATACTCCTTTCTATACTAATATATAGTAAAAGGCAAAACTGTGACAGAGCCATTTTGCCTTTACTTATCACGAACGGACAGGTATTGCCCAATACGTACTGACCGTGAGTATACATCATGGAATCGCCTTCGAAGCTCAAGCGATGGGTTAGCACGAGGTGGAGCTTCATTGTGGGGGCAGTAGTTGTCCTCAGCCTGCTTATCTCGGCGCTTTGGTACAGCTGCACCGGTTTTATCTGCGATGTCGTCCGCGACAACAAGGCGCTCATCTTCACCAAGCTCGGCCGGTACCTGCCAAAGATGGTTACTGTCCTGCTCATCTTCCTCTTCTTCAAGGTTGGCGCGACGTTTTTCTTCGAGATGGCCCTGCCCAAGTTGCTGCGCCTTGTCCATCTGGAGCACCGCCTCGTCGGATCGAAGCGGATCGGCAGGGTCGCCTGGTGGGCCATTTTCACGCTCCTCACGCTCACCATCATGATCGGCCATGTCGGCGCGCTGGTGGCGAACCTGGGCCTCATCGGCTTGGGGCTCACGTTTGCCCTGCAAAAGCCCATCCTCAACTTTGTCGGCTGGCTCACCCTTACTGCCAAAGGAACGTTCCGGGAAGGCGACCGGATCCGCGTCGGGAATATTCGCGGGGACGTTCGCGAGATCCAGATCATGAACACCGTGCTGGAAGGCCTGCTGGAAGCCTCTGACACCAAGAGCAACAAGGTGCTGACCTTCCCGAACGAGTTTGTGCTCACGATGGAGGTGGAGAATTTCACCAAGGACAGCAATTATGTCATGGACGAGATGAAGATCGGCATCACATACGAAAGCAACTATCGCAAGGCCGCGAAGCTCCTCGAGACGATTATCGTGGCCCATATCAAGAAGAACAAGAAGTCCTACATCCGCCAGATCATCCGCCAGCAGGAGCAGGTCGACCGGGGCCTCGGAAAGCTGCTCTCCCAGAAATACATCACGAACAAGGAGCAGAAGGAGCTGTCCAACTTCCGCGTCGAGGAGCAGGAGCTCAAGCGCGACATGGAGGAGCTGGAGATGCTCGAGGATGAGTTCAGGCCCCGTGTGCGCATCGAGCTCGCCGACAGCGCCATCCTCCTCATCCCGCAGTTCTTCACCCCCTATGACCAGAAGAAGAAGACGCGCACGGAGATCATCCTCAACTTCCTGGACGCAATCAAGGCCGAGAAGGACATCGAGATGGCCTATCCCCATGTGCAGATTGTCAGCGAGGTGGAGAAAGCGGAGATCGTGCAGCACGCCGCCGCCCATGGCCTCCAGACCACGCTCCAAAAGGCATTCTTCGAGCAATAAATCTGATATCCCAAGACACGTTCGCAAATATTAAGCGGATATAAAATAGAAAAACGCCCGCGCGAGGATAACTCACTAAACGTTCGTAACCTCCGCGCGGGCCCGCTCTCCAAATCAATGCATTTCGCTGTCGTAATCGAACGCCCGCGCGAGGCTTGAGGCTCTAACGGCGTATCACCCAACTTCTACCCTAACAGACGCGATTTTAGAGGGAAATTGAATATGAGCTTGAGTTCAGAATAAAAGACTAAAATGGCAGACACGAACCGGATTTATTGCGGCAGGGGCTTGATGTATGTCCGGCAAATGGAACGGCTCGCTTCTTCTATGCTTTCCCTGAGAAACAAAGAGATCCTACATGACTATCGCTCCTTCTTACTTGCCAAAGGAGTTGGCGAGCTCCGCGTCTCGAAGCTCCTCTCCCAGATGCAGAGACTCGCGGAGAGTCTTCCCATTGACCTGGATAAAGTGCAGCAGCGCGAACTTCAGGAACTCGTAGCCAATTTCAACAGCAAGCCAGAATACTCAGACGAAACCAAAGCGGATTATCGGCGCTGCATTAAGCAGTTCTATGCATGGTTCGAGGATAACGATGCCAGGCTCGCAAACCCAGAAACTCGAGAGACCGCCCAAAAAGTGTATAGATACCTCAAAACCCAAGTCTCGCGCACTTGCAGGCTAAAAAAGGTCGATTTCAGCAACATCATAACCGAAGATGACCTAAATCGGGTTATTGGGCATTGCCGAAACATCAGGGAGAAAGCTTTCCTGAAGCTGCTCCATGAGGCCGGCTGCAGGGTGGGGGAGTTCTTGAATATCCGCCTGAAAGACATTCAGATCATGAAGAATCGGGCGCTTATCATTGTGGACGGCAAGACTGGAGAACGTCGCATTCCAGTTGTGAACAGCCTTCCCTTCTTGGTGCAGGCCCTCGAGGTTCACCCCTTCTCCCGGGAGCCGGATCGGTATCTTTGGCTGGGGGAGAGTCGAAGCAATCTCTACGAGCCCTTGATGCACCGCGGCGCCCAGAAGCTCATAGATCGATGCTTTGAAAGGGCGGGCGTCAATAAAAAGCATAACTTCCATTGGTTCCGGCATTCCCGGGCCACCCTCTTAGCTCCGCGGATTACCGAGAGTCTTCTTTGCAAGTATATGGGTTGGACGCTTGGCTCACAGCAAGTGCGGCGCTATGTTCACCTTTGTACCGAGCAGCTGGAGAGCGCAGTCCTGGAGATGAATGGCCTGAAAGACCATGAAGAGCAGAAGAGTGAGCAGCCCAAGGTTTGTGTTTGCGGAACATTGAATGAAGGCCAGGCCCGATATTGCTACCGGTGCGGCAACCCACTCAGTATGGATATTGTCATCCAGGATCAGGAGGTCCTCAAGCAGGAGACTGATGATAGGCTCAAAGTTTACGCTGAGATTATGGCGAATCCAGAGAAGCGGCGGCAATTCGAGGAGTTCAAGGCCATCTTCTTCAAGAAAACAACGGAGGCAAAACCATTACTGAAAAACGAAGATTAGAGGACTACTCCTCGGCAGCGCTTGAAATGGCCTTGAGGATTTTGGAAATTCAAGAGCAGGAGAGAAAGAACGGGATGCACCATTGCCCAACGTGCACTTGTAGAAAGAAATAAAAAAATAAAGGACGCGCTGGCCCTACAAATCCGGGTCTCTCGCAAGGGAAAGGCGCTCCTCTTCCGGCCCAAGCTTCGAGGTCACAAACTCAATCCGTGCGAGGCGCAGGGCGAAGAGCTCCCCACACTTGAAGCAGCGCAACGGGTCATACTTTTCGTGGGTCATGCTATCGCTGCTTAGATCCAGATCTCCAGCTTGAGGGGTGATAGTCTTGCAATGGGGGCACACTAGCTGCATGATTTCGGTAAGACGGCTATGTGGCGATGCTGTAACTGGGATGTACTCTGTTGGCAGTCCCATCTCCCTCATCACTTTACTCATCTCTGGCGAGACTAGTTCCTGAGTTGTCGGTGCCTTCTTCTCGGTGGTTGTTTTCATGTTGTCATCCCCTCTAGCTCTTTCCCATACTTCGCTTTGATGGCTTCCTGCACGAGCTTGCTCCGCTCGCCCTTCTCTTTGCCCTGGAGCCAGGCGGCCATGTCCCCGGGCAGATACACTTGGATGGTTGGCATTTTTGGCCTCATTTATATATCTAGCTAGCTATATAACTAGACATATATTTAAATATTGTGTTTTGCTAGCTGTCTAGCTATGGGGAAAAGGAAGCAATTTGCGTTCAATATCGACGAAGAACTGCATAAGCAGTTTGCCATTAAGGCTATCCAAGAAGGAGAGACAAAGACTAATTTACTGATAAAATGGATCAAGGAATTTATCCAAAAAGACAAGAAATGACGACGGTATATCTACTGCGGTATCTACACCCCCCTCGTTTCTGATGCAAAAAGTTTATATATGATTCTGTCCCAACATGGGCCATGTCGCCACAGATTGTGTTTGAGGAGCTAGGGGATGCCGAAAAAACGCTCCTTCTTCAGGCCTACGATTACAATGTGGATCCACAGGGCTTCATCCTAAATAAAGCAGGAAATAGGATTAAATCAGATGAGATCCCAGATGAGTACCTTTCTTTGAAGAATGTCGCGCTTGTATCCGGTTCTTTGACTTTGATTCAGGCCACACCCTCCTCAATTTCCAGGCTTATTCGGAAACAGGGGGAGAATCATGTCAATTCCAATTGATACGATTCTTTCTAATATAGACCAAATGGTGTTTACAGATGCGGCCAAGTATCTCGTCGCCAATAAGATATTTGATATAGCCCAAAAGGGGTATGAAAAAATTAAAGTTATACTAAGGGTAAAATGGGAGTTACATCACTACGCAATCGTTCCGAATAAGCAAGAGGCTTTGATCCTTGAGGAATTAGGAAAACATCCTGATTATCGAACAGTCGCCTCTCTGATTCCGAAACATCGATATATAGACATAATAAGAACTGGATTGCTTGTCAAAAACTACATAGAAAAAGGTGATGAACCTAGCAAAATACGCAGTAAAGAGATAAAACTGATGGTGGTTAGGAGAATAGATGGAATAACCCTAACGAAGATGATACACTTAACAACTACCCCCTATTTTGGCCTAGTTTTAAGGTACCTATGGCGTCAAAAACAAAGCGGGTATACTGAATCACAACTTCTGGAAGAGTTTGATAGCATTATCACAGAATGGGATGCAGATCAGTATCTGCCAGTTAAGAGTAATTACACCGTCACACAAATAAAAAGGTTCTGTACAAAAAACCTCTTAGCAGAAAGGAGAAAATTCTTTCTGATGGGTATGAATGTAGCTGCTGAGAAGATTGAGAGCGCATTAGCCCAATTAAAAAGCATTAGAGCATTTTCTAATGGCGGGTATTCTGTAACCACCAGTCGAGAAGAAGACGAGTATACTCATGACACCCGGATTGAGGTCATAGTTAGAAAGAAGCAGATATTGGATAAGATTCTTGATGATGCGAACCTTGGTTAAATTAGAATCCGGCTTACGCCTTCTAGGCCAGTATGCGCAAGTTTTAAATCTCGGTTCCGCATACTGAAGATGCGCAACTTGCGCTTTTGGGGATGGAAACATGAATCTGAAAAAACACAAAGGAGAATTTTTGACGGGCATCGCCATCGCGATGGTCTTATTCTTAGCAGAGGGAATAAAGGAAGCAGTTCTGGGGTTGCTTGCGAGCTGGGGTATCACCGATTGGCAAGCATCACTTATCGCTTATGGACTGGTCGGTGGCGCCCTAGCATTCCTCTTCTTCAACGCTATAAAGAAGGACGGCTAGCTCCACATCCGCGCCACCAAATCCTCGGGTCTGATGTGTGTGTAAATCTGCGTTGTCGCCACCTTGCTATGCCGCGCGAGGCGCTGCACCTCTAGGGTGCTCCACCGCTTGGCCACGATATAGTATGTGATGCCTGAGTGCCGCAGGCAATGGAAGTGCAGGTCCTTCCCAAGAACTTTCTTTGCGTTCTCCTTGAACTTGATTTGAAGCGCGCGGACCTTGCAACCCACCGGAAGATGCTTGAGCATCTTCATGACTTCCGGCGCAATCGGGATAACCGCGTCCTTGCCGCCCTTGCCCTGGACAATCCTGAGAAGCTTGAGCTGCTTGTCCACGTTCTCGGGCTTGAGGTTTACAACCTCCGATACGCGCATGCACTCAAAGAAGCCGAGCATGAAGGCTAACCGGTGATGAGGTTTCTTTGTAGCTTGCACCAGCTTATGGAGCTCTTCTTGTGTGATTACTTCAGGCAATCTGAGCGCCATTATCCACCTCCGAGCAGCCAGCGCCACGCAGTCAGCGCGCCGAAGGCCGCGAGAGCTAGGAGAGCTAGAATGCCAAGGATAGCCAGAGGCCACAGCCAGGCGGTGGGCTTTTTGGGGGTGCTTAATGTTTCTGTCATCATGGATTCCTCCAATACTTCCACATCCGCTGCAGGCCTGCGGCCATCAAGCCGATCCCGACGCCGAGCATTTCGCTTTTGTCCATTCTGCATTTCATGTAAAATTAATGGAATTTCATTCCAAGATATTATACCTGAACTTCCTACCCTTCTCTGGTACGATTAAGGAGTGCCTGTACCCTCCTTTGTCTTTCACTGGCTGCCCGATCCCGCTTTGCCTTTTTGGTTGCCTTGATGCGCGCGTCATTAACTTCCTTCAAATCAACAAACTGGTAGCCTTTTTCCTTCTCCATGAGGCGCTTTATAGAGAAGCTACTCGTGGCATAGGTTCCTGGCTGCTTGCAGTAGATGGTCACCATGCCGCCGCGCTTGCTGACATTCAGCTGTGGGGTTTTTGTGGTGCTGTTCATGTGTAAAAAATACCTCCTTCCGGGGTAAGCGTTCCGTCCTCCTCAAGCTCAGCCATGAGCTTATTCAGCAGGTCGCTTGTGATGCCGATGTCCCTTGCCCTGGAGAGCAGCTGGAGCTGTGGGATATACATCCCGGACACTTCTCGGAGCTCAGCGACGATGCCTCGAAGAGCGTAGCGCTCTAACATTCTTTCTTCGGTGTAAGGTTCTTCATTTTGCTTTCTGGGATTTTTCATGTTTTTCACCTGCTCTTTGTTTTCCTAAAAAACCAACCGCAGGTCACGCAACGATACAGCGGTCCTTTCCTGGCTGTTGCGGATCTGCGGAATTGAACCTGCCAGCTTCCACATTTTGGGCATTGAGCTGAGGTCATGCAACCCTCCAGAGCGTCGCGGTATGCCCGCTCACTTTGCACCGGCGCGTGCCTGCTTCTACAACCTTGCGCTCCTTTGCCAGTTCATTTCTGCGTGGTCTCACTTTGTTTGGATCGTGGAAGCCGAGGCCTTGAGCGATCTCCTGGTCTGTCAGTGGTCCGCGCTGCTTGAGGAAGGCCATAATCTGCTCATGGATGCCTCGGATTTTGGCAGGGTCGGCGCGGAGCTCCTCATAAGCGCCTAGGGAGGTTTGGCGCATCAAGCGGCCGTCAATGTCTATGATCTCGCTCATGCTTGCCTCCTTCCAAAGTTTACAATCTTAGAATCAAGTTCAGCGATCTTCTTGGGGAGTTCTCTCAAAGCGCTGCGCGCGTGCTCAAGGTCCCAGAGAAGCATCTCGCGCTGTACTTGCAAACGAATTAAGAGGCGCTCCTCGAAACGCGCGGCCTCGCGCTGGCGATAGCTGGAAATCATTTGAGCACCTGCCAGAAGCCGGCGCGAGGCTCGAAGGCCATGCCATCGCGTGCCAGCTCTTTCAGCCAGTCCTGGAGTTTGCCACACGCCACTGGGGTGACGGCTGCCTCAATCGCCTCAAAGGGATGGATACCTTCATGATCTCCGAGCCAGCAGTAAAGCCCGGGCTTGTCCCAGAATTGGCCATTTTGCTTCACTCCTTCACATTTATGTGTGGAATCCTGAAAATCTGTGAAGGAAAGGTCTTTTTCAGAAATTTGCTTCACGGAATTTTCCTTCACATTTTCTATGTTTTCTTCACGTTCCTTCACATCATTTCCTTCTTTTTGTGTGTGTTGTGAAGATTGTGAAGAAAATGAAGAAAAAATACAACTTACATACTCTCGCCATTTGTTGAAGGAAAGCCGCCAGCCATTTCCAGTCCGGGAATGCTCACGAAATTCAGCAAGTCCGAATCCGTCAACAACGCGCGTGATGGTTTTGGGGTGGGCCTGGATAGATTCAGGAAGGTTCTTGCGAATCTCGGAGTTCAGAATGAGTTGCGGCGCGTTCGGCCTGGTGGCATCAAAGAGAGTATCAAGAACACGGGCTACCTCCCATTCAAGCGTTCCTTCCTCCTGCTGTGCGCCCTCTTTTAGTCTCAGCATCGCCTTGGCAAAGCCATAAACCTCATTGTACACGTCTTTGTCGATCAAAGAGGCAATTGCCAAGAGTGGCCGCCACAGCTCAAGCTCTCGCGCCCTCAACCCATCCACCTGCACCACATCGAACGCCTTCAGAATATCCTGCCATGAGTGCAGCCCGAGGAGATAAAGTTCGCTTCGCAGCTCCTCGAAAACTGGATCTCCTGCGTTCGGCTCCATGTTCACTCGGTCATCCCCGAAGCTAGGCTTTGAGATGTGCACCTGTAGCGCCCGGTCTTCGAGTGCCCCATAGAGGCCGTTTATGCTTCCGACGATGCATGGAGAATACGTGCCGTATCGCATCGTTACGAACTTGTTGCCTACCTTCTCAATACGAGGGACGTAAGAGCCGCGTGCATAGCTGGAATTGAGAACCTCAACACGGGCGTCATGCTCCACTTTGCCCTTCTGAATGCGGAAAAGCCCTTCGGCTTCGTCTATAATCTTCGTGGGTCTCTGCTCGTGTACCTCGCGAAAGAGAACTGCCTCCGTCGGTGAAATCATGACAGGCGTGGAGTTGAAAGCAAGAAATGAAATTAGGCGCATCGTCTTCGTTTTTCCGGAGCCCTTCATGCCGCGCATTTCCAAGAGAGGGAATGCGGGGAAAATCTGGAAAACATAAGTCGCGATTACCCATAAGGCCAGGACCGAATAATAGGCGGTCGGATGGAGATAGAGGAATTTTTCAAATTGGTCTCGAATGGATTTATGGATTTCTGCGACGTCGGAATTATTTCCCCCGATCAATGCATACGCCGAAATTGTCTGCAGGTTCATCCGTAAAGACATTGCGGACGGCATGGCCTCAAAACGAATGCCTAGCCCCTTGATTTCTCCCCCAAAAATCTCAAAGAAGCGCCCTGTTGAAGTGAGCACGGCTGGGCGCATATCCTGGCGAGTTCCGATTTTGTGGCCATTTTTATCGAGGACATCGACTTCTCGCGGGAGCAGGAATCCATAGCCAAAAAAATCGGCGTGCTGGAACTGAGAAAAAGGGACCGGAGCGAGGATTTCGTCAGGGTTGAAAATGAATCCTGACATCGCCGCTTCATTCCTCTTTCGATCATGATGCGGATTCCAAGAGCCGGCCACCCATTTCTCATTCGGAGGAGTGGCCGGCTCGCGCTCGCCCTCGGAGCCGGCCGGTACCGGTGAAACGCTTGGAAAACTTGCGCTGGGCGAGGAGGAAGGGGAGGGGGTGCTCATTCTGGAACCTCCGCAGGAGGGAATAAAAGACTGGAATCACATTTCAGCACATTCGCCATTTTTAGCCGAAGAGGCAGCGCGGGGTTTTTGTGCCCATGTAAAATCATAGACATCATGCTCCGGCTCACGCCGCAGTCTTCGGCGAAGGAAGCGATACTATCATAGCCCCTATCTAGAAGCAGGGTTTTAATGCGCTGATAACGCGAAGTTACGCTATTAGGCATTAAAAAAAGGTCAGGCTGGCTCATTCTGCGCCCTCCAAAAATTTAACTTGCTGTTGGGCCTCTAAGAAGGCTCGGACTGCCTGCAGTTCCGAGGGGAGCTGAGCCTCAAGCTCAGGCGCGAGCTTCTGCATCTTTACCTCCAGGGCTGATAACAAGCCGCGATTCTTCATCAACTGACACGCTGACAGCATCCTTCGCTCGAAGATCATGGTGATGGCACCATTCGATCGGCAATGAAACATACAGACTGCCCGAAATGGCAGAGAGCTTTCTAGGCCGCATGTTGAGGATTGTTGTTCCCATGTTGAAAATTTGGGGATGTTCTTGGCATATTCATTTTCCCCTTGAAATCTAGTATACATGGGTAAATCTTTAATTTTTCAAGAAAAACCTTTTTTTAATGGTAAAACCATAAGATTTATATAGGTGTATCCCTAAACCTTTCTTTATGGGTAATAGGAAACGTGGAAGACCTGCTGGTTCGCATAAACTGGACTATCGTCGCGGATTAAAACCTTTCTCTCCGACGGAGGAGAGGGTAATCGTGACGCTGCTTAATTTCAGAAGGTCTGATTTTGAGGATTCGTTTCGAGATACGAGAAAAACCTTGAGCAAATTGAATCTCGAATGGCAAGAGAGGATACAACGTATTATGGGACATAAACGAAAGCGTATAGAAGACAAGATCGGGAAAAATACTGAGGTCAAAGCGCATTTGAGGAGAAGAAGCGAAGTACTCCAAAAGTTATTTGTGAACTCTTTAGAGACTGAAAAAAAACTTGTAAATTCCAAGACGATTCATATCGAAAATCCAAAGCAACCGATTAAGGAGTTTGTGAATGTCTGGAAGGAATACGACGATAAGAAAAAAAGTTATTCCGCTCTTGAAGACTTTCACAACACACTCAAACTATGGGGGCATATTCTCAACTTCAAAGTCGAGGACGCGAACTTAAGCCCTGAAAAATATCGTGCCCATGATTCCACCAAAAGTTCTCTCGACGGATGGTTGTCAGCTGACATTATTGTGAAACAAGCCAACGTTCCAAAAAATAAGGTATGGGATATCCTTAAAAAAGCGTTATGTGAAGAGAGGGGGGCATTAGAGACCCAGGAGTTCCATTACCCCGATCAGAACAATATAGACAGATCCTTTCCAATTTTCAGACTGAGACAAGACAGCTCTAACTATCTCCTCCTATGGTTATACTTCTCCATTCGTGGCAAAGCCCAGGAGTTTTTTGAGAGTGATTTCGGTTCGCTAATCCGGACCCCATACGGCGGCATTTCAAAGGTTTTGGGATCTTTACAGGATGACCCGGAGCACGTTTTCCAGCTGATTAGCTGCGAGTTGGGAGGATACCCCAATAAGTTTGAGGAAATCTGGGAAGCAACTTCAAGCAAAAAACAAGAAGAAAAAGAGGGCTTTACGCCCATAGGTTCTAACGCCCGCGCGAGGATTTGAACCCCGGATCTTCAGGTGTTTGCAGGGAGTTCCGCTGCCGCAACCTGACATTCTATGTGCTTCATGCAAAGCATGTCCAAGCTAAACTACGCGGGCTTGCGGCTG
>Ga0209541_10011817_pt1 | contig 13606 bp, 14 predicted proteins | sample RifCSPlowO2_01_FD_184027 | JGI IMG/M metagenome (GOLD analysis project Ga0209541, IMG submission 184027) | Groundwater microbial communities from Rifle, Colorado - Rifle CSP2_plank lowO2_0.1 (SPAdes) (version 2) | ecosystem: Environmental > Aquatic > Deep subsurface > Groundwater | place...
CCTGTTACGAGAGGAATGATTATGTTTTGTTAAAGCAATTTAATTATTTTTTTAAAATCTTGAGTGAAAGGTTGAGGGGTGAAAATGATTGATAACTCTAGGACTGTAAAAGAATCTGGAAATGTTTATACTAATCCAAGAGATAGTGCTTTAAGGAGGGGTATTAGAAAAAATATTTTTCCTTATATTTTTACATTAAAAATACCAGCAATAACTCAGATTATGCTTGACAAAGATATAAAAAAACAATTTAAAAGATTAAAACCAGGGATAGTTTTAGATGTTGGTTCATGGGATTCTCCTTATAAAAAATATATACCTTATACAAGATATTTAAGGTTAGATATTGATGATACAACTAAACCTGATGTTGTTTCAGATGTTCATGAAATTAAATGCAAGTCTGATGTTTTTAATACAGTAATTGCAACAGAGGTTTTAGAACATCTTTATGAACCTCAAAGAGCAATAAATGAACTTTATAGAATTCTTAAACCTGGAGGAGTTTGTATAGCATCTACAAGATTTATTTATCCTTATCATCCAGTTCCAAAGGATTATTATAGGTATACTTGGGACTCTTTAAAATATCTTTTTAGGAATTTTAGTCATGTTGAAATTTATTCTCATGGAGGGAAGATTCATGTGATATGGCAGTTAATAAATCATCGGAAGGCTGTTGGAATCTTTCTGAATATATTTAACCCTATTATTGCAATGATTCCTGCAAGAAATTCCTTGACTCCATTGGGATTTGTTGTTTATGCTAGGAAATAAAATATTCTACTCTTCTTTTATTCTATAAAATAACCAATCACACAAAGTTATTTTATTTTTAACATATTTAATTTTATAGATTGTTCACCCCTTATTTTTCAATCCCCATATTATTCTTCTTAATTTTCCATAGGCTAATTTGCTTAAACTTATCTCTTGTTTAGTTGGACAGTTTTTACATAAGGGATTAGTTATAATTCCAGATTTAAATTCTCTTCTAAGATTAATCATAGATTCTCCTTCCCAGATCTCAAGCAATGTTTGTTTTTTCAGATCTCCTAAAACTACCTTTTCATCATAATCAAAACAACAAGGAACTACCTTTCCACTTGCTACTACTGAGAACCCTACCCATGATTCAGAGCAATGAGCTCCTGAAGATTTATAGGGAGTTCCATATTGATATAACTCTGAGTTTGAGCCGTCAAAAACCTTATACCCTACTTGTTGAACATTTACAATCCCTAGATCATTCCAAATCTTTTTAAATTTTTCAAAACTATTTTTTAATGTCTCATTCATTATTCCACTAATATGAATCTCCACATCACTATTCAATTGTCTTTTTATTTCCAATAAATTCCTAACATTCTCCTTTGCTAGTTCATAATCCGCGTTTTGCCCACGATAGAACTTATATTGTTCGTCGTTTAAACCATCAATAGAAATACCAATTGAACTAACTCCTGCCTTTAGAATACTTAAATTATTCTTTTTGGTTAAGAGATTGGGGTTTACTGCTAACATTGTTTTTATATTTCTATCCTCACAATACTTAATCATTTTATCTAGTTGGGGGTGCATTAAAGGGTCTCCAAATTGGGAGAAGTCCATACCTGTGTTCCACTTAGCTTGGTCAATTATTTTTTTAAAGAAATCTAAATCCATAAATTCTATTTTTCTTTTCATATACCTTCTAGGACAACATCTACAGGTCATCATACATGCATTTGTTGGTTCGATTGTTCTTATGATTGGTTTTCCTAATGGCTTATCTAATCTTAGTTTCTCAGAGATATAATTCAAAGGTTTATTCATTTTGTTTTTCTACTTAATTCTAAAAAATATGAAATCACAATGTGTCAATGCTCCTGATGCAGCATATCTCGAATTAATTTGAATTATACCTCCAAAACCAAATTTTTTTAATAAATTAAATGTATCTCCGATATTTTTTTCTTCAGAAAAATAATCCCGAAAACAATGTTCTAATTGGATTATATCAATTTCTTTTAGCTTATCTCCAAAACCTTTTAAAACTTCAAATTCGTGCCCTTCTGAATCTATTTTTAAAAAACACGGTTTTTTAATTTCCAAATTTAAATTATCAAATCTATCTAAATGTACTTTTATTTTTTTAAAATGTTCAATTGGTTCAAAATCCGAATGGTGATCTTTTAATGGTTTATGTAATGTGGAACAAGCATCCCAACCTTCATTATAATAAAATGTTTTCTTTTCTTTTTTATCTGATAGACCAATATTAAAAAACTTTGTATTTATATTGTCCTTAAACTTAAAAACATTAGGTATAGGATCAAAAGCATAAATTTTAATATGAGGATAAAAATATTTTGCAGTTCTTATAAGGTCTCCTTTATTAGCACCAACATCTATATAGGTTTTTAAGCCATTTTTAATTAATCCTTTAATTCTTAAAAATGTAATAAGATGATTAGGACTAACACCAATAAAATAACCTAAAGAAGCCTCGGGATATTCAATAAATTTTAATAATTTCGATTTTATGGTCATTGTTAAAGATATATCTCATATCTTTTTAAATATTATGTAGATTACTTGCATATCACAATAAATAAAAACCCCTTTTAATTAGCTGACCAATGAAAGAAAAAAATTATGAATTAGATCACAATTTAAAGATAGTTGCAAAGACTTCTTTGATTATTTTTATAGGACTTATAATTTCTAAATTATTAACATATGCTTATAGAATAATTATTGCAAGGCAATCTGGTCCGGAGGTCTATGGTTTTTTCTCTATTGCTTTAATGATTTTTGGATTATTTGCAATGTTTGCTTCGGCAGGAATTTTTGAAGGGATTGTGAGATATATTTCTTATTATCGAGGAAATAATAATAAAAAGAATATAAAAAGAATTTTCAAAGTGTCTTTAAAAATAATTACAATTACAAGCATAATTGCAGGAGTAATCATGTTTTTATCTGCAGAATTCCTTGCTGTTTCAATATTTCATAATTCTGAATTGATTATATTTCTACAGTTTTTCAGTATTGCTATCCCTTTTTATGCACTTTCTCAGGTTTTCTTAGCAACAATTAAAGCTTTTGAACAAATGTCTCCGGTGGTTTTAATTGGACATATAATTGAACCTACAATAAAGGTTTTGATTCTGATTTTCTTGATTTTCCTAGGCTTGGATTATTTTAAATCAATAAGCCTATCTTTTATAATAGGGTTTTTAGTCTCATTAATACTCTCATATCTTTTTTGTAAAAATTATTTATTTAAATTTTTTATTGATGTTAAGGAGAATGAGGATAAGAAGATTACTAAAGAACTTGTTCAATATTCCTTCCCTCTTTTGTTTTCTTTGATAATTCTCTTTATCTTTGGTTGGATAGATACTTTTTTTATTGGTTATTTGAAAACTGCAAAGGATGTTGGTATTTATAATGCTGCTTTGCCAATTGCATTATTACTATTCCTTACTCCCCAATTATTTAATCAATTATTTTTTCCAATAATAAATAGAGAATATGCTAAGAAAAATTTTAGGGTTATAAAAGGATTAAGCCAACAAATCGGAAAGTGGATTTTTATTATCAATCTTCCTATTTTTTTTATCTTTTTGTTTTTTCCAAGAGTTGTAATAAATATTCTTTTTGGTGCTGAATATTTGCAAGGAGGAACAACATTATTTTTTCTTGCGATAGGTGTCTTTTTCTTAGCACAATCAGAAATATCATTAAACCTATTAGGAATGATTAAGAAATCAAAACTGAGATTTTTTAATACTCTTTTTATCTTAATCGTTGCAATTGTTCTTAATTTTTATTTAATTCCTCTTGAGAGTATCTTTGGTTTGGATAATTCAATAGGAATAGTCGGTGCAGCAATTGCAACTACAATTGTTCTTGTTATTTATAGTATTCTTACAACTTCTCAAGCATACTATTATCTTAAAATAATTCCAATAAGAAGAAAGATGATTGGAATTCTCATCTCCTGCATAATCGCAATAATTCCTCTGTTAATCCTAAAAAGCATAATAACCATAAACATATTTACATTAATTTTATTAGCAATTCTCTTCATCCTTCTTTACACATTACTAATCTTCCTAACAAAATCTCTTGATAAAAATGATTTAATGATAATAAGCACTATAAAAACAAAACTCTCTAAAAATCATTCAGAAGGATGATTTTTCTTAATTTCTTTGAAACCTTCTCCGGTTTCTTCGATGATTTTATTTTTAGCTTCGGCTCTTCTTTTGTTCACTCCTTCAGTCTCAATATATAATCTGCCGATTTTTTCATAATCTCTCCCTGATTTTTTTTCTTCATTCATCTTATTAAGCAAATCCCATTCTTCACTATTAATCTTATATAATTCCTCAAGCCAGGAATCTTTAATTTCAATACCTCTTTTTTTAAATTCATCAACAGCTTTTTGCAAAGCATCCATCTCTGCCTGCAATTCAGGAACACCTATTCTTTCAATCTTAAGCTTTACAATACTCATTCTATCTAAAATATCTGCTGGTGCTATTTCCATATTACCCAAAAACTCCTGAATCTTTTAAAGCTTTTGCAACATATTCATGAAGATTATTTTTGTTTTCATTAAACCATTTTTTATCGATCCAAATATATTTTTCCTGAGTTGAGTCTAATAAAACTTTTTGCTTGCTATTTCTTAATCTTGTTAAATAAATCCTGGCAACATAACTTACTTTATCAACATTTGGAAAAGCACTGACATTAAAACTTATATCTCTAACACCAATTAATTTTTCAACTTCAACATCTAATCCAACTTCTTGTTTGACTTTTCTAACAATAGCTTCTTCCCCACTCTCACCTTTAAATTGTCTTCCTCCAGGAACCCACCACTGCCCTTTGCATGGCTCTTGCAATCTTTTAGCAAGCAATACTTTATTATCATCATAAATAACAGCATCCACCGCACTTATTACCGAATACTCTAATATTTTTTCATACACATTATCAGGTATTTTTTTATCCATTGAAATCCCTTCCTTTATTTTGTATTTCTTTAAGAGCCCAACAAATATATTTAATATCTTCTTCTTTTAAATTTAATCCTGAAGGAAGATATAAACCTGACAGAGCCCATTTAACAGAAACAGGAAACTCCTCCCCAATCTGCAAACCCATTCTCTTGAAAACAGGTTGTTCATTCATTCCAGTAAAAAAGTCCCGAGTATCTATGCCTTTTTCATAAAGTATTTTTTTAATTTCTTCTTTGGTAATACCAAACCTTTCATCAAATCTAATTCCATACATCCAATAACTATTTTTAACATAATCTCTCTCAACAGGAAGTATAATTCCTGGAATATTTCTTAATAGCGAGTTGTATAATTGAGCATTTTCAATTTTTTTCTTAAGAAAAGAATCTATTTTTTCCATTTGTCCAAGCCCTATTGCAGCCTGAACATTGGTCATTCTGTAATTAAATCCAATTTCATCATGAAAAAATCTGCTCTCTTTTCCAAAAGCGATATTCTTCAGATATCTGGCTCTTTCCGCTATTCTCTCGCTGTTGGTTACCAACATTCCACCTTCGCCAGTTGTTATTAATTTATTTGCATAAAAACTAAAACAGCCAATATCGCTTAATGAACCGCATTTTCTCTGTTTGTATTCAGCACCATGTGCTTCAGCAGCATCTTCAACGACAAACAATCCATTATTTTTTGCAATTTCATTTATCTCATCCATATCACAGGGATGTCCATAAATATGAACAGGAAGTATAGCCTTAGTCCGCAAATTAATTTTTTCATTAATTTTTTCAACATCAATATTCCCTGTATCTTCTTGGCAATCAACAAAAACCGGCTTTGCTCCAGTATAGCAAACTGCCAATGCTGTTGATATCATAGTAAAATTCGGTATAATTACTTCATCACCTTTTCCAATACCAAGACAGGCAAGAGCCAAATGCAAGGCAGCAGTCCCATTTGAAACTGCAATTCCATATCTGCATCCGCAGTAATCCGCAAATTTTTTTTCAAACTCCTCAATAAACTTTCCCTTTGAAGAAACCCAGTTGCTTTCAACAGCCTCTTTAACGTTTCTTAATTCCTCTTCTCCAATTGAAGGAGTAAATACTGGAATCATTTTCTAAAATTCTCCTTATCTTTTTCTCTTCCAGAATAAGGTCCTTGTTTAACATAAATTACTTTGCTGTCTTCTAAAAAAACAAATCCGTGCCCGCCCCTTAATAAGATAGCCAAATCTCCATGTTCTAAAATGTGTTCTTCAATTATTTCTCCGATTTCAGTTAAAAATCTTATCTTAACTCTTCCCTTCTCAATATACATCATTTCCTGAGTCCCATAAATATTTCTTTCAATAGGATAGTGAAAATGGTCATCAATAAGATGCCCTTTTTTTTGGTTAATTATACCTGCTTGTAAATTTTCATTGTTGTCTGTAAGAAAATTATGCCCTTCTTTTAAATTATCATTAAATCTAAAAACAAGTGCAAATACAATCCCATCATATTTTATCTCATTCATATCAACTAAAAGTTTTTAATTCTATAATTTATTTGTGCCTCTTTTTTAGCGATATTTAAATCATATTCTGTCATTCTTTTAACAAGCTCTTTAAATTTTATGTGCGGTTCCCAACCAAGAACTTTCTTTGCCTTTGAATAATCTGCTAAAAGAACATCAACTTCAGTTGGCCTAAAATAATAAGGATTAATTTTCACAATAACTTCTCCATTTTCATCTACAAACTTTTCATTAACTCCTTTTTCTCCATTTGAAACTATATTCATTCCTAAACATTTTGCAACTTCTTCTAAAAACTCTCTCACAGAATGTTTTTCTCCTGTTCCAATAACATAGTCATCAGGTTTTTCCTGCTGCAGCATAAGCCACATTGCTTTGACATAATCTTCAGCATGCCCCCAATCTCTTTCAGCGTCGAGATTTCCAAGTGAAAAATTCTTCTGAATTCCGAGCTTAATTCTTGCAAGGTTTCTTGTTATTTTTCTGGTTACAAAAGACTCTCCTCTTCTCTCGCTTTCATGATTAAAAAGTATTCCATTTGAAGCATGCAATCCATAAGCTTCTCTGTAATTTATAGTAAGATAATGTGCATGAACTTTTGCACATCCATAAGGGCTTCTTGGATAAAAAGGAGTTTTTTCTGTCTGAGGAATTTCAAATGCTTTGCCAAACATTTCTGAAGAAGAAGCTTGGTAGAATTTTGCATCTGGACAAACATTTTTAATTGATTCTAATAATCTTAAGGTTCCAAGACTAATGCTGTTAGTTGTATTCTCAGGAATATCAAAACTGATTCTGACATGACTTTGTGCAGCCAAATTGTAAACTTCATCAGGATGAACCTGCTTAAGTATTTTTTCAACAGAAGAAGCATCAGTTAAATCTCCATGATACAAAACTGGATTTTCCTGAATTACATCTGTATATTTGTCAGGATTTGTAAGATGGTCTATTCTCCCCCTGTTAAAACTACTGCATCTTCTAACAATCCCATGAACAGCATAACCTTTATTCATTAAAAATTCTGCAAGATAACTTCCGTCTTGCCCTGTTATTCCAGTTATTAAGGCTACCTTCATTTTTCCATCCTCATATCCACAAAATAAAGATTAGCTTTTAAAGATTTATATGATAAATCCTAACTCTTCATCTGCTTTTCAACAGCCTCAAAAACTTCATCAACGCTTATCAAATCCATACACCATTTTCCAAAAGGTTTTTTACACGGTTTATTATAATTGCAAGGATAACAAGGCAGTTCATGGTGAATGACAATTGTGTTTTTTGGAGGGTTTTGTAGTTCTATATCTACAGGTCCGACTAATGTAACTAATTTTCCTCCTGCAACCCAACTTATGTCACTTCCGCAACCATCATTTGCAACAACAGCATCTGAATTTTTATAAACTAAAGCCATTTTTCTTAAGTTAAAGTTGATTAGAGGAATACAATAATCTCTTCCTTTGCTTAACCTGTTGATTAATTGTTTATCACTGGTTGCACCTGATAAGATTATTTTGTGGTTAGGATATTTTTTGTGGAACTTTTCAATTAGCTCATTAAACTTTTTTTCAGGCCATCTTTTGGAGTCCTCGGTCGCTCCAGGTCCAAAAACAATGTACTTTTTTATTTTATTCTTTTTTATAATTTCTTGGTAATCTTTTTCGTCTTCTTCATCATTATGTATTTCAGGTAGGCTATTTTTTAGATTGATTCCAAAAAACTTGCCTGCCATTGTTGAAATATCAAATACATTAACTGTTTTTTCTTCGCATGCAAACGGATGTGTTAGAAAAGCTTTTCCTCCATTAACATTATAATAACCTGCTCTTTTTTTAATTCTTGGAATAAACAGATAAAAAAACATGTTTAACTTGCTTCTTCTTAAATCTATTCCAACATCATAGTTTTCTTTTTTTATTTTGCTTATTATTTTAAAATAATTTATAAAACCTTTGAATCCCTTGTGCCAAAACCTATGGCTTTCAATTATCTTGTCTACGTTTTTGTCTTTTTCTATTAATTCTTTATTTGAAGGTGATGCTAAAACATGCAGTTCTACATGGGGGTATAGTTTTTTAACTTCTCTGAAAACCTGGGTTGAATAAACCATGTCCCCAATATGGTCGTTTCTTATAAACAAAATTTTCTTTGGATTTTTTATTGGGCCTTTCTGATGTTTTACAAAAAGGGAAGTTATCTTATCAAAATAATAATTAAACTCAGGGTTTCCAGTTGGCCTTATATAATATAATTCTCTTTCTTTCATTAACTATCATTAGAAAATTAGTTTAAAAGATTTGTTGTGATAAATTATTTAGATTTATAATCTTTTGGACAAAGGTTACTGCTTACTCTTTTCAGCATTACTATTTCAACATTACCCTCTCCTACAAAACCTTCGATTTCTCCTGTTGGCATGTAACCTGCAGTTCTATAAATTTTTTGAGCATTTTCATTATTAGTATTAGTAGTAAGATATAGAGTCCTCAAGTCAATTCCCCTATTCTTTTCTTGTTCAACATACATCTCACTTGAAACTCTTATTAACTTTGAACCAATTCCCTGCTTTTGTTTATCTTTTCTAACAGCAAGCATTTCTAAAATAGCAGTGCCATTCGCAGGGGGCTTGTTAATAAAATATGCAAATCCTAATATCTCCCCTTCTTGTTTTGCAACATATACTTGTTCATTTCTGTCTTCGATTGCCCTGGAAAAAAGATAATGTACTTCATATTCAAAACTATTTTTTCCAAATCTAAAATCCTGCCCTAAAGTGTCTTCTAAAACTTTAGCAATTCCAGAAATATCTTTTTTTGTTGCAGGAAGAATTTTAATTTTATCTGCAGGGGTCATTCTAATCAAGCCATTTCATCAGGCTTTATTTGTTCTAAAGAAGCCCTTAAGCTGTAAAGAATATTAAATCTTCCATCATATCCAGACAATTCATTAGTTTCTAATAATCTTTTCATGTTCTTATAATTTGCTATTTGCATAAGTTCCCCGTGCTCTTTGTCTTCTCTTCTTCTTTTATAATGTCCATCCGCAAAAAAATTATCTGGCAAAGTTGTTAGAGCAATATAAACAAAATCCATATCTGCTTGAGTTGAAGCTGGAGATAATCCACAAAAAATTAATTTGCTTACTTCACTTCTTTGGATTCCATATTCTTGTTTCATTTCTCTAAAAGCATCTTCTCTAAAGTCGACATCTTCTAATCTTTCTTTATAATCCACCCAACCATTAACCGCAGCCAATTCTCCAGCGTATCCTGAATCTTCATTAGCAACTTTTCTTTTACCTACAAAAATACTTCCTTCAGCAGTTATTGGGGTGACTTCTATACCACAGCCCCTTGTAAAAAAAGCATAAGGTTCATTAAATAATTCTTTACCTTTTTTAATTATTTCAGTTCTTCTTTCAGGACTCCATTTACGACAAGCAGCACATTCTTGATAATAAGTAATTCCTAATTTTAAACCTAATTCTGTTTCAGATAAAGTTACACTATCAAATCTAAATTTTCTGTCGTCAAATTTACTATGCACCCCGTCTCCAATTTTTCCAGCTTCAATCATAGGATTAAGAAATTTTTCTAAAAATCCTTCTCTATCTCTGGGTCTGTTGGGATTTTCAGGATCTGAAGCACTCAAGCCAGATCTATAAACAACTTTGGCATTTTCAACTCTTTCTCTAGTTAATGGAAAACCAATATTTTCTGTCTGTTTAATATTATATTCTTCTGCCATTTTATTCTTCATTATATTTCATATTTAAACCTTTATATTCTGTAATCTATATTTTAACTCCATATTTTTTTAACATTTCAAACATCTGTTCAACATTTTTAAAAACAATTCCGTTTATTCCAGACTCATTCGCAGACTGAATATTTTTTGAACTATCGTCGATAAAAACACATTCTTCAGGTTTGTAACCTAAATATCTCATTTGCTGGACAGCAAAAGGGAAAATATTAACTTTTGAAACATCCATTGCAGAATCTCTATCTTCATGACTTACACCAACAAACGGTTTTTGCAAACCAACCTCTGGTGAAAACCAAACTCTATCAAAATGTTCTAGACCTACATGAGCTTCTAACTCTTGCCTGACATAAGGAACTCTATAAGCTAACTGATTGGATAAGACAGATAATCCTCTATTTCCTTCAGACTTCCATTTTAAAAATCCAGACATTTCATTGTATAGCCCAGAATCTCCTCTTTGATTCAGCAATCTCACCATTTCTTTATCAGTTCCTGGATAATTGAATTCTTCTTTAAGTGCATTAAGAAATTGTTTTGAATTAGGTGCAAGAACATATTTTCTTTCATGAACTCCAATTAACCCCTCAATTTTGTTTTTTGGAATTCCAGAACTTTCGGAGAGTACTTGAGATACAGCAGTATAATCATCATTTGTAAAAACACCATCATAATCAAATATTATTTGTCTTATCATTTTTAACTTCTCATCTCCCTTTCAACTTCTTTCAAATCATTTTCAATTAGCATCTTAACAATTTCTTTAAACCTTACCAGAGGTTTGTAACCAAAAGTCCTAGAAGCTTTTGAAAAATCACCAACTAAATCCCCAGTTTTTCCAGGCCTTTCAAACTGCTTGTCATACTCTACATAATCTTCAGTATTTAATCCAACTTGTCTAAATGCTTCTTGCAAAAATTCTTGAACAGAATGTGTTTCTCCAGTGCAGATTATAAAATCCTCAGGTTTTCCAAGTTGAATTATATTCCATGCAGCTTCCATAAATTCAGGAGCATAGCCAAAATCAACTTTTGTTGACAAATCTCCTAAATACAATTTTTTCTGCAGTCCTTTGGAAATTTTTACAGCAGCTTTTGTAATTTTATGTGTAACATATTCATCTGTTCTTCTAATAGATTCATGATTATAAAAAATTGCAGTGCTGACAAACATACCATAAACTTCTCTGTAATATTTGCATAAAACTTGTGCCAAAACCTTCCCACAAGCATAAGGACTTTGAGGATTAATTTTTGTTTCCTCATTCTGAGGACTTTCAAAAGGAACTCCAAAAATATTAGAAGACAATGGCTGGAAATATTTAACTTTATGATTTCTTATTTCTTCCTCACTATAAACCTGCTTTATAATTTCAAGAATTTTTCCAACAGCAGCTCCAGTAACATCATAGCTATAACCTGCAGTATCAAAACTCCAGCTAACATGATCCTGGTCAGCTTCATTATAAATTTCTGAAGGATGCACATTATCTATTATTTTATAAATTGAAACAGAATCTGTTAAATCTCCTTTATGCAATATAATCTTATCTAATATGTGCTTAATGTTTTTCGTGTTCCCTGTTGAAGATTTACGAATCATTCCATGAACTTCATAGCCTTTTTCCAAAAGCAGTTCTGCAAGATAACTTCCATCTTGTCCAGTGATTCCTAAAATCAAAGCTTTCTTTTTTCCAGAACTCTCCTTATTTTCTCCAGAGTTTTTTCCAATATCACTTCCAACAACTTCCAACTCAGGAAGTGCAAAAATAAATTTCCCGCCATTATCCATCCAATTTTTATTATTTCTCAAAAAAGATTCTCTAAATGCATAAGGCAAAACAAGAAAATAATCTGCCTGATTTTTTATTTCCTTTTCATTAACAATGGGTATTCCTGAACCAACAGTATATTTTCCAAACTTTTCAGTGCTTATCTCTGCAATTCCTTTTATATCTTTAGGGCCTAAACCATAATACTGCAGTAGAGTATTTCCCTTTGTTGAGGCTCCATAACCATAAACTCTTTTACCTTCATGATTTAATTTTTTAATAAGTTCAACGCATTTAATTTTATTTTCTTCAATGCAACGAGAAAAATCAATATAACTCTGTTTGGTAATATTTTCTGGATAATCAATGCTTCCATTTTTAAATTTCCTTGCAAATAGTCTGTAACTGCCTCCATTAATAGAATTTTCTTCAACTCTGAATATTTCTAATCCATTATTTTCAAATAAATATTTCAAAGACTCATAGGAATAATACTCAATATGTTCATGACAAATATTCCCAACATCATTTTTCTCAAGCATTTTTTTTGAAGTCATAAGCTGCGCAACAAAAACACCGTCGTCATCCAAAACATCTGCAGCATCTCTTATAAACTGATTAGGGTCCTCCATATCATAAAACATTCCAATTGCAGTTATTATCTTGGCTTTTTTCCCTCCAACATTTTCAAGATATTTATTGTATTCCCAAAAATCAGGGATAACTATTTCGCAATTTTCTTCAAGTTCTCTTATTAAATTAGTTGCAGGTTCGCATCCAACTCGGGTATATCTTGAAGGATAAAAACTAAGCAAAGTTCCATCATTAGCTCCTATATCTAAAATAATATCCCCATCTTCTAAATCAACAAGGTTCATTGAAACTTTGCTTATTTCTTCTAAATCATCTATAATCACTTGATTTAATCCTGAATGATACCAATAATGTCCAGAATATAATAACTCTTGAGGAGCCGTGTGTTTTAATTGAACTAAGGTGCAGTTATTACACCAGATTAATTCTAAAGGAGCCCTTCCAATATTCTCGCTAGGAGATTTGACAAAAGTTGAAATATAAAGATTTCCTATTGAAAACAAGGGTGTTAAATTATCTGAACCGCAGACTCTACATATATGCCTAACTGTATAATTATCGTCACTATCTTGATTAAGGTTATTCATAGGTTTTTTTATTTAAACAGATTTTTAAAGATTTATATAATCAAAACTAATTACTGCCTAATAACCTTTCCTTTCATATCCTTAGGAACTTCTAATCCCAATTCATTAAAAATAGTTGGAGCAATATCTAAATAACTTATTTCTCCTAAATTACCTTTTGCTTTATTGTTTTTCATTATAAAGATTCCTTGTCTGGAGTGTGCTGCATCATCACTTCCTTGGGCTGTTGATGGACTCCATAAGGTTTTATTTCCAATAAGACTAGTATTACAACCATATTGCAAATTATCAAAATAAACAATCATATCTGGAGCTTCTTCTATGGACCTTCCATCATAGTCTCTTTTTTTAATA
>Ga0209541_10011818_pt1 | contig 13606 bp, 13 predicted proteins | sample RifCSPlowO2_01_FD_184027 | JGI IMG/M metagenome (GOLD analysis project Ga0209541, IMG submission 184027) | Groundwater microbial communities from Rifle, Colorado - Rifle CSP2_plank lowO2_0.1 (SPAdes) (version 2) | ecosystem: Environmental > Aquatic > Deep subsurface > Groundwater | place...
AGGAAAATCAAGGGGAATTACTGCCATGACAATTGCTCTTTCATCCGGATGAAGGTGCGAATTCTGGTCCCAATTGATGCCGTAAAATCGGAGAAAAGCACCAACCATAATAATAACCAGCAGTAAAAATAATTCTCTCGAAGCAATTTTTAATTTAACCATTTTAAAATTGATTATAAATTTGAAATTAGAAATTAGAAATTCTCTTTATTTTTTTCGAAAATAAAGAGCGTTGGTCTGTCAAAAACATTTGCTGTCTCTTCAATATTAAATACAGAATTTCCTAAATATGTTATCTTGCAAAAGACATCACATGGAGTCTCGTAAATTTTTTTGAAGGAAAGAGAATCATTGAAAAGTTTTTTGTAAAATTCATAGCCGTTTGGAAAGGTTTTTTTATTTTGTAGTCTTGATTTTAGAATTCTTTGGCTTGGCAGAATAATATAATCAGCCCTTTCTATTAGAGATTCGAGTTCCGGTTTTTTTGACGGATCATTTTCCAATTCATAAAAATTAAAGAGTGTAATTTCGGGAAAGTAGGAATTGAATGGCGTTATGCCGAGATCGTAAACTTCACTTAAAATTTTGGCGTTTGGAGGAATATTTTGGAATGCCCATTTACTTGTTTCAATTCTTGTGTCGACTCTTAGAGCTGTCCGGGTATAAGCAAACGCAAAAACCACACTCGTAAAAATTATAATTACCAGAACTCCACTTTTTAATCCATGAATTTTTTTGGGCAGTGAATCAAAAAAATCAACAATTGCAATAGCGATAATTATGTACACAAAGGGAAGCATGGGTACTAAATATCTTGTCCATTTTGTGAACAAAAAAGCATTTGGCAGAAATAAAACGAGAAAGAAAGTCAGAATTAATAAATATAAAATATTTTTCTTTTTAATACCCCTATATAAAACATAGGGTAGAGAGATGATAAGCCCTATTGTTAATAGGGGGTTAATAAGAAATGGGAGAATATGAGTGAATTGGTAAAGAACTGGTGTGGTGTTAAAAAATGCACCAGTATAAAAAACAGGTAAAGAACCGGTCAAGAGTGAACTCTCATAATTGAACATATTTTTAAAATCGGAGGTTAAATAATAGGGAGAAGCAACAATTGTCACAAGACCAAAAATAAGTATTAAAGACAAAAAGATAAGTAGTGTTTTTGTTTTTTTTATCTTTTCCCTATGACTCTGGATGGCTAAAAGTCCCAATGGAATAATGAGTAGTATTATAGAATTTATTTTTATTGCCGTGGCAAGACTTACAACTAATGTTGCTAAATAAATGTATTTGATTTTTTTTGTCTTCCAAAATATTAATAATAAGAATAGTAAAAAAGAATATATAAGCGTGAGAACACTTTCATAAACCCCAAAATGGGCAGCTTGAATAAGTCCCACTGAAAAAGTAGTAAGAGCGGTTGCGAGGAAAGTTTTTTCCAGCTTTAATCTTTTATAACAAATAAGGAAAACTACTGTAATTGTTAGCACTGATGAAATAGCGGCAAGGATTCTCAAAAGAATAATGCTTTGCACAAAAGCATCTTGTAATTGAAAATAAACTAAAAATGGAGCAATTGAATTTTTGATTATAAATAAAACATTTGAAACTAGAGTGCCGTAAACAAAAGTTCCCTTCCATAGAAAATCTAAATTGGCCGAATTAAGTGATGAGATTAAAGAAGCGATATTCCTCTCATCGGGGTGAAAATAGAAAGGAGCACCCCAATTTAGATTATAAAACCTTAAGACTCCCCCGATTACTAAAAGTATTAATAGAATTTTTAATTTAGAATTTTTAATTTTTATTGAATTTGTAATGTTTAAATTTTTAAACATTGAAAATTTAGATTTCATTTTAAATTTAAAATTTAAAATTGAGAATTATCTTGTTATTAATTTTGCTACTTTCTCTCCTAGTTCCACAGCATAGTTTGTTCCTCTATCCCAGGGATAAACTTGTTGGATATTTGCAAGATAAACATTTGGGAGTGGAGTTTCAAAAGGCGGAATAATTTTTGAGTAGTTTATTGGAATTATGGGTTGGGCAAAGGGGGTTTTGAACAACTGACAACTGACAACTGACAACTGATAGGTGGGGTTGATTTTTTTAAGCCAGGGATCATAGAGTTTGAGTAGTTGTTCGTCCGTCATTTGAAATCTAGGATCGGATGGTTCAAGATAATTTCCAAGATAAACAATATGTTCATTGTTGTAATGCTCTTTGTCCATAAAATTTGTATGTTCAACTATTGCGAGAATCGGAGAACGAGAGTCACACATATTTAGCCAATAAGTTCCGTCACGAAGAAATTGCTCTTTTAATCTTAAAACTATATTTATTGCGCCGATTCCCTTAAGTTTGCTTAAAACTTCGGTATAAGCAGATGGAAGATCAGGGGCGATTTTCAGAAACAAAAATGACGGGAGAGTTACAATTACCTTATCAAACTCGAGATCTTCAGATTTTTGGGCCAAAGGCCCATCAGCCTTTGGCTGAGAATTTTGAATTGAAATTTTGACTTTTGACTTTTGATTTTTGATTTTTAAGACTTCTGTGTTGTAGTAAAATTTGCCGCCATTTTTTTTTATCTCTTTCTGCAGATGTTCGGCAAAACTTAAAAATCCACCCTCAGGATATGCCAGACTTTCTGTTCTTTTATAAACTCGGGCCCAAAACCAAGCCAGCGAAACATCTTTCGAATACTTCCCAAGTTTATTTTTCATCAAAGGTTCCCAGAGTTTTTTATAAGCATAGTTTCCCATCGAAAACCTAAGATAAGATTCGGCACGAAAATTTTCAAGTGGTTTCCAAACGGGGTTGTAGCGCAAGAGAGCAAGGGATATGCCCATTCGAATTTTATCGGGCATAGCCAGCTTTGGGAATCTTAAGAGGGATAATGGAGAATCGAATTGAAAAATGCCGTTGTCTACAAATGAAGAAGTTTTAGGATGTTTAATTATAACCTTGTGATTAATTTCGTGAGCAAGCCCCAAGACGCTTCTATCATTTGTAAACCAATGATGATAGTGTTTCTCTAAAGACCAATCCCATTCTTTTTCGCGATAACCAACCGCAAGACCTCCTGGTCTTTCATCTTTTTCAAATATAACAACTTCATGCCCTTTTTTAGTTAGATAAAATGCGGCAGACAATCCCGTAAACCCCGCCCCTATTATTCCAATCTTCATAGAGGTTTATTTTAGTGTATCTTTAAAGTAGAAACAATAATACGCTTCCGGTAAATATTAAAATTATAGATATTGAAGTAAGTATTAATGAGGAACTGCTTCCGGGCGGGGCGGGTGTTGTTATAGGAATAGTTATGGGAGGAATCGTTGGCGGTATTGTCACAACAACTGTAGGAGCAATTGTTGGAATTTGAGTAATAAGAGGAGTTGCTGAAGGGGATATAAAAACGGTTGGAGTAATAGCCTGGGTTGTAGTAGGCGTTATTGTTATAGCGGGTGTTGCGGACGGCGTTGCGCTTTCTGCAACCTGAGCCCCTGAGGCAAAGACGGTAAATTTCTGAGAAATTGTTTTCAAAATACCAAAATTGTCCTGAGTTTCTATTGTAATCGTATGTTCTCCGGGAGACAAGGGAACTGATGGCCGGAAGCTCCAGGATCCATTGTTGTCACTTATCACCTCTGTTTTTATCGGGTTTGACTCAATTGTTATTTTTATTGTTTTATTAGGAAGAGCAACTCCTCTAAACAGTGGCTTGTTGTCAATTAAAGATTCAGATGGTTTGGGATTTAAAATTTTTACTTCGCCAAATTTCGTTTTGGCCGGAGGTACCTTTAACTGAGAGGCAAGGCTTGATATTTTTTGCTCGGGAGTTTTAGTAAAATCATAATTTTTTTGAAGCGTGAGAGGCGGTATCAATTCCGAGTCTTTAAACAAAGATTTTACAGAAGCTCTCATATCTCCCCGAATAATTTTAAGTTGAATTTCCTGATTGCCGTCTATTGTCAAATAGTCATCAAGTATGGTTTTCTTTATTGAATTTGTCGGAATTATATATGTGCCGTCGTCTTTTGTTAAAGACGAGATGCTTTGGGCTCCTTCAATTGCAATTACAACAATAGTATCGGATGCCGCTGATCCATCAGGAAGTAAAACTTTCCCAACAATAGGGTTTTGTACAGGAGGCGCACCAGTTATTAATGGTCCGGTAGTTACGATATATTTTTTTTCTCCATTAAGATAAATTTCTCCATCAGATAAAATTGAGAGTTCGTATATTGTTTTAGGTTTAAGATCTGAGACTGTAATGTAGTGTGAATAAAAAGGTTTTTGCTCATCCGTTCTTTTATTTCTGTCATCAAAAACTACAAACTGCGGATTATTTTTTTCTTCAATAGAAACAGCTGCCACGGTTTTCGCCAGAGTTTGAAAAGTAACAGTAAAAGATGAGTCTGTAATATTTGAAATTAAAACTTCCCGGGGAGACTTTTCAGGAGTGGCGCGGCCGACAAAAATAACACCTTTTTGTATTAGAAATGATGTAACCCAAATACTTATAAAAAGAAGCAGAAAAGCAAAAAAAGTAGGAATTCTTTTGCTCCATAACCCTTTTCTCATATTATAGATTTATTTCTCCGGAAGATGTCGATGTTGGTGTCGGATTTATGTCTGGTGCAAGAATAACATTCGTTCTTTGTTCATTTAAGTTTGCCCCGACATTTCTCTTCGATTTTATGCTTTGAATAGTCTCCCTATCAAATTCAGGCCGGATGGGTGCGATTCTAATACTTGTATCGGTGCTTATGGTTGAAGTTGTGTGATTATGATAAACGGCAAAACCTATCCAAGAGGCTACCACTACGGTTGTAAGAATAGCAAGATATAAAAGATTTTTAAACATTATTTATCAGAAAAATAAGCTCTTCCGGTAATTGACGCCAGTTGTTTATTTTCCTCATCTTTACCTGTGATTATTCTATCGATTCCAATTATTCTATCAAAGTTAATAATATCGGCGATAAAATTATTAACATCGGCTTCTTTACCTATAACATTAATTACAAAATTGAAAGAAAAAATCGGATCAATCTTTTTATTGGGATAAATCTCAACAGAATTAAAGTTCAATTTTGCGACAGATACATTATTGTTTATGGCAATATTTTCAAGCTGTCGTCCAAGATAAGGAATTTTTGCACTCCGCGGAATAGCTGAATAAATAAATTCAAGGTCGGGTTGTATCTCTCTATATTGAAAATCTAAGAGCTGAAGATTTCCCAATTTTTTATTCAAAGCTTCATAAACCAGATTATTGTCCTTATATTGCTTATCTAAATTAGATATAGTGCTTAAGGTGGGAGTTATTGCAAAAAATCCGAAAAAAGAAACTGTAAAAAGCGTAAGCGTTATATATAAATAGCCTTCTATTTTTTGTTTCTCCTGAGGAGATAAGGACTCTACATATTTGAAATATGTGTTTTTGAACTTCTTTAGAAAATCAAGTTTCATAATCAGCTTTTCTTGTTTTGTTTTAGCTCAATATTCAATTTGAATTGTACTCCTTGACTTACCCCAGTAATCTCATCAAGGCTTATTGAGGTTACATTCGGATTTTCTTTTAGAACTTGAATGAAATTATTAATAGGGAATATAGAGAAGGCAATGCCGTTAATATTTATATTGTTTTGATTGACGGTTAAATTTGTAGAAGAAAAATTACCTTGGGAAATAGATTTTAAAATATCGTTCATTATGTCTATTTTGATTTTCGTTTCCGCTTGGGTCAATTTGATATTTTCCAGTCGTGACTGGATGCTCCTGTAGTCAGCTTCTTTTGCGGCTTGGCTTTTAACAAACAGCTCAGCCTTCTTTATTTTGTCATGAAGATCAATTATTTTACGATCAACAGTAAACCTGTAAAGTAATGCCGAAAGCGCCAGGAGTTCTGTAACAACAATAACTATTCTTCCAACATTTACAGCCCACTTCAGGAATTCCTGGGTTAGGGATTGTTTTGGTTTGCCAATAAGATTAATTTTCACCTGCGGTGAATTTGCCATACACCCAGTTTAGGCAATTTCAAGCAGATTGTCAAAGTGAAATGCACCCCGATTTATAGCTGATTTTCGCGGATTATTTAATTGGGGTTCTCGTTTTCTTCGTGGTAGATCGTTTTTTTGTTTTAGTAGGCGGTTTTTTAGCAGTTTTTGCAGAGGAAGGAGCTTTAGTTGTCTTGGCAGCAGGTTTTGAGAGTGAGGATTTTATTCTTGCTGCTTTATTTTTATGGATAATATTTTTCTTAACAGCTTTATCAATTGCAGAAAATGCCTCACTTATTTTTTTAGAAGTTTTTTGTTTTTTCGCGGCTCTAATTATAGCTTGTAAAGTCTTGCGAAAATCATCATTTTGTTTTTCGCGCTTTTTATCCCGCCTTAATTTTTTAATTGCAGATTTTATTACCGGCATAAGTGTTTTACTGCCTGTGCAAGGCAATTTTAGCATGGTATACTGGTAAATACAATGGTGACAAGTCTCGTGAAAAAAGGAATTGGAGCATTTGTTTCAAGGCAAACAAATATCTTCACAGCTGCATCCTTTATTATTTTAACTACAGTATTTTCTCAAATTCTTGGAATATTAAAATACAGATTGTTAGTTTCTTTATTTGGCGCGTCATCTGATCTTGGTGTATTTTTTGCCGCTTTTAGAATTCCTGATTTTGTTTTTCAGGTTGTTGTCGCGGGCGCGCTCTCAGCCTCTTTCATACCGATTTTTACCGAGTTTTTGGCGAATAACAAAAAGAAGGAAGCATATGAGTTTACATCTGCTTTAATAACTATCGGAATTATCTTCTTTATTTTTATATCAGCAATAATAATTGTTTTTTCTTATCAATTATCAGGAATGATTGCTCCGGGATTTTCAAAAAACGAACTGCGACTCATGGCGAATTTAATGATTATAATTCAGCTTTCTCAAGTTTTCTTTATTTTAGGTACCATCGTGACAGGAATGCTTCAGTCTTTTCAGCATTTTGTAATACCCGGACTTGCAAATGCTTTTTATAATTTCGGAATAATACTGGGGCTTATCATTTTTTCTAATTTTTTAGGATTCGGCATTTATGGAGCAACCACAGGTGTTCTTATCGGAGCCATGCTTTTTCTATTGGTTCAATTGCCCCTATTGGGTGTAACCGGATTTAGATTTTACCCCTCTTTTGATATGAGAACAGGAATTTATAAACTCTTAAGACTCATGGTTCCAAGGTCCTTAGCTCTTATTGTTTCACAAATCGCAGCTACCGCTAGTGTATTTTTTGCTTCATTTATCTCTGCAAGATCCCTTGTCATTTTTGATCTGGCACAAACCCTTGCTATGGCACCGGTTATTTTATTAGGGCAATCGATAGCCCAAGCAAGCTTTCCGGCCCTTTCCTTAAAATCAAAAGATAAAAAAGAATTCCTCTCAATTTTTACAAGTTCCTTCAGTCAGATTCTTTATCTCACATTGCCTGTAAGCGTTATCCTTATAGTCCTAAGAATTCCGTTGGTCCGCCTTTTTTATGGCGCTTCCCGTTTTGACTGGGATGCAACAGTTGATACAGGTTTGACTCTTGCTTATTTTTCAATTGCTGTGACGGCAAATGCCCTGCTTACTCTTTTGTCGCGGGCGTTTTATGCATTTAAGGATTCAAAAACACCTCTTATAGTGACAATCGGTTCAGTCATCTTAAATATTTTTATTTCTTATCTTTTAATCCTAAAAAACAATTTACCTATTTACTATCTTGCCTTTTCATTTTCCCTATCATCAATTTTGGGATCGCTAGTTTTAACATTTCTCCTAAATCGAAAAATTGATCTTCCAAAACTGAATCTCGGTATTAGTTTTCTTAAAATTTTTATTTCAAGTATTGTTATGGGTGTAGCGCTTTATATACCAATAAAGTTATTGGACCAATTGGTTTTTGATACAACCAGAACCATAAATCTTCTTATTCTGACGGGAATCGCTTCAGTCCTAGGCCTAACATCTTATATTTTCTTTACCTGGCTTTTTGATATAAAGGAAGCATACTATGTGATTGCCGTTCTTAAAAAATTTAAACATAAGGATAAAATATTAAGACAGGTTGAAGAGATGATCGAAGGCCCCAAATTAAACCCATGATCCAGAAAGCCGCGAACCTTTCAGACCATGAAATCTATGCAATTCTAAACATGGGGCAAGACTATGCAATTTTTGTAGCGGAAAAAGATGCACAAAAAACACTTCAAATAATTAGAAAAAATAAATTCAAAGCACTAGACGCGGGAGTAGTTGAAAAAGGCAAAAGACAGGTCGTTGTAAAACCAAAAAATATCGTGTTTAGGGCGGAAACTCTTAATCTGAGGTAAAATCCTTTTTTAGTCCTCTATTTAGGCCAGGGATATTCTTCAGACAGATCGGAAGGAGATGGCGTATGGGGTTCGAATGGACTATCTTCCCTTGCCATAATAACTAAGCTAGAATCATATCCGAGGGAGAGCATTACTAATTTAAGATTAGCCATTGTAGTTATAAGTTCACTGATATACCTCGGGTGTAACGTTAATTGCGGATGGTCTCTCTGCATTTTTTTAAGACCTGGGGGGAAGGTTTTTGCAATAATCATCAGTCCATTGGGGCTTAAGGAAACAGAAGAGGAATGAGATAGTCTTTTTAACTCTTCATCATTCATATAATCCACAGTGAAATCAAGGAATAGGAAGTCAATAACGGAGGGTTGGAATGGTAAATATTCAACCCGCGCTTGAACTGCATGTCCTCCTGATGCAGCCTCTAACGGGAGCCTATTCATATCAAGATAGATAATACTAGGGTTGGGATGAATACGAAAACAAAAATTTTTAAAATCTTCGGGTGTACCATTAAATGGATGAAAACCGCCAAGGACAAGTGTTTTAATTTGAGAGATGTCTAGAATCGAAGGATAACGTGAAGCCATAGTTCTAATAATGTGTTCATAGTAACCGCTATGTTCGCCGAATGAGCGTGGTTTTTGTCCATAATAATAATTCCATGCAGAGTCAAGTGGAACATTACCTTGAAGCATACCTTTCTCAACAAAGTGAGGCATATTCAATCAACGATTATATCATCTTCAGACGCCCTACCCACTTTTGGTATTTGACAGCTAGCTACTGGCTCCTTATAATTTGCGTAAAATTGATGATAAAAGAAAGTGAGATCAGAACAGCGCTTTTTATTTCAGGTGGAGGAAGTACTGCTGAAGCGGTGATTAAGGCACATCAATCAGGAGAATTGAGAGGAATCCTCCCAATTGTAGTTATTTCTAGCAGGTCTGATGCTCCCGGAATTCAAAAGGCAGAATCGCTAGGAGTGCAAACTCGGATTGTTCAACGCAAAGACTTCTCATCGCCCGAGGCTTTTGGTGAGCAATTATTGAGGACTTTAAAAAGCTACGGAGTTGAATTAGTTTCACAAAATGGGTGGCTACCACTTACTCCCACAAGCGTTGCCGAGGAGTACAGAGAAAGAATAATAAACCAACATCCAGGGCCTCTTGATCCGGGGCGTGGTAACGACTTTGGAGGAAAAGGAATGTATGGATCTCGAGTTACAGCCGCTAGATTAGGATACAGTTGGATAGCAGGTGAGGATTTTTGGACCGAGGTAACAACACACCATGTAACTGAAAAATACGATGATGGGGATCTGATACGAGTAGTACAAATGAATATCCCTCCTCTTGGTAGGTTAGTTACAATAGCCGAGCTACAAAACTTTCCTCAACCTCTTATTGATAAAACAAAAGAAGTACAAGCAAAGCTCCTACCCTTAGAACATCGGAATGTAATTGCAACGTTGCAAATGTTTGCAGAGCAAGGCTCTTTGCCACATTTCAGGCGCCCCGAGCCGCTTATTCCTGAAGGGAGAGAACAGATTCTTTTTGAAGCAAAAAGGCTAGCAATAGAATTATTTCCAAACGGATAAATCTTATGGCAATTCATGAAATACAGGTAAAAAGAAAAGATGGTTTTGGAGATCCTTGCGGTACTGATGTTGCAGCAGAAGCAAAACGAACTCTTGGAATTGATACTGAAGTTAAAACCACTACGATTTATAGAGTTGAGGGGCCAACGGATGAGCAAATCAAAGTCCTTGCCCATAAGGCTTTTGTTGATCCAATCGTTGAGCAAAGAAGTATAAATGTAAAGTCTGCTAATATGCAAGATCCTTCTATCGAAGTTTCATATAAGCCTGGGGTAACAGATCCCGTAGCAGGAACGATTCAAAAAGTTGGTCAAGATTTAGGAATCTCAATAGAAGGAGCTCGTGTTTCAACTGTTTATGAATTTGAAGGGATCACTCAAGAACAAGCGGATGATATTGCAGACAGATTACTTATAAACAAGACGGTGCAGCAAGCAGTGGAAGAAAAACCCGAAACTCTTCGAACGAGAGGCGAAAGAGGTCCAATCACTACAGTTCCGATTTCGGAAGCAAACGATTCGGATCTTATGGAGATGTCACGTGACAAATTATTTTTAACTCTTGAAGAAATGCAAATAGTAAGAGATTATTTTAGAAAATTAGAACGAGATCCAATAGATGCAGAGCTTGAAATAATTGCAGCTCGTTGGAGTGAGCACTGTGTTCATAAAACGTTTAATGCAAAAGTGATCGTTGATGGTGTTGAAAAACCGTCTCTTTTTTCAAGGATTAAAGAAACTTCAAGGAAATATTTTGGTGGAGAAGTTGCTACAGCATTTGAGGATAATTCGGGAGGGATGCGATTTTATGACGGACAGGTTGTACTTGTAAAATGGGAAACACATAATAGTCCTTCTGCTCTTGAACCAAAAGGAGGAGCAGCAACAGGAAGCGGCGGAGTATTTCGAGACATAATGGGTACAGGACAGGGTGCTAAAGTTATTTTATCAACTGACGTGTTTGCAGTTGCTCCTCTTGATATGGATCCTTCACTTCTTCCGCCAAATTGTATTTCTCCGGACATTTTACTTCGCGGTGTTGTAGCGGGCGTTCGGGATTATGGAAATCCTATGGGGATTCCAACTCTAAACGGATCAGTTATTTTTCACGAGGATTTTCGTGCCAAACCGACAGTTTTAGTTGGAGCTTACGGTATTACTCCCGAAAAGTACGCTAAAAAAGGCGAGCCGAAAAAAGGAGACAGGATTGTTGTTATAGGTGGAAGAACTGGGCGAGACGGGATTCATGGCGCAACCTTTTCATCTGCTGAAATGACAGAGAGAACAGCAACTGTAAATGCTGCCGCAGTGCAAATTGGGAATCCAATTGAAGAAAAGAAAATGGCAGATCTTATCCTTGAGGCGCGTGATAATGGATTTATTCGGGCAATCACAGATTGTGGTGCTGCAGGATTTTCTTCTGCAATTGGAGAGATGGGGGAAAATATAGGTGTTAACGTTGATATCTCTCGTGCTCCTCTTAAATATGAAGGACTCTCTCCTTGGGAAATTTGGGTATCTGAGTCACAAGAGCGAATGATTCTCGCAGTAAGTCCCGAAAATATAGATGCTTTCAAACAACTTTGTGAGAGATTTAATGTTAAAGCAACAGATCTAGGATATTTTGACGGCAGCAACAGACTTGCGGTTTATTATGGAGATGAAGTTGTTGCAAATCTAGATTATGAATTTCTTATACATGGTCTCCCTCAAAGAATTATGGAAGCAAAATTTGAAAGAGAAGTTTTCTCAGAACCAGAAATCCCTAAGCCCAGCGACTGGGCAGAAACATTTAAGAAAATAATGTCTCATGGAAATGTTTGTTCAAAACTTCCAATTGTTGAACAATATGACACAACCGTTCAGGGAGGAAGCGCGTTAACGCCTTTTGGAGGAGTAAATTACGATGCGCCAAACGATGCCGCAATAATACGTCCGATTCTCGATAAACCATATGGGATGATTGTTTCGCATGGAACAAACCCCATTCTTAATAGAATAGATCCGCGAAGAGGTGCAATATGGGCAGCAACCGAAGCGGTCTCAAATCTTGTGGCGGCAGGAGGAGACTACCATAATATGGTTTTATGCGGCAATTATATATCTCCTGTTCCGGACAAACAGTATATGGGAGCGCTTGATATTATGGTGGATGCTATAGATGAATTTGAGGACGCAATAGAACGACCGGTGGTTTCTGGCAAGGATAGCCTCTCTTCAACATACACATATAGGGATGGAAGCAAACTTCATGTACCGCCAGTTGTGAATATTGCAACCTTAGGGAAAATACCTGATGTCGACAAGAAGATGACAACTAATTTTAAAAGGATAGGATCGACTGTTGTTCTCGTTGGAAGAATGCACGCAGGAATGGGTGGATCAACATATTATGATATTAATGATGCTGTGGGTAACAATGTCCCTGAAGTTGATCTTAAAGTGTTACCGGAAGTTTTTGATGCTATTTATGAAGGAATTGTCAGACGGGATATAACAGCCTGTCATGATGTGTCGCAAGGAGGAATAGCTGGAGCAATTGCCGAGATGGTTTTTGGTGGAGATTGTGGGGTAGAACTTGAATTAGATATAGAAACAAGGCCTGATTTTTTCTTATTGAATGAAACGGTAGGGATGTTTATTGCAGAAGTTGAAAATCCAGAAGAAGCGCAACGATTATTTGGAAATGTTCCCCATCTTGTTTTGGGGAAAACCACGCTTGAGAAAAAATTTTCACTGAAAAATCGAGGCGAAGAGATTTTTGAAGTAGGCATAGATGAATTGAAAAATGCTTGGCAAGAACCCATGAGAATATTATTTCATTAAGTATGAGAAGTGAATTATTGAAACCAAGAGTTGCAGTTCTAAAAGCGCCGGGAATTAATTGTGACGTTGAGACATCTTATGCATTTAAACTTGCTGGTGCCAATCCCGAGACAATTTTAGTTGAAGATTTAAAATCAGGTGAAAGAAAACTCTCGGACTATCAAGTAATTGCTCTTTCAGGAGGGTTTTCGTATGGAGATGATCTTGGATCTGGAAAAGTTTTGGCTCTAGAACTTGATACTTATCTTGGAAATCAAATTCAAAGATTTAAAGAAACCGGCTTAATGATAGGTATATGTAACGGATTTCAAATCTTAGTTAGATCAGGACTTTTACCTATGGGGACTGTTGGCGGACAAAGAGCAACGCTTGATCGTAACGACTCAGGAAAATTTATTAGTCGTAGAATAAATTTATCTGTTGATCTGGATAATGCATGTGTCTTTCTTCAGGATTTAAAATCAAGCCCGGTGGAATTTCAGGTCGCTCATGGAGAGGGTAAATTTACTGCAGATAATTCGACTTTATCTCAAATTGAGGAGTCAGGCCAGGTTGTTTTTAGATATGTCGATAGAACTGGTAAGCCAACGCAAGAATATTCTTTTAATCCAAACGGCTCTCCTCATGCTATTGCCGGAATAACAGATCCAAGCGGAAGAATTTTAGGATTAATGCCTCATCCCGAACGTTCAATTCTTCGTTCGCAGTATCCTAATATAGACAGAATGCCTAAGGATTTTGTTCCTGAAGGTCTTCAAATTTTTCAAAGAATGGTTCAATATGCGAAACAAGGAATCTAAGCC
>Ga0209541_10011821_pt1 | contig 13602 bp, 18 predicted proteins | sample RifCSPlowO2_01_FD_184027 | JGI IMG/M metagenome (GOLD analysis project Ga0209541, IMG submission 184027) | Groundwater microbial communities from Rifle, Colorado - Rifle CSP2_plank lowO2_0.1 (SPAdes) (version 2) | ecosystem: Environmental > Aquatic > Deep subsurface > Groundwater | place...
CAAAGGGATGGAAGGAATCAAAGGCAGTATTTGAACTGAGGGACCATGCCTAAGAACAAGACAATAAGTTTAGACGAGTTTCTTGAAAAGAATATCTGGTCTATTAACCCTCGTTCTGGTATAACCCGTTCTGGACACCGGATTATTAAAAAGTCTGATTATCCGGACTTAACTTCTTTCCAAGGGAGAGGATATCAGTTAGAAGTTCCTTCCCTCCGAAGAAAAGCAATTGAAATTGATTTTGACCGAGGGATTCATCATGCAAATATTCTTGATGAAAAAGGTAAAAAAACTGGTTTGTATTTATCTTTAACCGGACTGTCTACATTCCAGCCACTTACAGAAGAGCAAGAAGAGGCAAGAGAATTTGTGTGGTACGAATTAATAGACGAATCACTAGAATTAAATGTATTGGAAGCTTTTAAGAAACAAGTTATGCCGTGGTATAATGGGAAAAGAAAAAACTGATAGTTAATGAAACCATATGGCCGCCAAGAAAGAACTATCTCAATGCAGCCTTGATGAGTTTCTGAAGAATAACACACAGGAGATACAGATACATTCTCCAGAAGAGATCTTTTTTATCAGAGAGGGAAAACGTGCTTCTTTGGCAAAGGGAGAAGATCTGGTCGTATTAAAAGATTTAGGTTTCATGCTTGAATCGCCGTTTATGAAAACTGGTTCAGATATCAGCAAAGGATTTGGCGGGGCATATCTTCTTGATCCGGAAGGAAGAAGAACCGGCTATCAACTTATTAATCATGGCGCAGAGACTGGGAAGGGTGGTTATAAAAGTTGGTATCAACTGGAGAAAGAATAGATATAGATATAAAAATGATTAGACGGAGCATCTGATTCATGGGCATCAAAAAAGAACCGGCTCGATGTAGTTTGGACGATTTTCTACTGAATCAAGGCTATGATGGATTACAACTACGTTCCTCCGATAAAATTGTTTTTTTCAAAGATGAAAAAAGTTTTTTTATTAATCGGAGAGAAGATTTATACCGGTATTTACTGAGGCAGGGCTTCATGCTCGAGGCTCCTTACATGAAATCTGGAGTGGATATCAGTAAGTTGATATTTAATGCAGCATACGTTCTGGACTCTAAATGCCAAAGAACAGGCTATTGGATATTTAGATATGCAGACGCCTTGGGCAAGAAAGGGTGGTATCAATTAGAAAAAGCACGTTTCTGAAGGTATTTATTCTTATTCCGCAAGCATCTTGGCCCGTTCTGGATCAAATGCCCAATCTTGGCGTAATTTTCCTTCTCGCTTGTAATACTTCATCAATCGGTTGATGCCGGATTGAGTGTTGGCCATGCCTTTCCAGGCAGTCTTGTCCTGCTTGTTGGCCAGATAATGCTTCTTCAATTTGAGATAAGTACGGATTAAAGCCAACAGATCATCAGGCAATTCTTTTTCTACTTTGTTATCGACAAGAATCTGGCCGATTCGTTTTCCGGCGGCTGTTTTCACTAAGGGAATGCCATAAGTGTCTCGCAGATAAAGACCGATGGCACTATTGCTTTTTCCTGCTTTAGCTGCTTTAACAATCAATTTTTCTATTTCTTTGGGCTTGTAGACCATCCATGAAGGGATGGCCTTATTGACCGGCTTCTTTGAGCCGTGCTTGCCTTTCTTTCCCGAGAATCTTCTTCCCATGATAGCTAAAGTTTTATGGTTTATTTATAAAGGTTTTTATGAGAATGTTAAAAAGAATTTTATTTGGATGGTGCAGTGTCTCCGCTTAAGAAAGCAACCGCAAAAATGGCGATGGTAAACAAGAAGATTAGACCCAATATCTTTGGATGAAATAACGTTGCGGTGATGTTCTGACTGAAATCAGAGGTAGCTACTCCCCCTTTTGTAACGTTGGCAGGAACTTCTCCGCTGAGATAGGGGCCGATGTTCTGGCCAAGCTCATTGCCTAAGGCAGCTAAAAGAATCACCGTGCCTATGCCAAAGATAGCCCATTTAACTGTAGAATCATTGGTGACAAAATCTCCGATGGATTTGTCAGTCACTCCTAAAGTCTGGTAAAGCAGTAATAACAGAATAGTAAAGATTAGGACTATAACAAACCACGGAGTCATGTAATTGACCACATTGATGACTGTTTTTGAAAGCAAGACCAGAAACGCAACGAGAATAGCAATAAATGCATTGAGAGTATTTTTATCCTTGCCCAGCATGCTGGTCTTCTGAAGAATGGCAAAAACAAGAGCAAAGACTAATAATACGGGAAAAATCGTATTAAAGCTTTCAAACAAGCCAATGTCTAATATTGTGGCCATTTTTAGATTTATTCGCCGCCACCCTTAAACAGCTTTCCTAATCCTTCAAGCAGATTAGTGCCAGCGCCTTTACCCTCACCCGGTTCTTTAGTAATCCAATAAACAACTAACCCAAATATTAAGACGATAATCAAAAGTTGAGTTAATTCCGGAGTCCACCAGTCAAAAACAGCATAAGGCCCATTCCAAAGATTAAGAGAAGAGCCAAAGATGTAAACAACAAAAGCAATTGCCGCAAAACCAATAAATGGCATGGCAGCCTTAGCAAAACTGCCTCCGAATATTCCTAGCAAAAGCAAAAGCATGATAGACGCTACAGCTACCAAAGAAATGCTTGGCAAGGAAGAATTCATAACCACCACCGGATCATAACCTACGGGATAGGTACTGGTAAGATGAGGCACAATAAACAAAAGGCCTAGAACTAAAGCCACCACTACATTGAAATTTTTGGCTTTGTCACCTAGAATCTTACTTTTTTGCAAGACAGCATAAGATATAGTAAATACTAACAAAAACGGAAGAAGCGCATCTGCAATTGCCCACTGTTGTAAAATACTTCCTAAATTACCTAAACCATTAAAGGGATACGCCATAAGTCTACCTCCTTTTAGATGATATTTATTGAATCTGTTTTTAATTGATTATTAATCCTCGGCTAATATTTTGCTCTTTATAAATCTATTTCTTTTCTTCTTTCTTTTCTTTTGGCTCGTGGATAATAAAAGCAATAAATGCGCCCATTACAATCAACATGATTAACGTGGCTACCCACTGTACATTGTAATAGTATATTATTCCTCCGATAAGTGTATCCAACCAGCCCAATGCATTAAGGAAAATTAAAACTACTCCGATGAACATCAGAATCATAAAAAAACCGATCCATTTCGGATACTGCTCAAGAGAGAACTCTCCGGTCTTGAAGAAGACTCCGATAAGCAACAGGAAGCAGACAGAAACGATTAGCACTAAGACAACACTGGCTACTGCTTGATTGATAACCGCCACTAACTGAGTAGAGGCAACCACCAAGAAAGAGGAGATGAACGCCACCATGGCATTGAGATTCTTTTTGGTGTAGACTTTGTCTCCAACTTTTTCTATGCCAAGAATCTTGGTTTTCTCCAAGATAGCAAAAACAATAGTAAAGACTAAAAGGAAAGGAAGAATGACATCATAGATGCCTACGACATTCAAAAAATCAATCGCATTTCTAAAGACGCTTGTTTCGGCCATGTTCTTCCTCTTTTTGCATTATGTGTACAATATTAAGAGTAAAACCTTGATGTTTTTAAATGTTGCGGATAGCGATCTACGTTTTTAGCAAATGATAAAACAAAAACCTTAATTAACTGAAGGCCGTTCTTTCAGTCATGGACTTGAATCTGCTGCTCAAAAAGATTGTCAGCTATAATCCTAAAGCTAATCTAGAGCTGATTAAAAAGGCTTATCACTTTGCAGAGGAAGTGATGACTGGAGAAAAACGGCTGTCTGGCGAGAGCTATCTAGAACATCTTACTGAAGTGGCGGGTATCTTGGCCGATTCAAGATTAGATGAGGAAACGATTGCTGCTGCTTTGATCCACAGCACTCTTAAAAAGACCAGTCTTGAAGAAATTGAAGAAGAATTTCCTGCAGAAGTGGTTTCTTTAGTTAAAGGGATCTCCCAGATAAAAGAGATTAAATCAAAGAGTAAGGAGGCGAAAGCCGAAGCTGTCCGTAAGATGCTGCTGGTGATGATTGGAGACCTTCGGGTTTTGCTCATCAAGCTGGCGGATAAGCTGCATAATCTTCGCACTATCAGTTATCTTCCTCCGGAGAAACAAAAAAAAGTAGCCAAAGAAGTGCTGGAGCTTTATGCTCCACTAGCTTATCGACTGGGGATTGATAAAATCAAAGGAGAGATGGAGGACTTGGCTTTCCGCTGTTTAGAACCGGAGAAATATAAAGAGCTAGAAAAAAAATTGATGCAGAGCCGGGAAGAAAGAGAAAAAGAAGTAGAAAAAATTAAGAATACGCTTGCTGAACGGTTAGCAGAGAATAATCTTTATTTTCAAATCAAGGGGCGGCCGAAGCAGATCTATTCTATCTATAAAAAGATGTTAAACCGGAAAGTTTCTTTCAACGAGCTGAGAGACATTATCGGGCTGCGCATTTTTGTCAAAGAGATTAAAGACTGCTACACTGCATTGGGAGTGATCCATCAAAATTGGAAACATTTACCTGAGGGATTCAAAGATTATATCGTGCATCCTAAGCTTAACGGATATCAATCAATCCATACTGCGGTTATTGGGCCGAATAACCGAGTGGTGGAAATCCAGATTAGGACGACCGAGATGAATGAACTGGCAGAGGAAGGAGTGGCTGCTCATTGGAAGTACAAGGGATTACAATCTGAGACTAATTTTGAGAAGAAATTAGCATGGATCAGACAATCATTAGACTTGGAAAAAGACGGTCATTTTCTGGAGGAGTTCAAGAAAGATATTCTCAGTAGTGAGATTTATTGCTATACTCCTAAAGGAGAAGTGATTGAGCTGCCAGTAGAAGCTACACCGGTTGATTTTGCTTATGCAGTCCATTCCAAACTAGGAGATATCTGTGCCGGAGCCAAAGTCAACGGAACGTTTGTCTCTCTCCGCCATCTGCTGAAAACAGGAGATGTAGTGGAGATCTTGACAAACAAGAATCAACGGCCGAGCCGGGAATGGCTGAAGTTTGCCGCCAGCTCCAAAGCCAAGCATAAGATAAAGGAAGCAATTGAAAAGGTGGAGAAAATTCCTGTCAAAATCCTGAAGAAAAAAATTCCCGTGATAAAAAAATCAGAGCAGAAATTGATTGAAGTGGAAGAAATCGCTTCTCCGGCCATCAAGATGTCTAAATGCTGCAATCCTTTACCAGGAGAAGAGATTGTCGGATTTGCCACAAAGACAGGAGTGGTTTCTGTGCACAAAAAAGATTGTTTAGAGACAGAGAAAGCAACCGCCAAGAAAGAAAGAAAAACTTACTGGCGCAGAGAGATTGGCGCTGTGGTGGAGATTAAGATAGAAGCGCAGGACCGCACTGGTTTATTGGCGGATTTACTGCATACTGTGACTGCTTCTGGAGTGATGGTGAAAGAAGCCAAAGGAAAATTGGTTGGAAGGGCAGCGGCTGAATGCACGTTCAAGATTGTACCAGCGGATTTGGCCGCCCTGCGGAAACTGATTGAACGCATTAAGAAAGTGAGGAGCGTGAGAAAAGTTTCTTTGGGGAGTCTGAGAATGTAGGAAGAAATAGGCTTTAATTGCAATTACGGATTTGCCTTAAACACAAGATTTATATTATTCCAACTTTGTCTATACTATATGAAGATGATAATCAAACAATACAAAAAAAATCAATTTTGAGGATGCTGAAAAATGTATGGAAAACCTTCAAGATTTTCTTATAGAAATTGATCCACTAAAAAGATTAAGAAGACTACCTGAATACGGCAAGAGTTATACAAAAAATCTTTAAGCAGGATGGTCTTGTTATTCTTGTTTATGATAACAAAAAAATTGTTGGATGTATTGCGGGGATAATTGAAACGCAATCTAAAACTAATCTTTTTGAATGTGTCCCGACAAAATCAGGAAGAATATTGGAGCTCTTTATTTTGGATAGTTATAGAGGTTTAAGATTAGGCAAAAAATTGATGCGACAAATGGAGAATTATTTCAAAAAGAATAAATGCGATGCTATTAGAGTCGAAGTTTTTGCGCCCAATAAAAATGCCCACAATTTTTATGAAAGATTAGATTATTTGGATAGAGTAATTGATATGGTTAAGTTACTAAAATAAGGCAAATCGGCAACTCTTCGGGATTTTTTTACTTCGTTAAAAACCGTTGCACTGCCTCTAGATTCTCTTTGAGAATGCAACTGACAAAGCCCCGATGTTATCTTTTCCCAATCAACTTAATCACATCAATCATCCTACAGCTATAGCCCCATTCGTTGTCGTACCATCCCGTAACTGTCACCAAGTGGCCGCCCAAGACGTTTGTCAAAGGGGCATCGAAGATGCAGGAATGGCCGTTGTGTACTATATCACTGGAAACTAAGGCTTCCTCGCTGTATTGGATGATGCCTTTAAGTTTAGCAGCAGCCAACCGACGGAAGAGTTTGTTTATTTCTTCGGCCGAAGTTTTCTTTTTCACTGTGCAAGTAAAGGTAGCCAGAGAACCATCTGGCACTGGCACCCGGATAGCATAACCGCCTAATCTGCCTTTCAGTTCAGGAATAACTTCAGCTACGGCTTTGGCCCCCCCAGTTGTAGTAGGAACCATATTAACGGCTGCGGCTCTTCCCCGACGTAAATCTTTGTGGGGAGCATCGATTAATTTTTGATCAGCAGTATAAGCATGAACTGTAACCAGATAACCAGTTTCTATCTTAAAATGGTCGTGCAGAACTTTGACCATGGGCGCCAGAGCATTAGTGGTGCAGGAAAGATTGGAAACGATAAAATGCTTCTTTGGCTGAAAATGATGCTCATTTACGCCCATCACTAAACTGACATCCGGATTCTTGGCCGGTGCAGAGATGAGCACTATTTTAGCCCCTGCCTGACGATGTTTGGAAGCGCCTTCTCTATCTGTGAAAACACCAGTGCTTTCTATCACCACATCTATCTTTAGCTCTTTCCAAGGCAGCTTTTCCGGCTCTTTGACAGAAAGGACTTTGATTTTCTTTTTGTTGACCAAAAGAAAATCCTTGCCTGCTTCGACAGGATAGGGAGAAATACCATGCACGGAATCATATTTTAACAGATAGGCAAGAGTCTTTGTATCGGCAATATCATTGACTGCTACCCATTCGATATTTGGGTCATTAATCCCTGCCTGCAAGACCTGCCGGCCGATGCGGCCGAAACCGTTGATGGCTGCACGAATCATGAATATCACCTTTTTTATTTTGTATTGAGAAGAAAGACGGCAGGTTTTAAAAAGGTATTTGTGTTTTCATTTCCATAAAAGTTATAAAGAGAAAAATAATCTTTTGAACGATGCTGGAAAGAGTGATAGAAAAAGACAACGCAATAGTCCCTGATGCAAAAGCAAAACCGACTACTGTCTCTCACGAAGGATGGCAGTACAAAGAGATGCTTAAACAGCATTATTATGACACTGAGAAAAGAATCGAAGTGATTATATGTTATGACTGCATGTATGTTCCAGCATTAGACCGATACGTATGGACTAAACGGCCTTAGAAAATAAGTTTATTCTTGTTTTTTTATAAAATCGTAGGCAGAATACCCACAGATTTATCTGTGGGATGAATGCCGTGCCTCTAGCCTGTATTTGTGCAAGAGGCAGAAGCAGTAATAAAAACATTCAATAATTAGTTCTGTTAATTTTAGCTTGTTAGAATAATTAAACACAATAATAAAAAGAGCTTCTACCAAAACATGTAACAAAACTCGCCTGCTCGGAGCTATCGTCACTGCGTTCCGGAACCTCTTCGTATAACTCAGAGGTATCCCCAAGCTAAAGCCCGGGGTTTTACGCTCCTCGCAATTAGCGTGTTTTTTGGAATAACAAATTTCGCACTAAAGTGCGGGATTTTAAACCCAGCAATGTCTTTGTAAAACATCGTAGCTTAATTTATAGATTGCACTCCATTCATTCTTTAGTCTTCTGATTACCGAAAGGTCAATTTCGATGATACTTAACTTATGCGATCGCTGTTAGCCGACCCGAGCGTAGCGAGAGTGCAACGGGGTCGAGCATTTTTTTCCGCAGAAAAAAAGCGGAGAAGTTTTCTTACTGCCGAACACGAGAAAATCAGTGATTTTCTGTGCCCCAAAAATTCTTAATTTTTGCGGGAATGGGAAAAGTTTTTAGATTAAGTGGTTGTTTATCTCTTTTAATTTATCTCTTAATGTAACTTCGACTATACTCTGCCTATTAGGATCTAATAAAACGTGCTCTGCGATGGTATAGAGAAGATCAGAACGATTTAATATTTTTTCTATAGCTTTTTGCAATAAAGTGGCAGGAATAATCTGTTTATCGCTATAAACAATCAAAGCATATAAGTCACAAGCATCTTTATTTTCTTTATCTGCTTTATCCCGAGCAAATATTGCAGTGCATTTTGAAGCGATTAAAGTATCAATATCAGCGACAAAAAAATCATCTACTGGGAAATATGCTGTTTTTTTGAATGGTTCTAAATCCCACCAACTTCCTAATAAATCAGTTTTCTCATTGGAAAACAAATCTAAAAAAATATAAATTAAATCATAAAGCGGTTTTCTTTTGGCTTCTTCTGGAGTAACAAATGTTTTACTTTCTCGATCATAAATTTTTTCGTATCTAAACGGGAGACCATTTTTAGTAAACCCTCTCTTATTAACCACTTTAGAGAATTCTTTTTCTTTTTTTGGATCAAAGAAAATATCAATATCTCGAGAACCCATGTACTCTTTGCCAAAGGCTCTTTTATATTTTTCGTTAACGTAGAAATATGAGGCCCATCCACCTATTAGACAAATAGGAATTCCAATAGATTCTTTAAAAATTGCAGTCAACTCTTTACGTGAAAGATCCGTTTCTAAAGGATCATACATTTTTTAACCTCTTATCTATTATTCTTGAAAGTTCTTGAGCAGCTTCTTCACCACGACCGCCAAAAGACATTAAGTCAGCATAAAGTTGAGGAAGCGATACAATATTCGTCCCTCTTACATCTTCTATATTCTTAAAATAATCTTCCTCAACTAGTAAGCACACGACATTTCCCTCTTTCTCAGCAGGTAATATCTTTTCTTCCCTGAAAAATCTTTGCCATATGGGTAAATCTGATTTTAAGATATAAACGTGCGTTGTAGAAGGGGCAACATACGGACTTATGTGTTCAGTAGCAGAGAATAAAGTAAATGCATAGGACATTTTCTCTTTTCTAGCCCAATTAGCAATTTTCAAAATAATATATTGCGGTCTTTCAGCAGAAATAAATTCTGAGTGTTCAATCTCTCGGAGAGAATATGTGTATCCCCAAGCTTTCATTAGCTTAATGGGATTTGTTAGTTTAATACCTCTTTTGATAGTAAGATAACCACTCTTTTTTAAACGAACCACGAGGCGTTTAGCCATTCCGGAAGTTAATCTTGCCTCTTTGGCCAATTCAGTAACCGTGAGATCTGGTTTATTACTAAAAGTATTAGCCAAAAGAATACGTATAATTGTGTTTAATTTTTCGGGAATCAGCATTTTATCTCATAACCAGAGATTATCTCTGAGTATATAAATGTTACTTTTCTTTAAATATGTGTACATTGGTTTATATAGTCGCACTATACTTTATAAACCTCAGAACTGGCGTTATAAAAACACTTTAAAACAGTACCTATTTAGACCATTTAAGTGCGCTGGCGAAAGCATATCAGAAGCCGGTGCAGGAAGAAGAAAGAGTAGTGTACCTGGAAAATGCGGCTATGTTAACCGGAATTTCTCTTGGGTTAACGAGAGCCATCCAGAAAATCGACGGGAAGAAAAGAGTTTTTATAGATTCCATCAGCAGCCTGCTCATCCATAACCAGCCGGCAACCTTCGCCCGTTTTGTTCACGGCCTGTTGACAAAAATGAGGATAAGCCAGGTTCCCGTAGTGCTTATTGCTCTCGAAGATACCCCCAAGGAAATTCGGGCGGAAATCGTGCAGCTCTGTGACAAAGTGATTAAAGTGTAACAATGGGTGAATTTTGACCATGAAAAAGATTTTATCAAAAAAGAGGATGAGAACTACTCTAAAGATCTCCCCACCACAAAAAAGAATCCACAATTAAAACAGAAATTGCTCGACAATTAAAAAAGCAGAGAAAATCTTTACAAAAAATAGTATTTAAAGATACAAAAACAGTTCCAAGAGTAACAAAACTCGCCTGGCGAGTTTTTGTTATCTTGGCGATAAAAAAACTATCATCATTCACCCTATTCTTGCCGGAAGTTTTTGTTATCTTGGCGATAAAGAAACTATCGTCACTCATTCTATTCTTGCCAGAAGTTTTTTTATTTTAGCAATAAAAAAACCTTCTGTATCATTGTCCTGCGGCCAGATGCGCAAGCACTTTTTAATTTCTGGAGAATATGTTTCTTTTTCAAACTGAAGAACGGCTGGGCTGTGCTTTAGACCAGGCAGTTTGATTTCTTCCAACTTGGCTGCCGGGTATTTCTCCAAAAGCCAATTGATTACTCCTTCGTCTTCTTCCGGCTCTAAAGTGCATGTGGAATAGACCAGCTCTCCTCCATCTTTAAGATTATTAAATGCCGTTTCCAAAAGCTTTCTTTGCTGGGAAGCCAACCGCTTGGCCGCTTGAGGATTCCACCAGTTAAGAATGCGGGGAGATTTCATAATTGTTCCGGTACCAGTACATGGAGCGTCCAAAAGAATTTTATCGAACTGTATGGTCTTAAAACCATAGCCAGTCATATTTGTAACTACCACATTGAGAATGCCGCTTCTCTGAAGATTGATGCCCAAGGATTTGATTCTTTCTCCGCTCAGCTCATTGGCGATAATAATCCCTTTGTTCTGCATCAAAGCGGCCATCTGAGTGGTTTTACTGCCGGGAGCAGCACACATATCTAAAACAATCTCTCCTGGTTTCGGCTGAAGGACGAGCGGGGGAATCATAGAAGATGCATCTTGCACATAAAAATAGCCAAGATGATGCTCTAAAAGATTACCGATGTCCCGGCGGTTCTCTTTTTTATGGCTGATCCAAAATCCATCTTTACACCAAGGAATGGGCTGAAGAGACCAATTTTTTTCCACGCGGCTCTTTAGTTCGATCGCAGATGTCTTTAAAGTGTTAGCGCGAATAGAACGGCGAAGAAAGGAAAGGGAAGCCTGTTTGAATGCTTCCCAATCAGTCAACTGGGAATATCTCTCAATAAACTTTTCTTTGAAAACGTATTTGCCGGCATTGGGGAAAGGAGGAAGCATTTAGAAAAATAAAAGAAAACCAATTAAAAATCTATCGGAACTTGCGTGAATAATCATAAAGATGGCACAAGCTCCGGAACAAATAATTGTATAGCCGCTAATATGAATGATAAAATCATTCCTATCTCTTTTTTACCGTAGTTTTCGCTCCGGTCAAATCCACGATTTGCGATGGGCGGCCGCGCTTCTCTCCTTCATAGATGATAAAATCTAAGCCACGCTTGATATCAGGATGGAGGTTTTCATGAGAAGTCATAAACGGCTCGCCGGTGCGGTTGGCGGAAGTAGTAATAATCGGAGTGTTGACTGCGGAAACAAAATCATGCATCCAATGGCCGGGAATTCTTATACCTACTGTACTTTGATTTAGATGGACGCTTTTGGCCACGCAGCTTTTGTTTTTCATTTTCAGGATCAATGTATACGGACCAGGCAATTTACCCAACCATTCTTCTGCTTTTTTGTCTACTACGCAATTCTCTCTGATCCAATCAACAGAAGGAGCCCAGACAGAGAAAGGCTTATCACTCTGGCCTTTTAGTTCTCTGATTTTCTTTACTGCTTTTTCATCTTTAGCATTGCATCCCAAACCGTAGATAGTATCGCTAGGATGGAGAAATACTCCACCCTTACGAATTTTCTCGGCAATCTGAGGAGCAGCTAATTCCAATTCATGCTTATTAAACATATCCACATAAATCACCCCAGTACCCAGCGCAAAACCACTGTTTATAAGGATTACGTATATACCCCATATTTACCTGAGAATAAATGTAAATAGTGCTAAATACAGGTTATATTGTATAGAAAAGACGGATTATTTTCTGTCTTTAATCTGCTTCTTTTTATTTTCTTCCGCTAGATGCAGATAATTTTTGTCTGAGACAACAGACTTACCTATCTTCTGTTCAAGTTCTTTTCGTGTATTTTTAGCGATGTCTCCGCCTTCTTGAGCAGTCTGCTTCAATTCAGGAAATCCTTTCGCATCTTTAGCGATAGTAATATCAGTTGTTGCTTTCTCACCAACCATATTCAGAATCAATTCCCAGTCAGTCATGTGATCTCTGAGATTTTGATTCGGTTTCTTCAATCCTTTAAACTGTTTATACTCTCTAACCGTTTTCCCAAATGTCGCTTTACTGATCTCATTGGTCAGAATGGCAAAGTCTTTCTCATTCTCAGCACCTCTGCTTTTCCACTCGTCAGTTAACTCTTGTCTTATGGCTATTCCTCGCAATCGTTTTTCTATCCATGCCAGGGGATAACCTTTCAGTTCATAGTATCCCTTAACCCGATTCTGAGCCAACTCGGGGTTTTCTATTTCCTGCACCCTATCATAACCTACTTGAGCTAACCATTGCTTAAATGGCTCTGCTTTAGGCGAGGAGATAGATTGGATAATTCTGAACAGATTCTTAGTATTAGCACAGTCGGTTGCGTAGAATTTACCATCAGTAGACATTAATTTCAGTTGTCCGATTTTTTCGGACAGCTCAAAACCTTCTTCGGTAAGCTTAACTTTTAAGTCAGACCAGTACTTTCTCGCTCTATCTGTTTGTGTTAATGCTTCTATAATGTCAACTACTGAGAACCACCATTCATCATTAAACCGAATTCTTCGAATGGTTTTATCTTGAAATACGATTAATCCGTTCTGTTTCTCTTTTTCTACCATCTTAAACATTAAAAATAACTTCGTTTAAATATTTTCTTGAAGCGCTAACGAACCAAGCGTAACGGAGAAAGTTCCATGCTGGAAGAAATTCTTTCAACAATATCGTTTGGCAAGATTCCTTGCGTAACAATAATCATCTGCTTTTCAAAAGCTTTACGAAAACTTTTTGGATGAAGGTCGAGGGAGATATCTAACGGCAAACAATGAACGATTTTATGACCAAAGTCTGGATGGAATCTTTTCATATATCTCACCTCCAAAGGGAAATATGGTTTTATTAATTTTTATTTAGTAGTTTGTAGCGGGTGGGGGGAAAGAGGAAACCCACCCTGCAAACCACGAACAAATATTAATGGGGAGACGGCCTTTATATATCCCACGCGAGGAGTTGACCAGTGGCTAGTGGCTTGGTTACAATATTGAAAAGATATAATTAACTACTTCTGTGGCGGGGCGGATCTTTGCGTTATGGGGGTGGGGCGGCCAAGTACTTTCCGAACAAAACTAAGAAAAATCGGTAATTTTTGACAGTTCAGCATAACACGTCAGACTGTCCCGTAATTCACAACATTTAAATACTTCTTCTCGTCTATAAAATAAAACTTTATCGTCGATAAAAAGAGGTGTTAAAATGGCGTACATAA
>Ga0209541_10011825_pt1 | contig 13599 bp, 14 predicted proteins | sample RifCSPlowO2_01_FD_184027 | JGI IMG/M metagenome (GOLD analysis project Ga0209541, IMG submission 184027) | Groundwater microbial communities from Rifle, Colorado - Rifle CSP2_plank lowO2_0.1 (SPAdes) (version 2) | ecosystem: Environmental > Aquatic > Deep subsurface > Groundwater | place...
GCGACGTTTTTATAGATTTAAATACCACTCTTTTCTAATCAATATGCCAGAATCTCACCTTAGACTTATCTTTGCCGTCTGACCCGTAAAATTTCAAATTCCAAAAATCTTTCAAGTCACTGATAAAATGGCCCAAGCCAAATGAAAACACCAGCCATCCCAATGATGTGGTAAACACAAACAGCCCCACTATCATCAGAATTAAACCGTAAATCCAGTGGTCGGGAAAATAGTAGTACCATGACCGATTACCAATCCAAAAATTAAGGTAGTTATCTCCCCACCTGCCAATCACATACCCCAAAAACCCCGCCAAAAGAAAATAGATAATACCAAGAGTTATCATACGCTTTTATGTTACCAAAAACCCAAACAAGATGGCAATACGGTTATCCACACGCCCCTATTTTTTTATAAAATACTCTTGGTCCTTTTTTATGAATCCCAACGATTCGTAAAGACTGCTGGCGGGCCCGCCCGTAGATGTCAGTTTCACCTGCCGTATGTTGTTTTGCCGGGCAATGGCTAATAATTCTTGCATGAGCAATTTGGCAATGCCTTGGCGCCGGAATTTTTCATCAACAATCAATTCATCAACCCAGGCAATCAGGCCTTTGGAAGGAATGGCATACCAGGTTAAGCCCCCAAAACCCGCCACCTGCCCGCCTAATTCAGCCACCAGCCACTGGCAGTTTGAGGCATCAACCAGCGCCTCAATCCGGCCGGCCAGTTTTTCCGGTTCAACAATGTTTTTCGTTAACTGCACAATAAGCAAGGCCGCCGCCGCCGCATCTTTTTTTTCTAAATTTCTTATCATCATATAGGTTACTCTACAGTCACACTTTTAGCCAAATTTCTTGGCTTGTCCACATTATAGCCCAACTTGGCGCCAATGTAATAGGCCAATAACTGCAATGGCACCACCGTCAGCAAGGGTTCTAAGGGTTCCAAGGTTGCGGGAATGTAAAACACATCACTGGCAATGGCGCTAATATGTTGGTCACCTTCGGTGGCAATGGCTAAAATGGGGCCGGATCTGGCTTTAATTTCTTCCAAATTAGAATACATTTTTTCCAAAACTCCGTTGCCCGGCACCAGCGCAATGGTGGGGAATTCTTTGCCAATCATGGCAATGGGGCCATGTTTTAACTCCCCCGCCCCATAACCTTCCGCGTGCAAATAAGAAATTTCTTTTAATTTTAACGCGCCCTCCAAGGCTGTGGGATAGTTGTACCTGCGCCCCAAGAAAATAAAATTTTTGTGATATAGATATTTTTCCGCCAACTTTTCTATTTCACTTGCCCTGGCTAAAATGGCGCCGATTTTCCCGGGTATATTGCGCAGCTCTTCCAATAAGCCGGGGCGCTTTACCTTGGCCAGGTATTCAGCCATTAACGCTAAAACGGTAATCTGCGACAAAAAAGCTTTGGTAGAAGCCACCCCGATTTCCGGCCCCGCGTGGTTATACACCCCCGCGTCTGTTTCCCGCGCAATGGTAGAGCCCACCACATTCACAATGCCCAAAGTCAATAATCCGTTTTCTTTGGCTTTGCGTAGCGCCCCCAACGTGTCAGCCGTTTCGCCGGATTGGGAAATGAAAATCGCCGCCGTGCCCGGCTCAAAGGGTTCTTGGCGATAACGAAATTCCGAAGCAAAATGCGTTTCAACAGGAATGCCGGCAATTTCTTCAAACAGGTATTCCCCCACCAGCCCCGCATAATAAGAAGTTCCACACGCGCAAATGATAACACGCTTGATAGTTTCCAACTTTTCTTTTACCTGCTCAAGCCCCCCCAATTTCACTCCAGCCTCATGCAATCTGCCGGCAAAAGCTAACTTGACCGTTTCCGGCCCTTCAAAAATTTCTTTTTGCATAAAGTGCTGATAGTTTCCCTTTTGAGCTTGCTCTAAATTCCATTCTAAGGTTACCACTTTGGTGTCAGTGGGCTCGCGGCGGATATTTTCAATGGTAATTTCACCCGCGGAAATTTTCGCCATTTCAAAGTCATTCAAATACACCGCGTTTTTAGTGTGAGTAATCAGGGCGCTGGGGTCTGAAGCTAAAAAATGCTCTTGCTGGCCCAAACCGATCACCAGGGGACTCTGACATTTGGCCGCGTACAAAACGGCGGAGTTTTCGGCATCTATAATGGCAAAGGCGTACGCCCCGCGCAACATATTCAAGGCCAGCTTCAGGGCTTTTTCAAAGTCATCTCCCTGATTGATAAAATCTTCTATTAAATGCGCAACCACTTCCGTGTCCGTTGCAGAAGTAAACGTATGCCCCCTTTCTTGCAAATAGTGTTTTAATTCTTTGTAATTTTCAATAATGCCGTTGTGGGCGACGAACACGCGTTGTTTGCAATCGGTGTGAGGGTGAGAATTTACCTCATTGGGAACGCCATGGGTGGCCCAGCGGGTGTGAGCGATACCTATATTAGAATCTAGAATCTGGAAGCTAGAATCTAGAATTGCTTTTTCTAAGTTCGCCACTTGGCCGACGGCTTTTTTAACTACCACCCCTTCGCCCGAATGTACCGCAAAACCGGCGGAGTCGTATCCGCGGTATTCCAGTTTTTTCAAACCATCAATCAAAATTGGTAATGCTTGTTGTTTCCCAATATAGCCAATAATTCCGCACATAGCTTTTGCTCCGCAAAAGAAACTCTAAATCCTAAACACTAAACTCTAAACGTTTTTGGATTTAGAATTTTAGATTTATTTTCTAGCAAGCGAAGGCAATAAAGATTCACAAATATTTATTGCCAAGCGGCGAAGAAAATATGCTTTGCATATTTAGGATTTAGGGTTTCGGATTTAGGATTTCGTTAAGTTATTTTGCATTTTTTCAAAAAATAAAGCAAATAAAAAAGCCCTGCGACGACCGGTGTCAATCGCGGGGCTTGGTGTTTGTTGGTGCCTCCTGCACGCCCTATTCAAAAAACTTCCAAGATAATGCACAGAAATAGGCAGGGAAGGACTCCAATCCCGAACCCGAAGAAAAGGCCTATGGCAATCGTCAACAAGAAATTTTCCCAATTATCTTGGATTTTCCAAAGCAACTTGCCCTCTCCAAGGTGCTTAAATTCGGTGATCGTCACCCACGGGGGCGTATCGGGGATGTATTGCCATGAACGGATGATAATTTTCCCTTGTTGGGTGTGATAAAAAGCCTTGTTTCTGTTTAGCCGCACAAAGTGTTTGCCGTCTTGGCCAAAGAAGTGTTTGTGTTGATCAACGGAAACATCAATGTAGAAATTCCCCGGCTCCTTAAAAGGGAGGCTTTCTTGTGGTGGCGCTGGCTGCGCACAGACTTCAACCTCGGCTCCTTCAGGAAGCCAGATTTGACTGGTTAATTCTTCTCCCTTTTGCAATATTTCGGCCCTTTGGCGAAGGAAGAATACTGCCAGGCAAAGAGGAAGAATGCAAAACAGAGTACTGGCTGTAACTTTCTTCACGGCAATCCCCTTTCTTTTGGTGGATGATTCTTTTTAACGAGCAACAACGCTGGTTATTTATTTTGATTGTACATTACAACAGGAACTATGTCAATGACTGGGCACACCACTAAAAACGCCCTTTGAGCGCAACTGCCGTGCCTGCCCCATCACCCACTTCTTATACTTTGCCGCCATGGTTTCAAAACTCTGCTTTGAATTGGCGATTTCTTTTTTGCCATGCACCATGCGCACTATGGCATTCAAACGCACCGGGCCGCGATGGTGCGGCACCTTTTGAAGGCGCTTGATTTTTTCTTTTGCCTGCTTTAGTTTTTGTTCAATGGAAATGGTGACATCTTTTAAAAATGGTTCGGCGGAAATGGGTTTTCCGGTGGCCATTTTGATAAACTCTTTGTAGGTGTGGCGGGCGGCCAGTTTCCACACTTTGGCCATTTCTTTGCCCACATTTTTGTTGTCTACCATATAGCCGTATTTTTTGTAAAAATATTCGCGCCACTGGCTAAGCCCCAATTCCGCCAAACCATAGCCATGATAGGCGGCCGAACTTTCCCATGAGTAAATATGGGGAATATTTAAAGCCGAAAGCGAATCAATAGACATATCAAAATATTTTTTGTAATGTTTTTTGGCAATGGCCAGCACTTTTTGGGCGTTTAAGTTTTTAGTTTCATAAATATCGCGCTCATAAGCCGCCACAAATAAAATGGAATTCATGCGTGAAGGCGCCAGCACATGCAGTTTTTTCAGCTTTCTTTCAAATAATTCAAAGGGATATGGTTGGCCGGCGGCGTTAACGGCGTAACGAGTTTTCCATTCAATGCTGGAAAACAGGGTGTCTAAAAACATGCTTTGCACTTCCGCCCAGCTGGTGCTCATGGGGGCATATTCCTGGTTTAAAATCACATCGGGCTGCTCTGCCGTTAACATGTGGGCCGCGTGCCCGCCTTCATGAAACAGCGTGTTATAACCAATCACCCCGCTGCCCACCTGTCCCGCCACCACATTGCAGGTAAAATTGGAGCTGCCTGGGATTCTTTTGGCACCCTTAAAATGCACTAAATTAGGCCAATGGCAAAAACCATTATTCCACTTGCCTTTCCTATCCAGTAAGTCCAGGGTTAAGGTTCCCTTTTTATAATCAATGCCCAGCGCCGCAAATGACCGGCCCCATCTTATCAGCGCCTCGTCAAATTGGAAATAGGGGTCTTCTTCTTTAGTAAAATCTCCGGTCATTAAATAACCAAAATTCCAGGGCTTGCGTAAACCCGGGGTTTTCTTTTCCAATTTTCTAATATCGGCAAACGCATACTTTGTTTTTTGGTATAAATGGTCAAACAGTGAAAATAATTCTTTCTTGGTCATGCCATCTTCGCGCCGGACTTTAAAATCATAAAAATCTTCAAATCCCAGGGTTTTGGCAAACTGGTTGCGCAGGCCAATTAACTTAATGTATTCTTTCAGGCATCCCGTGGCCAATGTTTCCCGCGCCTGCCAGCAAGCTTTACGGATTTTTTCGTCATTATGGGTGCTTATCATGGTGCGCATGCGTAGGGTTGAGGCTTCCATGAACTTTTTTGTATAGGGGTCAATATAACCTTCCTTACGAGTCCCCTGCTTTTTTAGCACTTGGGTTTCCAGGGCGTCAATCTTATTTTTTAATTTCAGCGCTTTCGGCGGCAATTGGTAACGCTCAAAAAAATCCAACCAAATATTAAGCCGCTCGTTAATCTTGGAACTTTCACCTTTTCCCTTTAACCTCTTAACTTCTTGGTAATATTCTCCATTCCCCCTGAACGCATCACGCTTGGCCAGGGCTTTGTTTTTTGCGTCGTCCACGGAATGGTCACCCATATACGAAATCCAAAACAACTCTTCATATTGTTTATGAAGCTGTAAATATTCCTTGTTTAATTGTTCCAAAAACCGTTCCGCAGAATTCATATATCGCATTGTATCATAAAAAAGAAAAAATAAGTTACGGGCGTACTTCACTAAAAATAACTTCGTCCAAAAAGATACGATCGTATTTTTTTGGACGAAGCTGTAACGCATAAATCAACGATTTTTATTGATGCGCGATTGGGTGTACTATATCCAGACCAAAAAGCGGACATGAAAATGTCCGCTTTTTGGGGTTGTTCACCTACATTCAACTAACAATTTACTTCTTTTTGGTAGTGAAATTCATAATTTCACCATTTGTTGTACCAAACTGATTATTTGCATTCAAGCGGAAATAATACTTGGTAAATGGCTGTAGATTTGAGATTAAAGCTGAAATTGGCAACAAAGCATTACCACTGCCCGCTAATTGAAAACCAGTAACCGCTCCCAATTCGGCAGTTAAACCATATTCAAACCAAAACGTTGTTTCTGATCCTTTTGGATTAACTTGGCCGCGCACGTCAGCGTTGGTGCTACTAATATTTGTCGCAGCATTAGTAGTGGTGACTGGGGCGGTTCCTATTGGAGATGGAGTAGTATTAGTTTTGAAACTATGGGTTGTTCCATTAACCGTTCCAAAAATATTTTTGGCGCCAAGTCTGAAATAGTAATTGGTGTTGGACTTGAGTCCGATAATATAAGCGGGGGTGTAAATTGCTGTATATCCCGAACCAACTAAATAGTTTGAGCTTTGAGTACCTAGCGCTGAAGTTTCTCCATACTCATACCAGTATGTTGTTGCAGCTCCATTTGGATTAACAGTGCCATTTACCACAACCGTTGAAATATAGGGTGCAGTAGTTGAGTCTGTTTGTACGATTGGCGCTCCTGCTTGGATGGTGTTAGTATTAGCGGTGTTCGTTGTCGTTCCTGGATTTTCTTGATTAACAACTTGGGGGTTATCAGAAGCGTTCCAGATTGCATACCCAATCCCCGCTAGCGCTATTATCCCCACAATACTTAATATAATAATAAGATTTTTATTCATTTTTTATTTTTTAAGTTAATTTTGGTAGTTTAGCCGACCTTGTTATTTTCATATAATATCTTTAATGATTAGGGCTGTCGCAGTCTTTCTTGTAGTGCGCCATAGGCAGGCTTGGCCTTCATATTCTTATCCCACAATAAACTGGTGCCATAAACCAATGGGTACCTATCTGATCGAGTCGTAGAGCCATATTTATCAGTAATGCCCCATGTGCTATACGAGGTGCAATTAGGAGTTCGCAAGCATACATCTAGCGCCATTACATATTGATTAATCTGCTGTTTTGGATCGTCGCCCGTGACATCAATTTCTGATATGCGAGCCAATAAGCCAATCCTATTTAAATTTTCCATGTGTTGTTTAAGTTGGCTGGCATCAAAGTAATCGCCGTCAGTATAGACATGTGCCTCAAATCCCACCCCATCGATAGGTACGCCACGCTGTTTAAGTCTTTTTACCAAAGCCAGTAAAGCGTCCCAATGCTGGCCATCTTTTTCAACTCCGTAGTCATTTAAGTAAAGTTTTGCTCCAGGGTCAGCTTCATGTGCTGCTCTAAATGCCAGGTCAATGTATTCTTCTCCCATGGCCTCAAACCAAATATTGGGTTCCAGTCCCGTTTTTCCATTTTTATAAAGAGCGTGTTTCTTGGAAAATGGTTCGTTCACTACGTCCCATTCTGCCACACGTCCTTTAAAATGGCCCACCACCGTGTTTATATGATCTACCATAATTTTTTGGCGGTCGGCCACAGGGCTTTTAGTCATCCATTCGGGACTGCTTTTGTCATAGACTAATGCATGGCCATGCACGGTCATATTATTTTTTAGCGCAATATCAACAAGTTGATCGGCTTGCTCAAATGAATAGATATTGGCCTCGGGGTGAATGAACTGAGGCTTCATGCTATTTTCCGGAGTCAACATATTAAATTGACCGATAGCCAAAGCTCCATACTTTTCATCGGTAAGCAGGGGCCCTACCGATATTGCCGCACCGATTTTTAGTTTCTTGGAGTGTTTGTTTGCCAAATTACCCAGACTATTTTGATCGCTCTGGTCTACAATTAATGACGGAGGTGGTATAATTTCAATGCGTCCAGTTCCGAGAGCCTCGGCATATAGCTCTTTTAGTGTCCAGCCATTACTTCCAGCTTTTCCATCTGCACCAAACCAAATGTTGCCACTGTCAAAAATATGGTGATCGGGCATACTTCCTAGTATTTGATTGTTTACGATAATATTAATTTGGCCTCCTATGTGTTCTAGCGAAATAACGGTTTTAAGTTTAAAAGGAGTCGCATACGTTCTTGTGTCCATAGAATGAGATGAACTGCCATCCCAAATGCGAACCGTAGTAAGGTTTTTTACTGTATCAACCATGACTTCAACACTAGGACTTTCATACCTCCATTGGTCGTATACAATGGGCGGACTTGCATAGAGCCTAAAAGAAGCTTGTTGGTCTATTTCTAATGCTATGGCAGTGATTTTAAAGTCCCCCTTAACATGTAGGTGTTGCCCACCGATATTGACTGGCGGATTCGGCTGGCCCCATGAACCGTCCTGGTGAACAATAATACGGTTTAGGGGCGAAAAGTGGATACCCTTTTCTGTTACGACAGCGCCCGGAAAATATTGCCAATCTTTATCCTGCGTTACAAAATCAATATTTCTATTGTTATATTGCATAAAACCATAAATTGCTAAGATAATACCCAAAGTCAAAACAAGAAATAGGGTTTTTATAATTAACTTGGCTAACTTAAATTGTGATGCATTTTGCATATTAAAGTATTTATACCACCCACAACAATCCCCCCAATATTTGATAATAAGGGTGATTGTATGTTAAAACATTTTATTAGTGGACTTTTAATTCCTTTAAGATTTATCTTTTCGACCTTCATGTATCTGCTAGGGGAATGCCAATAATACTTGGTATGCCTTTAATAGCACTATTCTTCTTTTTTAAAATTATGGGGAGGATTGTTGATTGAAAAGGGGCAAAAAACGCATTCTTTAACTTATGATTTTTTAGATAAATAAGGACTCCTTGCATATCTTTAGTAATGCTTTTAATCGTTACATGCCCTAAATACGCCAATAGTGATACTGCCATAACAGCACCCACGGGAGTAAGCAACAAGCGGATCATGTCACCTAACATAAAGCCCACTTGGAGCGCCAATGCATTAATTACATTATCTAAAATAGCAATCATAATTATGAGTAAGTGAGATATGAAAAACGAATTTTTCATATCGACCGCACGATTAATTATATGCTCTGCATATATTATTCTACTTTAAAGGATTTTGACCGCGGATCACACGAACCAATACAAGCACAATGGCAATAACCAAGAGTATATGTATAAACCCAGATAACGTATAAGAAGAAACTAATCCCAGGAGCCATAGTACCAGTAAGATGACAATAATAAGCGTTAACATTTTTTTATTATTCACTTTTTAATACTAAATATTTACTTTCTTCATGATTAAGTTTCCCTACGCGCTCTTTACTGCGCTGGGGTTTGGGTGGTTGGTGTCGTGGCGGGGGGCACGGTAATATTTATGTCGGTGCTATCAGGATTTTTATTATTTTGAATCATTGGCACCCCATAGATAAAAAACAGCGCAAAACCTCCTAAAATTACCATTACTAAAATAACACCTAATACTAAGTTTGAACCAGAATCTTCTGTGGTACCTGGATTATTGATTACTGTTGGCATATTTTTGAACATATAAATCGCAAAGCGAAGTATATGATTATGTTACTATTCGACTTTCATTATTTTCCTTCCTAGTTAATATTTTGACGTGTTAAATACTTTTGCCTTACAATTGTAATAGTAAACCCTCTGCCATGAACGTTATGTGAACGATATAAACGAAAAAAATAACCCCTCTTAAAGGGGTTATAAAATAGTTTTGAAAAAAATAATCTAATGCATGTCTTATGTATGAGCATTTAATCTGTAGCCAATGCCGTGCACAGTCTCTATGAGCTTTCTTGCTCTGTTACTATCTATTTTATTTCTCAATCTATTAATAAAAACATCTAACACATTACTAAAAGAATCATAGTCAAAATCGTATACGTTCCTCACCAAGTCTTCACGAGATACAGCTATGTTTGGATGACGCATGAAATATTCCAAAATACGAAATTCTTTTAGGGTTAATTTAATTTCCTTGCTCGCCCGCAATACTTTTTGGGTGGCAGGATTTAAGACAATGTCTGCGACTTTCAGTTCTATAGAAAGGGCTTTTTTGGGGCGCCTGGTTATAGCCCTTATTCTTGAAAAAAGTTCTTTAAATTCAAAGGGTTTTACCAGATAATCATCAGCACCGGCATCAAAAAGAGAAACTTTGCTTTCTAAGTCATCATTCACCGTTAAAATTAATACCGGAGTATCTATATTCATTTTTCGCATCTCTTGGCATATTTGAAGCCCCCCTTTATTGGGTAACATAAGATCCAGCATGATTAAATCATATTCATTATGGGTTGATTGAATGCGGCCAAAAGCTTTTTGTCCATCCGATAGATGGTCAACAGCGTAACCTTCGGTTTCTAAACTATCCTTAATTATCTTAGCCAATGCTTGTTCGTCTTCTACAATGAGTATTCGCATGGGTTTTTAATTAATTAGTTTTTTTACTGTATCAAAACTGCCATTTTGGCTTTTTCAATAATGGCGCTTAAGCTCCAATCTAATTTTACTAAATAATATGCCGGCCCATTTTCGTTGATTATCTTTTTAATCTTTTTCTCATCGGCAGATAAATTAGTCAAGAGCATAATCGGCACTGTTTTGCCCCAGGTAGTATTTTCCCGCAATTTTTGCATCATCGTTAAGCCATCCATTACTGGCATGAGAATATCCAATAAAATAAGGTCAGGCTTTTCTTTGATCGCAAGATCAAGCCCTTCTTGACCGTTACTGGCTTTCAATACTAAAAACCCTTCCTCACTGAACCGATCAGCGTATACTTTTAATAAAGGAAGTTCGTCTTCAACAATTAATATCGTTTGTTTTTTATTGTCTATCATAATGCTCTATTTTTTTGTCCCGATAAAAATTTAATATAAATTTTGATACGGGATCCCGTATGATTAAATTTTAAAATTTAATCATCGGGATTTTTTAATTGTTTTTAGTGGAATGGTGAAATAAAAAATAGTACCTTCTTTTTCTTTTGACCAAAACCACACTTGGCCCCCTATATGGTCTAAAATTGATTTGACAATATACAGCCCAAGCCCGGTACCGTCAGTATGCTGACTGCGCGCATTTTCAGATCTGAAAAATTTAGTGAAAATCTTATCTTGCGAATCTTTATGAATTCCACAGCCATTATCAGATATGCTAATTAATAGACTGTTTTCTTGTATAATCTTGTTATTAACTTTCTCATCTTTTTTTACTTCTGAACTTTTTACCGATATGGTGCCGCCCACCGGAGTATATTTAATAGCATTAGAAAGCAGATTAGAAAAAACCATGTTAAGCAGTAATTTATCAATAAACATAATATGTTTTTGCTGGTGATATTCCTCCTGAAAGATAATATTCTTTTCTTTTGAACCTGCTTGTAATTCGTAAATGCCATTTTTTAAAAAAGCAATAATATCTATCGGCGTCTTATCCATAGAAAAAATGCCCATTTCTATACGAGAAATATTAAGCAGGGTGTTTATGATATCCACGATGCGCTGATTAGCATTGTGAACCTCGGTAATATATTCTTTCTGTTTCGGAGTGACAATGCCGCCACTGTCTTTTAACAACATCTCTGTATATAAACTTATAATCGTCGCTGGGGTCTTAAGCTGATGGGAGGCAACTGATATGAATTCACTTTTTGCTTTATCAGTTTCTTTTTCCTGGGTGACATCTCGAAAAACAATAACACACCCAACGAGTATTCCAGTAAGATATCTTATTGGTTCGGCCGAGTCAGCCACAGGAATTTTGGAACCGTTTTTTCTGATAAGTAACGTATTATCAGCCATGGTGGTTTTTTGGCCGGTTTTCATAGCTTCGGCGATAAAATCGGTAACCGGCTTATTATCTAATTCTCTTACAAATTTTATGACCTGGTTATAGTGTCTACCAATAACCTCTTTAGCAGAAAAACCGGTCATCTCTACCGCTTTACGGTTAAACAATATTACCTTGCCATCTTTATCACAGGCCATAACCGCATCTCCAATGGAAGCTAAAATCGCTTTTTTTTCCACGATAGCCATGGCAAGCTCTTCGGCTTTGAAACGAAGTTTTTCTGCCGTCGCCACAAGCTTAAGCCTGATGCCTTCCTTTTCCTTGGCGATTACAGCAAGTTGTTTGGCTTTTAGGCGAAATATCTGTGCTGTCACTACCAACTTCCGCCTGACACTTTCCTTCTCCTTGGCCACTGCAGCGAGTCGTTTAGCGGTTAACGCCAATTTACTTCGGGTACCTTCCTTCTCTTTGGCTGTCTTGGCAAGTTGTTTGGCTGTCACCACCAGTTTGCGCCTGATAGTTTCTTTTTCTTTGGCCAAAACTTTGAGCCTGAAGATAGTATTTTTTGATACGGGAATAATAGCTTTTTTATTCATATATTTAATATAAGAAGTATAAAAACTTGATCACTTGCGGTTAAGCAATGATACATGTTTAATTATTAACTCTTTATGAACAAACATATCATCATGCTTTAAAGATACCTCTATGCTGTAAGCATACTCTTATAACCACCGCATTGATATAGCGGGTGTGTATTTAATCAAAAACCACCTTTCGGTGGTTTTAGAAAATGCGCGAGCGAGGGGACTCGAACCCCTGATCTCTGCCGTGACAGGGCAGCGCTTTATCCAACTAAGCTACGCCCGCATAATTTATTTCTTTCATGTGCCACGCAAAGAAAGTTTTCTAAACTTTTCCGCGTGGCTACCACGAGAATAATTTTGTTTTACGAAATTATTTTTTCGTGGTGCCGACGACAGGGATCGAACCTGTGACCTGAAGTTTATGATTCTTCCGCTCTACCAACTGAGCTACGCCGGCCCGCATTATAACGTCGCCAAACCCTCAATCCACCCAATTATCTTCCTTCTTAGTTGAGTTCCGCTTCTCACCCTGACCCTGACAGTGCCATAATGATTATTATTAGAATATACTTTCTTTGCTTGAGCTTTGATTAAAACCGTTTTTGTAAATTGGTTGAAAGGTATGCCGATCAATTTTGACCAATAACTTTCTACTTCTTTTATCCTATTTCTGTGGATTTTATTGATCCTAATCTGGATAATAAATCTATCACTTGAAACCCCGCATATTTCTTCAAACCATCTTAGTATCCAAAGTATCATTCCGGGATTTGAATTTGAAAAACTTGTTTCTTCCGCATTCGGAGATTTTGTGCCTTCGGCCCAATAAAGCGCAATGCCGCCAACTAAAAGATCTCTTCTACTAATTTTTCCGATTTCCCTTTTACCCTCTTCCCCCAGCCTAGCAGTTTCATCTTTTCTTATTTTTCTAATTTTTTCTAGAAAATTCATTCTACCCTTATAGCTACCTATCTTCATTTTTTCATGAAGATTCCCTATTTGTGTTTTTGTAAGAGCGATATCCCTACACCACTTGCTTACGATACTTTTTGAAACACCAATTTCTTGCGCAATCTCTCCAATACTATTGCCTTTCTTGCGAAGCTCTATTGCTTTGATTTTTTCTTTAAATTTTGCCATTTTTTAAACCAACGTTATATAATATAAATTAATTATAACGTTGGTTTAAAAATAGTGCAACATTCATGTTGCGCCCCCCCGAATTGCACGGGGACCTGCGGCTTCTTTTGCTACCTTTTATTTCTAAAAGGAATGGACTATACCATTTACCAATTCGCGTGAATTGGTAATTCCTATTATAGTCTCTGAACCTTCTCCGAACTTTTCGAAGCTTGGCTGCTGATTGCCAAATCTTTTTTCTTTTCAAACTTTCACACTCGCCCTTGCGGGCCATGTTGTAGTGAAAAAAGCTTTATGGGTTTCCAGCATGTTCAGGAATTTTTCCTCCACGTGTTACCACATGGGGTCACATCTCCCCCGGATTGCACGGGGCTAAATATGAGACCGCCGAGGTACTATTCCTCCAGGGCGCGATGTTGTGAAGAGCACATCATATTTTTACCATAAAAATTTCAGAACAGCAAGA
>Ga0209541_10011827_pt1 | contig 13596 bp, 15 predicted proteins | sample RifCSPlowO2_01_FD_184027 | JGI IMG/M metagenome (GOLD analysis project Ga0209541, IMG submission 184027) | Groundwater microbial communities from Rifle, Colorado - Rifle CSP2_plank lowO2_0.1 (SPAdes) (version 2) | ecosystem: Environmental > Aquatic > Deep subsurface > Groundwater | place...
TTCATTATCCCCAGTGATCATATAAACATAGATCTTGCTTTTTTGCAGATGTTTAACTGCGAGTACTGAATCTTTTCGAGGTACATCAGCAATGCCTAAAAATCCATATACTTGCCCATTGTAAGAAACAACAATAACCGTTTTTCCACCTTCTTCCAGCTCGGCAATTTTGGAATCAAATTTTTCTAAGTTACAAATAGTACGAATATATTCTGGTTTTCCCACTATCAATTTTTTATTGTTAATTGTGCCTTCAACACCATACCCGGGAATGGCTTTAAAGTTTTTAACTGTACTGAGCACTAAATTCTTTTGAGTTGCACTTTTAACTACGGCCTGAGCTAAAGGATGTTCACTCTGCTGTTCCACACTGGCAGCTAACTTCAATACATCTTCCGAACTAAGCGAACTATGAGCAGTAACAACATCAGTCACTTCTGGTTTTCCTTCAGTTAATGTTCCTGTTTTATCAAAAACAACGGCATAAAGATTATGTGCTGTTTCCAGAGCGTCTCCTCCTTTAATGAGGATTCCTTTCTCTGCTCCTTTCCCTGTTCCCACCATAATAGCGGTAGGAGTAGCTAGTCCTAAAGCACAAGGACAAGCGATTACTAAGACTGAAACGGCCATAATTAATGCAAATTCAAAGGTTTGTCCTACTACAAAATACCACACCACAAATGCAGCTATTGCTATTAGAATAACTATGGGAACAAAATAAGCAGAAATTTTATCTGCAAATTTTTGGATTGGTGCTTTCCTACCTTGGGCATCTTCAATTAATTTAATTATATTGGCTAAAGTACTATTTGCTCCTACTTTAGTAGCTTTAAATTTAAAGTAACCATGCTTGTTAATAGTTGCGCCAATAACATTATCCCCTCCCTTTTTCTCCACAGGCATACTCTCTCCTGTGATCATACTTTCATCAACAGCACTTTGACCATCAATAATTACTCCATCTACTGGAACTTTTTCCCCTGGTTTAACTATAATTACATCATCAGCAACTACTTCATCAACTGGAATCTTCAATTCCTGACCGTTACGTATGACTGTAGCCATTTTTGGCGATAAATTCATTAATTTTTGTATGGCTTCACTAGTTTTACCTTTGGCTACTGCTTCTAAATATCTTCCTAGCAGTACAAAAGTTATCAGGACTGCGGCAGCTTCAAAATACTGGTCTCCCATGGGATTCGTAATTATGACATAAAGACTATAAATATACGCAGCACTTGTTCCAATAACAATCAAAGTATCCATATTAGCCGTCTTATTTTTTAATGCGCCAAAGGCACTCTTATAAATATCCCATCCAATAATAAACTGGACCGGGGTCGCTAACAAGAACAAAATAAAATTTTTATAGGGAACATCTATTCCAAATAACATTAAAACCATACCGATTATTAAAGCGGGAAAGGCAAATATAAAACTTAAGATAAATGTATTTTTTAACTTTTTTATCTCTTTTTGCTTTTTTTTGTTTTCATATTCTGGTGATTTTTCCAGATCTGACAAAACTCTGGCTTTGTACCCCAAGCTTTCTATTGACTTAATGATGGGAATTTCAGAAGTTTTAGTTTCATCAAATTCTACCGTTGCTTTTTCCGTGCTTTGATTTACATTGACATATTTTATCCCGGGCTCTTTTTGAACTCTTTTGGTGATCAGGGTTGAACAACTGGCACAATGCATGCCGGTAATATCCAACGTAATTTTCTTGATACAATTATTTTCAGCCATATTAATTCAACTCTCCGCTAGTTAATGGAATAAGATGTGTTAGATCTAAGACCCCATTTGTTTTTTTCATTATACCAACAATTACCACATTTTTTCCAAAGAAGTCTTTGATGGGATCACCCACCTCGGCAAAAATACCTTCTTCTCTCATTATTCTGGCTTCTTCAATTCCTAAAATCAAAGGATAATAATTTTGACCACCAATATTATGAATCTGATAACTGTTAATATCTCCTTCTTCTAATGGTATTTCTATTGGTTCATCTTTAGTATAATAATAAAATAATTTAACCGTCCCATCGGCATTCTTTTTTGTGAACATTTTATTTCCCTGCTGAAGATGGTCAAATAGAGAGATAGTACTTTGTGTTTTTACTTCAGAAGAACTTTCAAGATACTTCATTTCAATATTAGCTGAATTTTCGGGATTATTTTCAATCATATTATTATTGTTATCATTATTATTATTATTAATGGTAGTAGCAGCAGGCGGAGAAGAAGTCATTTGTTCTGACGAAGTTCCACTGGTTGATGGTGGCGATGGAACAACCATTACTGCAGAATTACCAATTGCAGCAAAGTAAAAAAATGTTCCCAAAACTAGGATTACCATAGTTAAAACTAAAGCAGATGTTTTTCCATTTATTGGATTTGTTGAAAATTCTATTTGTTTAATTTTGATCCCCCCATATTTTATCAGATTTATTGTTCACATTTCTTACATCTGATCTTAAGATGATTATTAAATTGTTCAAAAGCGTCTCTCAAAATGCACCAGCAGAATTTATCCGATAATTGGTATCTTCTTTCTTTCCCTTTTTTTTCATAATAGACAATGCCCCCATCCAATAACTGTCTTAACTGATGGGAAACCGCGGAAAGGGTCATTTTATCTTTTCCAATAAATTGGTGAATTTCATTAACTGTCTTTGCTTTTTCAGCAACGCTTAAAATGATATGGATTCTGGTCTCATCAGATAAACTAGCAAAAAAATTTAAAACATTTTTTTCAGCGAGTCCATTTATTTTTGCCGAAAGAGCATTGTTTTTTGGTTTCATAATGGTTGAATAATTGCTCAACTATTTAAATGTTACGATGAATTTAGCATTTCCTATATTCAGAGAGAGAAAAGAACTTGAAAATTTAAAAAAGAAATGTATTTTAATCATAATTAGAACCATCAATATCTTATTGCGTAAGTTATATTAATTAGCACCATCACTTAAAGACCATGAAAACAAACCTTCAACGCTCTTCAGAAAGAGGTTCAGCCGATCATGGATGGCTGCATACCCAGTATAGTTTTAGTTTTTCTGATTATTACAATCCGAAAAGAATGGGATTTGGTCTTTTACGAGTTCTGAATGAAGATTGGATCGAACCAGGAAAAGGATTTGGCAAACATCCGCATGAGAATATGGAAATTGTGACCATTATACTGCAAAGAAGTTTAGAGCATAAAGATAGTATGGGTAATAAAGGAATTATCAAAGCCGGAGAAGTACAACGTATGTCTGCTGGAACAGGAGTGTTTCACTCCGAGTATAATCCATCCAAACATGAAAAAGTGCATTTATTACAAATATGGATAGAAAGCAAAGAAAGGGATATAAAACCAAGTTATGAACAGAAGAGTTTTGGTGGAAGTGTATTAAAAAATAAGTTGGTAGAACTTGTTTCTGGAATTGAACAAGATAAAAAGAAAGAAAAAGGATCTTTATATATTCATCAAAACACACATATTCTTTATGGGTGTTTAGATTCGGGAAAATCAGTAAAGTGCACACTTTCATCTGCTGAACAAGGAGTGTACATTTTTATAATTGATGGAAAAGTTAAAATTGCTGGAGAAAAATTAGAACAAGGCGATTCTTTAGGAATTAGTGAAGTCGAAAATATTTCTATTGAAGCTACGCAGAAAGCAGAAATTTTGGTGATAGAAATTCCAATGAAAAGGTAGTGGGAGATATATAATTAAAATAGAGGTAGTTTATTCATCAAAATCAGTGTAAGAGGTTCCTTGCTCATTCAATAACAAACTCTTCTGATCTTTCTTCTCCCTAAAAGTTCGAGGTACATACACTTTCTCTCGAGTGAGAGGATTTTCTCCAGTATAATAGGTGGCTGTAGATAAAGTGCCGGGAGTAGGAGTAAATACTTGGGTTAAATTGACAAAGATATCTTTCTCATCACAATATTTCCGCAGAATTTCCATATCTTCCATAGTTGATCCAGGATGAGCAGCTATAAAGTAGGGCACCAGATTTTTGTGAGTATCCTGCTCTCGATTCACTTTCTTAAACTCTTCTAAGAATTCTTCGAAAGCAGCATGATTAGATTTATTCATTTGCTTGAGAACTTTATCAACGACATGCTCCGGAGCAATTTTTAATCGAGTAGTAAAGAGCATGATCTTTCTAAACAATTTTTTTTGATCCAATATTATATCATGGCGAATAGCGCTGCGTAGTTCTAAAGTAGTCCCCGCATATTTTTGGTTCAATTTTTCCACTTCTTCCAAGAGAGGGATTAAATCATCGTTAATTACTCTCTGTGGACAACCCCCGCATTGTTGATTACAATATTTCTTTTTATTGTAAACAGTTATTTCTTTATTGATAATGGGCGAAAACAATTGCTGCGGGTCATCATACAAATTACATCGCGATCCATACATATTAAGAGTAGGTAAAGTCAAATCATTAATTTTAGTATGGCCATTCAGATAGAGAGATTCTATCTCTTTTATTATACTTTCTTTACTCCTCTTAGCCACTTCTTTTCCCTGCACTAAAGGAATGATACAAAAAGAACAACTTCCCCAACAACCTCTGCCAATAACTACTGAAGTAGTGAGTATCTCCACCATTTGCTGATTGAAATCAAAATTTCGGGATAATGGATGGAGTTTTCGAGTGTAAGGGAATTCGTATATTAAATCCATTTCTTCTTCCTGCAGAGTATGGGCAGGACGATTGTGTTGAATGGCACTTAAACCGCAGGCTTCGATAAAAGCATCATCGGGAAGCAAATAATGAGTTCGAGTCAAGAGGTTAAATTTTTCTGTATCTTGAACACATTCTTCGTAACTTGGTAGCTTGCGGACAGTTTCAGAAATATTTTCTTTTTTGATACGAAAAGCTGCTCCATCAAGAGTGGACAGATTGAGAACATCTTTAATTTTGTCAAAAATATAATCTGGCTGATCATGAGTATCATTATTACTCAGATTACTCATTCTATTAAGCAATAATAAAATAGATCTCTCCGCATTTCCAAACAATAACAGATCAGCTTTAGTATCGTTTAATATTCCCCTTCTTAATTGATTTTCTTTGTAATCAAAATGAGTAAATCTGCGAATAGTTGCTTCCACTCCTCCCAAAACGGTAATGGATCCTTTGAAAAATTGTTTTATTTTTTGAGTGTATACCATTAAAGCTCTTTCTGGAACTAATACTCTATCTCGCTGATGTAACATGGGAGTATAATTTGCTAACATTGAATCCAGTAAGCCTGAAGTGATACAGAAGAAATATTTTGGTTTGCCGCAAACTTGATAATCATCGTCATTTAATGGCTGAGCGATAATACCTACTTTGTATCCTTTCTTATCTAATAATTGAGATAAGATAGCTACGCCACTTAAAGGATGATCATAATAAGGATCGCCAGTGATGAAAATGATATCAAACTGTTGAAAATCAGCATAGTACTGCTTAGCTTCTTCTAGAGTGGTAGGGAGGAATAAATCGTTCATGATTGAGATAAAAGACAGTTTATTTATATAGTTTATGGGTATTTACTAGGAAGTGATAAATATAGAAAGATTTATAAGACCCATAAGAAAATAAATAATTTTAGCATCGATTAAACTGTGAAATAACATGGGACATATACCTTACGCCTGGGACAGTTTCAAGACCTTACTGCGTGAAACACCAATTAAAATCGCTATCGCCGCAACTTTAGGAGCAACAATTGCTAGCGGAATATCATATCATCATGAATCTACACGTGATTATAACATCCCTTTATCTTTTTCTGAGAAAACACAGTTGGAACGAGATGCAGAACGTAAAGAAAAAAAACTAGGCCCTATGACTGTATACTTGACTACCACCAATGATGCAACTATGAATGTTTTTGAATCGTATAATCTGGCGGGTCGACCGATTTTACCTAATGTTGATCACACTTTTGCCATGGAATTAGAGATGGTCATGGATCCTACCTATAAAACACATCATTACAGTTTAGCAGAATTACTGAAAGCCATTCCTTATGAAGCGGATGCAGCGTTGGAAGAATTGAAAGACTTTAATACTTTTCGTGGAGATTTAGGCACCCCACTTTCACATTTTGATTCTTCATGGAACGAATCGCATATTGACCATTATCGTACAGAATGGCGTACTGTTTGCAGTACTGATTCAAAAGGGAATTCTGACTGTCATCAAGAATCTTATCAAGTCTACGATCACACCACTCATACATATACTTATCACCCAGATTCCGGAGAAAAAGCTTCTACAACTTTAGATGCTCTTCTTTTGAAATGTCCAGTGTTAAAATTCCCTGAAATTCTTCCTGTCCCTTCCCAGACTAATGCAGAAGGAGAATATGTTGCAGAAAAGACTCATCCTAAAAAAGAAGGTGAAACTATTTTCAGCCCAGAGAGATATATGTCCATCGCAACAATCTGGCGCAGAGGATCAACTCTCATGACTAATTTGCCCATTATCTCTGAAAATGTTCAAGCTTTACGTCGAGATGCTAACTATTGGAGATTAGCAAAAAGAACTGCTAAAAGTGATAGTTATAATACCCCTTCTCCAATTGACAATGGACCGGCGGAATTTCAAGTTGTAGATCATACCAAAAAACACGGCCGAACTACTCAGAGAGCTATTGGAGAAATTGTTGAAGGTGTTTCTAAAGCTAAAAACATCGCTCCAAAATTAGAGCGCACTATTCAAGAATATATTGCCGTAGTACTAGATCATAAACCTGGAAATGCAAGAAAATTGAGATCAGAGATTTTAGATTTGACTCGGGAAATATACAACGGCAATTTCAAAAGCGGAGAAGATGTAGATGGTTTCCGTTGGTGGATGGTAGCTTTACTTACTCTGGGAGGAGCTGCTATGGGTGGTCTCATAGGATATGGTTGGGATCATCTTGGCAACGAATTAGAATGGTATGAAGATAACCTTCCCCCAGAATCTCGCTGGGAAAATCGCCACAATTGGGATAATAATCGCCGGTCATAACTTTCACTTTATCTTTCTCCAATGTCCTCTTCTTCTTTCTTTTTCTCTCAAGTAAATTAAATACTCCCTCTCTCCCACCGTAAGAGGTTCGAGAGAAGGAGAAAATTCAATTCTCCCCGCATATATACTATCTAAATGATGTGCGATACTCATACTAATCACCTCATCAGTATCAAAGAACTCCGTTTATAAATAGCGTATGCAAAGGGTATACAGAGCTACCTTCTGCACATATCCACCATAAGTTTTTTAAACGTCCTTAGTAGGCAGAAAATATGGTTAATTTAATTTACAGCCCACAATGGTTCTATGGAAAAGATATTTTCATAGACATAATCAGTTTGATTGTGTTGGCCCTGATTTCTTTCTTTGCTTTTAAATATTACAAATTCAATAAAGATAAGAAAAAACACATTTATCTTTGTATTTCATTTGGTTTAATTGCATTATCATTTTTGTTCAAAGTAATGACCAATTTTTCTTTATATTGGATCGAAAAGCACACTGCTATTATCGGGTCTTCAATGTTTATTATTAATGTACTCCATTATAGCAATACTTTATTTTTAGTGGGTACTCTAGTTTATAGACTATTAACTATCGCCGGATTGTTCCTGTTATATTTAATGTACTTTCCCAAACAAAGGAAAAGCAGTATTTTCCTCTTAGGATATTTCATCCTCGTTACTGTTTACTTCACTCAATATGCATTTTATCCCTTTCACATTACTACTTTTCTGCTCCTAATATTCCTAGCTTGGCATTGCTATCACAATTACAGAATTACCAAAGATCGTCCAGCTCTGCTTATTTTCAGCAGCTTCAGTATTATTGCTATAAGTCAGGTTTTAGCAGTTTTTTTAATGATGACTAAGACTTTTTATGTAGTTTCAGAGATAGTACAGTTAATAGGGTATTCTCTGTTGCTCTTTGCTTTTTTGATGGTACTTTATTATGGAACCAAAAAGAACAAGAACTGATATTATTGCGGATATGTTGCAAGCAATCCAAAATAAGAGAGGAAATATTAAACCAACCCATTTGATGTACAAAGCAAACCTTTCTCATGCTCAGTTAAAATCGTATTTGGAAGAGTTAATTGAAAAAGAATTAGTAGAGAAAACACCTAATTCCAATAATAATATGTATATTTCTATAACGGATAAAGGTTGCAAATTTGTACAGAAATGGAATGAAATGAAACAGTTTGAGAAGTCGTTTGGACTTTAATCTTATCAAAGAAAACGGCTCATCACTGGTATAGTCATAAAGTTTAATCCTTTCGAAAAGTATTTAAACATTAGATTATTCTAATATATGAATATGAATAGAATATATGAATTACATGCCGAAATGTGCAAGATCTTTTCCAATCCAACCAGACTGGAGATACTCAACCTCTTAAGAAATAAAGAAAGGTCAGTTACCGAACTTATTCGAAAAACAAATCTAAGCCAAGCAAATATTTCCCAGCATCTTGCAATCATGAAACATAAAGGCATGGTTATTGCCAGAAGAGACGGCAAAAATATCCATTACAAAATAACCTACCCAAAAATAATCAAAGCGTTTGATATCATCAAAGAAGTCTTATCTGAAAAACATAAACTATGAGGGGAACTATTATGGAACAAAACAAAAATGTATGGCTAGTGATTTTTATAGCAATAGCTTTACTGCTCTTATTGGGGGGTCTTGGAGCGGGTGGCTATGGTATGATGGGATTTGGAATGGGATTTGGAATGGGTTTTGGCTTTTTATTTATGATTATATTATGGGGAGTAATTGCGTGGATGGTTATATCTTTCATCGATGCAGCTCAAACAAAAAAGATGAAGATACCTCAACAATACTAAAAAAGAGATATGCTTCCGGTAAAATAACAAAAAAGAAATATGAAGAAATAAAAAAAGAGTTTAACCATTAATATAATGAAAATAGGAATTATTATGGGAACAAATGAAGCAGAGGTTGTTTGGAATACTTTTAGATTTGGTGTGACTTCATTAAAATCAAACCACCACACAAAAATATTTTTGATAAACAAAGGGGTAGAAATAGAAGATATTAAAGATGAAAGATATGATATCAAAGAACAGGCAGATTTATTTGTTAAAAATAAAGGAGAAATATTAGCTTGCGGTACTTGCTTAAAATCAAGAGAAAAAGAAAGTAGTAATATTTGTCCCATTTCAACCATGAAAGATTTATTAAAATTGGTTGAAGAGTCTGATAAAATTATTACTTTTGGCTAGATTAAAAATTATCTTATCTCTAACTTTCTCATGATCTTATCCAACTTTTCATTGATTTGATCTAACTCATTTCTGGATGGAGCAGGTGATCGGGATTCTGATCTGGATTCATAACTCTCATTTTTTCTAAAACAATCGCTACAAAATACTGGTTTGTCTCCTCTTGGTTTAAATGGAACTTCACAACGCTCTCCACATTTGGCACAAGTTACGGTAAACATTTCTTTTTCAAATGATCCCGAACCTCTTCTTTCAAATCCGCTAAATTCGCTTCTTTCTGGCCTGTCTCCTCTGCCAAATCGAGGACTTTCTTCTTGGAACCTGCTAGAGCCCCTCTTACTAAAACCTTTATTATCTCGATTAAATCTTGCCATGGTATATTTACCTTCTATATGTTATTAAGGTTAAAATAAACCTCTTTATTTATAAATTATACTAATAGACCTAAAATAAAAATCCCAATCACAGCCAGCTGTGGGAAATTAGATTCAGGAAAAAAATAACATTATTCTCCCACACTTTTATAAATATACCCCTAATTTACTAATAGTAACGACAAAATGGTAACAATTAACATCAAAGGGTACGACATAAATCCGCTCATTATAAGAGATTCGTATGATCGAAGGGCAGTACAATATAGGAATAATATCATTGAAACTTTGAAAAAGATAGGTATTACTGAAAATGATATTGATATTAAATATGAGGCTAATGCTTTTAGAAATATACCTGCTTTTGTTTCATGGTATATAGAGGGTTATCATCTGTATTTCAGTTATAAAATTGCTAAGAAATATGTTGAAAATTTATATATCGTGTTTAAAATAATTGATTTAGAAGTTAATGGACTACTTGCCGGAGAAAAAACCATGGAAGAGTTCATTAGTGATTTTTCAGAAGAGAAAGATGTTGAAGAAAAACGTAAAGAAGCAAGAAATATTTTAGGAGTTGAACATGATGTTACAGATATGAGTGTTATCAATGCCAAATACAAACATCTGGCCAAATCGAATCATCCAGATATGTCTGGCGGGGATACTGAAAAATTCCAAGCGATTAATAATGCTCACAAGACTTTAAAGAGAGAATTGCAGTAATAAACGTGTTTTTCTAATAAAAATAATTGAAATAGATCAATGAAAATATCGCTCTTAAGTATCAAAACAAAGCAAATATTATAGAAGCATTTAAAAAGGGCCCCTTATTTTCTATTAATTAAACAGGATGTTCTAAGTAAGTCTTGCTGGTTGATTATGTCAGTTAAAGATTGAATGATCCTGATAAATAAGTTTAATAAAACAAAGGAGTAAAATAAAATGAAAGGAACAGTGAAATTTTTCAACAGTACCAAAGGATTTGGATTTATATTAGGAGAAGATGGCAAAGATTATTTTGTACATCAATCCGGACTAGCCGATGGTGCTTCTTTGAACGAGAAGGATCCAGTTGAGTTTGAAGTAGAACAGGGAGAAAGAGGACCAAAAGCGGTTAAAGTTAGTAAAGCACAAAATACTAATTGATTAAATCATACTTATTTTATTTTTTTTATTAATATTTTTTAGGATTGATTGGAGAGCGAAGTGCAACGAGTGAACCTGTTAATCGCTCAGACCGTCCCATAATTCATAACATTTATGTATTTGTTTCTCGTCTATAAAATAAAACTTTATCGTTAATAAAAAGAGGTGCAACATGGCATACATCAATTCTTACAAAAACCAAAATTGGCTTATCCCACAGTCAATAAAAGATATGATCCCCGAAGGACATATCTGCTTCTTCGTCGAAGAATTCATTGAGTCGTTGGATTTCTCAGACTTTGACCAGATTTATGCTGGTGCCGGCCATCCTGCGTATCATCCAAGTATTCTGATGAAAACAATCATCATGGGAATGCTCTCCAGAATACACAGTTCACGAAAACTAGCCTCAGCAACGAGAGAAAGCTTTATTTTCATGTATCTGGCGGAGAAAGTCAACCCTGACTTTCGCACCATAGCCAGATTCAGAAAAGATAATGCAGTATTTATCAAAGATGCTTTCAAACAGACTGTGAAGCTCGCTTCCGACTACAATATTATTAATTTAAGTTTCATCGGCATTGATGGCTCAAAAATGAAAGCCTACGCCAGCAAAAAACAGTATTTTGACAAAGAAATGCTAGATAAACTGGATAAAGCTATTGACAAAATGCTTGAAGAAGACATTGCTCTCGATGAACTGGAAGAGCAGCTCTTCAGCGATAAAGAAGAAGGGTTAACAGGAATGGATGAGCGCGACCTAAGAAAAGTTGTCAGGAAAAGCTTTAAGAGCAAAGATAAGACTAAAATAAAGCAGAAAATTACCAGAGCAAAGAAAGAGCTGGAGCAGAATAATCTCGAGAAAGTTTCTTTGTCTGATCCGGAAAGCAGAGTGATGCAACATGCGAAAAAATATTCAGAGCCATGCTACAACACACAGTTCAGCGTGACTAAAAACCAGATTATCGTTGCCAATGATGTCTGCCAGGATGGGCATGACGCCCACCAGTTTATCCCGCAGATGAAGAATGTTAAAGAGAACATTAAGCTTACAAAAAAAACAAAAGTAGGAGTTGATTGTGGCTACAGCGATGGTATTAATATCAGGTTTGCAGAGGAAGAAAAAATAGATTTGTACGTGCCATCACGAGCACAGGCGCAGGAGTTTGATGGCAAGGAACAAAGTTTAAACCATGACAAATATGAGTATGACTGGAAGAAAGATGAGTTGATTGTCGGTAAAACCAGATTTAGGTTCAAGGGGCTTTACATTCGGAAGGACGGGAAGAAAATTTTCCAATATTGGAATGACGAGCTCGGGAAGAAAAAAGACGTGCCGTTCTACTTCCGTGAACGGCTAAGGATGAGAGACAAAATGAAAAAAGAAGAGTCAAGAGAAGTTTATCGTCTGAGAAAATGCACCGTCGAACCGGTGATTGGGAATATCAAACAGAACTTGGGATTCAGAGAATTTCTGCTTAAAGGTTTAGACAATGTTAAAATTGAGATGAATTTAGTGAGCATAGCACATAATTTAGGGAAAATTTGGAGGATGAGAAGAGGAATTACTGCTTAAAGCAGGGGGTTTATTTTTTATTTGTGGATTTCAGAATTTAAAAAAGAATTGTGAGACGGCGTCTGCTGTTAGGCGAGGTGACTGAAGCAAACGAGACTAGAATTTCGTAATAAAATTACTCGTTTGCGTAAGGAAAGCGCAGCGTCCCCGAAAGAGTCTTTTTCCGCTCAGGCTCATTGCCAGACGTAGTTTTGAAGAGTGAATATGTGATAAGATAACTGCAAAGCAGACTAAAGTTTAGGAGAATCGGGGGCAAAAGTTATAAAGTTAGGCGTTTCTTAGGATAGAATGGAAGAGGGAAAGAAGTTTGATGTAGAATTCAAGCAAACGGCTAAGGGTTCTTGGTACGTTGGCTCTGTCAAAATTGGTGCTGATAGTGTTGAAGAGTTAGATAAAGTCATAGACTCAACAGTCACATTTCTTCATACCAAAGTTGACAAAATGAACAAAATTGTGGAGTCCAGAGATTTTAAGCCAGCCAGTCCTCCAGCTATCGAGTTAAATTATGAGGAAAGTAAGCTATTTGAAAAATTAAGAAGTATGAGAATGGATCTTTCACGAGCTGAGAATCTTCCCCCGTATGTGGTGGCTCATGATTCTGTTTTAAAGAGATTATCTAAAGTAAAGCCAATGACTAAAGAAGAAATGATTGAAGTAGAAGGAATTGGAGAGAAGAATTTTGATAAATATGGAGTTTATTTCCTGAAAGTCATTAGAAGCTCATGCGTAGGTGCAGAAAATGACAAATGAAATAATTGAGCACACCTCCCTAATAGTATTCCAAGGGAAGCAATTTAGGAGATTATGGTATAATAATGAATGGTATTATTCTGTTATTGATATAATTGCATTTTTAACTGAACAGGATGACTTTCAAACGGCCAGAAAGTATTGGAATAAGCTTAGCCAAAGACTAAGGGAAGAAGGAAGTGAAGTGGTGACAAATTGTCACCAGTTGAAATTGCCTGCTCCAGATGGAAAACTAAGAGAGACTGATTGTGCAAATACAAAATCTCTTTTTAGGATAATCCAATCTGTGCCATCTAAAAAGGCAGAGCCACTTAAATTATGGTTGGCTCAAGTAGGTTATGACCGAGTACAGGAAATAGAAAATCCAGAATTAGCCCAGAAACGCATGAAAGAACTCTACAAAGCCAAAGGCTACTCTGAAGATTGGATAGAAAAGAGAGTCCGGGGCATTGCCATAAGAGATGAATTA
>Ga0209541_10011829_pt1 | contig 13596 bp, 17 predicted proteins | sample RifCSPlowO2_01_FD_184027 | JGI IMG/M metagenome (GOLD analysis project Ga0209541, IMG submission 184027) | Groundwater microbial communities from Rifle, Colorado - Rifle CSP2_plank lowO2_0.1 (SPAdes) (version 2) | ecosystem: Environmental > Aquatic > Deep subsurface > Groundwater | place...
CAGACCGCACGGCAGCTTGGATAATAAGCCACCTTGTGAAATTTACTTCGCTTTTCACAAGCTATTTTGACTGGTGACATATGTCACTGCGGAACACATGTTTTGATTTAGAGTAATTACAAAAGTTTTATAAATAAAATTAGACTAATGGATTGAAAGAGGTGATTTTCATCGTAAGCGCGGTATTGTGGGTGGTAATAGGAATAATAGTGTTATTTGTTCTGTATGTTATAATAACCTTCAACAGCTTGATCATGCTGAAAAACAGGGTGGAAAATGCCTGGAGCCAGATTGATGTGCAGTTAAAGAGAAGGTATGACTTAATACCAAACCTGGTTGATACTGTGAAAGGCTACATGAAGCACGAGAAAGGGGTGCTTACAGATATAACAAAGATGAGATCTCAGCTGGTTTCCGGCTCAATGACGCAGAAGGCCAAGGCCAGCGACATGGTAACAAATGCCCTCAAATCATTGTTCGCAGTTGCAGAGAATTATCCCAAGCTGCAGGCTTCTGAAAACTTCAAGATGCTGCAGGAGGAATTGTCAGGAACGGAAAGCAAAATCGCTTTTGCAAGGCAGTTTTACAACGACAATGTCATGGGCCTGAACAACAAGATACAGCAGTTCCCCAGCAATGTGTTTGCAAGGATGCTTGGATTCAGGGAAAGGGAATTTTTCAAAGCTGGAGAAGCCGAGAAAAAAGCGGTTAAAGTGGAATTTTGATTTATGGCTACCCTATACGAGAGCATATCTTCAAACAAAAGGAAATCGGTTTTTCTTGTAATTTTGTTTTTTATGGTAATTTCCCTTTTAGGGTATGCTTTCGGACTGTATCTTGGAAGCGCCTATGCAGGCGTTGCCTTTGCATTCGTCATCTCTATAATAATGACTTTGATAAGCTACTATTCCGGAGACAAAATGATTTTGAGCATGAGCCACGCTACTCCGGCAGACAGGAAAAAATACCCGCATCTCGTCAATACTGTAGAAGGATTGGCGATAGCCTCCGGCATCCCAACGCCTAAAATTTACGTCATTGATGACAGCGCTATAAACGCGTTTGCCACCGGCAGAGACCCAAAACACGCTTCAGTGACAGTCACAACCGGGGCGATTGGAAGGCTGAAAAGGGACGAATTGGAAGGCGTTTTGGCACATGAGCTTGCGCATGTAAGAAATTACGACATAAGGATGATGATGCTTGTTGTGATACTGGTTGGTGTTGTTGCCTTGCTGAGCGACATGTTCCTGAGAAGCGTGTTCTACGGAAGAAACAGGAATGGCAAGGGAAGGGGGAATGCGATTATACTCCTCATAGGGCTTGTCCTTGCCATCTTAGCGCCGTTGATTGCGCAGCTCATAAAGCTGGCTGTAAGCAGGCAAAGGGAATTTCTTGCAGACGCTGACGGAGCCCTGCTTTCCAGAAACCCAAAGGGGCTGGCGAACGCGCTTAAAAAAATAAAAGGCGACAAAGAGCCTTTAGTCGAGGCAGCCAACAAAGCGACAGCCCACCTTTTCATAGAGAATCCCCTAAGGTCATTCGGCGGCAGGATAAACTACATGTTCCACACGCATCCCCCGATAGACGAGAGGATAAAAAGGCTAGAGAACTTCTAAATCAGGATCAATGCCCTCAATCTGCCTCAATTTTGTGTGCTTAAACAAGAAATCCCTTAATTTGTTGTTTATTTTTACGCCATGTTTCTGCAAATCAGAATTAAGCTTTCCGTAAAGCTCTTTGCCTTTCCGATCCAAATCTGTCATAATTGCGCATTCATAATCCGAATCTGCAATTTCCTCGACAATCTGGAATAAGGGCTTCCTGCTCAATTCGACAATATTGCTTATGCCTAGTTTCTGTAATGCCTTTTTGTCTTTGATTCCCTCAACTATCACGGGTGTATTGGAATCTTTAAGCTTCTCTATAATCCTGAACAATTCCTCTTTTGATTCAGCCATTTATGTTGCAAGCCAAAAGGAGCCCTTCCCTCCTTTTTGGAGCCATGCTGCATTCTTCTGAGCAGCTTTTATTGTGTTTTTCCCTGCAATCTCCGCAGCAGATGAAAAGCTTATCGCACTCGATATTGTGGCAGTTCAGATAATCGTCGCAAGGGCTGCTGCACCAAAAGCACTCTGCCAGGGGCCCTGTATTTTTATTGTTAAACTGTACTGCCAGCCTGTAATCGAAAACAAAGCACTTTCCCTGCCAGTAGGTATCAGGAAACTCCTCTCCAAATTTCAGGATGCCGCCCTTTAACTGATGGACATTTTCAAACCCGTTTTCCCTCAGGAAGGCGGATGCCTTCTCACATCTTATGCCTCCGGTGCAGTAAGTTATGATCTTTTTATTTTTGGAATTCTCAATTTTGCCTATTGCGCTTGGCAGGTCCCTGAAGTTCCTGACATTTAAAGCCACAGCATTCCTGAATTTTCCGATTCTGGTTTCGTAATTGTTCCTCACATCAACCAAGACAATATCTTCGTGATTATCCAGAAGCTCCTTCAGCTCTGCCGGCGTCACGTATCTTCCCTTATTTTTTAAGTTGGTTTTTAGCCCGAAGTTGACAATTTCTTTCCTCACCCTCACAAACAGCTTCCTGTAGGCTGCTTTTTCCGCTATCTGGTCCTTGAATTCCATATCGCTAAAGTATGGGATTTGCCTCAGTTTTTCCTGATATAGGGATACGCTTCCCTTCTTCCCGTAAACGCAGCCGTTTATTCCCTCTTCACCGACCATTATCCTTCCTTTTAAGCCCAGAAAACTGCACAGGCCTATCTGCTGTTGCTGCAGCCCTATAGGATCGCCTATGGCCACATACTTGTAAAAGGACGAAACGAGTTTTGGCTCTTCCATAAGACTTAGATAACTGCGCTTGTTTAAAAATCTTGGGAGGATTACCTGAAAAAGGGAAAGATTTATAAATATAGATTTTAGTTTATTGAAAAGCAAATAATTATTTTGTAAAAAGGTGACATTATGAAGATGAATTTTAAGGCTCAAGCAGCTTTAGAGTTTCTCACAACTTACGGCTGGGCTTTCCTGGTTATTCTGCTTATGATAGGGACCTTGGCCTATTTCGGAATTTTAAGCCCGGGCAAGCTTTTGCCAAGCAGGTGCATTACTGGCCCGGAGTTCCAGTGCCTCGATTACCAAGTAAAGGACTTGGGAGCGGCGACTGACGAATTGAGGCTGAGGCTAAAAAACAATGCAGGCGAAAAGGTGGATGTGACTTCATTCAGCATAGAAAGGGAAGATGAAGTGGCCTATACCTGCACAACGCCTCCGGCTTTCCCAATATCAGGATGGAAGCCAAGCGAAATCAAGATTCTCACATGGACTGGGTGCACCTTCACCGACTTATCGGCTGATGAAAGAGGAAAGGTCCTACTCAGGATAAAATACAATTCAGTCACGGCAGGGAATACTTTCACGAAAGAAGTAAAAGGGGAGGTATATACAAACGTTTTAGGCTCGTAAGCTTTGTTCTGCTTGTGATTAGTATCTTCTTAACCCAAAAAACCCCTGATAAACCCAGCCCTTGTTATGTTTTCAGTCAGCAACCTAAAATCTTTCCTCTTAAAATCCTCCAAGATTATGGAAGTTATTTTCTTGTGCTTTGGATTTTCATCATACTCTGCCATTTTGCTGACTTTTTCGATTTTTTCCGCAACTTCGTGCGGAAAAATGCGCAGGTTGTCTTTGTTTAGGTACTGCAATGAGTCTCTCAGGTCATTTTCGAAGTTGGCATAAATATCCTTCATGTAGTCAATATCCTTTTCGTCAAGGGCGTTCAAGCCGATTATCTCGGGCGGCAGCCCATAAGAGTACAAAGCTGCGCAGAATGTTATCGCCCTTGGCAGTTTTAAGTCGCCAATGCTCCGGGAATAGCCATACAATCCAATATGGAGCTTCCTTTTTCTTCTTGAAGGCACGTAGGGGGAAATATTATTCACAAAATCAGCCAGCAATTTTACATGCTTCCTGTATTCATGCATCAGCTTGTCAATTATTGAAATGCATTTTTTCTCATCCACCTGAACTGGTTTTGAGGGCTTTGACTCGTTCAAGAACTCAACCGCTTTTGTGACGTCTTTTATGTTATAATCATACTTGAAGGCAGACTGCAGCGTGTAAGTATAGACGCTTGGATACCCCTGTATGCAATTTTTTATGTTTGTAGGCTTGAAATTTCCCCTAAACGGGGCAGAGCCGCAGCCTAAAATCGGCAATAAGTCAACAGACGATTTTTCCTGCAAATCGTAAATTTTTTGAAAGGCTACTTTGAGCATGAGGACAGTAGTAAGATTCCCGTAATTCAGTGCAGGGTCGGACCTTGCGAGCCATACTCGTTGGTAATCCTCCACTTTTTCCTCTCTTAGATAGCCTTCAACTATCTTGTCTGCATTGAGTATGGTATCCTTTTCTTCTATCAATGGAATGACTTTCAGGTTTTCCGGCTGAAACTTTCCAATCCACTGCGCAACAGTCACGTCATCGCCAAGCTTGTGATGCTGCTTCCCTATGACATGGTTCTTGTAATAATTTGAAATCCTGACCAGCTCCCTGTAGTCAGTAGTCATTGGCAGTGCAATCTCAAATATAGGCGCAATGTCATCGTCATAGAACAGTTTAGCGGTGTCAAAATTTCTCGGGATGCTCTCCAGAGTTTCCAGAAGGATTTTTGCTTCATTCCTCTCGACAGAAGGATTTGGCACCCTCAATGTCAAGAAAACCTCTTTTCCAAGAGTATGTTTTTTGAAATAAGGCTCGTATTTTGTAAGTAATTTTTTAACAACAAAATTGTCAACCTCTTTTCCTTCGCAGTCCCATAGCTGCTCCCTGCAATGTATATGCGAATAAGCGTAAAAGACTTCCTTGATTTCGTCTTCTCCGGCCAATTCAGGATTATCAGAGAAAAAAGGATGATTTACATTGTCTGGATGCTGGGTTGACATTGCTCTTGAGACATTGTGTTTGGGCATAAGAGCAGAAAATTTAATTGATTTAAAAAGTTAATGCCTTATAAGATGGTTTTCAGAGTTAACTAAATTATTAATACGATAAATTAATAAAAGCCGTGCTATTTTTTAAAAAATAATTTTGGTGGTTTAAGTAGCAAATGCAGAAGAGCTGTCTGAAATAGAGACTATTGCTTATATAGCAAGGCGATTAGAAGGCCGGGGGATTGGTGTTGCTGAGAAAGAGGTGTATAGTGAGCTGACTGGAGAGAGTTTTATTTTATTAAAATCGATGCTATCCCCAGCTGGCAATTTCATAATATTCGGTGTTTCAGCTACACCAGCAAAGTATGGAGAATTAGCGGACAGGTTAAATGCAGGACCTAGTCATAGGTGGAGCGCATTTGTGCCAGGACCGAGATACGATTTTGAACTGGGCGTATTAAGGGCAGTAGATGACTTAGAACTTTTTCTAGTAACTTCAGAAGATGGTTTGTTAAAAACAACAGAATCTTTGGATGCAATGCTTGAATTAGCTATTGAGGCTTATCGTAAGCCTAAAAATTATCCGCGACATGTACCTAAGGGCATACCAAATCCATAATTCCAATTTTTTGTGTCAACCTCTGGTGGAACAATTTGGATTGCTATCAACAATAGTTCTAGAATGGATTTTTAATGCCCTCCCAGATAAATATGCTGTATCTTCTTTGTTTTCAATAATGATTTATTTCCGCTTAAAGCCAATTTTCCGTCTTCCAAAACAAAAATTCTGTCAGCTATTGCAGTCGCCTGCTTTGCATTCTGCTCAACCATCATTATTGTGACGCCTTCCTCATTTATTTCCTTTATTTTTTTGAATAATTCCTTCATTATTTTTGGCGCCAACCCCAAAGACGGCTCGTCAAGCATCAATAATTGGGGATCCTGCATCAGGGCCCTCCCTATAGCAAGCATCTGCTGCTGCCCGCCTGAAAGATTGAACGCATAATCATCAAGCTTTTTTCGTAAATCGGGAAAATGTATTTCTAATACTTCTTTCATTCTTTTTCTAATTAAATTCTTATCTTTTGTCAAAAAGGCGCCAATCTCAAGATTTTCTTTTACTGTCAAGGTCCCGAACACTTGCCTTCCCTGAGGAACGTAGCTTATTCCCAATTCAATAAGCTCGTAAGTCGGAATTTTTGTTATGTTCTTATTTTTAAAGAATATATTGCCATGGTAGACATCAACCAAATTGAATAATCTCTTCAAAACTGTGGATTTTCCGGCCCCATTTGGGCCTATAAGCACGGCAATCTCTTTCGGGATTATGCTGAGGCTTACGCCAAACAAAACCTGCATTTTCCCATAGCCCGACTCAAGATTTTTTATTGACAGCATTTTTAAGCATTACTCAGCCAACTTTTTCATTTTCATCTTTATTTTCCCAGATAAGCTTCCAGCACTCTTTTGTCCTTTACAACACCCTTCGGCTTTCCTTCCCTCAAAACCCTGCCTTCATTTAATACAATAATCCTGTTACTTATACCCATTACAAATTCCATATCGTGCTCAATGAGCAGGATAGTTTTTCCTTCTTTCCTGAGTTTCCTAAGAATTGTACGCATCTCATGCCTGACTCTTGGATTTACTCCGGCAGTGGGCTCGTCAAGCATCAGTAATTCGTGTGGCATCAGCAAGGCCCGCGCTATTTCCAGCAGCCTTTGCTGGCCGTAAGAAAGCTCTGAAGCAATTGTGTCAAGAGGCTTCTCAAAGTGCACGCTTTTAAGCGTTTTCTTAATTTCATTATCACTTGCCCTTTTCGCAAGCAGCATATTGTCCCTAACGCTGAGGTTCCTGAAAACCTTTGTGAGCTGGAAAGTCCTGCTTATCCCTGATTTTGCTATCTTATGCGCTGCAAGCCCCGTAATGTTTTTGCTTTCAAGCTTTATGGTTCCGGAATCCGGGCATGCCAGCCCGCTTATTATATTAAAGACAGTTGTCTTGCCTGCACCATTGGGGCCAATGAGAGAAGTGATTGTATTTTTCTTTACCTCGAAAGTGCACCTATTTACGGCTTGGACCCCTCCAAAGCTTTTTGACACATTTTTCAATGAAAGTATCATACATCAACCTTCCCAAGTATGCCCCTTGGCCGGTATACCAAAACCAAAAGCAAGACCAGCATCAACAGCATCTGCCGCATTGCGCCTATCAGCTGCGGGCTTATATTGGCAAAAGCAAAGCTTATTGCGCTTAGCAGTATGCTGACAAGGATTACTCCCAATATCGAGCCGCTTACCGAAGCTAAGCCGCCCACAATCAGCATGGCCAGTATTATGACAAAAAACTCCAGGTCAAAGATAGTTGGGTCAATAAAATTAATGTAATGTGCAAACAGGCTTCCGGCAATGCCCGCAAAAAAAGTAGATATTGTTATTGACAGAACCTTGTACGCATAAGTATTTTTTCCTAAAATTGCGGCTGCTGTTTCATCATCCCTTATTGCCTGAAATATCTTTCCGGTCTCAGAGTTTGTGAGCCAATATAATATTATTACTGATGCCAAAGCAACAGCAAACAAGAACAGCATGTAGTATAGATTGTTCCTGATTATGTCCGGGATTCCAGGCAATCCCAAAGCGCCTCTTGTCAATGAAACCCAGTTTCTCGAGACAGCAATCGCTATGAATGCCAATCCCAAAGTGACTATCTGGAAATAGTCTTCTTTAAGCCGCACGGTCACTGCGGCGATTACAGCCCCAAAAATGCCTGCGGCCAAGCCAGATGCCAGCAGCGCAGCATACCAAGGAGTTCCATGGAGAGTTAACAATGCTGAGGTGTATGCCCCCAGCCCAAAAAAGGCCATGTGCCCGAGATTGACTAGCCCGGTAAAGCCGAAAGACAGGTTGAAAGACACAACTACTATTGTGTACAGGAAAATGTAAGCAAAGACTGCAATAAGGTAATCATGCATCACGCATCTTCACCCCAAAAATGCCATGAGGCCTGAACAATAAAAACAGCAACAGGACTGAAAACGAGATGACATCCTTGTAGCCGGTTGGCAGATACAGAACTCCGATGTTTTCTGCCAAGCCTATAAACAGGCCGCCTGCAACAGAGCCGGGGACAGAGCCAAGCCCCCCAACAACAGAGCTGATGAACCCTTTTATGATAATCGGAACCCCCATTCTTGGGTACAAATTCTGCTCCAATCCGAGCAGCATGCCTCCGATTGCGCCAAAAACAGCGGCGATTATAAAAGTATAATTGTATATCTTTTCAGGATTGATGCCGACAATCTGGGCCACATCCTTGTTGTCTGCCAAAGCCCTCATTGATTTGCCAAGCTTTGTTTTTTTGAGAATAAACCACAGAAGCAAAAACAAGGCAGCCGCAAAAATTATTATGGAGACCTGTATCAAGGTGATTGTAAAAACCCCAAAATCAAACGTTTGGTTGTATTTGGCAGGGATTGTCTTGGTGCTTGAGCCAAAGAATGCCAGTATCAAAGCGGATGTGAATATAAGCAGGACTATGGAGCCAATCATTTTCACAGTTGGGGTCGCCTTTCTCTTTCTTAACGGCTTGTATAAAAGCCAGTTCGAAAGCATGGCAGCGGATACACAGCCGATTACAGTTAGTGCGGCAGATAAAACGTAGTTTAACTTTAGATTAAGGAATGCAAAAAATAAGTATGCGCCTATGGACATTATCGCGCCATGCGAGAAATACTGGAATTTAAGGACGTAATAAACCAGAGCAAAGCCGGAGGCAGCCAAGGCATAGATAGAGCCTGCTATCAACCCATTAACCATGAGCTGCGGCAGTATGTCAAATAACGGCATTTTTTATCTGTCTTTGTGAAACCTTTATTTAAAGGTTGTTAAAATAAAAAGGTTGTGTTCAATTTCATAATTAGTTGACACTTTAAGAATTAGTCAAGATTTCTTCGTTTTGGGTGATTTTATGGCAAAACTAAGCGAAAAAAAAGAAAATGGATAATAAATCAGTTCAGAAGTGGCAGAAGCCCCACTTCTATAGCAAGAATACAAAAAATAAGCAGACAGAGAGTCTATACACTGCTTGAAGAATACAAAAAAGAAGGCACATTGGCTTATAAGCCAAAGAAGGTCGGCAGACCTTCTCAAAAAATAAACCTTTCTTTCGCTGCAAAGATCGTTTCTCTGAGGAAAGAAACAGATTATGGAAGCCAAAAACTCCACTTTGTTCTCAAGAGGCAGGGATTTAATGTAGCCCAACGACAAATTCAAAAAATTCTGGATGAGAATAAATTAACAGAGCCTTGCGAAAACAGACGAGGGCAAAGAAAGTATGTCAGCTACGAATGGCCCGTAAGCAATTATATGTGGCACACTGACTGGAGCCAGTATAAAGGCAAGTGGTACTTGCCTTTTATAGATGACAAAAGCAGAAAAATAATGGCTACTGGGGAGTTTAGCAACGCAACAGAGGAAAATGCAATCTTGGTATTATACCAAGCGATTCTCGCAAATGAAGCGTGCCCGTTTATTGTATTAAGCGATAAAGGCCCGCAATTCTATAATAACAAGAGAAATAAAAAAGGAATTTTAACGCCCAGCTTGTTTGAGCAAGAGCTTACAGCTCTTGGCATTGATTTCTGGACTTCAAGAAGAAACCATCCGCAGACAAATGGCAAGATGGAGAAATGGTTTGATACAATGAAGAAGAGAAAGAAAAAACATCCAGATGAAACTTTACAAGAATTTGTAAAGTGGTACAATGAAGAGAGAATCCACCATGCTCTGGAGTACAAAACTCCGGAGGAAGTTTACAGGGAAAATCTGTAAACTAGTTTTGAAATTGTAAACTAATTTCGGAATTATACGCTTTTCCGTCGAGAAATGTCAGTCAGTATCGAAATTAGTTTACAAATTATGAAATTTGGAAAAGGGGTGTTTCATTTATAAAGTTTAAAAACTACCTATATACTGTAGAAGTGTCAATTAATTTCGGAATTATACAGTTTCTGCCCAGCTTCATAATCGCTTATGATCTTGCTGACCACGCTTTCCACTTTGTTTGAAGCTATCGCAAAGCCAAGGCTTTCAAATCCGCCCACCTTGAAATTGTTTACGCCGATAATCTCGCCTTTTGCATTGACTAACGGGCCGCCTGAATTCCCTGGGTTGATGGGCACATCAGTCTGTATGTACCTTATGCCATTAAAAGTCCTGAATGCGCTGACAATCCCCTCTGTGACGGTAAAAGACAGGCCCGCAGGATTGCCTGCTGCAATCACCTTTTCGCCTACTTTGACTTCGTCTGAATCGCCAAAGCTGAGCGCACTCAAGTCAGGTGCGTCTATCTTCAGCACGGCTATGTCTGCCGCGGCGTCATACCCGACAAGGGTGTTTGCAGTGTAGCTCCTGCCCGAGTAAGTTGTGGCCCTTGCAGTGGACGCTCCGCTGATGACATGGACATTTGTCACTATGTATCCTTTAGCATCTGTTATCACGCCGGAGCCCTGCCCTGTGTTGGTGCTTATGCTCACGACAGACTGCAGGACGTCATTGACTATGCCGGAAAAGTCAGCGCTTTTTATTTGGATGTCCTTCAATTCATCCTTCAGCTCGCTCAGCCTTATATTGCTTTGCTGCTCAATCTCGTCTATCAGGTCCGATAATGTTTTTATCTCCAGCTGGTTTTGCTTCTTGAAATTCTTAAGGTTTGTGTCCACCAGCCCGATTTGGGAAGACAGGTTGACGCCCATGCTCTCCAAAGAAGCCTTCAGCGCATGCAGGTTTGCGGCAGTTTCCTGGCTTAACTCAGAGATTTTTGATTCATAGTCCTGCCTGACAAGCTTTATGCTATGATTAAAATAATAGGCCAGGCTGCCGGTCAGCACTGCTGCCAATACAAGCACAGCTATCAGTTGTTGCGTTTTCTTGAGCATTTTATTCTTTGACTTTGTACTCCACGTCAATATAATTCTTTGCTTTCTTATGCCTTTTGGCCGAAGTCCTTAATTTCAGCATCGCCAACAGGAGCATAAGCATGGAAAACAGGAGGACAAGCAGGATAATCGCCAGCGATAATATTATCAAGCCGCCAAAGATGATTAAGTACCATTTTGCCGCAAAGGCAAGCACAGCCCAGCCTTTGTCCCTTGAATAAAGGTAAATGAAGTAAACAACAATCAGGCTGAATATAGTGCCCAGTCCAAAGCTCCATCTTCTTGTGTAAGTCATTTAGGCGCAAAATTCTGCTGTATGAAAGAGGCCATCTGCGCATTTTCAGCCGCTTCATAAACCATTGCTGCCAGCTTATAGTTTTTCAGTTCTATGCACTTGACTCCTGCGTAGTTCAGCCTTTCCTTGTCCTTTGTAGGCATGAAGCACAGGGCTGCCAGCTCCGCCTTGTTTTCAGACATGAACATGTCGCCCAGCCTGATGAGCCTGTCTTTGTCGCCTGCCTTTGCAAGAATCTCAATCGCTTCCACCAGCTTGCCTTGTTTGTACAGCTTTTCCCCGGCATCAGTCAGGATTTTTTTCCTTGATTTCTCGTCAAGCATTGATAAATTGACAGAGCTTACGCCTTCTTTCAGTATTTTCTCGACAATTGGGTTGTCCATAAGGCTGCCTTAGGGAAATGTGTATTTAAAGGTTTTGACGCAGAAACAGGATAGATATAGCAAATGACACAACTTTTTAGACATAATCATGTCATTTGCTTGTCGAAAATCAAAGATTTTCGAGCATGTCAGGAAATTGTAACAATTATTATATATTCTTACAATTTCCTGCATATTACGAGAAGACAACAATTGTCTAATAACTTTTGTCTTCGAGTATATATCACTAATATCTTGGATAAATATAAAAATTTAACTGACCACTCCGACTTTAAAATGTATGATTTTGTTTATTCTGTTATTTCTTTTCACAAACATTTAAAAGCAATGTTTCTATCCTGAATATTATGAAAATCATGATGGTTGAAGGACGATACAAAGGAGAGATTGACATGTCAAACCTGGATGCAGATATTCTGCCGAAAAAGATTGGATTGGCCACAACTGTGCAGTTCCTGGATTACGTTGACGAGATAAAGCAATTTCTCCGAAATAAAGGCAAGGAAATTTTCGTCGATAAAATGCGGCAGAAATATGAAGGCCAGCTTCTTGGCTGTGATCAAGGCGCTGCAGAAAAAATAAAAGATGATGTTGATGCTTTCCTTTACATCGGGACAGGCATTTTCCATCCCTTGGGAATTGCCCTGAATGTTGACAAAGAAGTGTTCCTTTACGATCCTTTGCATGCCGTAATGTCCAAGATTGACAGCAGACAGGTTGAGAGGTACAATGCAAAGAGGAAAGGCGCTTACCTGAAGTTTCTTGAATCCAGGGAAATAGGCTTCTTGGTTTCGATGAAGCCGGGCCAAAATAATTTTAAAAAGGCAGTAGAATGGAAGTCAAAACTAACAGATAAAACGTGCCATATCTTCGTTTTTGACACCCTTGACTTCAGCCAATTGGAAAATTTTCCGTTTGTGCAGTGCTGGGTGAACACAGCCTGCAGCAGGATTCTGGACGACTATGAGAAATTTGCCAAGCCTTTAGTTGATTTGGCCGACATAGAGAAGATAGAGCTGCTGGCAATAAAAGCTAAATAGACTTATTCTTCTTTTCATCAGGAAGCCATCCTGATTTTTGGAGAGTCTTGGATTTTTTGGGATTTTTATTCTCGTAGAGGAGGTATATCATCATCTTGATCTCCCTCAGCTCTTTCTTGGACACGTCAACTATCAGGCTTAACAGGATAAACATGACAAGCAAGGTCAGCCAGCTGAAAACTGCAATTATCATGAGCCAGCTTAACTGGCTGTTTTCTGCCTTGTACACCTGCTTTATGAGGTGAAAACCAAGAACAGCAGCCCCTATGCCGACAATTAAAAGGACAACCTCAAATACATTTGTCTTGTCATCTGCCATCAATAAGCCTCTTATTGCCAAACCGATGCAAGCTATTATTTAAACTTTTTTATATTGATATTGATTATGGCATAAGCAATGGCCGCTATCAGAACAGCGCCAAGAATGAGCATCCATGTTACTGGAGCTTTGAATACAGCCATCTTTTTTATAATCCTGATGCTTGAGACAGGAGCCATGGCTTCCGGGCTTGTTTCAGTTTCCTGGGATGCCTCTTCCTTTTCTTCTGGCGCCGGCTCCTCATCTTCCCCGGGTTTTTGGGCAATTTCTTTGCCGCAATCCCTGACAACAAGCTCCACAACTTTCTGGTCGAAAAGCACAAAGTTCTTCCAGTAAAGGTTCACAAGCACGCTGTAAGTGCCTGCTTTGAAGAGCGACGGCAATTCTATGCTCAGGGACTTTACATAAATTTTTTCCTCCTCGCTTGCCTCGTCCGAGGATTCAAGGAATATGTCCCTGTCAGCCGAGTTTATCCCAAGGCTCGCGGATTTAAACTCCAGCCCAATCTGGCTTTCCGCGTTTGAGCCCATGTTCATTACTTCTGCGGTGAGCTTTGTTTTTCTGTCGCACCCCAGCACGCTCGAGGTCAGCGAAGCCTTGGTAATCCGGATGTCGTGGCTTTGCTTTTTGACTTCCAGCTTTTGATTCAGCTGTGTTCTGTACAGGGTTTCATTC
>Ga0209541_10011833_pt1 | contig 13594 bp, 15 predicted proteins | sample RifCSPlowO2_01_FD_184027 | JGI IMG/M metagenome (GOLD analysis project Ga0209541, IMG submission 184027) | Groundwater microbial communities from Rifle, Colorado - Rifle CSP2_plank lowO2_0.1 (SPAdes) (version 2) | ecosystem: Environmental > Aquatic > Deep subsurface > Groundwater | place...
ATATTATCATTTTCCTGGCTGCAGTAATTATGAAAGCGCAAACATAGAGCTCTTTCACGGCGACCAGTGGTTTTGCTCGGAGAAAGAGGCGGTCGCCGCCGGCTTTGTGAAGTCCAGGAACTGTTTTGACAAGAAATTTTAAACCTGCGCCAACTGCTCCCCGGCCGCAAAAGATTTAAACAAAATCACGTCTCCTGTAAGCATGGCTATCAAATTCGTTCGATTATTTGGTCTTTTACCACAATATTTTTCCACAATCCCAAAAATGCCTAAATCTGATTTGTCTGCCGTTTCATTACGGTTAATTACAGCGGAAGCGTCTAGCCCAGATAAATGATTTTTAACTACTTGAATTGAAATGCCTAGGTTCTGGGCAATTTGTTTATTTGCGTAGCCATCAATGACTCCCTGTAAAACATCTCTCTGGCTAGGTAAAAAGGGGTTAATTGGTGCCAATATCGGTCTTCTTTCTTGATTCATATAAAGTTTGTTCCCAATTTTCTCAAATAAATACAGCTTGTCAATGGCTATAGGTCTACATGCTTTCCAAAAACTGCTTTGACAAGAAATTTTAAACCAAAGCCCTAAAATGCTCAAATTCTTCCCTGGTCATCAATTTATCCTGGTATTGTTCAAGATATTCCCCGCAACGGGCCAAAACCACCGCCGTTCTGAACACATCTCTTCCCTCAAAACGGGAGAAGTCCTCCAGGTTTTGTCCTATGGCTTCCTGTTTTAACCAGTCTCCGTTAGGGACAGGATAATTAGAGTTTATCCTTAGGGATAAAAGGTGTTTTTCTTCGTCTTTTTTAACATTAATTCTAAGGTCGGGCTTAAACAACTTATCTTCAATGGTTAATGAATCGTCAATGGCAACAATTAATTGTCCGGTGTTATCATCAAGGGCTAAATCTGAAGTAGACCGGGAAACAAGAATTTTGTTTTGCAAATGGGAATATTCAGAAATCCCATTCATAAACTCGGCCACCTGGGGCAGCCTCAGGCCGCTTCTAAACAAATTTTTATAGATGATCTGAAGATAGGCCTGCGCCATTTCTCCTTGGCGGATCCGTTTTTGCTCTTTTCTTACGGCGGCCCTTACTTTAAAAATATTTTCCATGCCCCTATTATACTATGGGTTACAATAAAGATTGAACTGCACCGGAAAACGTTTTTAGGTTAGAATATTTAAATGAGCGATCAACGGGCAGAACCTGAAGTCTCATTGATAGATCGGCTAGAGCAGACTAACCTTGTTGAGGTAAACCGCTCGCCCACGATTGAAGACTTAAAATTTTTGGCTGATAAAGGTCAAACTTCAATTGTCGAATACGGCTGCCAGGCGCTAAAAACCACCGAAGGACAAGAAGTGACTCAATTTACAAAATCCGAGCTAAAAGAAGTGGCTATTTTCGAGCCGGAAATCCCGGGTCGACTTAAAGGAAAATTAACCGGGGCGGTTTTCATCCACAATCACCCAATTCTCCCTAGTGAACAGATCGGAGACGAAAAAACATTGCATGTTTTCCCCTCTGAAGCCGATTTTTGGGCCAATTTTATGTCGCGAATGGCCGCCGGTTATATGAATATCGCTTCAATCCACGGATTATTGATGAATATCGGCATTGAACCAATGTCACGAGAAGAAGATTTAACCAGAAGGTTAAAAATTAAAGCAGGCGCTAAAGAGACAGGAAATGAAACCAATATTTGGAGAATATTATCAGGAGAAAAAGCAGGCAGTGTCCTTCCTAAACGCATACCGGTGATGGTCGGAGAAAAATTTTCCATGGGAAGTGCTGACGTGATTTTAGCTTCCAAAACGGAATATATTTATCACGGGTTTAATAAAAGAAAAGATGGTGAAGATATGCCGGTAATGGGATTTTCCCGTTATTTTTTGCTTGTCGGATGGGACAAATTAAAGTCGGTCGAGACTAACTTCGGCGGTCTGTCAAATCTATTTTTTGGTGACGGAGTGAGTCAATTAGTTGAGGCACTAAAAATTGACGCTCCTCACGACCAAAATTTAAGCACCGTCACTCAAGCTTCTGGAGCTTATACTAAAAGGAGGGGTAAATGAGTGTTAGGGCAACGTATTTGACTTTGATGCTGCTGTCGACTTTGGCAGCTTCTTTTATCTGGGGAGTTAATACCCTGTTTCTGCTTTCCGCCGGGCTGTCTAATGCCCAAGCTTTTGCCGCTAATGCTTTTTTCACTGTCGGCCAGGTGATCTTTGAAGTACCCACCGGGATTGTGGCTGATGTCTGGGGCAGAAGAACTTCGTATCTTTTAGGCACACTCACTTTAGCCTTAACTACCATGGCCTACTACTACGCCTGGACCATTGCCGCTCCTTTTTGGATTTGGGCGGTTATCTCGGTACTTTTAGGCCTGGGGTTTACTTTCTTTAGCGGTGCCACTGAAGCCTGGCTGGTGGATGCTTTGGCCTTTACCAAGTTTAAAGGCAGTCTGGAAGCAGTTTTTGGCCAGGGACAGGCAATAAGCGGTGCGGCCATGCTGATTGGCTCGGTTGCCGGCGGCGTCATTGCCCAGTTCGGCGGCCTGGGTCTGCCATATATTTTTAGGTCTTTAGCCTTGCTTTTGACCTTTAGCGTGGCCTGGTTTTATATGAAAGACCTGGGCTTTACCCCCTTAAAAGGAGTGAAAGCAATCGATAACATCCGCCGCACTTTTAAAGACAGCTTGGAGCACGGACTGAAAAATCCGCCGGTTCGCTGGATGATGCTTAGTGGCCCGTTTGGCGCCGGTGTTTCCTTTTATGCTTTTTATGCCTTGCAGCCGCATTTACTTAAGCTTTACGGCGATCCGACGGCTTACTCCATTGCAGGCCTGGCGGCGGCGATTGTGGCCGGCTCCCAGATTGTCGGCGGTTTATCTGCTTCAAAAGTGAGAAAATATTTTAAATTAAGGACTTCGATATTAATCACTGCCGCCATTTTGGGGACACTGGCTTTGGGATTAACTGCCGCTACCACCAGTTTTTACTTAACGATCTTACTTTTAGTTGTCTGGGGTTTAACTTTCTCTTTAATGTCACCGATCAGGCAAGCCTATCTTAACGGCTTAATCCCCACCAACCAAAGAGCGACTGTTCTATCTTTTGATTCTTTGATGGGCTCTTCCGGCGGGGTAGTGATCCAGCCGGCACTGGGAAAAGTGGCTGATGTTTCCGGCTATGGCGCTTCCTTTGCCGTTGGGGCCGGCTTCCAGCTTTTAGCTTTGCCGTTTATGCTGCTGGCCAGACGCGAAAAACCAAAGTCTGATATTATAAGCTAAAGTGACAGATATTCCCCCACTAGAAAAAAATCCAATTAATAAAGAGTTAAAACCCGCAAGTAATTGGATTCCAATGGCCAATGAAGGATTGAGAGCTCAACCACATAAGATTCACGCCGGTGCTTTTCAATGGACTCCAAATTTTATTCTTTACGGTAAGCAATTGGAAATTAATGCGTTGGGATTAGAAATGTTATCTCAAAAACTTAATATTTCAAGTCCTGTAGAAATAGAGCCTTTTCATGCCCCCAAAGAAAAAGAAACTACAATTATCGGTTCCGTGTCACCCAAGGGTGAAACAACAATTACTGGAATGAGAGGTAGGATAAAAAAAATCATCAATCCCAAGATAAGCTATGACGAAGAAACCGGAAAAATTTATCTGCCTATTAACTTTTCCGATATTGCTGATCAACTGGAAAATCAATTGCCGCAAGGGGGAAATAATCCGGCTTTTTTCTCAAAATATGGCCAAAGGATCAACCAGGTTCTAAAAACCCAAATCAAATTAATCCCTCTCGTTGAATCTTTGTTTTCGAAAAATAAACAAGGTTTATACTATGAAAGTTTTGTTACAGCTGTCTCTATTATGCCAGGATTCTTAATTGCCTCTGGCGAGTTGGCCAGAATTGCTCTTGGAAAAGCCGAGGGAATAAAAGAAGCAATGACTTTAATGCCTCTACCTGTAGTTCTTTTTGAAATAGGTTTTATTATGTCTAATATAATGGCAATGGTCTCTCGATCATACGGGAATTTTCAGGAGGCTAACGAGTATGGAGATTATATTAAAGAAGGACTAAAAAATCTTCAACTTAGCAGGTTTTTCTTCCCAGAAAGAGTGTTTAAACAAATAATCGCGCCAGTAATTTACGCTCAATTCACCGGAGAGGACTTAATCCGAGCTAAACCTCAATCTGACTTAATCCGGTAAAAACTGCCCCGAGTGCGGCCAATTTTGACAATTTGGCCGGCTTCTGCCAATTTTTTTAGGTCATATCTTAAAGTTCGGGACGGCACGGCAAAAAACCGCCGTTTCAAAAAATCCAAGCTGACTTGATGATGGTCTTTGATGATATTAACTATTTCTGTTTGCCTGTCGCTTAAGAATGATGTGTCTGGCCGTTTTAACTCATGCACCAGCTGATTGCGGGTTTTAAGGCTTTGTTTTAAAAAAGCATTTAGCATAAAACCCAAATATTGTTCCGGCTGTTTTAAGCCTATATCCAAAAAATAATAATAGTCTGACCGGTGTTTCTCTAAAAATTCTTCAAAAGGAACCAGTAAGGGTAAACGGTAATTTCTGCTTTTTAAGACTGCGGCAATTAAAAGTCTTCCTACCCTGCCGTTGCCGTCTACAAACGGGTGAATTTTTTCAAAAATTAAGTGAACAAGCATCGCGGTAATCAGAGGGAATTTTTCGCCCTTGCCGTTGGCAAAATTAAGTAGCCTTCCAATTAAGGATTTTATTTCAGTCGGCGGTGGCGGCAAATAAACAGCGTTACCTTCACGGTCAAAAATCGCGCTCATCTCTCTCCTGAAATGCCCGGCCGAAGCATCAATTTTATTCAAAACTTTGCGATGAAGAGTTAAAACCAGTGTCTGATTAATCTTTTTTCCTGAAGGTAAATTTCTTTCCAGCCAAGTATAGGCGGAAACAATATTATCGACTTCTGTCTTTTTCGTCGCCCCTTCAATCCGGGCAGAGAAGAGAGAGCTTTTAAGCAGTGACTCTCGATTGAGTTTAATTTTTAAGTTCTCTGGAACGGTTAAATGATCAAAAAACTTGTTTAAAGCTTCAATTTCGGCAATAAGCGAAACCATCGAAGAGGTCAGTTCGTAGGGCGGCGGAAACTTCATTAACTCATTTTACCAAATTTTGCCGAATGTTGCCAAATATTGCCGAATACTCCTATTCCTAAAGCCGTTTCTTTCGGGAAATAACTTTCTTGACTGCCGTCACAATTGAATCAGCGTCTAAGCCGTACTTTTTGTACAGCTCGTCCGGCTTGCCGCTCTCGCCGAAAACGCCTTTGACCCCGACCATTTCGGTGACCGGCGCAGCGTAGGTGGTCGCTAAGGCTTCAACCACAGCTGAACCCATACCGCCCAGTACCTGGTGGTCTTCGGCCGTCACCAAACAATGGGTTTTTTTAACTGACTCTAAAATTGTTTTAACATCCAAAGGTTTAACGGTGCTTAAGTTAATCACTTCAGCCGATATTTTCTGGGCAGTTAAGTGTTTGGCGGCAGTTAATGCGGCAGAAACCATTGGGCCGCAGGCAATGATAGTCACGTCAGTCCCCTTTTTCATGAGAGTCGCTTTGCCGATAGCAAAAGGGTCAGATTCTTTAGTCACCGGCTCCTGCTCGTATTTAGTTAACCGGATATACACCGGCCCTTTAAGCTTAACAGAGGCTAAAGTGGCTTTTTTAGCTTCAACTGCGTCAGCCGGAGTCAGCACGGTTAAATTCGGTAAGGCTCTAACCATTGAAATATCTTCCAGCGCCTGGTGGGTGGCCCCGTCCGGACCGATACCCAAACCGGCGTGGTGAGCGGCCACAATTACATGCAGTTTTTGGTAGCAAACCGACACCCGCAGTTGATCCCAGTTTCTGCCCGGGGAAAAGACGGCGTAAGAACAAACAAAAGGGATTTTGCCTGATAAAGCTAGTCCTGCGGCAATGCCCATCATGTTTTGCTCGGCCACCCCGACCTGGAAAAAACGAGCCGGGTATTTTTTGGCAAAAGCTTCCGCCCGGGTGGATTCGGTTAAATCTGCCGAAAGAGCGACTACATTAGGATTAACTTCCCCTAAGGCTAAAAGCCCTTCGCCAAAGCCATCCCGTAAACTACTCATTTAAACCCCTCCCCTTAAAGGCGTTTAATTGCTTTAAGGCTTCAGCCGCTTGCTCTTGGTTTGGCGGTTTGCCGTGCCAGGCCGGGTCGTTTTCCATAAAAGAGACCCCGAAACCGGGAATGGTGTGGCAGATAATTGCGGTCGGCCGCTCATAAATTGCCTTGGCCCGGTGGCAGGCGTCGATCACTTCTTCAATGTTATGGCCGTCAACATCTAGAACCATCCAGTTGAAGGCTTCGTATTTTTGCTTTAAAGGCTCAATCGGCATCACCTCTTCGGTAAAACCCTCAATCTGGATGTTGTTTCGGTCAATTAAAGTGGTCAGATTGTAAAGCCTTTCCTTGCCGGCAAACATGATTGCTTCCCAAGTCTGGCCTTCGTTATGCTCAGCGTCACTCATAGCGCAGTAAATTTCGCTCCTGGACTGATCTAATCGGGCCGCTAAAGCCATCCCCACAGCCTGGGAAATGCCCTGGCCTAATGGGCCAGAGGACACTTCCACTCCGGGCAGGTCAACGCTTGAAGAGTGTCCTTGCAAGCGGCTGTTAATTTTCCTTAAGGTGGTTAACTCCGACCGGTCAAAGTAGCCGGCATGAGCTAAGGTGGCATACAAAACCGGGCAGATGTGGCCGTTGGATAGCACCAACCGATCCCGCTCGGGCCAATCCGGTTTTTTGGGATCGTAGTTTAAAACGGAAAAGTATAAAGCGGTAAAAACATCAGCCATCCCCAATGGCCCGGCGGTGTGGCCCGAACCGGCTTCAAGCAGCATTGAGATAATGTCTTTTCTGATTTCGTTAGCGATTGTTTCTAATTCCCGGATCGTGTGAGTCTTTTGGGGCAGCATATATTTATTCTACATGATGGTAAAATAAGGGCAACGCCGCCTTAGCTCAGCTGGTAGAGCAACGGTATCGTAAACCGTAGGTCTTCGGTTCAATTCCGAAAGGCGGCTCAAAATTCAGTCAAATCTTCTTCTATTTGCTGATATTGACACCAAGGGCAAGATAAACTTTTTGAGGGCAGCGGGCCAGTCAAGAGCTTGTTTACTTCACCTATAAAATTCATAAATCCATCGCTATCAACTGGAATTTCTAAAAATCTTGGTGGAAAGTCTAGAATGGCCCGTCCATTTTCAAACTTTACCGTATCCGGATACATGACAATCAACCCCATTTGATTAACCATCAATGGTTCACCGGTTTGCGGATTTTCCAAAGCAAATTTATAAGCGTAAAGTTGCGTTTTATAGAGTTCAATTTTTTCTTCCTTTGGCTCACTCAATTTAAAATCAATCAGCAAATGAGTTCCGTCCGGCTTTTGCACCAGAATATCGTATTTGCCGCTTAAAAAAACTTCAGTATCAGGCACTACTTGTGAACGGACAAAGCCTTCCTGTTTAATTACCACTCCTTCAGGCAAATCAGCGGACAAAGTTCTTAAATCATTACCCACCAGCGCTCCTTGAAGCCTGGAATTGATAGCAGTAAAAATTCCCGGAAAAGGCATTTTCGGCCTGGCAAATCCCATCCGTATTTTCCGGTAGTAACAATGCTTGCATTCCTGGTAAAGATAAGCAAAGTCAGACGGTGAAAGTTTATACGCCTTCATTGCTTTCAATTTAGCACAAAATATGCCGCCAGAAATAAGGTATAATAACCCCCATGAGAGATTTTAGAAGCAACAGTCGAGGCGGAGGCGGAGGTAGAGGCGGCGGTTATGGCGGCCAAAGGTTTGGCGGCGGGGGCGGCGGTAGATTTGGTGGCGGTAGAGGCTTTGGCGGCGGTGATCGGCAGATGTTTCCGGCAATTTGCAGTAACTGCGGCCGTGAATGTGAAGTTCCTTTTAGACCAACTGGTGAAAAACCGGTTTTTTGCAATGATTGTTTCAGAAAAGACAGCGGCGACTCCAGACCGCGTGGTGGTGGCCGATTTGACCGGGAGGACCGAACGCCGCAAAGACCAGGGCCCGATTACCAGGCCCAATTTGACGCTTTAAACCAAAAGTTGGATACGATAATGTCGCTTTTGTCAGAAAAAAAGCCAAAAGCTCCCCTAAGCGAGGCCAAAGCCAAGAAAAAGGGTGATAAAATTAGTTAATGACAAGACACGGTTCACGGCTGGAGCGAAAACGGGAGAAGGAAAGTTTACGGCAGGCATTTAAGTATTTGTTTCTGGTTTTTGTGCTGCTGTTTTTATTGATCCGCTTTGGTTTGCCGGCACTAATAAGGATGGCGGCATTTTTGGGAGACTTAAGATCGACTAACCAACCCATTGAACAATCTGACACTTTAGCCCCGCCCACTCCGCGCTTAAATTCGTTGCCTTCTGCCACTAACAGCGCCGAACTGGCGATTGCCGGCACCAGTGAAGCCGGTTCGTCTGTCCAATTGTTTTTACGGGGTATTTCAGCTGAAGAAACCATTACCGATACAGACGGCCAGTTCCAGTTTTCAAACATTCATTTAAGGGAAGGCGACAACGATGTTTTTGCCCAGGCTAAAGATCAGGCGGGAAACACCAGCCAGGCCTCGGCCAGCCAAACTGTCAACCTGGATACAGAAGTACCGCTGCTGACGATCGACAGTCCTAAAAATGGCGACCGCTTTTTTGACAAAGACTCCCCGATTACCATCTCCGGCAAAAGTGAAGACGGGGTAAATTTGACCATCAACGGCCGCTTTGTCCTGGTCAGAAGCGACGGCAGCTTTTCCCTGCAGTTATCTTTAAACGGCGGGGATAATAAGATTGAAGCTTTGGCTCGCGACCGGGCCGGCAATGAAACTAAGGTCAGCTTAACCGTTAACTACACGCCCTAATCCACTCCCTTCACCGGTAAAATCAAATCCCGCCAGGCAGTCTGTGAGCCAAGGTAATTATCAGCGACTGGCTGTCGGTAGTAAACTCAACCATTCTGCCTTCCGGGTTTTTTCTTAAAAGCTCGTTTAAATCGAGATTCCCCGGAGGAAACTGGTCATTTTTGACCGGTTGAACACTGCCGTTTTTAGCAATCACCCTTAAGTCTTCAGCCCGGGTAAGATTAAAGATAGCCGCAGCCGGCTGATTATTGTCTGCCGTGTCAACACCGAAAACCAAAGCCGCAACCGAGGTGATATCTTTTTTTATCACGATTGCCTTGATAAAGTCGTATTGTGCTGGCACCCTTACGTTAGGCACTAAAATTTCCAGATTATTCTGCCCAAGAGGAATTTCCCGGAAAATCAATTCTCCTTGCTGTACCGAAAACTCCACCGGTAAGCCGTAAATTACCACCCTTTTGTTTAAAGGAAACTCCAACGGCCTACCCTGTTCAATCATTTGCGCCTGACGGGAAGTGGATTCCTTCATTGCTGATATATTACAGGCCTATAGAGCGGCTGTCAACCAGAGCCAAATCATAACTTCCGGGTAGAAAAGCGAGTTTTGAAAAAAGGCGTGGACAATAACGGCAACCAGCGACAATTTGAGGATTTGGCTACCGCTTTGCCAAAGGCGGCGGAGTAAGTTGAGATACGCCATCAGGCCAATAAAGCCGGCTGTGGCGGCCACAAAAATAAAGCTGTTATCTACTCCTGAAGCGGCGTGGCTTAAAAAATCCCCCCTGACGGACCGAAGCATATTAAAACCCACCCCCAGAAGCGGCGATCGGCTCCACAAGGCTATGCCTTCCCGGTAATTGTCAAACCGTTGTTCAATCGAAAACAGCCGGAGTAAATTCACCCCTTCTCCTCCGGGCCGGGGCAAAAGCGGCAAGACTACGGCTAAAGCCAGTAAGCCGACAGCCAGCATCCGCCAGGCCCGTTTAAATGAGGCCGCTGCCGTCATCACCGCCACCACCGCTAAGTAAGTGCTTCTCGAATAGGTTAAAAACAATGTAATCAACAAAAGCCACTGCCGGCTCAAAATTAAACCCAAAAGCAGCATTAAGCCCAAAAAGCTGGGATCGCCCAGGGAGCCGATGACCCGGTAATAGTGGTCATCCCAGCCGGAAAAAAATAACCAGCGGGTGTCGGGTAAAACAAAGTATTGGATCAAGCCAATTGCCCCCAGTGCTAAAGCCAAGCCGGTCATATAGTCTTTCAGGGGAATTTTTAATTTCTTTACCCTCGGATCGGTAAATATCAAGTATAAACCAAAATACAAGAGCCAGCGGGCCAAATAGGCGCCGCCTGCCAACCACTCATTTAAAGGAAACTCGGGCCTAACCGCCATCCAGGAAGCTAAAGCCGCAGCGGCAAAATAAAGGGCGGCCCGCTTAACCCCATCAAGCCTTAACTTAACTCCCGGCCCGCCAAAGGACGAGGCAAGCAGCCAAACCAAAATTAATACCAGAATAACTACGTCGAAGGCATAAACATTGAGGGTTTGAGGAAAACCTGGCAACCGGCCCAGCTGACCAAAGGCCAAAGCCACCATCAAGGCCAAAGTTAATGGTTTAATTAATTGAAGTAGCATAAACCCTCACCCGGGTGAGTGGATTTTGGTAAATCAAAGGCAGTTTACCATAAACTGCAGGCAACTCCTGATTATTGCCCATCAAAATATGGCTGTAGGTAGTGTGGTAATCAATCCAGCTGGCATGATCATAAGGGAAATCAACGTAATAAAGATTGTGAATGCCGAAAATTAAAACTTTGTCAGTCGGTTTGATGTTAGCGGCAAACCAGCCGTCGGTGTCATAAAAATCGCCGTAATGGAATTTTAAATACCGGGATAAAAAGTCAGCCTGGGTTTGCCGGCCGGATAATACGGGCAGGTATTTGGCGTTAGCTATTACTCTACCGCCGATACCAACTAAAGCCTGCAATAAAATTAAGCCCACGACCAGTTTTTTGTAAGGCGGCTTTACTGACAAGGCCATTAAGGCTAACGGAAACAGGGCAAACCGGCCAAAGTCGGTCCCGGGCATTAACAGCCACAGGCCAAAGGCCAAAAGCAAGGCTTTCGACCAAAGCGGTTTTATCAAAAAGGCCAGCAGAATCAGCGGCCCGACCCGGAAAGCCGGGTCAAAAAATAACCTAATCGGCCGGCTCAGCCAGTAGTTAAAACCGTTAAAAAACCACTCCGACTCAAACCCGAGCTTTTCCAAAAACGGGTAAAGCGGATTGCCGGTGGCTTGCCAATTGATAAGCATAAACGGCAGGTAGCCAATTACTCCCCAGGGAACCAAAGTGATCACCAGACCATAGACCAACGCCTGGAGCTTAGTCGCCCCGGCCAAAATTAAAAAGAGAATCCGTTTTCCCCTTTTAAATAGATACGCCCCCAGTAAAAAGGCCACCGCCAGCAAATCAACATAGGCACTGGTTGATAGCCAGCCAACCAAAAGTGTCGAATACCACAAAAGTGAGGCCCCGACACCGGACAGACGGTAGATAAAATAGGCGGCCAGCACTCCGGCGCCCCAGTGAACCAGTTTTCCCGGCAGCAGCATGTAGATTAATTCCCCTAACCTCGGCAGTCCCGACCAGTAAAGCAAATTTCCCGGGATCGGGGCGATTGAATGACGGCTTAAAAAAAGTTTAGCCTCGGTTAAGTGATACCACAAAGCGTCAAAACCCAGTTCCGGGCCTAAGGCGCCGATTAAATTAACCGCCACCTGGATAACCAGTAAACCTAAAAACAATTTATTTAACTTTTTGCCTAAGGCCATAAAGTTTTACCCGGACCATTAAAGAATGCCAACTCATCAACGTCGCCAGCATCAGCCCGGGCACACCGTCCAAAACCCCCAGTCGTAAAATATAATTGTGAAGCAACTTAAGCCAAGGTAAAAATAAAAGCTCCCAGAGCGAAAACTTCACTCCCTGATCAAATAGCTCTTTGGCCTTAAGATCTGAATAGTAGTTTAAGCGGTCAAATAATTGACCAAAAGTTATCCGGCGTTCATGCAGTAACGGTTGGTTTAGAGTTTTAACCCGCAGTTTGGAGACAAACACCTCATGAACCTGACCCTGCCATTTGCCTGAGCCCGGCTGGATCAAACGGATTAATCTTACCGCTGCCGTTTCACCGTGTTTTAATTCCCGGCCCAGGAAAATGTCCCGGCGTTTAAGCTGATAATTAAACCGCTTGTTTTTAACCGCTATCGCTATCTCTGCCTCCAACTGAGGGCTGACTGTTTCATCGCTGTCGATAAACAGCACCCAGTCTGTAGCCACTTTTGCCATAGCCTGGTTTCGGGCTTTGGCGAAATCGGTAATCCCCGGCTGGTTTAAAGTAATAATCGTTAAGTTGTCAATCATAGACAATCACCTTTTGGCCGGATAAGTGGTAAACCGTTGTGGCAGCAGGAGCCACAAACTTGTCATCCGGTCCGTCATAGATCATTATTTTTCGCCCCGCCTCATCTAGCTTAATCCCGCGCCACCACAAAAGATAACGGTAGTTATCCAAATACGAGGCAAACTCGTTTGACGGATGGTTGACCAAATTTACCCCGACGTTCGTCGGGGCCAAATGTTTAATTAAATAAACTGCTTGAAGGCGCTGGCTTAGTGTTTGACCGTAAGTCACAAAATTATGGCCAAACAAAAACCAGCTGTTGTAAATTGCCAAAACCACAAGCGCCAGACGCCATTTACCTTTCAATTTACCTAGTGCCAAAGCAAAGACTGGGAACAAAACCGGAAAATAAGCCTCCGACGGCCCGCCGTGAACATAGAAGGCAAAAAGGTTAATCACCAAAAACCATAACAGCAGTTTTTGCCGCCAAATCAAAGCAATTAAAGCCAATCCCAGCACCGCCGCGACCAGTGGTTGGTCAAAAGCAATAAATTTTTGCCAGTATCCAAAAACCGTTTGGCTGACACTGCCAATCTGCCCAAAACTTCGCCATAGGGTGGCTGTCCGATAACTAGCCCAAGCGCCAAAGCCCAAGGTTTGGATAAAGCCATGGGAAAAATCATAAATAATTTTCGGGATAAACGGGATCAGTAAGACACCTAAAGACTTCAAAACCAAGTGGGCTCTGCCCTTCGAAGCCTTGGCGAAGGAGGGCCAAAACCAAACTATGGCCAGAATTAATAGCGGCAAAGTGGTTAACTCAAATTGCAAAAGGAGTGCCGCCAAAAACAAACTCCAATTAAGCCTTTTTTCTTTCATCGCCCAAATATATAAAACCGCCAATAAGGGGATTGGGCTGGTATGATAAGCCATTCTCGAATGGATCACTGCCAGGGGAGAGCTGGCCATAATTAAGGCCGCTAATTTCCCGCCTACCCGGTAAGTGAAATAAACTGCCAAGACGCCTAAAGTGGCGGTCAGCACTGCCGGCGCCACCGGGTTAAACTGGCCGATTTTTAAAGCTAAAGCGGTTAGCCAGATAAAAAACGGGCCTTGGTGTAGCCACGGCACTGATGAGGGGATACCGACCAAAGGAATTTGCCCTCCGATAAGCCAATCCCTGGCTGCCAGATAATCCCTCCCCTGATCGCCG
>Ga0209541_10011834_pt1 | contig 13594 bp, 14 predicted proteins | sample RifCSPlowO2_01_FD_184027 | JGI IMG/M metagenome (GOLD analysis project Ga0209541, IMG submission 184027) | Groundwater microbial communities from Rifle, Colorado - Rifle CSP2_plank lowO2_0.1 (SPAdes) (version 2) | ecosystem: Environmental > Aquatic > Deep subsurface > Groundwater | place...
AACGGCATGGAGAGAATGTCCGAATGCAGCGCGTGCATCTGATGCATGGCGGTATAGAAGACCCCAAGCTCTTTATTGCTTTTGCAGAGGCAATCAAAGGCGCGGATCTTCCGGCGCCAGCTCCTGAAGCGCCCAGAGTCCTCACTTTGTCTCGCTTCCGTGCAGAGTACCCCGCACACCAGACTGATATGAGTACATTGATTTATTTCGGGTTCTCAGTGGAGAGTCCAGTCGGAGAACGGCATGATTTTCCAGTTCACAGCACCACTAAGAACACTGGAACACCCGAAGACAGTAGGGAGATGGCAAAGTTGCGCTTTCTTCTGGAATCAGCCGGCCAGGTTTTTGATTTGGAGAGAGCAATCGCCGACGCAACAGAAATAGAGTTCAGTACCCGAAAGTTGAGATCGATTTCACAGACTCCCCTCACCGAAGAGGAAATGCGCTTCGTCTTTTCTGGAATGTACGAAAGGTGAGCGCATGACAGTCGCCTTCTTCAGCGCATACGATTCCTATTCACCTGCTTTCTCGGGCCAGAAGAAGGATTCCGGCCTCCTGATCGGGGCAGGAGACCGGGAGCTGTTCAGCCCCTTCGAGACGTTCCCTCTTCCAACTGACATCAGGAATGCGGATCTCGGGAAGGTGGCAGAATACCTTTCAGGATTTACTGCTGTCCAGCCCTTTGCAGGCGCCCATCTTGTCATAGTCAGCGGGGGGTTTCCTCGTGAAGCTTCTTTTCCAGGTGGAATGCCCCACGTCGAAGAAATTGCCGGCCATCCTATCAGGGAAGCAACCGATCTTGAGGCGATCTTCAGAGCATTCAGTCATGTTGAGGGAAAAGACTGGAGAGTGCCTGACGATTGCTGGAAATATGTTCACGAGAAATATGTTCACGAGTTAGGCTGGTATTTCCGGACTGCCCAATCGACGCCCTCTCACGTGACAGAAAGCGGCGTCGTGATGTACTTTGAACATTTACCTTTCACATATTTTCCCCTGTTTACGCATACTGAGAAGGGACTAGAAAGGAGCGATGGGGGGATAGACACGCTGCGCGGGCTTCATAGGGTGAACCTTCTTTCCACAAGGCGCTTCGACCGAATGGAGCGGCAAGAAGACGGCACCTCTGCGCATGTCTTCTACGAGCCCTTTCACGCTGACAACGCGAAGGCAGTCTTCGCGATGCTCTTTCCTGAGGCGCCATGACCATCGAGACAACTCCAAGGGCAAAGCGCGTCGCGCGGATTGGGATGTACACCAGCTACAGCCCCTGGCTGGGCCATAACGCTTCTGAGGTTCAGGAGCGGGGCATAGTGGTGGAGGATGCAACATCGCGTTCCCTCCGGGCATTCGTGGCCTTGGACGCTCAGGCGGGCGATGTCGCTCTGCGGGGGGTCGCTGAAGCCCTGGTCGGCTACGAGGTCTTTGAATACATGGGTCTGCCCGAGACGGCGATTGGCGTGCGCCATCTGGGCGATGATGTGGTTTTGGACCGCTATGACCTGCACCATTTTGACAGCAGGGAGAGGCTCCTGGAAGTCTATTTATCGATAAAAGCGGATCCTCGATACGTAGGGAGGATTCTCGAATCCCGGGCGATGGCTCCCCCACAGAGTGCGCCGCGGGTGCTTGAAGTGGGGCAATACGCTGCAACCACCGTGCCAAGAGGCGCTGATTTTCATTCCTGGGAGCGTGGGGTTGTGGTATTTGAGCAGGGGCAGCCGCAGTATTTCTCTATGAACGGAGTGGAAAGGGAGCAGGATCTTCCAGAGGATCAGGAGAGCATGTCCAGGCTTGTGGCTCTTCTCCGGGAGGCGGACCAGATCCGGCCGGTCAGATCTGTCAAGGACCAATCGGAGCCCATTGACTCGACCGTGCGCACGGTCCAGACCCAGGAACTCTCCGATACGCAGCAGCGCTTCCTCTTCCGGAAGCTCTACAAATAGAAAATCTTTAAATACCCCTTCATCCCGAATCTCCCAAAAAGAGGTATGCGATGGCTCTGCTCACAGTCCAGGAAATCACCCTAGCGATCATCGTTGGCACCCTCTTCGCGATTGTCTACGCGCTCAGGGTGCTTGTTTCCATGGAGCGCCGCATGGCCAGGATTGAGATGCACATTGAGCGCGTCGTCGAGAAAGTGATCAAGGAAGAGCTGCGCATCGAGACCCAGATCAAGCGCAGGAAGTGAGTTCCGTCATCTAGGGGCGATTGCCGAAGGCTTTGCAGACAAATATAGCAAATTCATCAAATAATGGAACTTTATGATGGGCAGCATATCTTGCCAGCTATGATAAATTTGCTATCCAGATGATTCACGCCAAAGGTTCCAAAATTTCGTGAATCAGCTATAGCGCTCAGCAACCATGAGAGAATACGGCGCCCTGCAAGAATCCTCGTAAGGGCTTACTTGTCCTCGAGTTCCGCCGCGCGGTCAGTGATCCGGAACCCTAAGGCCCCCCACCACATCTCCTTCCGTTCTGCGAGGTAGTCCATGCAATCCTCTCCCCCGTTAGGGCAGGAGAGAAGAAGCGCCAGAACCATTTATAGGTGATGCCTATACTATGCTTATCAGTCATATTAAGCATATATTTTTTTAAAAAGAATACTCTCCGGAAAATATATAAAGGAGGAGCCTTAAGCAACCGCATGGGCAGGAAAGTCATCAAGCACGGCCCCTCCACCCTGATTGTCTCCCTCCCTTCCGGATGGGTGAAGCAGCAGGGCATCAGGAAAGGCGACGAGATCGACTGCAGGCAGGAGGGCGGCCAGCTCATCTTCACCCCCAAGCAGACCGCGCACGCTCAGCAGGTCTCCCTCGACGTCCGCAGGATGGAGCCGTTCCTTGTGGATCGGTTTCTCGCGCGCTCCTACCAAAAGGGCTATGATCGGATCCTGCTCACGCACCATAGCCTGGAGCTGCTGGAGGTCATCCGCAAGAAGGTCACCGAGCTCATCGGCTTTGACATCATGGAGCAGAACGACAAGACCTGCCTCATCCAGTCCATCGCGGACAGAATCAACCTCGACTTTGACTCCTCCCTGCGCAAGGTCTATCTGCTCCTCAAGGCAATAATCCAGGATATCAGGGACGCGTACCAGAAGAGGGACTATGGGCAGCTGTCCTCGCTCTTCCTGCGGGATCTCGAGGTGAACCGCCTGGCGTATTACTGTCTGCGCTGCATCAACAAGGCCCAGCTCAGGGAGTCTGTGCCGCGCTACGAGCAGAAGCTGCTCTACTACCTTTGCGAGCGTCTGGAAGATCTTGGCGACCGCCTCAAGCACGTCGCCCGCCACCTCTCGCTTTCGAAGACGCTCAACAAGAAAATCGCCGCCCTGCTCGGCCAGCTGTGCGCCCAGTATGACCTCGCCTACCACTATTACTATAAGCCCAGCGTCGAGGCCGCCAACGCCTCTTTGCACATCTACCACAAGATGAAAAAGCAGCTCGACGACATCCTCGCCAACCCCCGCTCGTCTTCCGAGCTCTGGGCGCTGTTCCTCATCACGCAGGCGATGGGCATCATCTACCACATCGTCACGATGCGCTTGGATGCGATTCAGGAAGGCCGGTGAACGATAGAAGGCCCGATCTCTCGCCTCAGAATCGCGTCGAACGTTTCTGTGGGGGTTTGGTACCACCGATCAACCCCAGGGAGGATGTGCTTTCCACCGGGCATCATCTCTAGTGGATGAGGATGCACGACATACACCTTGATTTCCGTTCCCATCCGGGCCATAAGCCGCAATGCAGAGTCTTCAAAGAAATGGTCCCCGGAACCACCCTCTTCTCGCCTAATGCGGAGCACATCCTCGGGGCTTTGCTCATAGAGTGCCTCATTCTCACCCTGAATCTGTCTCCATTCATTGATATTTGTGCTCGGAGGATATTCGCGGTTGAATCCAAGGAGGGGAGAGAACTTACAGAGATGGGTCGTACGCTTAACCACGATCAAATCGTGCGCGCCGAGCATCTCCATGGTGCGCAACGTCTGCGCGTCTGAGATGTAGGGCGGCAGGTTAGGATACCAGGGATCCTCTTTTGCTACGACATCCGAGCAATCGAGGCATAAATGTCGCGGCGCAGAGCCGATGAGCAGGATCTTATTGCGGCCAAAGACCTTATCCTGGAGATACGCCGGGCCTTTCTGTCTGAGATGGACAGGAGACACGTAGACGGCGAAAGCTTTTCCGCTTTTTTCTCCGGTGCTCATCAGCTTCCGCAATCGTATCAGGTTATGGGCTATTGCGTCCGAAACATCCTTAGCGAACTCGTTCCTTACATCAACACATTCATGCCTGTACAGGTCGAAGTCAATCTTATCGAGCTCTGCGGTAGGCCCGGCGCCTGAAGTGATGATGACCTGATACCTGCCGCCCCTCTGGAGATTGACGAGGTAATTCAGGATTTCCTTTACCTTTCGATCTGTGCCTAAAGTGGCGCGCTCAAAATCAGCGGTGCTTCCGCCATATTTCACCACAAGGATAGGCCTGCCGGCAGTCACGTTTTCAAACAAGAGATCATCAAGGAGCGCTTCCCACTCTTCTGCGGTTTGCTCTATCTCAAAATACCGGTCAACCAGCCCTCCTAGCCCGGACAAATGGGCCCCAATTTGGTCAGTCGTCAGCACAAAGGGGATGTCCCGGTCAAGGGCAACCTTCCAATAGGCGACATTTCGAGCGGTAGAAATGTCACCCTCCTTCCCCACGCGATACCCACAAAGGACGGCGGCGGTTGTTTTGTAATGGGCAACGCCCCGCTCGTCTTTCCCCTGCAGCCAGGCCACGGCTTCTTGGGCAGTTGAAAAGGCGTGGGGGATGTGCCCTACACTGCCTATTTTATTCTCTAACCCCCTTAAGGCCTTATCGTCCCCGTTTACAAGCACGAGATGGTGTCGCCTCGTCATATGTTACCTCTATCCTGTAGAGTCATACATGCGTAAAGAATGCTTTGTCCTTTAAAAAGCCAGCGCTATTCCGCTACCTAACTACTTCCTCGAACAGGATGCCCCGAGTCTTCACCAACTCCTTCGTCACCGCGTAGCAGGAGCCCGTATCTTTCAAGTCTTCGAGCGTGAGGAAGTACCAGGGAGAGCTGTCGAAGCGCACCGCCAGCCAGGGCTCAGCGCCGAAAACTCTGCAAAACTCCTTGAGTTGCTCAATATCTTCCTTCGGCACATACTTGCTCTCCCCAGAAGTGCGCTTGCACTCGATCGCAAGCTTTCTCAGGAGATTCCCGGCGATGATGTCCGGAGAAGGGTATTTCATGCTCCCCGACCCCGCCACCCGGCACGCATACCAATCGCCCTGCGTGCAGAACTTATGGATCAATTCCCTTTCCGCGTTGATGCCCTTGCTCTTGAGGCTCATGTTCACAGGCAGGGGTCACGGATTTAAAAGGTTAAGCCCGGAATTTCCGGAAACTTTCCGGCAGAATTATAGTTTGACCTTCATCAAGTCAAACGCGCACTCCGTGTTTTCAAAGTAATCCCGCGCGTCATCGTTCAATTCCAAAGTGGACTTGTATCGAGCGCTGAAGTGCGTAAGAATTAAACGTTTCACATTAGATTTAGACGCTACTAAAGCAGCCTGCTTCGACGTCATGTGGTTGTACCCTTCAGCCTTCTCCTCCATCGCGGCGCTGTACGTGGATTCTGAAATCAATAAATCGGCGTCCTGCGCGATCTCATAGCACGAGTCGCAGAGCAGCGTATCCGAAATAATCGCGACCTTCTTGCCTTCCTGCACAGAGGAAACATCGTCGGGCGAGATCTTCTTCCCTTTCACTTCAACCGTCTCGCCGCGCTGCAATTTCCCAAGCAAGGGCCCTTCCTTCATCCCGAGCTTCTTCACCCTTGCCATGTCGATTCTCCTTTTATCCTTCTCGACGAACGCGTACGCATAGCAGGGAATGCCGTGATCCAGCAGTTTGGCCTCCAGCTTGAACTCCCCGTTCTCGAAGAACGTCCCTTCTTTGATCTCCGTGATCTTCATCTCGATGAGCCTGTCCATGAGGAAAGCCCGGTACATGTGCTCCAGCCGCTCCTTGATCCCTTTCGGCCCATAGATCTCCAGGGTCCTGCCGTATTCGGACGCGCTCAGGCTTTGAAGCAATCCCGGCAGCCCGAGCGTGTGATCAGAGTGCCAGTGCGTGATCAGGATCTTCGTGATTTTCGTCAGCGGGATGCCGGCGAACTTGAACTGCCGCTGCGTCCCCTCCCCGCAGTCAACCAGGATTCCGTGAGTGTCATAGCTAATGAAGATGGCGCTCTGGTTCCGCTCTTTCGTCGGCACCATGCTGCTCGTCCCTAAAAACGTGAGTTCTATCATAATTAGAGAAATCCCCGCGCTCTATATAAATGTTCAGGAAGCTGATTCTCATCGAAAGTAATCGTATTCTATATTCGAACTGTATAGTATACAATACAAATCTATTTAAATAATGTATAATATACTATACATATGGAAGAGCTAGAGATTGTGAGGATATTGAATAAGTACAACCCCTGGTGGAGCAATCGCGAGATTTCGCCTTTTAAGTTCTCTGATTTCAAACGAGGGGATTATTATATCATCAAGAGCAACCTTGCCAAACGTGAAATCACTTCAATTATCGGTCCGCGGCGCGTGGGAAAAACCGTGCTGATTCACCAGCTCATCAGTTCCTTGCTCCAAGAGGGTGTGCCGCCTCAGCGTATCTTATACCTTTCTATTGATGAAGTGGAATTGAATAGGGGCGGGGCGGAATTAAAGGATTTGATGTCAGCCTACTCAAAATTCATTCTGAAGAAACCATTGGAGGACTTGGAAAATACGGCTTATGTCTTTTTGGATGAAATACGGGAACTGCCCGATTGGGAGAAGATACTCAAGAATTGGCACAATCTCGGTTTGAATCTCAAATTTGTCATCTCCGGATCCTCCTCAATCTGGATCAGCAAGGGCACGGAAGAGTCTCTTTTGGGCAGGATAAGCATGTCAGTGATGCTCCCTTTAAAGTTTTCGGAGACGCTTCGCTTCAAAAAAATACTGCCGGAAGATTTTTTTAAGGTCAAAAGGAGGCTCAGGGAAGCATTGGTTTCCTCTCTCCAAACCTCAGGCCCCAAAATCCTTTTCTCCGCTCTCACGCAAGTTGCTGGCGATTGGGCCGGGAAGAAAAACGAAATCGAAATCCATCTGAACCGGTATCTCACCGTTGGGGGATATCCGGAATTTCTGGAAGAAAACGACTACCAGAGGATATCAGAAGCAATACGCGATAAGATTAAATTGATTTTCTTTAAGGATATTGTGCGGTATTTCCGTATCAGGAATCCTAGCGTCTTAGAGGATTTATTTAAGATACTCGCGAAAGAGTCAGGGTTTAGTTTTAATGTCGCGAATACCGCCAGGGTGCTAGGCATTGAGCGGCCGACGCTGAAAGAATACCTGAAATATCTCACAAAGGCATACTTGATAGAATCTGCCGAATTCTATTCTGAAAGCAGGCGTAAGCGGCTGCGGAAACAGGAGAAGATCTATGTTCTGGATCCGGGAATTAGAAATGGCATTGTAGACTATCTTGATGACACGTTAGTAAGCAATCCCCAGGAATTGGGGAAAGTGGTGGAGGGCCTGGTATTTGACCACCTCAAACGCTTAAAATATAACATAGAGCCCGGGCCTCTGCCCCAGATCTTCTATTGGAAGAATCAGAAGGAAATCGATTTTATCCTTCAGATAAAAAGGAAGGCGATTCCGGTGGAAGTAAAGTACAGGGCGGCCATTCCTTCAAGCGCCATTTCCACAATCAATGAATTTCTGGATATGCATAAATGTCCTCTCGGCATCATCATCAGCAAGGAAGAGCTTTCAATGAACCAAAAAGTGATAACTATCCCCCTTTGGCTTTTCCTTCTGATGGCCTAAACCTTTTTATACCCTCCTCGATTCTGAAAACAGATGATTCAAGCGCAATTCCTCAAGGAGCGCGTCGTCACCGAGAACTCGAATGACGCGCGCGACCTGTACAATCAAGGCAGGTTCGGCACTCTTCTCAAAGATGGGAAAGTCCAGCTTTCGCTCCTGGAAGCGGTCTATCTCGTTGACAAGGAGAAGCTGCAAGTGCTCGACGGCAGGGGCAAGGCCATCGAATTCGACGCCCTTCTCAGGAAGCACCAGAAATCAGAGAAGAACGCTTGGGTGAGATTTTGCGTCTTCAAGGACTTAAGGGACCGCGGCTATATTGTAAAGACAGCCATGAAGTTTGGAGCGGACTTCCGCGTCTATGACAGAGGCGTGAAGCCAGGAGAAGACCATGCGAAATGGGTCGTCTTCCCGGTGCAGGAGACCTCTTCTTTGACCTGGTATGAGTTCTCGGCCAAGAACCGCGTAGCGCATTCGACGAAGAAGCGCCTTCTTTTGGGGATTGTCGACGAGGAAAATGATGTGTCTTTCTGGGAGACACGGTGGATTAGGCCCTAAGGTTTAGGAGCATTGCCATACTCTAAAACAAATTTCTCAATTCTTGCTTCCTGCTCGGCAATCCTGTCAAAACAATCAGAAAAAAATACACTTGCTTGAGGGTCATTTAAGATTCTTTTCAAGTTCTGATTCTGTCGCAAAATACTTGGAAGGGCTATAGGTTCCATCCGGTCGGCCAAATGAGAGGTATACCACTTCTTTGCCTTTCATTACAATGTCAGGGCGTCCATCATCATTGATATCTCTTGATTCCACAGAATAGATCTGTTGGGGTATTTCGTTGGATTTCCGGCTCTCATCGAGTTCGTGTCTCTGGGATAGTCTGCCGATGACAATCGGTATCGAAGCCACTAATCCAATAGGCAAACATATCTTCAAAACTAAGCTAACATCACCCGGACGAAAATGAGTATATCTTTCGAACATGTTTTATCACCATACGATGGTAAGCGATAGCGTATAAATTAAACTATCTCTAAAAAAGTTTGACAAATCAGTAAAATTTATAATAATCAGACATATTTATCCGAAATTATGAAGAAATTGGACCTGAAAGACAAGAAGCTCCTCGCCGAGCTCGATCTGAACAGCCGAGCGACGCTCGCAGGTCTTGCTAGGCGTATCCCGGTTTCAAAGCAGGTTGTTGACTACCGCCTCAAAAACCTGGTGAAGAACAAAATCATCAGTCAGTTCTATGCCGTTATCAACTTCTCCAAATTAGGATACACCCAGCACAAGCTCTACTTCAAATTCCAGAACGCGGATGTGGAGAAGGAGCGGGAAATCGTCGCCTATTGGGCAAAAAGCCGCAATGCAATCTGGGTCGCTTCCTGCCGAGGAAGATGGGACCTTGCGGTTTCTCTCCTCGCGAAAGACAGCAATGAGCTTGGCGCGCTGCTGAGCGCTTTCCTAGAAAAATATGGCGCTCTCGTCCTTGAGAAAGACGCGCTCATCACCCAGACGAGCCACGTGTTCACTAAAGGGAGCAAGGAGAAGAAGAGGTTTGTCTATGGCTCAGGCCTGGGCCACTATGCACTTGACGAGATCGATCAGAAGATCCTGAGGATGCTCTCAACCCAGGCCCGGGTATCCATTCTCGAAATGATGGCTGCATTGAATCTCACAAGGGATGTCATCGCCTATCGGATGAAGAAGCTCGTGAAGGAAGAGATCATTTCCCAATTCCGCGTTCTGGCCAACATGGGGCACCGGCTCTATAAGATCATGCTTCGCCTCCATTCGCTCACCCCAGAAAAGGAAAGGCAGCTGGTGACCTATGTTGCCTTGCATCCCGACGGGGTGCAATATTTGAAGCTGATCGGCTCCTGGGACGCTGAAGTGGAGTTCGAGGTGAGGGACGATGAGCACCTGCACGAAATTCTTCTCGGCATGCGGAATACGTTCTCTGGCCTCATCCGCGATTATGACCTCCTCTTCATCCACGAGGAGCATAAGCTCAATTATTATCCCTTCTAGAACGCCATGAACGTCTCCTTGTACGGCCTTCCGACCGTGAAATATTCGTAGTTTACAACGACATCCGAGAACCTTTCCGTGAAGCTGTCCATGATTTCCTTGAACTCCGCCTTGCTCTTCGCAAAGACTTCAAACTCGAAATCCGAGCCGCCGATCGTCTGGTTCACCTGGATCACGTTGGGATGCAGGTGGCAGAACGAGAACAATTCCTTGTTCCTCGCCGTGCCTGATAATTTCACATCCATCTTGTAGTAGCTGTAGCCGAGCAGACCCCAATTAATCAAGGGCCGGTAGCCTTGAATCACCCCATTCTTTTCCAGCGCCCGGATGCGCCTCGACACATATTGCGCGTTCAGCTTCGTCCTTCTCGCTATCTCAACAACAGACTCGCGCACGTTCTTTGACAGCTCCTGGAGGAGTTTGATGTCATGCTCTTCTGTCTCGACAGCTTCATGCGCCCCAAGCACGCGGATCTCAGGCGCCTCTTTCGTCGGTTCGGGAGAAAGCAACGTTCTCGTGAAATGCGAGACCGGCGCGTAGATGGCTATCTTGTACTCATCAATCAGCTCCCGCTTGCTCATGATCTTCTCCCACACGTTGTAGAAGTCAAAGATGCGCCGCACAGAAATGATGAAGCCCGTGTCCCAGCGCATGTCGATGCTGTTCACGATGGTTGTTTCAGGAATCGAAACGAGGAACAGATAGAACTCCTCCTTTGCCTTCTTTGTTGTGACATGCGCGAACTTCATGTACACGCGGTAGGAATAGTAGCCCAATCGAGAAGAATCAATAATCGCAGTGTACGCGAGGATAATCTTCTCCTTCTCGTATTTCTTCAGCATATAGCTCAGAAGCTGCTTTGACACTCCCGTCTTCTTCGAGATCGCCTGCAAGGACTGCCGCGCGTCCTTTTCCAATTCGTAGAGCACCCGCCAGTCCTTCTTCTTGAGCGCGATTTCCATAAGAATTTGACATTATTCTATTATTTATATATTTTTTGATATTTTGTAAAAAAATAGCTCTAAATAGTTTTATATGAAATGCTTTACTTCTAAGTGGTAGTTAAAATTAACAAGATGGAGAAAAACAATGGCAATCGACGATGACCTGCATAAAATGACGGTTCCAGTCTATGGCGATCTTGTGTACACCAGCGAAGGAGGAACAGACTGGGGCTATTCTCTCCCACAAGCGGTAGAATTCGCAAAGAGAAGGGGCGCAGTGCTCCAGAGCGCACGAGAGGCAGCAGCCCATACAATTGGGAATGCCAATGAGGAAGCTGCCAGAAATATTTCTTCCTTTCTGGACGGCAACCAGCTTACGCGGACCGTTGCCCTCTACTTTTGGGATGATTGGAAACCCTTCGTGGCCTTCGATGACGATGTCAAAGGCATCATCGTAAAAATGGCCAAAGAGGGCGCCGAACAAGCAGCCAGGTGCAAGATGGAAGCTAGGAAGAAATATGATTGTTCCCTTCTTTTTGCGCCTGAAGACGCTGATGTCGTGGCGTCGATTGCTAGGGCAAGAGAAAGCGGCCGAGTAGTGTCCCTGGAAGGAACGGATGGCTATAATGGCTGGTATATGCTTCCCCTCCATGCTACCTTTAGGAAATCTCCATTCGGGAAAGATTCTCTTGTGCAGGCAATGTTAGGCGATATTTCAGAAACCTATGCCCAAGCTCTCTATAGCCATGGCTTCAAAAGAGATGCAATGATTCATTTTCTTGGGCCTTGGAAATTTCAAGGCAATGTGGTGGACGCCCGGCCTGTTGTCTTGCAGGCATACAAGCCAAGCCTTGATGTCCACGCATCTCTCCTTGATTTCTCCAGTGCGAGCGGTGTTGCGCGAGGCGTGTATAACCCAAGTGCATTCAAAAAATGAAGACGGGGTATTGAAATGCCAGACGCAAAAACTATTGGCTTGACGCTTGCCGAGCGAGCGACGATTAAACAAGTGATGGAAGATAAGAATATGACGTATCAAGCCTTAGCTGAGCCACTCGGGATGAATTGCAAGGTATTAAGCTTGGTATTGGATGGCAAGACTAATGCCAAATATACTCTTCTTGAACGATTATATGGAGCGTTTGGCGAAGATCCGCGTTTAAAATTTCTTAGGGATTTCTTAGAGGTGGCAGGTTCTAAAAATCCATCTGTCAATACAGCAAACTCATGGAATAAAGTATATGATACTTATGCGGCAAGGCTAAGAGCAGTATTTGATAATCAAACCATAGAGGGCAAAGCTGCCACACTCCAGGGTCTTGAAAGACTCATAGAAGAAAAGAAGATTGCGCAATAAAATGTCGAGTCTAGCAACCTACACCGAAACCATGATCATGCACCCTTCAATCCCCACCCGAGTAATCAGGACAGTCGGCACGCCCTCCTTCATCTACTCAGAGGAAACGATTGTCAGGAATGTCTCAAAGATAAGAGAGGCCGCAGAAAGACACGGCCTGGCCGATCGCGTGCATTTGAGCGTTCCATACTTTGTGAACTCCAATCCACATCTCTTCAAGATTTTAGAAGGCCTGGGAGCAGGGGCAACCATCCAAAATGTGGAGGAAAACGAGCAGCTAGAGGAATTCGGGCTGAACATCCCAAGAATCGTTTCTCCCACACACCTTTCTGATAAAGACCTGGATTATTTTCTGGCGAGAGGAATTCCAATCAATTTGGCCACACTTAGCAATTTAGAAAGGGCAGTAGAGTTGAATCTTAATGGCCTGAGGTTACGCATCGACATCTTTCCAGACCAAGACCAGAGGCACGGAATAAAACTTCTGGATTTCCCGAGAGTCAAGGAGCTGCTTGGGAACAGAAAATTAAAAGGAATCCATGTCTATCCAGGAACCAGCAGCGACTTGGAAGCCTGCTTGAGATTTCAGAAGAGAGCCCTAGGACTGCTAAAAGAGTTTCCAAGTATAACAGAACTCAACCTCGGCGGCGGATTCTCATTCGATTACCAAGAAAAAGACAATGAAAAACAGCATTTTGACTGGGTCGCTTATTTTGGGAGACTCAAAGAAAGAATCGCGTCATTTAAAATGAAAGAAGATGTCAACTTTGTGTTGGAACCCGGCAGGGACATCTTGGCAGATTCGGGTGTTCTCGTGCTCAGGGTCACCGGCATGGAAAAACCGTCAGGAAAGAATTATCATGAAGTGTATACCGATGGTTCGTATGTCCTCATGCCCTCTGCCATGCTCAAAGGAAGGCAGCACCAAGTAGCGTTTTTTGATGCAGACGGCTATGAACTGAGAGAAGAGGACCAGGACGGATTGCCCGCCAAGCTAAATGGGAATACAACGCTCTCCAGCGATCGAATCCTCCCGGGCATTGTTTATATCCCGCCAACAATAAAAACAGGAGATTATGTGATAATACGAGACGTTGGCTCGTATGGAGCAACGCAACACTTGGAATTCTTGAACAAGGCGCCCGCAATAGAGATGCTCGCTAAAACAGGCAATTCCATGGAAGTGATCTCAAGAAGAGGCAGCCTCACCGATAAGACCAGGAACATTCCGAAGTAGGGCAACAACCTATATAAAACCCCATCCTCTCGTCATTTGTATGGACGCGCGCGCCACAATCAGGGCTTTCCTCGAGATAAGAGGCCCCTCTCTTCCGTATGCTGTCGGCAAGGAGAT